>LNAP01002932.1_pt1 | contig 16586 bp, 19 predicted proteins | sample 602601 | NCBI WGS metagenome assembly LNAP01 (sample SAMN02440304, study PRJNA202911) | soil metagenome | biome: Subtropical and temperate rainforests or woodlands; isolation source: soil samples (1 kg each in a 20% v/v slurry with milli Q water) were... ... | reverse complement strand
GTTGCTGCCGCTGCGCGAGGAAATCCTGGGGCACATCGCCGACCGCGCCACCGAGGCGCGCTGGCCGCCGACGCCGCCGCGCATCGTGCACGACATCCGCCCGGTGATCCCCGAGAACGGCATCGTCGCGCTCGACAACGGCATGTACAAGATCTGGTTCGCGCGCAACTACCGCACCCGCGTCGCCAACACGCTGCTGCTCGACAATGCGCTGGCGACCATGGGCGCCGGCCTGCCGTCGGCGATGATGGCCGCGATGCTCTATCCCGACCGCCGCGTGCTCGCGGTCGCCGGCGACGGCGGCTTCATGATGAACAGCCAGGAGATGGAGACCGCCATCCGTCTCAAGCTCAACCTCGTCGTGCTGGTGCTGGAGGACAACGCCTACGGCATGATACGCTGGAAGCAGGCCGTCGATCGTTTCGCCGATTACGGCATGACCTTCGGTAATCCCGACTTCGTTCTGTATGCGAAGGCATACGGGGCGAAGGGGCATCGGATCGAGAACATCGACAGTTTTGGTCCGACGCTCGATGCCGCGTTCAAAGAGGGCGGCGTGCATCTGGTCGTGATCCCGATCGACTATTCGGAGAACGTGCGGGTGCTGGTCGACGAGCTGCGGGCGCATGAGAAGGCGAAGGCGTGACGTGTTCGACGCTCTTGCCCCACTCGTCATTGCGAGCGCAGCGAAGCAATCCAGAGTCTTTTCGCGTAGGCAGTCTGGATTGCTTCGTCGCTTCGCTCCTCGCAATGACGGAGTATGCCGATCAGCCCGAATGCGATAATCACTTGCGTCAACGTAGTTCAACCAATCACAGGAATCAGAAAATGGCTCGCATTCGCTGCGTCACCGAGATGGGTATGGGCGTCGATGTCCACGGCAGGGACGCCACCAAGGCGGCCAAGCGCGCGGTGTCGGATGCCATCCGGCATTCTAGCCTCGGCTTCTTCCGGATGATCGGCAAGACTGCGAACGACATGTTCGTCGACGTCACGATCGCGGTGCCCAATCCGGAAGCCGTCGACATGGAGGCGGTGGCCAAGGAGCTGCCTTACGGCACCGTCACCGTCACCGCGGTCAAGGGCGGATTGGAAATTCCCTCGGCCACGGAAGTGGCCAACGATCCCATCCTGATCGCGAATGCTGCCGTCATCGTCAGCTTCGACAAGGATTAGTCCGGTGTCTGGAAGCGACGAGGCGCTGCTGGATCGCCCGATCTGGAGCGCGCTGACGACAAGCCATAGACATCTGGCCGAGGGCGGCCCGCGGGCGCTGCGCTATCCCGTCGACATGACGCCATTCGCCGACATGGCCGACATGTCCGAGGCCAGCTTTGCCGCGCTCGGTGATCTCCTGTCGGGCTCGCAGGTCGCCGCATTGTTCACGCCGGAGGCCGTCGACGTTCCCCGCGGTTTCAAGGTGGTGATCGCCGGGCCTTGCGAGCAGATGATCGGCTCGCCCGCCGACAGTCCGCTTCGCGATGCCGAGATCGTCACGCTAGGTGCCGACGACGTCCCAGCGATGATGGCGCTGACGGAACTGACGAAGCCCGGTCCGTTCGCGCGGCGCACCCGTGAACTCGGCACGTTCCTCGGCATCCGCGCCGGGGACCAATTGGTCGCGATGACGGGCGAGCGGATGAAGCCGGGCAAGTTCGTCGAGATGACGGCGGTGTGCGTGCATCCCGACCATCGCGGCCGGGGCTATGCGCAGGCGCTGCTTGCAGCCGTCGCGCGCGGGATCGAAGCGCGCGGGGAAATTCCGTTCCTGCACGTGTTTTCCAGCAATACGTCGGCGATCGCGCTGTACCAGCGGCAGGGCATGCGCATCCGCCGCTGCCTGCACGTCACCGCGTTCATGAAGCAGCAATAGTCGCTTCGGCCTTCATTTCCCGCGAAAGCGCGCTATATCCGTCCAACCATAATTGGGGGAGACTCATGGACGCCAAGGTGACGGAATTTTCCGCCGTACGGACGGCGATGCAGCGCTATGTCGATCAGGCAATCATTCCGGGCGCATCCTGGGCGGTGCTGCGCGGGCGCGAGGTGGTGGACCAGCAATGCGTCGGCTTTGCCGATCGCGAAGCGAGCACCGCGCTTCGGCCCGACCATATCTTCCGCGCCTTCTCCAACACCAAGATCTTCGTCACTTGCGCGATCATGCTGCTGGTCGAGGAAAGCCGCATCGGGCTCGATGACGCGGTCGAGACATTCCTGCCGCAGCTCGCTGGTCGCAAGGTGCTGAAGCCGGGCGCTTCGAGCCTTGCCGATGTCGAGCCGGCGAAGAGCCCGATCACGATCCGGCAACTCCTGACCCACACCGCGGGCCTCAGCTACGGCATCTTCGATCCCGGCTCGGTGCTGTTCAAAGGCTATAACGAAGCGCGCGTGCTCAATCCGCTGACGCCGCTCTCCGACATGATCGACAAGCTGGCCGATCTGCCGCTGTCCTATCATCCCGGCACGGCCTGGGAATATTCGGTGGCTACCGACGTGCTCGGCCGTATCGTGGAGGTCGTCTCCGGCCAGGCGCTCGATGCCTTTTTCAAGGCGCGCATCTTCGATGTCCTGGGCATGACCGACACCGGCTTCCACGTTCCAGAGGCGCAGCAGGGCAGGCTGGTTGCGCTCTACACTGGCGCCGACGTGCTCGATCCCATGAAGCCGGGCCTCACGCGGGCCGACAATCTGCCGTTTCCGCAAGCCTATCGACAGCCGTTCCCGCGGTTCTCGGGCGGCGGCGGTCTGGTCTCGACCTTGCCCGACATGCTCGCGCTGGTCCGCGCGCTGCTGCCGGGTTCGGATGCGCTGCTGAAGCCGGAGACGCTCCGGCAGATGATGACGAACCAGCTCCCGGCGGGGCAGACCATCCGCTTCGCCAATCTCGGCCCGATTCCCGGCAAGGGTTTTGGCCTCGGCGGCGCCGTCACCTTCGCGCCGACGCCGTTTGATCCGCCGAACTCCACCGGTGAATTCCAGTGGGGCGGCCTTGCCGGCACCCATTGGTGGATCTGCCCGCAGGCCAATACCGCGGGCGTCCTGATGGCCCAGCGTTACATGGGCTTCTGGAATCCGTTCTTTTTCGAGTTCAAGCGTCTGGCCTATCAGGCCGTCGGGGGCTGACCGCGTGGGGTGAGGCGGGACGTGTCAGCCTATCTCGGCCTCGACGGATTTCGCTTCGGCTGGGTCGCTGTCTGGATCGATGGGCGCGGCGATCACGGCTTCGACTATTCAGCGCGCCTGACGCGCCTGCTCGCGATGCCGCATGCGCGTGCGATGATCGATATGCCGATCGGATTGAATCCGGCCGGCTATCGCGCCTGCGACCTGCGTGCGCGCGAGCTGATTGGCCCCGCCGTGTTTCTCGGTGCACGCCGGGATATCTGGACGTTCACCGACATGGCCGAGGCCAACCGTTACTACTGGGCGCATGAAGGCAAGGGCAGGGGTGTGTCGGCGCAGCTATGGAATATCAAGGACAAGATCAGGGAAGTCGACGGTGTCATGACGCCGGCGCGGCAGGTGACGATCGGAGAAGCGCATCCGGAGTTGATTTTCTGGAATCTCGCAGGGCGCGTGCGGCTCGCGAACAAGACATCGGCGCAAGGCCGCGAGCAGCGCGTTGCGCTACTGAGAGCTTGGGGTTTCACCAAGGTCGAGAAATGGCTGACGCTTCGCCACGGCACCGGCATCGGTCGCGACGATCTCATCGACGCCTGCGCTTGCGCGTTGGCGGCGCGCGACAGCACGCAGCGTGTTGGCGGCGAGGAAATCGATCCGCGCGGATTGCGGATGGAGATCAACTATTGAGAGCGAGCCGCCGGTTTCGTTCAGGAAAAAGCGGCAATTTATTTGAAGCATGCAGGAACTGGCGCCTGTCGATCCGCGTTCCCATCCGAAGAGATGCCGGAGAAGCTCTTGCGATGAATGATGCCAGCCAGTTCGCCACCGCGATGCTCGCGCTCGTTTTCACCGGAGCACTGCTCGTCACCGGCCAGCTCTTCATCGAGCAACGCGCACAACGCGACGCCGCCTACGCCACCAGTCACGTGTTGCGGCCGTTGTGACCTCGGGCGTTGAACTGACAACTGCCCGGCCTTGCGCCATCGGCCGGCTGGCCTAGATTAGGCGGCGTCTCACCAACGCAGCCGGAGTGCCGATGTCAGATCTCGCCGCCTTTCCCGTCACCAAGCGCTGGCCGGCCGAACATCCCGAGCTGCTACAGCTCTATTCGCTGCCGACGCCGAACGGCGTCAAGGTCTCGATCATGCTGGAGGAGATCGGGCTTCCCTACGAGGTCCATCTCGTCGATTTCGGCAAGGACGATCAGAAGACGGCGGAATTCCTCTCGCTCAATCCGAACGGCAAGATCCCGGCGATCCTCGATCCCAACGGGCCCGGCGGCAGGCCGCTGCCGCTGTTCGAGTCCGGGGCGATCCTGCAATACCTCGCGGAAAAGACCGGCAAGCTTCTGCCCGAGGATGTTGCGCGCCGCTACCAGACCATCCAGTGGGTGCACTTTCAGATGGGCGGCATCGGGCCGATGTTCGGCCAGGTCGGCTTCTTCCACAAATTCGCCGGCAAGGATTTCGAGGACAAGCGTCCGCGCGACCGCTACGTCGCCGAAGCCAGGCGCCTGCTCGGCGTGATGGAGGCGCATCTTTCGGGACGGCAATGGTTCATGGATGACGACTACACCATCGCCGATATCTCCATGCTCGGCTGGGTGCGCAATCTCATCGGTTTCTACGGCGCCGGCGATCTGGTCGAATTCGCTCAATTCAAATCGGTCGGAGCCTGGCTCGAGCGGGGGTTGGCGCGTTCGGCGGTGCAGCGCGGGTTGAACATTCCGAAGCGGCCCTGAGAGATCAGAACAGCCGTCCGCCGTTCGGCACTGGCTTGCTCGGCTGCACCAGCACGACCTTGCCGTCGGCATCGGGGAAGCCGAGCGTCAGCACCTCCGAGATGACGGGCCCGATCTGGCGCGGCGGGAAGTTGACCACGGCGGCGACCTGTTGTCCCACCAGCGTATCGAGCGGATGGTTCTCGGTGATCTGGGCCGAACTCTTGCGCACCCCAATCTCCGGGCCGAAGTCGATCCACAGCCGAAAGGCCGGCTTGCGTGCCTCCGGAAACGGCTTTGCATCGACGATGGTGCCGACGCGGATATCGACCGCGAGGAAGCTGCTGAAGTCGATGGTCGGCGTGGCGGCGGCTGCGGGATCGTGGGTGACGTGCATGGGATGTCCGTTCGGCGAGTTGGCGTCGTTCGCAATATTGTCGCGCGAGGCGGAGTTTCGTACAACGCTGCGAACATCACGTACGCCATGCGCGAGGAACATCTTGCCCACCACCATCTACGGCATCAAGAACTGCGATACCATGAAGAAGGCGCGCGCCTGGCTCGACACCCATGGCGTCGCGTATGAATTCCACGACTACAAGGCGGCAGGCGTGGACAAGGACAAGCTCAAGCAGTGGAGCGACAAGGTCGGCTGGGAGACGCTGCTCAATCGCGCCGGCACGACGTTCAAGAAGCTGCCCGATTCCGACAAGGAGGGCGTCACCGAGAAGAGGGCGCTGGCGCTGATGCTAGCGCAACCATCGATGATCAAGCGGCCGGTGCTGGAGATCGGCGGCAAGCTGCTGGTCGGCTTCAAGCCGGACATCTATGCCAAGGAAGTCGGCGCCAAGACGCGTTGAGACTAGTTCAGCTCGACGATCTCGGTGGTGATTCCGGAAGCCGGCTGGTCCGCGAACTCGACGATGTCGGCCGTCGCGACGCGGCCCGGCGCGCGATGGAACAGATCGCGATCGATCACGGCACGCAGTTTCGGGCGCGGCAGCGCGTCATTTCCGCGCATCAGATTCTTGATCTCGAAGCCACCGTCCTCGCAGAAGGTCTTGACCGAGGCGATGACGTGGCAGACTTGGCCGCCGGTCTGGAAAGGCAGCAGCAGCCGTTCATACGCGACGATGCGCCCGTAGATGTCGTCGACGGCGGCAACGCTGTAGACGGGCAGTCCGCGTGCCACGCATTCCTGATAAACCGGCATCACGAAGGGAACGAGTCGCGGCCCGAGATAATCGTCGAGCAGAACGCCCTTGCCGGTATGTCCATAAGCGCGGGAGATGCGCGTGCCTTCGCTCTGGATGGTCAGGCGCGGCGCCGGCGTCGAAGCGTCAACCGTGTAATAGATGAGGTCGGACAGCTCTTCCTCGAGCCGCGCGGGCTGATATTCCCAGACCGCCGGCGCGATCTGCTGGCGCGCATAAAGTCGCAGCCACGTGTTCAGGAGATCACGCTGCCTGATCGACTTGACGACGGAGGGAGCGGCGCTTGCGAAACTCAAAATAATATTCCCGGCAGTTCGAAACCCGCGCATGATCCTCCCCGCGGGAAAATTTTCTATGAAGGCTGGCGCGCGGGCCGAAAGACCGTTAACGACGGCTTGACGACCGGTGTCTTGCGAACCGGGAGGCCGGGCAGGCGATATCGAAACGGGGCCGACTAAGGGAGCATAAGTCTCCCGGGCGGAGACCTGATCTGCTCAGCTTTCCGCCTTGCCTAACCCCCGTCACCTCCGGCATATTCCGCGCCCGGAGGCGACGTTTCGGGACAGGCTCCAAGGATAAGCTCCAAGGCCCCCGGAAAGCCGAAGCAACTAGGGATAGCCACGCTTTTCGCGGGCAGGGGGAAATCTGTTTGGCCGATGAGTTTATTCTCGAAACGGAAGGCTTGAGCAAGGAGTTCGCGGGCTTCTTCGCCGTCCGCGACGTTGCGCTCAAGGTTCGCCGTGGCAGCATTCATGCGTTGATCGGCCCGAACGGGGCCGGCAAGACGACGTGCTTCAATCTTCTGACCAAGTTCCTGAAGCCGTCTGCCGGAAAAATCCTCTACAAGGGGCAGGACATCACCGCGATGGCGCCGGCCGACGTGGCACGTCTGGGGCTTGTTCGTTCGTTCCAGATTTCGGCGGTGTTTCCGCATCTCACCGCGCTGGAAAACGTCCGCGTCGCGCTTCAGCGCCAGCACGGCTCCTCGTTCGATTTCTGGCGCTCCAAGTCCGTGCTCAACCAATTCAATGATCGCGCGCGCGATCTGTTGAACGACGTCGGCCTCAGCGAGTTCGCCAACACGCCCGCGGTCGAGATGCCTTATGGGCGCAAGCGTGCACTGGAGATCGCAACCACGCTTGCGCTCGACCCTGAGATGATGCTGCTGGACGAGCCGATGGCCGGCATGGGCCATGAAGACATCGACAAGATCGCGGCGCTGATCAAGCGCATCTCGGCGAAATACACCATCCTGATGGTCGAGCATAATCTAAGCGTCGTGGCCAACCTCTCCGACATCATCACCGTGCTGACGCGCGGGCAGGTGCTGGCGCAAGGCCATTACAGCGAGCTCACCAAGGACGAGCGCGTCAAGGAAGCCTATCTGGGAGCCGGTCATGCCTGATACTGCGATCGCCGAGGCTCCGGCCAAGGCTGCGACCGGCGGAAACATCCTCCAGGTCCGCAACCTCGAAGCCTGGTATGGCGAGTCCCACATCCTGCACGGGATCAACTTCGACGTGAACGCGGGCGAGGTCGTCACCCTGCTCGGGCGTAACGGCGCCGGCAAGACGACCACGCTGAAGTCGATCATGGGCATCATCGGCAAGCGTACCGGCTCGGTGAAGTTCAACAACCAGGAGATCATCCGCGCGACCTCCGACAAGATCGCGCGCATGGGCATCGCATTCTGCCCGGAAGAGCGGGGCATATTCGCGAGTCTCGACGTGCGGGAGAATTTGATGCTGCCGCCGGTGGTCCGCGAAGGCGGGCTGCCGCTCGATCAGATCTTCGATCTGTTTCCGAACCTGAAGGAGCGGCTCAACAGCCAGGGCACCAAGCTGTCCGGCGGCGAGCAGCAGATGCTCGCGATCGCGCGCATCCTGCGCACCGGCGCGAGCTTCCTGATGCTGGACGAGCCGACCGAGGGCCTGGCGCCCGTCATCATCCAGCAGATCGGCCACACCATCGCGCGGCTCAAGAAGGAGGGTTTCACGATCCTCCTGGTCGAGCAGAACTTCCGCTTCGCATCCACCGTCGCCGACCGATACTACGTCGTCGAGCACGGCAAGATCATTGACGGATTTTCCAATGCGGATCTTGCCGCCAACATGGACAAGCTCCACACCTATCTTGGTGTCTGATACTGCCAACGAGAAAATTCAAAAAGGATAGTTGCATGAAGACGACCTCGATTGCATCATTGCTGCTGACCACCGCGCTCACCTTCGCCGTGACAAACGTCGCGTCCGCGCAGGACAAGACCGTCAAGATCGGCGCGCTGTCCGATCAGTCCGGCCTCTACGCCGACCTCGGCGGTCCCGGCTCGACGCTCGCCGCACAGATGGCCGTGGAGGATTCCGGCCTGGCTGCGAAGGGCTGGAAGATCGACATCATCTCCGGCGATCACCAGAACAAGCCCGACATCGGCACCGCGATCGCGCGGCAGTGGTTCGACGTCGACAAGGTCGACATCATCGTCGACGTGCCGAATTCCGGCGTGGCACTTGCCGTCAACAACGTCGTCAAGGAAAAGAACGGCGTCTACATCAATTCGGGCGCGGCGACCTCCGACCTCACCAACGCGCAGTGCTCGCCCAACACCGTGCACTGGACCTACGACACCTACATGCTGGCCCACACCACCGGCCAGGCGCTGGTGAAGGCGGGCGGCGACAGCTGGTTCTTCCTGACCGCGGACTACGCCTTCGGTGCCGCGCTCGAGCGCGATACCAGCGCGGTCGTCACCGCCAACGGCGGCAAGGTGGTCGGCGGCGTCAAGCATCCGCTGAACACGCCGGACTTCTCGTCGTTCCTGCTCCAGGCGCAGTCATCCAAGGCAAAGATCATCGGTCTTGCCAACGCCGGCGGCGACACCACCAACACGATCAAGCAGGCAGCCGAATTCGGCATCGGCAAGGGCGGCCAGAAGCTCGCGGCGCTGCTGCTGTTCCTCACCGACGTCAAGGCGATCGGGCTGGAGACGGCGCAGGGCCTCAACTTCACCGAGACCTTCTACTGGGACATGAATGACCAGACCCGGGCGTTCTCGAAGCGTTTCGGCGAGAAGATGAAGAATGGCGCGATGCCGACCATGGTGCAGGCCGGTGTCTATGCAGGCGTGCGTCACTATCTCAAGGCCCTCGAAGCGCTCGGCGGCAATCCGCATGACGGCGTCAAGGTCGTCGAGAAGATGAAGTCGATGCCGACCGAAGACGATCTGTTCGGCAAGGGCGAGATCCAGCCCAACGGCCGCACCATCCACAACGCCTATCTGTTCGAGGTGAAGAAGCCCTCCGAGTCCAAGGGGCCGTGGGACTTCTACAAGCTGGTCGGCACGGTGCCGGGCGACCAGGCTTTCACGCCGCTGTCCGAGAGCAAGTGCGCGCTCTTGAAGAAGTAGGATAACCGCCCGCAGGCCCCAAGGCCCGCGGGCGACTTTCAGGGAACGCCGAAGGGACCGGGTGCGGGATCGATGCAGGCTCTATACGCTCAGCTACTTGTGGGACTGATCAACGGCTCGTTCTACGCGCTGCTCAGTCTCGGGCTTGCCGTGATTTTCGGCATGCTCAACATCATCAATTTCGCCCATGGCGCGCTCTACATGATGGGCGCCTTCGTTGCCTATTTCCTGTTGAGCCTCGGCGGCATCAACTACTGGTGGGCGCTGCTGATCGCGCCGGTGATCGTCGGCATCTTCGGCATGATCCTGGAGCGGACCATGCTGCAATGGCTGACCGGGCTCGACCATCTCTACGGCCTGCTCCTGACCTTCGGCATCGCGCTGATCGTGCAGGGCGTGTTCCAGAACTATTTCGGCTCCTCCGGCCTGCCTTACGCCATTCCGGATCAGCTCAAGGGCGGCATGAATCTCGGCTTCATGTTCCTGCCGATCTACCGCGGCTGGGTGGTCGTCTTCTCGCTGGTGGTGTGCATCGCGACCTGGTTCTTGATCGAGAAGACGCGGCTCGGCGCCTACTTGCGCGCTGCCACCGAAAATCCGACGCTGGTGCGCGCTTTCGGCGTCAACGTGCCGCGCATGATCACGCTCACTTACGGCCTGGGCGTCGGCCTTGCCGCGCTCGCGGGCGTGCTCTCGGCGCCGATCAACCAGGTGCGGCCGCTGATGGGCGCCGATCTCATCATCGTGGTGTTCGCGGTGGTCGTGATCGGCGGCATGGGATCGATCATGGGCTCCATCATCACCGGCTTCGCGCTCGGGGTGATCGAGGGACTGACCAAGTACTTCTACCCCGAGGCCTCCAACACCGTCGTGTTCGTGCTGATGGTGCTGGTGCTCTTGGTGAAGCCAACGGGATTGACGGGAAGGGCAGCCTGATATGACAACCCTGACGGACGACACGCTGCCGGTGACCCCTCGCGCGATGCGCGACGAGATGATCGCTTTCGTACTGATGGCGCTGCTGCTGGCGTCGGTGCCATTCACGGGCGTCTACCCGTTCTTCGTGATGCAGGCGCTGTGCTTTGCGCTGCTCGCCTGCGCCTTCAATCTGCTGATCGGCTATGGCGGCCTGTTGTCGTTCGGGCACGCGATGTTCCTGGGGACCGCGGGCTATTGCTGCGCGCATGCGCTGAAAGTGTGGGCGTTGCCGCCCGAACTCGGCATCCTCGTCGGCATCGCCGCGGCTTTCGTGCTCTCGCTGATCACCGGCTACATCTCGATCCGCCGCCAGGGCATCTATTTCTCAATGATCACGCTGGCGCTGTCGCAGCTGCTGTACTTCATCTACCTGCAGGCTCCGTTCACCCACGGTGAGGATGGCATCCAGGGCATCCCGCAGGGACACATGTTCGGCGTCTTCGATCTGTCCAAGCCGACGGTGCTCTACTACGTCGTGCTGGTTGGGTTTCTCGCCGGCTTCCTGCTGATCTTCCGCATCATCAATTCGCCGTTCGGTGAGGTGCTGAAGGCGATCCGCGAGAACGAGCCGCGGGCGATTTCGCTCGGCTACCGCACCGACCAGTACAAGTTCCTGGCCTTCGTGCTGTCGGGAACGCTGGCCGGTTTTGCCGGTGCGCTGAAGGTGTTCGTGGCACAGAACGCCTCGCTCACCGACGTCCATTGGTCGATGTCGGGCGAGGTCGTGCTGATGACGCTGGTCGGCGGCCTCGGAACCATCTTCGGCCCCGTGGTCGGTGCCTTCGCGATCATCGCCATGCAGCAATATCTCGCCGGCTTCGGCCAGTGGGTGACGGTGATCCAGGGCTCGATCTTCGTGGTCTGCGTGCTCACCTTCCGCCGCGGCGTCATCGGCGAAATCGCACATTACTTCCGGCGGTCGCTCTAACTATCGGACTCAAAAGCAGTTTATCGGCCGTTCGAAAGCGGTGGATGACCCGGCTCCGCGGGCGTGAGATGACACGCGCGCGGATCGAAAATGGTCTATGACAGTTTTATGACGGTCCCTCGGGCCGGGCCATTTCCAACCGGTAACCTACCCCCATGATGCGATGGTTTCGTGCTTTCCTGCCCAAGGAAGAACGGTTCTTCGACCTGTTCGACCGGCATGCCCAGACGGTGATCCAGGGCTCCATCGCGCTCCAGGGCATGCTGAACGGGGGCGAGGAGACGCCGGTCTATTGCCAGCGCGTCAACCAGTTCGAGAACGACGCCGACAACATCACCCGAGAGGTGCTGACGGCGGTGCGCCGCACCTTCATCACCCCGTTCGACCGCGGCGACATCAAGAACCTGATCACGTCGCTGGACGACGCCATCGACCAGATGCAGCAGACGGCCAAGGCGGTGATGCTGTTCGAGGTCCGCACCTTCGAGCCGCCGATGCGCGAGATCGGCGGGCTTCTGATCGAATGCGCCAATCTGGTCGGCCGCGCGCTGCCGCTGATGCAATCGATCGGCCCGAACGTCGCCATGTTGACCGCGATCACGGAGGAGCTCGGCAAGCTTGAGGGCCGCGTCGACGATCTCCACGACATCGGCCTGAAGGAGCTGTTTCTCAAGCATCGCGACGGCAATGCGATGGACTTCATCGTCGGCGTCGAGATCTACGACCACCTCGAAAAGGTGGCGGATCGCTTCGATGACGTCGCGAACGAGATCAACAGCATCGTCATCGAGCAAGTATAGGGCAGGGCCGCTGTGGATGCCGCGTTGGGTCTTCCCGTCCTGGTCGGCTTGATCGCCGTCGCGCTGCTGTTCGACTTCCTGAACGGCCTGCACGACGCCGCCAATTCGATCGCGACCATCGTCTCGACCCGCGTGCTGCGGCCGCAATTCGCGGTATTCTGGGCCGCGTTCTTCAATTTCGTCGCCTTCATGGTGTTCGGGCTGCACGTCGCCCAGACCATCGGCACTGGCATCATCGATCCCGCGATCGTCGATGCCCAGGTGATCTTCGCAGCCCTGGTCGGCGCCATCGTCTGGAACCTCGTAACCTGGGCGCTCGGCATCCCGTCGTCCTCGTCTCACGCCTTGATCGGCGGCTTGTTTGGTGCCGGCGTGGCCAAAGCCGGTCTTTCGGCGGCGGTCTGGAGCGGATTGTCCAAGACGGTGATCGCAATCGTGCTGTCTCCGCTCGTCGGCTTCCTGCTCGCGATGGTGCTGGTTGCGATCGTCTCCTGGGCTTCGGTGCGCTCCACGCCCTTCGCGGTCGATCGCGCCTTCCGCATCCTGCAATTCGCCTCTGCCTCGCTCTATTCGCTCGGTCACGGCGGCAACGACGCGCAGAAGACCATGGGTATCATCGCCGTGCTGCTCTATTCGCAGGGCCACCTTGGCGGCGAATTCTTCGTTCCCTTCTGGGTGGTGCTGTCCTGCCAGGCAGCGATGGCGATGGGCACGCTGATGGGCGGCTGGCGCATCGTCCGCACCATGGGCCTGCGCATCACCAAATTGACCCCGATGCAGGGCTTTTGCGCCGAGACCGGCGGCGCCGCGACCCTGTTCATGGCGACCTATCTCGGGGTTCCCGTCTCGACCACCCACACCATCACCGGAGCCATCGTCGGCGTCGGCGCCGCCCGGCGCCTCTCGGCGGTTCGCTGGAACGTCGCCAGCTCGATCGTCTATGCCTGGGTCATCACGATGCCGGCCTCGGCCATCGTGGCGGCGCTGACCTGGTGGGCGGTCAAGCTCTTCGTCAAGTAACCAGCTTCAGCCCGACGATCCCGGCGACGATCAGCCCGATGCTGGCAATACGGAGGGCGATGGCCGGCTCGCCGAACAGGACGATGCCCAGCGTCGCGGTGCCGACCGCGCCGATGCCGGTCCACACCGCATAGGCGGTTCCAACGGGCAGGGATTTGAGCGCAAATCCGAGCAGGATGACGCTGCCGGCCATGGCCGCGAGCGTGACGACGGACGGAATGAGCCTGGTAAAGCCCTCGGTGTATTTCAGGCCGATCGCCCAGGTGATCTCGAGAAGGCCCGCGACGAACAGGATGCTCCAGGCCATGACGACCCTCCATTCAAGGCAGGGTCGTCCCCGCGGCTGACATGCTGATGGGCGGGGAGGCCGTCCTCCCCCCAAGGCCAGTATGGCCAAGGCCGATATGGGGCTGGCCGGAAGGCTCCGCAATCACCAAATGAGCCTTGATCAGTCCCGTTTTCCCTGCCACACGCTGCCGCAATGTTCGACATCGCCACCACCACAGCCGAATCGCCGGCCCGTTCCCCGCTTGCCGCGGAAGTGGCGCGGCGGCGCACGTTTGCGATCATCTCCCATCCCGACGCCGGCAAGACCACGCTGACCGAAAAGCTGCTGCTGTTCGGCGGCGCCATCAACCTCGCCGGCCAGGTCAAGGCCAAGGGCGAGCGGCGCAACACGCGGTCGGACTGGATGAAGATCGAGCGCGAGCGCGGCATCTCGGTCGTGACCTCGGTGATGACCTTCGAGTTCGAAGGCCTCGTGTTCAACCTGCTGGACACGCCGGGCCACGAGGACTTTTCGGAGGACACCTATCGCACGCTCACGGCGGTCGATTCCGCCGTGATGGTGATCGACGCCGCCAAGGGCATCGAGGCGCGCACCCGAAAGCTGTTCGAGGTGTGTCGTCTTCGGGATATCCCGATCATCACCTTCATCAACAAAATGGACCGCGAGAGCCGCGACGTGTTCGAGCTGCTCGACGAGATCGAGAAGACGCTGGCGCTCGATACCACGCCGATGACATGGCCGGTCGGCCGCGGCCGCGACTTCCTCGGCACCTACGACGTCGTCAATGGCGGCGTGCGCCTGCTCGAAGGCGGCGGCGCCAAGACCGGCGCGGCGCAGCAGATCGAGATCGCCGAGCTGGCCAAGCTCAACGCCAATCTCGACGTCTCCGCGGTCAAGGACGAGCTCGAGCTCGTCACCGAAGCGTCAAAACCTTTCGAACTCGATGCGTTCCGCGAGGGGCATCTGACGCCGGTCTATTTCGGCAGCGCGCTACGCAATTTCGGCGTCGGCGACCTCCTGGAAGGCCTCGGCAAGTTCGCGCCGGAGCCGCGCGCGCAGGACAGCGACCAGCGCAGGGTCGAGGCCACCGATCCGCGCATGAGCGCCTTCGTGTTCAAGATCCAGGCCAACATGGATCCGAACCACCGCGACCGCATCGCGTTCGCGCGCCTCTGCTCGGGCAAGCTCAGCCGCGGCATGAAGGCCAAGCTGGTGCGCACCGGCAAGAGCATGCCGCTGTCGAGCCCGCAATTCTTCTTCGCACAGGACCGTTCGGTCGCGGACGAAGCTTTCGCCGGCGACGTGGTCGGCATTCCCAATCACGGCACGCTGCGCATCGGCGACACGCTGACCGAGGGTGAGGATTTCAACTTCGTGGGCGTGCCCAGCTTCGCGCCGGAAATCGTCCGCCGCGTCCGCCTCACCGACGCAATGAAGGCCAAGAAGCTGAAGGAAGCGCTGCAGCAGATGTCGGAGGAAGGTGTGGTGCAGGTGTTCCGTCCGCGCGACGGCGCGCCGGCGCTGGTCGGTGTCGTCGGCGCACTCCAGCTCGACGTGCTCAAGGCGCGGCTGGAGGCGGAATATTCATTGCCGGTCGAGTTCGAGGTCAGCGAATTCCAGCTGGCGCGCTGGGTCTCCTCGGAGGACCGCAAGAAGCTCGACACCTTCATCGCCGCCAACACCTCCAGCATCGCCGACGACGTCGACGGCGATCCCGTCTATCTCGCGCGGAACGAGTTCTATCTCGGCTACACCAAGGAGCGCGCCGAAGGCATCCAGTTCACCAACGTCAAGGACGTCAAGAAGAAGGGGTAGAGCGCCCCAGCCAATTGCGCGCGAGCATGTGAACGCGCGCTGGCTTGACGCGTTCAAGGACGGTGCCACGTTTGTCCAAGTGGCATCGCGAGTTCGCATCATGTGGCGCAGCATCTTCATTCTTCTCCTGCTGGCGATATCGATCGCTGCGGCCGACGCGCGGCGCCGCCAGATCAATCCGATCCCGTTCGCGCACGAGCCGTGCAGTGTGCTCGACGGTCGGCCTTGCACGCCGTCCTATTGCAGCCCGCTCGAACCCGGTCCCTGCATCCCGGAGATCGATTATCCCTACGGCCAGAACCTTCAGCTGACGATCCAAAGCGTGCCGTCCGAGGCCGATCGCGCAAAGTATCAAAGGCCCGATCACGATCTCGACACGATCGGCGACCTCTTCGCCGAGCTGCGCAGCTGCTGGTCGCCGCCATCGGACAATATGCGCGCGGGCATGCAGATGTCCGTGCGTTTCAGCTTCAACAGGGCCGGTGGCCTGATCGGCCCGCCGCGCCTCACATTCGCGACGTCAGGCGTTCCGGCCGAAATCCGCACGACCTATCTGAATGCGATCAACGCATCGCTGAACGCCTGCCTGCCGCTGAAATTCACCGGCGGACTCGCCGGCGCCCTGGCCGGGCGGCCGATCGCGATCCGCTATGTCGACAATCGCGGGTTGGGAAAATAGCTCTATCCCCTCATCCTGAGGAGCGCGTTCTTCACGCGCGTCTCGAAGGATGAAAGGCTCAGGTGTCGCAACAGCCGGCCTGCATGGTGAGAGTTGCGACCGCGGGCCAATCGATGATACGCCATTGGCGGGGGTTGCTTGAGGGGAGGATGTCGTGGGTCTGCTGGTCATGATCCTGGGGCTTGCGCTGTTTTTTGCGGCCCATGTGTTCACCACCAAACGTGAGGCGCGCGCGCAGGTGATCGCAAGGCTGGGTGAGGGGACCTACAAGATCCTCTATGCCGTGGTCTCGCTCGCGGGTCTCGCGCTGATCATCTGGGGCTTTGCGCATTACCGTGCGACGGGATGGATCGACGTCTGGTATCCGCCGAAGGCGATGAAGCACATCACGCTCGCGCTGATGCTGCCCGCGGTCATTTTGGTAGTCGCCTCTTATTTGCGCGGCCGCATCTACGCGACGCTGAAGCACCCGATGCTGGCGGGTATCAAGCTGTGGGCGGCGGCGCATCTTCTGGCCAATGGAGATCTCGGCTCCATCATCCTGTTCGGCTCGTTCCTGGGCTGGGCGGTCTATGACCGCATTTCGCTCAAAGCTCGCACCGACGGCGGCGGCCCGC
>LNAP01003125.1_pt2 | contig 16594 bp, 15 predicted proteins | sample 602601 | NCBI WGS metagenome assembly LNAP01 (sample SAMN02440304, study PRJNA202911) | soil metagenome | biome: Subtropical and temperate rainforests or woodlands; isolation source: soil samples (1 kg each in a 20% v/v slurry with milli Q water) were... ... | reverse complement strand
CACCTATCTCGACCACGTCCCGGTCGATCGCTGGATGGAGCTGATCATCAAGCCGGTGCCGGTGCCCACCAGTTTTGGCGGCGCCGACAAATGCATGCTGATGACCTTTCACGACCAGACGCCGCTGCGCCGGGTCGAGGAGATGCGCGCCGACTTCGTCGCCAACGCCAGCCACGAGCTGCGCACGCCGCTCGCCGCGCTGTCGGGCTTCATCGACACGCTCCAGGGCCAGGCCAAGGACGATCCCAAGGCGCGCGAGCGCTTCCTCGGCATCATGCACAATCAGGCGACGCGGATGGCGCGCCTGATCGACGATCTGCTGTCGCTGTCGCGGGTCGAGCTGTCGGCCCATGTGCGGCCCGACACCCTGGTCGACTTGCTGCCGATCATCTTCCAGGTCGCCGACGGGCTCGAGCCGCTGGCCCGGGAACGCCAGGTCGAGATCGAGACCAGCCTGCCGGAAGCGCCAGTGATGATCGCGGGCGACCGCGAGGAGCTGCTCCGCCTGTTCGAGAATTTGATCGAGAACGCGCTCAAATACGGTGCCTCGGGCGGACGCGTCATCGTGTCGATGAATTCCGCCGCGGCCCCTGATGGAACTCCGGAAATCCGGGTCCTGGTCCGCGATTTCGGCCCGCACCTGCCGCGGCTGACCGAGCGGTTCTACCGGGTGGACGTCGGCGACAGCCGCTCGCAGGGCGGCACCGGGCTCGGATTATCGCTGGTGAAACATATCCTTAACCGTCATCGCGGCCGGCTTTTGATTGAAAGCGTGCCCAAGCAGGGCGCCACTTTCACCGCTTGTTTTCCCCAGGTCAGGACTCCGGCGTCAGCCTGAAATCCAAGTTATTTCAGCTGGTTGCGCCTGTCATCCGACTGTCACGAAACCTTCGTAAAAGCACAGCCGACCGCTCCTAAAGGGGCGGCACGGGGAGCGCGATCGGGCGCGGATGGCGCTTCGCTCCCCTGTATGGAGACCAGCATGAATTTCCTCAAGACTATCGTCGCTGCCGGCTTGGTCGCCGCATCGACGACGGTGGCCTTTGCTGCCGACATCACGGGCGCCGGCGCGACCTTCCCGTTCCCGATCTATTCGAAGTGGGCTGACGCCTACAAGAAAGAGACCGGCAACGGTCTGAACTATCAGTCGATCGGCTCCGGCGGCGGCATCAAGCAGATCCAGGCCAAGACCGTGACCTTCGGCGCGACCGATGCCCCGCTCAAGGCCGAGCAGCTCGAGAAGGATGGCCTCGTTCAGTGGCCGATGGTGATGGGTGCCATCGTTCCCGTCGTCAACCTCGAGGGTGTCAAGCCGGGCGAGCTGGTGTTCGACGGCGAGACGCTTGCCAACGTCTATCTCGGCAAGATCACCAAGTGGGACGACGCTGCCATCAAGAAGCTCAATCCGAACGTGAAGCTGCCGTCGGACGCGATCACGGTCGTCCGCCGTTCGGACGGGTCGGGCACCACCTTCAACTTCACCAACTATCTCTCCAAGGCCAGCGCCGACTGGAAGAGCAAGGTCGGTGAGGGCACCGCGGTCGAGTGGCCGGTCGGCGTTGGCGCCAAGGGCAACGAAGGCGTGTCGGGCAACATCGGCCAGACCAAGAACTCGATCGGCTACGTCGAGTACGCCTACGCCAAGCAGAACAAGCTGACCTACACCGGTCTCGTCAACAAGGCCGGCAAGACCGTGCAGCCGACGGTCGAAGCCTTCCAGGCGGCCGCGTCCAATGCCGACTGGGCCAGGGCTCCCGGCTACTACGTCATCCTGACCGACCAGCCCGGCGAGAAGTCCTGGCCGATCACGGCGGCGACCTTCATCCTGATGCACAAGGATGCCACCGACAAGGCGGCCTCGAAGGAAGCCCTCAAGTTCTTCGCCTGGGCGTTCAAGAGCGGCGACAAGATGGCCGAGGAGCTCGACTACATCCCGATGCCCGACAGTGTCGTGAAGCTGATCGAGAAGACCTGGTCCTCCGACATCAAGAGCTGAGTGCTCTTGTCCCGGACACAGTGCCGGGATCCGCAAGACGTCCGCTCCGGATCGGCTTCGCGCCGCATCCGGAGCGCAAGACCGACAACAAGCGTATATAAAACGGGTACAGGGGATCGGCGTGGCTGAGATGGCTGTCGAGAGCAATGTAGTTGATGCCGCCGGACCTTATGACCGCGCCAAGGCGTTGAGCGCGTTCAAGCTCGGGGATGTCACCTTTTACTGGATCACGCGCCTGAGCGCGATCTCCGTGCTGCTGATCCTCGGCGGCATCATCCTGTCGCTGATCGTCGGCGCCTTCCCGGCGATGAAGGAGTTCGGCCTCTCCTTCCTGTGGACGCAGCGCTGGGCGCCGTCGGCTGATCCGCCCGTGCTCGGCGCGCTCGGCCCGATCTACGGCACGCTCGTCACCTCCTTCATCGCGATGCTGATCGCCATTCCCGTCGGGATCGGCATTGCGATCTTCCTGACCGAGCTCTGCCCGCAATGGCTGCGCCGTCCGATCGGCATGGCCATCGAGCTGCTCGCCGGCATTCCCTCGATCATCTACGGCATGTGGGGCTTCTTCGTGCTGGGCCCGTTCCTGGCCAACAGCTTCCAGCCCTTCATGATCAAGATCTTCGACGGCGTTCCCGTGCTGGGTGCGATCTTCGCCGGCCCGCCGTCCTATCTCAGCCTCTTCAACGCCGCGCTGATCCTCGCCATCATGGTGCTGCCCTTCATCACCTCGATCTCGGTCGACGTGTTCAAGACGGTGCCCCCGGTGCTGAAGGAAGCGGCCTACGGCGTCGGCTGCACCACTTGGGAAGTCGTCCGCAGCGTCGTCATCCCCTACACCCGCGTCGGCGTCATCGGCGGCGTCATGCTGGCGCTCGGACGCGCGCTCGGCGAGACCATGGCGGTGACCTTCATCATCGGCAACTCGTTCCGCATCTCCGGGTCGATCTTCGCGCCGGGCACCACGATCTCGGCGGCGATCGCATCCGAGTTCGCCGAAAGCGACGGCCTGCACCAGTCCGGCCTGATCCTGCTTGGCCTCTTGCTGTTCGTGTTGACGTTCTTCGTGCTCGCAGCCGCCCGGCTGATGCTGATGCGCCTGGAAAAGAAGGCGGGGAACTAGCGCCATGAACCCGATCTATTCACGTCGCCGCCGCAAGGATTTCATCGTCCGCGGTCTTTGCTTCGCGGCTGCCGCCTTCGGCGTCACCTGGCTAGCGCTGATCCTGATCACGCTGCTGTACAACGGCCTTGCGGGCCTGAACGTTCAGCTGTTCACCGAGAACACGCCGCCGCCCGGATCCAACGAGGGTGGCCTGCTCAATGCCATCGTCGGCTCACTGATGATGACCGTGATCGGCGTCGGCATCGGTGCGCCGCTCGGCATGTTCGCCGGCACCTACCTCGCCGAATACGGCCGCAACGATCGCCTGACCTCGGTGATCCGCTTCATCAACGACATTCTGCTCTCGGCGCCCTCGATCATCATCGGCCTGTTCATCTACGGCGCGGTGGTGGTGCCGATGCGCGGCTTCTCGGCGATCGCGGGCGCGCTCGCGCTCGCCGTCATCGTCATCCCGGTGGTGCTGCGCACGACCGAGGACATGCTGCTGCTGGTGCCGAACGCGCTGCGCGAGGCGGCCTCGGCGCTCGGCCTGCCGCGCTCGCTGGTGATCAAGCGGATCGCCTATCGCTCGGCCCGCGCCGGCCTCATCACCGGCGTACTGCTCGCCACCGCACGCGTCGCCGGCGAGACCGCGCCGCTGCTCTTCACCGCGCTGTCGAACCAGTTCTTCAGCCTGGACCTGACCAAGACGATGGCGAACCTGCCGGTCACCATCAACAACTTCGTGCAGAGCCCCTACGCCTACTGGAAGCAGCTGGCGTGGAGCGGGGCCCTGCTCATCACCCTGACTGTTCTTGCCCTGAATATTGGTGCGCGCATCCTTGGCGCCGAGAGGACCGCAAAATGAGTGAGCTTTCCGTATCGATGAGCGCGGCCGGTGGGTTGCCCCAGGCGCCGGTGCTGCCCGAGGCCCCGGCCAAGGTGACGGTGCGCAACCTGAACTTTTATTACGGCGAACACCACGCGTTGAAGAACATCAACCTCGCGCTCGGCACCAACCGCGTCACGGCGTTCATCGGCCCGTCGGGCTGCGGCAAGTCGACCCTGCTGCGTATCTTCAACCGGATGTACGACCTCTATCCGGGCCAGCGCGCCACCGGCCAGCTCATGCTCGACCAGACCAACATCCTGGACCCCAGGCTGGACCTCAACCTGCTGCGCGCCCGCGTCGGCATGGTGTTCCAGAAGCCGACGCCGTTCCCGATGACGATCTACGAGAACATCGCCTTCGGCATCCGTCTCTACGAGAAGATCTCGAAGTCCGAGATGGACGACCGCGTCGAGAAGGCGCTGCGCGGCGGCGCGCTGTGGAACGAGGTCAAGGACAAGCTCAACGCGTCGGGCCTTTCGCTCTCGGGCGGCCAGCAGCAGCGCCTCTGCATCGCCCGCACCGTCGCGGTGCGGCCGGAAGTGATCCTGTTCGACGAGCCGTGCTCGGCGCTCGATCCGATCTCGACCGCCAAGGTCGAGGAGCTGATCCAGGAGCTGTCCGAGAACTACACGATCGCGATCGTCACCCACAACATGCAGCAGGCTGCGCGCGTCTCCGACAAGACCGCCTTCATGTATCTCGGCGAGTTGATCGAGTTCGACGACACCAGCAAGATCTTCACGTCGCCGACCGATCGGCGCACCCAGGATTACATCACCGGCCGGTTCGGTTGAGGAGACGGGACATGGGCACTGAACATACCGCAAAGGCCTTCGACACCGACCTGCAGGAACTCACCCGGCTGGTCGCGGAAATGGGCGGCATCGCCGAGCGCATGATCGTCGATTCCGTCGACGCGCTGATCCGCCGCGACGTCGCGCTCGGTCAGCGCGTCGTCGCCATCGACGCCGAGCTGGACGCGCTGCAGAAGAAGATCGAGGAGCGCGCCGTTCTCACCATCGCGCGCCGCCAGCCGATGGCGGTCGATCTGCGCGAGATCGTCGGCGCGATGCGGGTTGCGACCGATCTCGAGCGCATCGGCGACCTCGCCAAGAACATGGGCAAGCGCGTCGCGGCGCTGGAGACGGATTTCCATCCGCTCAAGCTGTTCCGCGGCCTCGAGCACATGACCGACCTCGTGCAGCAGCAGGTCAAGTCGGTGCTGGACGCCTACGCCGCGCACGACCTGCCGGCGGCGATGGCGGTGTGGAAGGGCGACGAGGAAGTCGACGCCATCTGCACCTCGCTGTTCCGCGAGCTCCTGACCTACATGATGGAGGATCCGCGCAACATCTCGTTCTGCATCCATCTGATGTTCTGCGCCAAGAACATCGAGCGTATCGGCGATCACGCCACCAACGTCGCCGAGACCGTGTTCTACATGATCGAAGGTCAGGCGATCACCGACAAGCGGCCGAAGGGCGACATGACGACCTTCGCCACGACGGTCCCGAATACCTGACGACTTGAGGAGCCACGACCCGATGGGCGCACGCATTATGGTGGTTGAAGACGAGGAAGCTCTCACCGAGCTGCTTCGCTACAACCTCGAAGGCGACGGCTATGACGTCGAGACGGTGATGCGTGGCGACGACGCCGACACCCGTCTCAAGGAGCACATTCCCGATCTGATCGTGCTCGACTGGATGCTGCCGGGGCTGTCCGGCATCGAATTGTGCCGGCGGCTTCGCACCCGGCCGGAGACCAAGCAGCTGCCGATCATCATGCTCACCGCGCGCGGCGAGGAGAGCGAGCGGGTGCGGGGCCTTGCGACCGGTGCCGACGACTACATCGTCAAGCCGTTCTCGGTGCCGGAGCTCCTGGCGCGCGTGAAGGGCCTGCTGCGCCGCGCCAGCCCGGAGCGGCTCGCCACCGTGCTGGCCTACGGCGACATCGAGCTCGATCGTGACAAGCGCCGCGTGGCGCGCTCGGGCCGGCCGATCGACCTCGGCCCGACCGAATATCGCCTGCTGGAGTTCTTCCTGGAGCATCCCGGCCGCGTGTTCTCGCGCGAGCAACTGCTCGACAGCGTCTGGGGCCGCGACATCTACATCGACGAACGCACCGTCGACGTGCATATCGGCCGCCTGCGCAAGCTGCTCAATCTCGGCCGCGAGCAGGACCCGATCCGCACCGTCCGCGGCGCCGGCTATGCGCTCGACGATCGCTTTGCGAAGGCCGAGCAGACGTAAGGCGGTTTAGCGGCTGTTGGCTTAGCGAGCTGCGGCAACAATTTCCGTCGTCATCCCCGGGTGCGCGCAGCGCGAGCCCGGGATCCATAACCACAGGACGTGGTTTGGCGAAGACTCGGAGCGACCATCGCGCGCAACAATTGCGCCCTGTGGTTATGGATACCCGCGCCCCGCGCGCAATTGCGCACTAGGCGGGGATGACACCGAGGAATTGGAGCCGTCATCGTGTGACGGCCGCCGCGTTGACGATCAGAGAATTCCGCTACCTCAGCGCGGACCCGGCTTGGCCGGCGCGCGCCGGCGATCCGCTGCCGGCTGATACGCAACCCGCGAGTGCTGGGCGCAATAGGGCAGGCCGGAGAGCGCCTTGCCGCCGCAGAAGAAGAAATCCGGGCTCGAGGGATCGCCGACCGGCCAGTGGCAGGTCGCCTCGTTGAGCTCCAGCAGCGACAGCCGCTGGCTCATCGGCACCACGTTGTCGTAGGTGACCGGTTCGGCCTCGACCTCGACCTCGAAGGCCTGTGCCAGCGCGGTGTTGCCGCGCGCGATGGGCCGGCTCACCCGCATCATGTGCTGGGCGGGACGCGCCTTGCGCGGCCGCGGCGCAGCGGATGAAGGGCTCTTGGCGCGGCCGGACAGGCCGAGCCTGTGCACCTTGCCGATCACGGCGTTGCGGGTGACATTACCGAGCTCTGCCGCGATCTGGCTGGCCGACAACCCGGCCTCCCAGAGCTTCTTCAGTTGCTCGACGCGATCATCCGACCAGGTCAAAACCGTCATTGCACCCTTTCCTTCGCCGCGCGCCGCCATCCTGGGGCTGCACAGCGAATGCCTAAGCCTCGAAAAACCCGTGCCGTCAGAATCCCTTAAGGCTCGCCGGGCACCGAGAGCCGCCCGAACGTTTACGCCGGTACATGAGGACTTAGAGATCAGAACTGCCGCACGAGATGTCGTATCTGACAAGCCAAACGCTACAATATGGCGTGACTCACGCGCAAGAGTCCGCCGACTCGCTTCCACATGTTCCGTGGCGAAATCCCGCAAAATCGCCACCGCAAGACTACGGATTCAGCGTTTCGCGAGGCTTTCCGGGCGGCATTGACACCCGTTTCACCAAGCATAAGATAGTCCCGCGTGCCGCCCTTAAAAGGCGGCACGTTTCGTTTTCCGGGCCGGTGAATGGTGCGTTGCGTAATGCACGCTCACCGTCCGCAACATTCAAGTGATAGTCATGACTAACAGCGCAGCGCCGCATTTGCTCCCCGTTTTCGCCAGGTCCGACCTCGGTTTTGAGCGCGGCGAAGGCTGCTGGCTGATCGCGACCAATGGCGAGCGCTATCTCGATTTTACTTCCGGCGTGGCGGTGAATGCGCTCGGCCATGCCCATCCCGCGCTGGTCAAGGCGTTGCAGGAGCAGGCGACCAAGCTCTGGCACATGTCGAACCTGTTCCAGAGCCCGGACGGCGAGAAGCTCGCCGCACGCCTGTGCAATGAAAGCTTCGCGGACTTCGTGTTCTTCTGCAATTCCGGCGCCGAGGCGTTGGAGGGTGTGATCAAGCTGGTCCGCCATCACCACTTCTCCAAGGGGCATCCGGAGCGCTACCGCATCATCACCTTCGAGGGCGCCTTCCACGGCCGCACGCTGGCGACGCTGGCGGCGACAGGATCCGCGAAATATCTCGAAGGGTTCGGTCCGCCGATGGACGGTTTCGACCAGGTCCCGCACGGTGACATCGAGGCCGTGAAGAAGGCGATCGGTCCGCAGACCGCCGGCATCCTGATCGAGCCGATCCAGGGCGAGGGTGGTGTGCGTTCGGCGACGCCTGCCTTCCTCCGGGCATTGCGCCAGCTCTGCGACGACAAGGGGCTGCTGCTGGCGTTCGACGAGGTGCAGACCGGCATGGGCCGCACCGGCGATCTGTTCGCGCATCGCCGCACCGGCGTCACACCTGACGTGATGTCGCTGGCGAAAGCGCTCGGCGGCGGCTTCCCGATCGGCGCGGTGTTGGCGACCGCGGACGCAGCTTCCGGCATGGGCCCCGGCTCGCACGGCTCGACCTTCGGCGGCAACCCGCTCGCGATCGCGGCGGCGAATGCCGTGCTCGACGTCATGCTCAAGCCCGGCTTCTTCGACCACGTCCAGCGGATGTCGCTGCTGCTCAAGCAGAAGCTCGCCTCCGTGATCGACCGCCATCCCGACGTGGTCAGCGAAGTGCGCGGCGAGGGCCTCCTGATCGGTATCAAGGCCGTGGTGCCATCCGGCGATCTCGTCGCGGCGTTGCGGAGCGAAAAACTGCTCACGGTCGGCGCCGGCGACAATGTCGTGCGCTTCCTGCCGCCTTTGATCGTCACCGAAGCCGAAATCGAGGACAGTGTCGGGCGGTTAGAGCGTGCCTGCGCCGCGATCTCGTCGAGCAAGACCAAGCGGGCGGCAAGCTGATGAGCAAGTCGCCAAAACACTTCCTCGATATCAACGAGTTGCCGCTGGCGGAGCTCAAGAGCATGCTCGCCGCATCCTCCGCCATGAAGGCGAAGCAGAAGGCGCATCAGCCGGTCAGGCCGCTCGAAGGCAAGACCCTGGCGATGATCTTCGAGCGTCCCTCGACCCGCACCCGGGTATCGTTCGATGTCGCCATGCGCCAGCTCGGCGGCGAGCCCATCATGCTCACCGGTGCCGAGATGCAGCTCGGCCGCGGCGAGACCATCGCCGACACCGCGCGCGTGCTGTCGCGCTATGTCGACGCCATCATGATCCGCATCCTCAACCACGATGCGCTGCTCGAGCTTGCCGAATATGCGACGGTGCCCGTCATCAACGGCCTGACGCGCCGCTCGCACCCTTGCCAGGTGATGGCCGATCTCATGACCTTTGAGGAGCATCGCGGCCCGATCGAGGGCCGGACGGTGGCCTGGACCGGCGACGACAACAACGTGCTGGCCTCGTGGGCCCACGCCGCCGAGCGCTTCAAGTTCCAGCTCAACGTCGCAACCCCGCCGGAGCTCGCGCCGAAGAAAGTCATGCGCGATTTCATCAAGGCGACCGGCGCGCCGATCGCGCTCGGCACCGATCCGGAAGCCGCCGTGAAGGGCGCCGACTGCGTCGTCACCGACACCTGGGTGTCGATGGGCGACAAGGAAGGCGAACATCGCCACAACGTGCTCAAGCCCTACCAGGTCAACGCGAAGCTGATGTCGCTGGCCAAGCCCGACGCGCTGTTCATGCACTGCCTGCCCGCCCATCGCGGCGAGGAAGTCACGGACGACGTGATCGACGGTCCGCAATCGGTCGTGTTCGACGAGGCCGAAAACCGCCTGCACGCGCAGAAGGGCATTCTGGCCTGGTGCTTCGACGCGGTGAAATAGCGGCTGTGGCGCGGGCGGCTGCGCCACCCTTCGCTGTCATACCGGACAAGCGCCGCACAGCGGCGCGCAGATCCGGGATCCATAACCACAGGACGTAATTTGGCGAGGACTCCGAGTTGTCATCTCGCGCCATCACGTCATCCTGTGGTTATGGATCCCGGGCTCGCGCTCCGCGCGCCCCGGGACGACACCGAGTTTGTGCCACCCCGCACCCCTTCCATTTCCGCCCTCCGACCCCAGATAATGCGCCATGGTTTCCCAATCCCCTGACATGAAAACCGGGCTAGAGGGCCCGGTTCGCGCACCATCGGCGGTTCCGATCGACGATGCGGTGCTGCCCTACGAGGTCGACGCGCTCGACGTGCGCGGGCGGCTGGTGCGGCTTGGCCCGGCGCTCGACGAGATCCTGACCAAGCACGATTATCCGGCCGCGGTGGGCAAGCTGCTCGGCGAGGCCATCGTGCTGACGACGCTGCTCGGCTCGGCGCTGAAATTCGAGGGCCGCTTCATCCTGCAGGCCCAGACCGACGGGCCGGTGTCGTTCCTGGTCGTCGACTACCAGGCGCCGGATCGCCTGCGCGCTTATGCGCGTTTTGATGCTGAGCGTCTCGGCGATATCAGGGATTCCGGCACGCTGCTCGGCCGCGGTCATCTCGCCATGACCATCGATCAAGGCCCCGACATGAGCCGCTACCAGGGCCTCGTCGCGCTCGACGGCGGCAGCCTGGAAGATGCCGCCCACGAATATTTCCTGCGCTCCGAGCAGATCCCGACGCGCGTGCGTCTTGCGGTCGGCGAGGAGTGGCGTTCCAACGACGGCGGCAAGCATCGCTGGCGCGCCGGCGGCATGCTGATGCAGTTCCTGCCCAAGGCGCCGGAGCGCGCGCGGCAGGCCGATCTGCATCCCGGCGATGCCCCCGAGGGCGTCGAGGTGCACGCGGTCGCTGAAGACGACGCCTGGGTCGAGGCACGCTCGCTGATCGAGACCGTCGAAGACGTCGAGCTGATCGATCCGGATCTCTCCGGCGAGCGGCTACTGTACCGTCTGTTCCACGAACGCGGCGTGCGCGTGTTCAATCCGCTGGTCCTCAAGGCGCAATGCTCCTGCTCGCGCGATGCGGTCGGTGCGATGCTGAAGAGCTTCTCGGCCGAAGACCGCGCCGACATGATCAAGGACGACAAGGTCGTCGTGACCTGCGAATTCTGCTCGTCGGTGTACGAGTTCACGCCGGATGAGGCGGGCGTGGAGGACGCGTAAGCACTCGGTCGACGGGCCCTCGCGACCCGACGGGCAAAACACCTGAATTGCCGTCAATCCCTTCCGTCGAAAATATTCCACTTTACCGAAATTCGGAATTGTCGTATATATCGCCCATCCCGGCTCATCCTTGAGGGGCGATCGTACGTCGTCGCGATATGCGAGCCGGGCCTGCGGTGGACGCGGCAGCGTCGTGCGCGAGAGGCTAAGGGCAGGGCGGGTAGTCCCTGTGAGCCCGAGGCTTCGTGCGGACGAGCGGCGCTGAGCGCGTACGGCAAAACCGTGTGGTCCTGGCCGTCGTTGCTACGGTCAAGCCTGTCGCGGAGATGCGCGCGAGCCCAACCGGGTAGACGGCATCGTCAATTCGCGGGGCGAGGGAGGCCAGAAGGAAAGTTCGGCTCCCGGGAGAGCACGGCATAAGCCGTCCAACCATCGCGCAGGGAAGGCCGAGTGATCGGCGACACCTGTATGCTGCTGTGCGGTTCTTTTGCGCTACATCTTCGCGCAGCGGACCGCGGGTGCCTGTCGGCGCCCGGCCTTCCCTGCGCCCTCTTGGATTGGAGGGTGGAGAGATCAAGCAAAGCTCGGGCGAAACGCGCCGCGAGAATGAGAAGGCGTGTCTGAGATTCAAAGTGCGAACCGAAAGAGCGACGCCATTGCCTCATACTCCGTCGCAATGACGGTGGGGAGAGAGCGTGCCAAACACTCGGGTCTCGTAGGGTGGGCAAAGCGAAGCGTGCCCACCGTTCCTTGCACCGAGACCGAACTCGTGGGCACGGCGCTTTGTACCTTTGCCCACTCTACGGCACCGCGCTAATTCAACACCCGCTTGTTGTCCGGGCTGTCCAGCGAGAATGTCGGCACGTCGATCTCGAAGCGTTCGCCGCTTTCGCTGACCATCTGGTAGCGGCCGGTCATGAAGCCGGAAGCGGTCGTGAGCGGGACGCCGGAGGTGTATTCGAAGTGCTCGCCGGGGGCCAGCGTCGGCTGCTCGCCCACCACCCCTTCGCCCTTCACCTCCTGCTGCCGGCCGGTGGCGTCGGTGATGATCCAGTGCCGCGTCTTGAGCTGCACGGTCTCCTCGCCGGAATTGGTGATGACGATGGTGTAGGACCAGAAAAAGCGGGAACGGTCGGCCGACGACTGCTCCGGAACAAAATTCGGCTCGACGGTCACTTCGATCTGGCGGGTCACGGCGCGGTACATGGCTGCCATCATACCGAAATCCGCTCGGGAACCAAACGCCGCAGGCGGCTTTGGCGACATCGTCCCGCCCGAATTTGCGAGGAAGTACCCCCCGGGGAAATACACCCTGATGTGATCCGGCCGCTTTGCGAGACGACGGCCGGACCGGTACACTCCATTTCAACGTCGCGATTTGCGTGAGGGTTTCGGGCCCCGATGACCATTGCCGACCAAGTGACGGGATCGACGATCGCAGGGACCGCCACAGCCGTGGAGGCCAGGCCTGCGGAGGTCAGGCCGCGCGCCGCCGCGTCGGCCATCTCATTGCCCGCCATCGGCGAGCGCGAGCTCAGGCTCGACCTGTTCCGTGGTCTCGCGCTGTGGCTGATCTTCATCGACCATCTGCCGCCGAGCCTGCTGACCTGGTTCACGATCCGCAATTACGGCTTCAGCGACGCCACCGAGATCTTCATCTTCATCTCCGGCTACACCGCGGCCTTCGTCTACGGCCGGGCGATGCTGGAGTCGGGTGTCGTCATCGCCACCGCGCGCATCCTGCGGCGCGTCTGGCAGATCTACGTCGCCCACGTCTTCCTGTTCACGATCTTCCTCGCTGAAATCTCCTACGTCGCGACCAGCTTCGAGAACCCGCTCTACACCGAAGAGATGGGCATCATGGATTTCCTCAAGCAGCCCGATGTCACCATCGTGCAGGCGCTGCTGCTCCGCTTCCGTCCCGTCAACATGGACGTGCTGCCGCTCTACATCGTGCTGATGCTGGCACTGCCTTTGATCCTGTGGTCGATGAAGTGGAGGCCAGACGTCACGCTCGGCCTTTCGGTCGTGCTCTACGCGGTGACCTGGGAGTACGACCTCTATCTGTCGGCCTATCCGAACGGGTTCTGGGCGTTCAATCCCTTTGCCTGGCAATTGCTGTTCGTGTTCGGCGCCTGGTGCGCGCTCGGAGGCGCGCGGCGCATGTCGCGTATTCTGGCGTCACGGGTAACGATGTGGATCTCGATCGCCTATCTTGTGGCGGCGTTCTACGTGACGCTGACCTGGTATGTGCCGCAGGTGCCCCACCTGATGCCGAAGCGGCTCGAGCAATGGATGTATCCAATCGACAAGACCAACCTTGACGTGCTGCGTTTCACGCATTTCCTGGCGCTGGCCGCCCTCACCGTGCGTTTCCTGCCGCGGGACTGGTCGGGTTTGAAATCGCCCTGGCTGCGGCCGCTGATCCTGTGCGGGTCGCATTCCCTCGAGATCTTCTGCCTCGGCGTCTTCCTCGCCTTTGCCGGCCATTTCATCCTGGCCGAAGTCTCCGGCGGGCCGTTCATGCATGCGCTAATTAGTCTCTCGGGAATCCTGATCATGTGGGGCGTGGCGTGGGTGATTTCGTGGTACAAACGCGTGGCTGACAAGAGTGGTGCGAAGACCAAAAACGCCATCGGCAGCGCCGATATGGCGGGAGGGGGCTGATGAAGGCGAAGGTTCTCCTGAGCCTGGTCCTGCTATGCGGTAACCTCGCCGCGCCTTTGGCGCGCGCGGGCGATGCTGCGCCTTCTACCCCGGACGGGCCCCCCGCCTGCGAATTGCCGTCCTATCTGCTCACCAGCGAGAGCCAGCTTCCCAAGGTCGCCGATGCCATCAAGGCCGGCAAGCCGCTCGAAATCCTCGTCATCGGCAGCCGCTCGACCACGATTCCGGCCTCCGAGGACGCCTCATATCCAGCGCGCATGCAGGCCATTTTGAAGGACAAGCTGCCGCCGTCGGAGGCAGTGAACGTCTCCGTAGAAATACAGAGCAAGAAAACGGCTGAGGAGGCGGCTGCCAGCTTCGTTAAGCTGATGGAAGCAAAAAGGCCTACTTTGGTCATCTGGCAGACCGGGACCGTGGATGCTATCCGAGCCATCGATCCCGAGGATTTTCGCGGCGCTGTAACCGATGGGGTTGCCGCGCTGCAAAATGCAGGGGCTGACGTCGTGTTGATGAACTTGCAGTACAGCCCGCGTACCGAGACCATGATCTCGGTACCGCCCTATCTCGATAATATGCGCGTGGTGGCGCAGGAGCATGATGTCCCGCTGTTCGATCGTTTCGCGATCATGCGGCAGTGGAATGATCAGGGTCAGTTCGATCTGTTCAGCCCGTCCCGCGGGCCCGAGCTGGCGAAGCAGGTCCACGATTGCCTTGGTCGGGCGTTGGCACAATTTGTGATCGACGCAGCCCATCTGGGGCCGACCCAGCAGCAAAATTGAGGTCTAGCGTTAATGAGTTCTCTCCACCCTTTTCGCCTGACGGCATGGCTGGCTGCACCCGCCGCGGCCCTGCTGTTGCTGACGCCGGTTACGCAGGCGCCTGCGCAGGCTCAAGCCCAAGCCGCGCAGGCACCGTCCGCGCCGACGCAGTCCGCTAATCCCGCGCCCGCCTCGCCTTCCCAGACCACAATTGCGGCCACCCACCCCTCCGCGGAGCAGCGCAGCATCACCGGGCGCGCGATCGACAGGGTGAAGCAGGTCGCCAAATCCGCCGGCGACATCTTCAACCGCGTGCCGTGTCTCGCGCCGAAGGGCGGCTCGAAGACGATGGGCTCGCTGCCGCATGTCGCGAACAAGCTCATCGCCGGCAAGCCTGTCGTGATCGTCGCGTTCGGCTCGTCGTCGACCGCCGGTTATGGCGCAAGCTCGCCCGATTTCAATTATCCGAATCGTCTCGCCGCACAGCTGCGCCGGCAGTATCCGACCGCCGACATCACCGTCGTCAATGCCGGCGTTGGCGGCGAGGATGCGCCCGAGATGATGAAGCGTCTCCAGACCGAGGTGATCGACGTGCATCCCGATCTGGTGATCTGGCAAGTCGGTACCAACGCCGTGCTGCGCAACCTTGATCCCGGCGATACCGCCAAGCTCGTCGAGAACGGCATCGCCAGCATTCAGGCCGCAGGCGATGCAGACATCGTGCTGGTCGATCCGCAATATTCGCCGGCCGTCAACCAGCGCAAGGAGAGCGCCGGCAAGATGGTGAAGCTGCTCGGCAAGGTCGCCGAGCTCCGTCACGTCGGCATCTTCCCGCGCTTCGAGGTGATGCGCGACTGGCACGAGAACCAATCGATCCCGGTCGAGAGCTTCGTCATCGCCGACGGACTGCACATGAACGATTGGGGCTACGCCTGCTTCGCCCAACTCCTCGGCGACGACATCATCCGCTCGGTCGGCCAGATCAAGCTCGGGGTGAACGTGCCTGGAGACGTGCGCGCGTATCGGCCGATGTAGTTCGGGTGCTTGGGGTGGGTTAGCCCTGCAGTGCCGTAGGGTGGGCAAAGGCGCAAAGCGCCGTGCCCACCATTTATCGGCACCGAGATCGCGAATGGTGGGCACGCTTCGTTTTGCCCACCCTACGAGACCACCGTCCCCCTTACGCCTTCTCCAGCGCCGCCGTCAGATCCTCGATCAGATCATCCGCATGCTCGAGCCCCGCGGAGAAGCGGATGAATCCCTCGCTGATGCCGAGCGCGGCGCGGTCTTCCGGCTTCAGGCGCTGATGCGTCGTGGTCGCCGGATGCGTGACGAGACTCTTGGCGTCGCCGAGATTGTTCGAGATCCTCGCAAGCTTGAGCGCGTTGAGCACGCGGAAGGCGCCTGCCTTGCCGCCCTTCACCTCGAAGCCGACCAGCGTCGAGCCGCCGCGCATCTGCTTCTTCACGAGCGCTGCCTGCGGATGATCGGCGCGGCCGGGATAGACCAGCCGCGAAATCTTGGGATGGCTCGCCAGCACGTCCGCGATGCGCGCCGCCGACTCGGTCTGCGCGCGCACGCGCACGGCCAGCGTCTCCAGGCCCTTGAGCAGGATCCAGGCGTTGAACGGCGAGATCGACGGGCCGGTCTGGCGCATGAAATTGTGGAGGTGCTCGGCAACGAACGCTTCCGACGACAGGATGATGCCGCCCAGACACCGGCCCTGGCCGTCGATGTGCTTGGTTGCGGAATAGACCACGACATCGGCGCCGAGCGCGAGCGGGCTCTGCCAGATCGGGGTCGCGAACACGTTGTCGACGACGAGCCGCGCTCCCCCACTATGCGCGATCTCGGTGATGCCGGGAATGTCGAGCACGTCGAGCGTCGGATTGGTCGGGCTCTCCAGGAAGAACGTCTTGGTGTTCGGCTTCAGCGCACGCTGCCATTGGTCGAGGTCGGAGCCGTCGACCAGCGTGGTCTCGATGCCGTAGCGCGGCAACAGGTCCTGGATGACGTAGAGGCACGAGCCGAACAGCGCGCGCGAGGCGACGACGTGATCGCCGGCCTTCAGCGGCGCGAGGATCGCGGTCGTCACAGCGGCCATGCCGGTCGCCGCCGAGCGCGCCGCTTCAGCGCCTTCGAGCTCGATCATGCGGCGCTCGAACATCGAGATGGTGGGGTTGGAGTAGCGCGAATAAATGAAGCCGGGGTCCTCGCCCTTGAACCGCGCCTCGCATTGCTCGGCGGTGTCGTAGACATAGCCCTGGGTCAGGAACAGCGCCTCCGACGTCTCGCCATATTGCGAGCGC
>LNAP01002929.1_pt1 | contig 16594 bp, 19 predicted proteins | sample 602601 | NCBI WGS metagenome assembly LNAP01 (sample SAMN02440304, study PRJNA202911) | soil metagenome | biome: Subtropical and temperate rainforests or woodlands; isolation source: soil samples (1 kg each in a 20% v/v slurry with milli Q water) were... ... | reverse complement strand
AAAAAATAAAAAAAAAAAAAAAAAAAAAAAAAAAAAAAAAAAAAAAAAAAAAAAAAAAAAAAAAAAAAAAAAAAAAAAAAAAAAAAAAAAATAGAATAAAAAAAAAAAAAAGGGGGGGTGTGTTTTGTGGGGGGGGGGGGGGGGGCTAGGCATGGGGTTCACCTCATACGCTTCGCTCTTGGGTCGGCAGCTTTCGACCCGAAGAATTTAATATCGGGCGGGCCTCGTGCCTCGCCCCTCACCCGACCGGCTTCGCTGCGCTTCGCCGGTCGACCTCTCCCCGCGCAAGATGCGGGGAGAGGTGAGGAAGCGCCGCCAACCAAAAAACATTCAGGGAGCCGTCCGCATGCTCACCGAAACTTCCGACTACGATCAGCTCTACCGCGACTTTCGCTGGGACGTCCCGGATCGTTTCAACATCGCGACCGTCGCCTGCGACCGTCACGCCGATGGCAGCGCAAGACTGGCGCTGATCTATGTCGACGAAGACGGCGTCACGACGCGCTTTTCGTTCGACCAGATGCAATCCTTTTCGCGCCGCTTCGCCAATGTCCTGAAGGCCGACGGGCTCACGCGCGGCGATCGCGTCGCGGTGTTCCTGTCGCAGTCGGTGGAGTTGCCGATCGTGCACCTCGCCGCGTTCCGCTCCGGCCTGGTCTCAGTGCCGCTGTTCACTTTGTTCGGCGAGGATGCGCTGCAATTCCGTCTTGCCAATTCCGGCGCCAAGGCGGTGGTGACCGACGCGTCGGGCTGGGCGAAGCTGGCAAAGATTCGCGACCGGCTGCCTGACCTGGCGCAGGTCTTCGTCGTCGGCGATGCACCGGCCGGCACGACATCGTTCTGGCACGCGATCGAATCCGCCTCCGACGATTTCTCCACTGTCGACACGTCCTGCGACGATCCGGCGATCATTATCTATACGTCGGGCACGACAGGTAATCCGAAAGGAGCGCTGCATGCGCACCGGGTGCTGCTCGGCCATCTGCCCAATGTGGAGATGGCGCATGATTTCTTCCCAAAACCCGGCGATGTGATGTGGACTCCGGCGGACTGGGCGTGGATCGGCGGGCTGTTCGATGCGTTGTTTCCGGCCTGGTACCACGGCGTGCCGATCGTCGGCCATCGCGCCAGGAAGTTCGAGCCGCAGGCGGCGATGCAGTTGATGGCCGATCATGACGTACGCAACGTATTCCTGCCGCCGACGGCGCTAAAACTGATGCGGCAGGCCGATGTGAAACATCCTGGCGTGAAGCTGCGCAGCATTTTCACCGGCGGCGAGTCGCTCGGCGCAGAGCTCCTGAGCTGGGTGCGCAACACCTTCGGCATCGACGCTCACGAGATCTACGGCCAGACCGAATGCAACCTGGTGGTCGGCAACAATGCGCATCTGTTTCCGATCCGGCCGGGCTCGATGGGCAAGCCGACGCCGGGTTTTGACGTGCGCATCGTCGATGAGACGGGCACGGAATTGCCGCGCGGCGCGCGCGGCATCATCGGCGTGCGCCAGCCCAATCCCTGCACCATGCTGGGCTACTGGCAGAACCCGGAAGGCACTGCGAAGAAGTTCGCCGGCGGATTCCTGCTGACCGGCGATCTCGGCGTGCAGGATGACGACGGTTACTTCTGGTATGTCAGCCGCGAGGACGACGTCATCACCTCGGCCGGCTATCGCATCGGCCCCTCGGAGATCGAGCACACTTTGCTCAAGCATCCCGCGGTGGCCAATGCCGCGGTGGTCGGCGTGCCCGATCCGATCCGCACCGAGGCCATCAAGGCGTGGATCGTGCTGCGCCCGGGCTTCGCCGCGAGCGACGACCTTGCGCGAAACATCCAGGATTTCGTCAAGGTGCAGCTCGCCGCCCACGAATATCCGCGCCACGTGCAGTTCGCCGAGACCCTGCCGATGACCGCCACCGGCAAGGTGCTGCGGCGCGAGTTGCGGGCGCTGGGCTGAGCATCGCGTATTGACGTTGTCCGGCGCGAGGTCATGATACCCTCCATAAGAATAGTAGCGGGAGGGGAAGCCCATGACATCCATCTCGGGAAAGACCGATCCGGTGGTGCGGCGCATCACCGCCGCCGACATTGCGGAGTCGCTCGGTGCGGGCCTGCGCGACTTCCAGGCCGCGCCGGTCCTGGGACTGGCCTTCGGTGCGCTCTACGTCGCCGGCGGCATCGCCATCCTGCTCAGCCTGACCGCGTTCGGCATGGTTTACCTGGCCTATCCGCTGGCCGCCGGCTTTGCCCTGATCGGCCCGTTCGTCGCAGTTGGCCTCTATGAGGTGAGCCGGCAGCGCGAGGCCGGCCGGGTGCCGTCCATGCGCGGCATCTGGGCCACGGTGAAGACGCGCAGCGAGATCGGCTGGATGGCCTTCGTCACTTTGTTCATCTTCCTCATCTGGATGTACCAGGTGCGCCTGCTGATCGCGGTGCTGCTCGGCCTGAACGCCTCGTTTGCCAGCCTGCCGCAATTCATCACCGTGGTGCTGACCACCAATGAGGGGCTGGTGTTCCTGGCGCTCGGCAATCTGGTCGGCGCCGCGCTGTCGCTGATCCTGTTTTCGCTCACCGTGGTCTCGTTCCCGCTGCTGCTGGAGCGCGACGTCGATGCGGTGACCGCGATGATCACCAGCGTGCGCGCGGTGGTGATGAGCCCGCTGCCGATGATTGGCTGGGCCGCGGTCATCGTGGTGCTGCTGGCTGTGTCGTCGCTGCCGTATTTCCTTGGCCTGCTGGTGACGCTGCCGGTACTCGGCCATGCCACCTGGCATCTCTACCGGCGCATCGTGGTGCCCGTCGAACCAACCGAGGCCGCGCAGCCGGCGCCGACGCTCGGATCGCCGGTCGCGGGTTAGCGGCGCATTCGCCCTGATAAGCATGGTAGCAGTGGGGTCTTCCCTCTCCCCCGCGCGAAGCGAAGCTTCGCTAGGTGGGAGAGGGTGTCCGCGCGATAGCGCGGACGGGTGAGGGGAGCCGCAAGCACTGCACTCGGTGGTTACTCCTCATCCGACGCGGGCTTCGCCCGCGCCACCTTCTCCCACAAGGGGAGAAGGAAGAAGGCTTCACATGCCGGGCACAGTGACGCCGAGCTGTTTCAGCGCCTCCAGCATCTTGAGCGGCGGCGGCATCTGGATCTTCGGTGCGTGGCCGGTTTCCAGCAGGCTCTTCAAGCCTGACAGGATCGCCGGCCAGCCCATGCGGCCGGCCGACAGGATGTCGTCGTCGATGGCACGGTCATGAGCCTGGATCAGGGTCAGCCGCACCGCGTCGCCGGCCGGCTCCAGCTCGTAGGTCACCAGTGTCGGGCCGAGCGCCTCCAGCAGTCCGGGCCAGTTGACGTCCCAGGTGATGGTCAGCCGGCGCGGCGGATCGTATTCGATCACCTCGCCGGTGATATGCGGCGCGCCGTCCGGCATGTTGACGGCAAAGGCGCCGCCGACCCTCGGCTCGATCTCGACGAGGAAGCCGGAAAAATACTGCCGGCTGAACTCGGCCGAGGTCAGCGCCTGCCAGATCTTCTCCGGTGTCGATGCGATGTAGATCGTGTAGACGATCGCCGGCTTGAATCCGCTGATATCCATGATGGCCCTACGCGGCGCGAGGCTTCTCGAAGGCCAGCGGCTGGCCGGTCTCGAGGATGCTCTTGAGGCTCGACAGCACCAGCGGCCAGCCCTCGGAGATGCTGGGTAGGGTCTTGCTGCCTGCGGCGAAGCCCTCATGGGTCACCGTCAGCTTGACGGCGCCCCGGGTGGTGGGTTCGAGCACGAAGGTCACCCGCGACGGCCGCTCCTGCTTCATGTCGTCGTCGAACACCGTCAGCCAGCTGTAGGACAGCCGGCGCGGCGGATCGGATTCCAGGATCACGCATTCATTCATGATCTGGCCGTCGCGCGTCATCTGCATCGGCGAACCGACCTTCCAGTCGGACTGCAGGCTGCAGCCGAACCAGTAGCGTTCCGTGAAGGCCGTGTCGGTCAGCGCATGCCAGAGCTTTTCCGGCGTGGTGTTGATGAAGGTCGTGTAGACGAATTCCGGTTTACTCATCGTCGTTCTCCAGCTTTCGTTTCAATGCACTGAGCGCGGTGAGCTTGCCGCGCTCGAATTTCCTGATCCAGCGCTCGCCGATCTCGTGGATCGGTACCGGGTTGAGGTAGTGCAGCTTCTCGCGGCCATGCCTGATCGTAGCGACGAGGTTGGCGGCCTCCAGGATCGCCAGATGTTTCGTCACCGCCTGCCGGCTCATGGCGAGACCGTCGCACAGTTCGTTCAGCGTCTGGCCGTTCCTCGCGTGAAGCCGGTCCAGCAATGAACGTCGCGACGCGTCGGCCAGTGCCTTGAAGACCTCATCCATGGCGAGGATAATAGGCAACCAAATGGTTGTATGTCAAGTCGGCGATTTGAGGCCGCCCCGATTGCTGCTAAAGTTGATCAGACGCCGTCATGGCCGGGTCTGTCCCGGCCATCCACGTCTATTCCTTCCAATACGTGGATGCCCGGCACGAGGCCGGGCATGACGAATCTCCGGAGCAAACCGATGTCCCTTCAGCTCTATCTTGCCTTCGTTGCCGCCTGCATCGCGCTGGCGCTGTTGCCCGGACCGAACGTCACGCTGGTGATCGCCAGCGGCCTGCGCTACGGCACCCGGGCGGCGCTGGTGGTCATTGCCGGCACCCAGGTCGGGCTGGCGATCGTCATCGGCATCGTCGCGCTCGGCCTGGCCACACTGATGGCCACCATGGGCTACTGGTTCGACTGGGTGCGCTTGGCGGGGGCGGCCTATCTGGTGTGGCTCGGCATCGCGCTGATCCGCGCGCCGGTGCAGGGCGTCGGCAGCGATGCGCCGCCGCCGCCACGCGGCGGCTTCTTCCTGCAGGGCCTGCTGGTGTTGCTCAGCAATCCCAAGGTGCTGGTGTTCTTCGGCGCCTTCATCCCGCAATTCGTCGACATGGAGAAGGACCACATCTCGCAGGTGGCGCTGCTCGGCGTCACCTTCATGGTGATCGCCGGGGTCACCGACGCGATCTATGCGCTGCTCGCCGGCCGCGCGCGAAAATTCTTTTCGGCGCGGCGGACGCGGCTGCTGTCGCGGATCTCCGGCGGCTTCATGATCGGCGGCGGCGTCTGGCTGGCGCTGACCCGGGCGCGCTGACGCCGGTTGAACCATCCCGCCCGACGCGGCGTCCAAATGTCATGGCGTCAACCGGCGTCGGTCCGCCATGAGGTCGCGCCTTGCCCGATATCCCCTGGTCCGTCTATGCGATGGTGCTGGCGCCGTTCGGCCTGATCCTGGTGGCCGCGGCCTGGAAATATCTTCAGGTGCGGCAGGCGCGCGACTGGCCGTCGACGCCGGGCAGGGTGGTGGTGTCGACCTCGGAAGTGCGTGATGTCGGGGTGATCGACGACAGCCGCGACGATCGCCGCGGCGTTGAGCAGCGCAACTTCGCCAACATCGTCTACGAATACACGGTGAGCGGACAGAAGCTGCGCAACAACCGCGTCGACATCGGCGAGAACCGCGGCAACTTCGAGGTCGCCGAAACCATCGCGCGCTATCCGGTCGGCGCCGATGTGATGGTGTACTACAATCCGCGCCATCCGCGCGACGCGGTGCTGGAGCGCGAACTGCCGAAGGGCATCGGCGGCTGCCTGGCGATCGCCACGGTCATCGTGCTGGTGCTGGTGTTCGGCGGCGCGTTCGGCGGCAAGCACATGGCGGATTATATCGCCGTGCATCTGGCCGATCCAAGGCTCTCGCCGCTGGTGATGGCGCTCGGTACGTTCGGATTTTTCATCGCCCTGTTCGGGCTGGCGCTGCACCGCCAGTCGTCGCTCGCCCGCAAGTGGCCGGCGGTGCCCGGCGTGATCAGACTGTCGGGCGTGGAAACCTATCGCGGCGCCGACAGCGACAGCGGCCGCTCCGGCCCGATCATGCATGAGCGCAAGGTAACCTACAGCTACCGATTCAACCACCTCGCCTATATTGGGAACGCCGGCAGCATCAGCACCAGCAATCCGTCGCCGCCGCGCTGGCAGATGCGCTTGTTCGGGATGGACTATCAGAACGGAGCGGCGGTGAAGGTGTTCGTCAATCCCGCCAACCCGTCGGACTCCACCCTCAGCCCCGGCGGCGGCGCGGCCTGGTTCCTGTGGGCGATCGCGGCGGGATTTGCGGTGGCGGCGGGTTACGTCGCGACGCATGGGTGATCTGTAGCGTCTCCGTTTCCCTCTCCCCTTGTGGGAGAGGGTGACCGCGCGTAGCGCGGACGGGTGAGGGGTAGTGTTTTGCGATGCCCCCTCATCCGCCTTCGCTGCACGAAGGCACCTTCTCCCACAAGGGGAGAAGGAAGAAGGAGCTTCGCTGCGTTCCGCCTATATCATTCCCCGCTTTTTCAGCACCGCTTCGATCTCGCCAAAGATCCGCGCCAGCCGCTCGGCCCACGCTGTCTCGCCGGCCTGATCGGAAATCAGGTCCTGGCGGATCTCGATGCCGGTATTCATCAGCCCGCGCGCCTCGGCATGGACCGGAATGGTGTAGTCGGTGGCGTCAGAGACCGCATAGGGCTCGTTGTCGCCGACCACCAGATCCGGCTCCGCGCGCAAATACTGCAGCAGCAGCGGCGGCAGCCTTGTATCGCGCTGGTACAGGGTGCCGATGTGCCACGGCCGGGCAATGCCGGCATAGGCCGGCGTAAAACTGTGCAGCGCCACCAGCACCGTCGGCACGCCCGCGCGCTGCCTGCGGTCGATGGTCTCGCGGATGCGCTGGTGGTAGGGATCGAAGATCACGCGCCGCCGCGCTTCGGCGTCGTCGCGGCTCAGCCCCTCATTGCCGGGTACCGTGGTGGCTTCGCTGATGATCGGGATCGAACTCGGTGCTTCCGGCGGGCGGTTGCAGTCGATCACCAGCCGCGAATAGCGTTGTGCCACCAGATGCGCGCCCAGCGCGCCCGCCAGTTGATCGGCGACGCCGGCAATGCCGATATCCCAGCCGATATGGCGCCGCCGCTCGCTGTCGGGCAGGCCGAGGTCGCCCAGCATCGCGGGGATCAACCGGCCATAATGGTCGCAGGTCAGCAGAAACGGCGACGCGCTGCCGGCGTTTTGTTCCCACACGGGGGGAACTTCTCCGGCGCCGAGGCGTAGTGAAGTGTCGCTTATGCTGCTCAAAGCGTTTTCCCCTGCATTGCCTAACGAGGCAGCACACCGTCCTGTCAATCAGCAGGGATCGGTATAGATTTCACGATATGAATAATAGCCATCCCATGAATGACTCGACGATGCCCCTGCTGACGATTCACCACAAGACCGAATATCGCTATGCCCATCCTGTGGCGTTCGGCGAGCATCGTATCATGCTGCGCCCGCGCGACGGCCACGATCTGCGCATGCTGAAGGGCAAGCTCGAGATCACGCCGGAGCCGATGTCGCTGCGCTGGATCCATGACGTGTTCGGCAATTCGGTGGCCATCGCCACTTTCGACGAGCGCGCCCATACGCTGACCTTCTCCAGCACGGCGACCATCGAACACATGCCGTCCGACGAGTTCGCGCTGACGCCGGACGACAAGGCGTATTTCTATCCCTTCATGTACAATGGCGACGAACTGCCGGACCTGCAGGAATTCATCCGCCCGCAATATGGCGATCCCGACGGCGAACTGGCGTTCTGGGCGCGCGGATTCCTCGATCCGGAGGGCCCGACGCCGACCTTCAACATCCTCGCCGGCATGACCCACGGCATCCGCAAGCAGTTCAGGTATCGCAAGCGCCACGAGCACGGCACCCAGCATCCGCTCGACACGCTGCAGACCCAGTCCGGCACCTGCCGCGACTTCGCACTGTTCATGATCGAGGCCTGCCGCCGGCTCGGCATCGCGGCGCGCTTCGTGTCGGGCTACCTGTTCATTCACGGCGACAAGCAGCATGGCTATGTCGGGGGCGGTTCGACCCATGCCTGGGTCCAGGTCTATTTGCCCGCGGCGGGCTGGATCGAGTTCGACCCCACCAATGGCATCATCGGCAGCCGGGATCTCATTCGCGTCGCAGTGGCGCGTGACCCGCGCCAGGCGATCCCGCTGCACGGCACCTATCTCGGTTCGGCTGACGCCTTCCTCGGCATGGACGTCAGCATCAATGTCGTTTCGGTCGGCGAAGACGCAAAGGCACACACCTAACATGCTTATCAGGGTCGGTTTCGAGATCACCTACGCAGCACCGCAGCCGACACCGATGGTGACCATGCTCAGCATCCACCCGTCGCGCTGGGGCGACATCGTCGGCACCGAATCCATCACCACCGAACCCAACGTGCCGATCACCTATTACCGCGACAGCTTCGGCAATGTCTGCGGCCGGCTGGTGGCGCCGGCGGGCGGCATCACCTTCCGCGGCGACACTTTGGTGCGCGATTCCGGCCAGCCCGACGTGGTGGTGCCGTCGGCGCAGCAATTGCCGATCGACCAGCTGCCCGACGAATGCCTGATGTACCTGATGGCCAGCCGCTATTGCGAGACCGACAAGCTCACCGACACCGCATGGGCGCTGTTCGGCAACACCGCGCCGGGCTGGGACCGCGTGCAGACCATCATCGCCTTCGTGCATAACCATGTGAAGTTCGGCTACGAGCACGCGCATGCGATGAAGTCGGCGCACGACGTCTACGCCCAGGGCAACGGCGTGTGCCGCGACTACGCGCATCTGGCGCTGACCTTCTGCCGCTGCATGGGCATTCCGGCGCGCTACTGCACCGGCTATATGGGCGATATCGGCATTCCCTATGACGGCTCGGTGATGGATTTCTCCGGCTGGTTCGAAGTCTACCTGTCGGGCCGCTGGTACACTTGCGACGCCCGCCACAACAAGCCGCGCATTGGCCGCATCCTGATGGGTACTGGTCGCGACGCCGCCGACGTGGCGCTGACCACCAGCTTCGGCCGCATGGACCTGGTCAAGTTCTTCATCATCTCGGACGAGATCAAGAACCCGGACCCAGTCGATTGATGCGGGCAGGACGCGACCTGATCTTCGTCTACGGCACCCTGATGCGCGGCTTCGATCACCCGATGTCGAAGCTGCTATCGCGCAGCGCCGATTTTCTAGGGCCGGGCCGCTGCCCCGGCCGGCTCTACATGATCGCGCATTATCCGGGCCTGCTGCGCGCCGCCGCGCCGGACGACGTCGTGTCCGGCGAACTCTACCGCATGCATGATCCGGCTGCGTTGCTGGCCGAGCTCGACGAATATGAAAGCTGCGGCCCGAATTTCGATCCGCCCACTCTGTATCTGCGCGAGCCGCTGCCGGTGACGCTGGCCGACGGCAGCGTGCGCGAGGCCTGGACCTACATTTATAACCGTGCCGTAGACGAAACGAAGCGGATCGTGTCGGGGCGGTTTCTGGGAGAATAGCACACGGCGAAGCGGATCAAGGGCCGGGCTGCCTTCACCATGTGATCAGCGGGGCACGATGCCGCCAGGCATCGCTGCAGAGCTGGTCGAGGACGAAGCCCGCCACGTCCTCTCTCGCTATCGTTCCGCCATGAAAGCCCGAGAGATCGGTGATCGCCTGCAGCGTATTGCGGCCAGGCTTGTCGTTCAGGACGGACGGGCGAACGAGAGTCCAGTCGAGCCCGCTGCCTCTGACGATGGTTTCCTGCCGGTCCTTGTCGGCATAGACCCTGCGCAGCAGAAGCGGGAAAATCAGTCTGTCGAAAACAAAGCCGCCATGCCGGGCGCTGTCGCCCGCGCCCATCCCCGTGATGCAGACCAGGCGCGAGACGTGCTCGGCCTTCATGGCGCTCACCAGCGCGCGCGTGGCAGTCGAGAGCAGCGTCACCTGCCGGAACGGACTGGCCGGTGTGCCCAAAGCGCTGACGACCGCGGTCCGGCCTTTGAGCGCCTGACGCAGGGCGACTTCGTCGCGGGCGTCTCCGACGACGAGCTTCGCTCCCTTGAGATCAGTCGCCTTCTCGGTAGAACGCACGAGTGCGGTGACGTCGTAACCTCGCGCCACCGCCTGGTTGACGATCAGGCGGCCGGTGCCGCCGGTCGCGCCGAGGACGAGCAGCTTCGGCTGGGTCTGGATGTGGTCGGTTGCGGAGTCTTGCATGGCAGTTGCCTCGAAAAGCGGGAGGCCGGAGAGGCCGTCCCGTCGGTGAAGTTTGGGGTGGAATCGGAGTCCGCGCCGTCGTCAGGCCGAGGCCGCGATTTCTGCCGCGAAGTCGCGGTAGGAGCGGAGCGGACGGCCAAGCAGCGCGGTCAGTCGCGCGACGTCGCCGGCCTCGGGGAGCATGCCGTCGGTGAGAAAGCGCTCGCTCATCAGCCGCATGTCGAACGCCATCCAGCCCGGCATGAACGTCCTGAGGTTCTGCTCGAAAGCCGCGGTGTCGTCGCCGCCATAGGCGATCGGACGACCCAGCACCTCCGACCAGATGGCGGCGATCTGCGCCCCGGTCAGGGTGTCGGGACCGACCACGTTGATGCGCTCGAGCGGCAGCGGCGCGGCCGCCTGCTCGCGACGGATCAGTTCGATGGCCGCGATCTCGCCGATGTCGCGTGCGTCGACCATGGCGAGACCCTTGCTGCCGACCGGCATCGGGTAGACGCCGTGGCCGCGCACGACGTCCTTGATGGTGAGATCGTTGTTCATGAAATAGGCCGGGCGCAGGATGGTGGCGTTAAAGCCCATCCGTTCGATCATCCGCTCGACGCCGAACTTGCCGGCGAAGTGCGGCACGTTCACGTAGAGATCGCTGTGGATCACCGACAGATAGACGATCCGCGCGATGCCGGCCTCGCGGGCGAGGTTGAGCGCGATCAGCGCCTGCGTGACTTCGTCGGCCACAACGGCGTTGAGCAGAAACAGGGTGGAGGCACCTGCGAAAGCGCCGCGTAGCGAGTCGACGTCGAGCAGGTCGCCCTGCACCACGGCGACGCCCGTCGGCAGGTTGGCCTTGGCGGGATCGCGGACCAGTGCGCGCACATCGGCGCCGCGCTTGATGAGATGTTCGACGACCTGGCGGCCGATGGTGCCGGTTGCGCCGGTAACGAGGATGGTCATGGGGATCACTCCGGTTGGTTGAGAACACCCGGAATTTAGCGATCCACATTCGTGCCGATAGACGATATATTTAGACAGATCGTCTCATTGGTGGAACACATGGATCTGCTTGCTCTCGCTGATTTCAATCTCGTCGCCCGGCACGGCGGGTTCGGCCGGGCCGCGCGGGCCGCCGGCCGCCCGAAGGCGACCCTGTCCCGGCGCGTTTCGGAACTGGAGGCGGCCCTCAAGCTGCGTCTGTTCGAGCGCGGCGCGCGCGCATTGAAGCTGACCGAAGAAGGGCGGGCGCTGTTCGCGCGAACCGGGGCCTTGCTGACCGAGATCGAGGAGACGGCCGCGGCGATCGCTTCGGGCGGCGACCGGCCGCGTGGCACATTGCGGATCAGCGCGCCCCTGCTGTTCTCCCAGACCGCGATGGGCAGGCTCGCGGCCGGGTTCTCGCTGAAATACCCGGAGGTCCGGCTCGAGGTCACGACCGAAGACCGCACCGTCGACATGGTCGAGGAAGGCTATGACCTGGCGATCCGGGTCAATCCCGATCCGGATGAAAGCCTTGTCGGACGCATCTTTCTGCGCGATCGGCTGGTGGTGGTGGCGAGCCCGGGCCTCGTCCGGCCGGCGGATGATCGCGCTGTCCCTGCCGTCGTGAGGGGGGCCGGCGATCCGGTGGCAGCCTGGGACGTCAGGGCGCCGGCCGGACCATCACGCATCGCGGTCGATCCGGTCCTGCGGCTGTCCTCGCTCGTCATGGTCCGCGATGCCGTGCGTGCGGGCGTCGGCGCCGGACGCCTGCCGATCTCGCTTGTCAGTCACGATCTCGCCGCCGGAACGCTGGTGCATTGGGGCGATGTGGACGGACCGGACATCGCTCTGTGGACGCTGTATCCCTCCCGCCGATTGCTGAGCGCGCGCGTCTCCGCCTTCCTCGACTATTTGAAGTCCGCCTTTCCCATGGGGACGCCCGACGAACTGGCGGCCTATGTCGGGACGTGAGACGGGCAGATCGAACCGGGCGGGACGCTCGCGCTGCTGTGTCGAGGCGTGCGGCAATATGGTGCTTCGCTAAGGCGCGAAGAACGGGCCGAGCGCGGCGGTGACTTCGTCGGGAGAATCTTCGGGCAACAGATGGCCACCGCTGGTGGAAATTCCCTCGATATCGTCGGCCCAGCCTTTCCAGATCTCGTCGAGCCGCGGGCGACCGACGGCCTCCGCGGACCGTGGCCACAGCGCCAGCACCGGGCAATCGAGCCGGCGTCCCGCGGCACGATCCGCCTCGTCATGCGCGAGGTCCTCATCCAGGGCGGCGCGATAGTCCTCGCAGATGGCGTGCTGAACGCGCGGGTCGCGGAACGCGGCGCGATACGCTGCCCTGGCCGGCACCTCGATCACGCTATCGCTCGCCGCCTCCATCCCTTCGAAAGCCCGGTCGATGATCGCATCCGGCGCGGCCGCGAGCAGGCGTTCGGGCAGGTCCTCGTCCTGCGCCAGCAGGAACCAGTGATAGGCATGGCGGGCGAAGCGATAGTCGACCGCGCGCATCGCATCGAGCGTCGGCGCGACGGCCAGCGATGCAAACCGGGTGACCACGCCGGGATGATCGAGCACCATTCGATATCCGGCGCGCGCGCCGCGGTCGTGCCCGGCGAGCGCGAAGCGTGCGTGCCCGAGCGCCTGCATCAACGCCACCAGCGCCGCGCCGACCCGACGCTTGGTCCAGCGCGGCACCGTCGCGTGAGGCCTGCTTGCGCCGTAGCCCGGCAGATCGGGGATGATCAGGCTGTGGCGCTGCGCAAGCGCCGCGGCGACCTTGCGCCACGCGATATGCGTCTCGGGGTAGCCGTGCAGCAACAGCAGCGGCGGGCCGTTGCCGCCGGTGACGCCGGCGAAGCGAACGCCGCCGGCATCGATATCGAGGCGACGGAAGCCGGGAAAGAACGGCGTTGCGTCTGCCATGCTGTGCTCAGGCCTTTGTCGCAGCGCTGACGAAGGCGGCGAGTTCGCGCCCGAAGCGGGTCGGTTCTTCATAGAACGGGCTGTGCCCGCTGTCCGGATAGACCGACAGCCGGCTGCCGGCATGGAGATCCTTGATCCGCTGCGACATGGCCAGCCGGACCAGCCGGTCATGTTGGCCGTGGGTCAGCAGGAGCGGCCCGGCATAGGCCTTGAAAACCGGCTCAAGATCGGGCGTCGTCGTCTTGACGAAGCCCTTGGCGACCGCGCGCGCCGTCATGCCGTTGATCACCAGCATGCGCTGCCAGGCGATGCCCGTGGGCGGCTGGTGGAAACAGGCGCGGAGAAATTCCACGGTCTCGGCGGTCCGTTCCGCCAGATCGTGCGACGTCGTGGTGCCGGCAAACTTTCCGGCCAGCGGCGTCAGCAGATCCGGCGACAGCTTGGTGACGGCATCGACGAGGTTGATGCCGGCCAGTTGCCCGCCGCCATGGGAGCGCAGATACGCGCCGGCGACGTAGCCGCCGAGCGACCAGCCCACCAGCACGGGGCGACGCAGCGTCGCGGCGGCGATCACCGCGGCGACATCGTCGGCCCAGCGTTCGGCGCTGGCATAGGCGTCGGGCGCGCTTGGCTTGTCGGAATCGCCGTGGCCGCGCAGATCGAAGCGGACCATGCGAAAGCCCGCCAATGCCGGATCTGCGAACTGCTTGTCCCAGCTCAGGCGGCTTTGTCGCAGCCCGTGGATGAACAGGATCTCCGGTGCCTGCGGATCGCCCTGCGCGTCTGCCGCCAGCATCGTGCCGTCGCTTGACTGGACGGCGAATCCCGCGCGCGTCGGCACGGGTGCCGCCGCCATTGCCGGGCTGTGCATCGCGCTTGCCATTGCCGTTCCTGCCACGCCGAGCAGCAAGCTGCGTCGGTCGATCCGAATCTGCGAACCCATCGTTCTGTCCTATTGTTTATCGATCACTAAAAAATAACCGCTTGCGGTTGAACGTCAACAGCTTAGTTTGGCGGGCATGGCTCACTCCTCCAGGACAACCGCTGCAGCATCGCCGCGCCCGCGCGGCCGGCAGCCGACCTTCGATCGCGACGAGGCGCTCGAGACGGCGCTCGAGCTGTTCTGGCGGCATGGCTATGAGGGCGTCAGCCTCGCCGATCTGACCTCGGCGATGGGGATCGCGGCGCCCAGCCTCTATCATGCGTTCGGCAGCAAGGCCGATCTCTACCGCGAGGTGTTGCGCCGCTATGGCTCCAGCGGCGGGATGAAGGCCGACGAGGTCGGCGCGGCGGCGTCAAGCTATGACGCGGCCCGCCAGATGCTCGAGCGTGGCATCGCCGCCGTGACCATGCCCGGCAAACCGTTGGGCTGCATGGTGTCCAGCGGCATGCTGATGGCGTCGCCGGATCATGCGGAGCTGGCGGCCGAATTGAAGGCGCTGCGGGCATCGCTCCGCCACGCCTTGCAAAAGCGCATTCAGCGCGACATCGATGACGGCGTGCTGCCGCGCGCCACCGACGCCGCTGCGCTGGCGCGGCTGGTGACGGCCGCCATGCAGGGCATCTTCTCCGCCATGGTGCTGGGTGCAGCCAGAGCGATTGGTGAAACCATGGTGGTCCTGATGGTCTGCGGCAATATCGTGCAGGTACCCACCTCGCTGTTTGATCCTGTCCGGGCGCTGACAGCCAACATTGCACTGGAGATGCCTTATGCAATGGGTGATCACCGCGCTTCCCTGTTCGTCGCTGGGCTGCTGATGTTGCTGCTGGTTAGCGTGCTGGTAGCGGCTGGTGAATGGGTTGGCAGGCGTCAGCGGGAGATGACCTCATGAGGCCAATGCCACCGAGGGAACTGAAGGAACGGGCGTGGACCGTGCTGCTGTATGGTTTGGCCCTAGGTGCGATCGCGATGCTTCTGTGGCCGTTGCTGACTGTGTTCGGGAACGGGCTTCAAGTGCTGAGTTGGGAGTTTTTGTCGTCGAGTCCGGTCGATGCCGGTCGTAGCGGCGGTATAGCTCCGATTCTCGTGTCCACCCTTGGGATCGTTCTGGTCAGCCTCGCAGCTGCGTTGCCCCTGTCCTTCGGTGTTGCCGTCATGCTGACCGAAGGATTCAGACCCGGAGGCTGGCCCGCTACGGTTGTACGTTGCAGCCTCGACATTCTGGCCGGCGTTCCTTCGGTGGTGTTCGGACTCTTTGGTCTCAGCCTTTTCTGCCGGCAGTTGGGATTGGGGTACTCCATCCTGGCAGGCGGACTGACCTTGGCTTGCATGATTCTTCCGACACTGGCGCGATCGTTGGCGTTCTCTCTGGAGGCCGCTGGCAATGCTCATCGTGTGGGAGGCGCAGCGCTTGGGCTGTCGCGGCAGTCCGTGCTGTTACGGGTAATGGTTCCGGTGGCGTTACCAGGTATTTGTGCCGGCATCGTGCTGGCCTTGACCAGGGCATTGGCTGAAACGGCGGTGCTGTTGTTCACCAGTGGCTATTCAGACCGGATGCCCGAGTCGCTTCTGGATTCCGGACGTAGTGTCTCTGTTCATATCTACGACCTTGCCACCAACGTTCCTGGCGGTACTCCGAATGCCTATGGATCGGCGCTTGCGCTGCTGTTGCTCTTGGCACTACTCAGTTTCGCAGTGCATGCGCTGACCCTGTGGATGCAGCGGCGTATGACTGGCACAACTACAGGGAGGTCCTGAATCATGATCAACAAAAGCGGAGCGGTACCGATTGAGCCGTCGTCGCGTGTCGGGCACAACATGCACGGTACAGTGACGCACCTGAGTACAGCCTCGGAAGGGCATATCGAGATTCAGGATCTTTCGGTTAGCTACGGGAAGCGGGTTGTCGTTGAGGGGGTAAATCTTAGGGTTCCTCGTAACTCGGTCACTGCTCTTATTGGCCCCTCAGGTTGTGGCAAGTCCAGCTTGCTTCATTGCCTGAACCGCCTGAACGACCTGGTTCCCGAGTGCTCCGTGACAGGTGCCATCAGTTTTAGCTGGATGGACAGCAAGCGCTTGCTGAAAGACTCGACGCTGCTTCGCCGTCAGGTGGGGATGCTGTTTCAACGTCCCAATCCGTTTCCGTTCTCGATTCGCAAAAATCTTGAATTTGCTCTGCGGCAACACGGAATTAAATCCAGGGAGGAGATCGACGCCCGTATCGAGGCATCTCTGATGGAAGTGGGGTTGTGGGATGAGGTTCATGATCGACTCGACAGCGCCGCCTTGGCCCTGTCTGGCGGTCAGCAACAGCGCCTGTGCCTTGCTCGAGCGCTAGTGCTTGGGCCGGAGGTGCTGCTCATGGATGAGCCCTGCAGCGCGCTGGACCCGATCTCGACCCAAACCATCGAAGCGCTGATTCTTAGTCTATCCAAACGACGAACCATCATCCTGGTAACCCATAGCCTGAGCCAGGCACGCCGTGTTGCGGATCAGGTTGCGGTGTTTTGGAAGGTCGATGGGGTGGGCAGGCTGATTGAGTGCGGCAAGGCGCGTGATGTTTTCGAGCGGCCTCGTCACGAACTGACCCAGGCATACCTGCAATTCGCCTGAATTGAGCAGTTGCTGTAGGCGGCTGCCATGGTA
>LNAP01016805.1_pt1 | contig 16596 bp, 13 predicted proteins | sample 602601 | NCBI WGS metagenome assembly LNAP01 (sample SAMN02440304, study PRJNA202911) | soil metagenome | biome: Subtropical and temperate rainforests or woodlands; isolation source: soil samples (1 kg each in a 20% v/v slurry with milli Q water) were... ... | reverse complement strand
TGTCACCCTGATCAACCCGGTCGCCATGGACGAAGGTCTGCGCTTCGCGATTCGCGAAGGCGGCCGTACCGTCGGCGCCGGCGTGGTCTCCAAGATCCTCGCGTAATTTCGTAATACCGGCGGTTGCATAGCTCCGCCGGTCTCGCGAATGGCGGGCCGGGAACCTCGGTCCGCCTTCGCCGTCTAAGGGAAGGCAGTTTTTCAGTACGCCAGTAGCTCAATTGGCAGAGCAGCGGTCTCCAAAACCGCAGGTTGGGGGTTCGAGTCCCTCCTGGCGTGCCACTTCTCCCTTCCAGCGGCCATGCCGCCTTAGCAGCCAGAGCCGGATGAACAGCAAGATCGAGCATTCCAAAGACAACACCTCCACTGGAGGTGACATCGTCAAGTACGCCGCCGCAACCATCCTGGTGCTGGCGGGTCTTTTTGCTTGGTACTGGTTCGGCACCCCTGAGCATGCGTCCCAGAGTGCATGGGCCGGTCCGCTTCGCGGTCTGGCCGTTGTCGTTGGCCTGGTGGCCGGCGTAGGCGTGTTCCTGATGACCGGCAAAGGTCGCGACACGCGTGAATTCCTTTCCGAATCGCGTTTCGAACTGCGCAAGGTAGTCTGGCCGACCCGCCAGGAAGCCATCCGCATGACCTGGGTGGTGATCGTTGTCGTGATCATCCTCAGCCTGCTGCTGGGCGGATTTGATTTCCTGATTCAGAAAGCGACCCAGTGGTTCCTGGGTCGATAAGGAGAAACCAGTGAAGCGTTGGTACGTCGTTCACGCCTATTCGGGCTTCGAAAAGTCGGTTGCGCAGGCTCTGCGCGATCGCATCGTGCGTGACGAGATGCAGGAGCGCTTCGGTGATGTCCTGGTCCCGACCGAGGAAGTGGTCGAAATGCGTTCCGGCCAGAAGCGCCGTTCCGAGCGCAAGTTCTTCCCGGGTTACGTGCTGGTCCAGATCGAGACCCACGAAGAAAACGGCATTCCGCGCATCGACAATGAAAGCTGGCACCTGGTGAAGGATACGTCCAAGGTGATGGGCTTCATTGGCGGTACCGCTGACCGTCCGTTGCCGATCCGCGACGAAGAGGCTGCTGCCATCCTGGACCGTGTTCAGGAAGGTGTTGAAAAGCCGCGTCCGAAGGTGCTGTTCGAGCCGGGCCAGATGGTCCGCGTCACCGAAGGCCCGTTCAACGACTTCAACGGCGTGGTCGAGGAAGTCAACTACGAGAAGAGCCGTCTGCGCGTCTCGGTGCTGATTTTCGGTCGTGCCACCCCGGTCGAGCTCGAGTTCGGCCAGGTCGAAAAGGCCGTCTGACCGCGCGTAGAGCCGGGCTCTGCCCGGCTGTATGTGAACGTCCAGCGGGGCAGAGCCCCGCTCTACGGTCCGGTTGAATAACGTAGCGCCGGGCTCTGCCCGGCGTTGCTGCGAAGCGGGGCAGAGCCCCGCTCTGCGTTGCCCTGCCGTATTCAGACAGGCGGGCCAAAACCTGATATAGTGCGCGGCTTCCTGCCAGGAAGCTGGCAAAAGCAAGGGCCGCCGCGAGGTGGCCTTCTGCGTGAATTCAAAACGCGATGCCGGGACGCGTGATTCCCGGTCCGATGGGGAGCCTGTTGTCGTAAGGCGCTAGCACCCCATGGCAAAGAAAGTTGTCGGTTATATCAAGCTGCAGGTGAAGGCCGGTCAGGCCAACCCCTCGCCGCCGGTCGGTCCTGCGCTGGGTCAGCGCGGCCTGAACATCATGGAATTCTGCAAGGCCTTCAATGCCGCCACGCAGAAGCTGGAGCCGGGTCTGCCGGTGCCGGTCATCATCACGGCCTATTCGGACCGTACCTTCACCTTCATCACCAAGAGCACCCCGGCTGCCGTGCTGCTCAAGAAGGCTGCTGGCATCTCCTCGGGTTCCAAGCGCCCGAACACCGAAAAGGTGGGCAAGGTGACCCGTAAGCAGCTGGAAGAAATCGCCAAGACCAAGGAAGCCGACCTGACGGCCGCCGACCTGGACGCCGCGGTGCGCACGATTGCCGGTTCTGCCCGTTCCATGGGCCTCGTGGTGGAGGGTTAAGAAGATGGCACAGACCAAGCGTGAGAAGGCCATCAAGGCCGCCGTCGTCCCGGGTAAGGCATATGCCTTCGAGGACGCGATCAAGATCCTGAAGACCGCTACCAAGGCCAAGTTCGTCGAGTCCTTCGACGTTGCTGTGCGCCTGGGCGTGGACGCCAAGAAGTCCGACCAGCAGGTGCGCGGTTCCACCGTGCTGCCGTCCGGTACCGGCAAGAGCGTGCGCGTTGCCGTCTTCGCACCGGCCGGTGCCAAGGCTGACGAAGCCCTGGCCGCTGGCGCAGAAGCCGTTGGCATGGAAGACCTGGCCGAGAAGATGCAGGCCGGCGATCTGAACTATGACGTCGTCATCGCCACCCCGGACGCCATGCGCGTCGTGGGTAAGCTGGGCACCGTGCTCGGCCCGCGCGGCCTGATGCCGAACCCGAAGGTCGGCACCGTGTCGGCCAACCCGGGCGAAGCCGTCAAGAATGCCAAGTCGGGTCAGGTGCGTTACCGCACCGACAAGGCCGGCATCATCCACTGCACCATCGGTAAGGCCGACTTCGCCGAAGACGCGCTGAAGCTGAACCTGCAGGCGCTGCTGATGGACCTGATCAAGGCCAAGCCGGCTACCTCGAAGGGCACCTACCTGCAGAAGGTATCGGTCAGCTCGACGATGGGCCCGGGCGTCACCGTCGACCAGTCGTCGCTGACCCTGAAGTAATCGTTTCAAGCGGGAGCCGGGCACACGTCCGGCTCCCGCGATATTTGAAGGCAATCGAAGTGGGGTCCGCCCCGCGACGATAGCCGTCAAAGACCGCAGGCGCGGTCAGTACATACCGGCGACGGGCAGGGATGCTCGCATTGGCAGGGAGTCGCCGCCGGCGCAGTACCGACCGCTTAATCGATTCCTTCGGGAATCACCCTGCGTAGATGGTGCCCTTCTGGAGTTTTTCTGGTTTACGCACGTCTGGGTTCTCCCAGGTTGGCCATCCAGGTCTAGAACGGCCCACCCTTGGAACATCAACCCGATGTTCCCGGCGTCCAGGACGGATGCCGCCCAGGACCGCACACGGCAGGAGCCGTAAGCGGAGTTCAATTGGAGGAGTGCAATGGCTCTCAATCTGTCCCAGAAGCAAGAAGTAGTCGCGGAGCTGGCAGAAGTCGCCGCCAAGGCTCACTCCTTGATCGCAGCCGAATACGCTGGCACCACGGTCTCCCAGATGACCGCGATGCGCAAGCAGGCACGCGAAACCGGCGTTTTCTTGAAAGTTGTCAAGAACACGCTGGCGGCACGTGCAGTGGAAGGTACCGACTACGCGTGCGCCAAAGACGCACTCGTCGGTCCGCTGCTGTACGCGTTCTCGCTCGAGGAGCCCGGCGCAGCCGGTCGCCTGATCAAGGATTTTGCCAAGACCAACGACAAGCTGCAGGCAAAGGTCGTGGCCATCGGCGGGGAACTGTTCCCGGCTGGCCATGTTGACGTGCTGGCCTCGCTGCCGACCCGTGATCAGGCCCTGGCCATGCTGGCCCGCGTCCTGACCGAGCCGGTCACGATGTTCGCCCGCGCCATCAAGGCCATCGGCGACAAGCAGGGTGGTGGCGAAGAAGCCGCTGCCGATGCTGCCGAACCGGCTGCCGAGACCGCCTGAGTCGACGTTTCCGTGGTTCCTGACGGAACCTCAACCCAGAAAATTATCCAAAGGTAATCAAAATGTCCCTTACCAACGAACAGATCGTCGACGCCATCGCCGAGAAGTCCCTGATGGAAGTGATGGAGCTGGTCAAGGCCATCGAAGAGAAGTTCGGCGTCTCCGCCGCTGCTCCGGTCGCCGCAGCTGCTGCTGCTGGCCCGGCTGCTGCCGTGGAAGAGCAGACCGAGTTCGACGTCATCCTGAAGTCGGCCGGCGAGAAGAAGGTCGAAGTGATTAAGGCTGTCCGCGCCATCACCGGCCTGGGCCTGAAGGAAGCCAAGGACCTGGCTGAAGCCGGCGGCATGATCAAGGAAGGCGCTTCGAAGGACGACGCTGCCAAGTTCAAGAAGGACCTGGAAGCTGCTGGCGCGACTGTCGAAGTCAAGTAAGCAGTTCCTTGCCTCGCCATCGAATCACGGCGATGCAGCCAAGGCTGGGGGCGTAAGCCCCCGGCCTTTGGTCGTTGTTGCGACAACAACCGGTAGAGCCGACCGTTGGTCGGATGCTCCTGCCGGTAGAGCCGACCGTTGGTCGGCTGCTCTTCAGCGGTAAAGCCGACTGTCAGTCGGCTGCCACACCTTTCCGGCCCCAGGCCGGCGAGTTGGCAGTTGGAAGTAGCAAGAGAAGGCGTGCTGGTGCCGGCAATACCAGCGACTTCCAACTGACAATTTTCATGTTCCCTTCGGGTCGCGCCTGTACGGCGGCCCGCACAGCCAAGGTGAGACCCCATGACGTCATATTCGTTCACCGAAAAGAAGCGTATCCGCAAGGATTTCGGCAAGCAGCGCTCGATTCTCGAAGTGCCTTTCCTGCTTGCCATCCAGGTGGATTCCTATCGCGAATTCCTGCAGGAAAACATTGATCCGGCCAAGCGCCGTGATCTGGGCCTGCACGCCGCGCTGAAGTCGGTCTTCCCGATCGCCAGCTACAGCGGCAACGCTGCCCTGGAATACGTCGGCTACAAGCTCGGCGACCCGGTCTTCGACGAGCGCGAATGCCGCCAGCGCGGCATGAGCTACGGCGCGCCGCTGCGCGTGACCGTGCGCCTGGTGATCTACGACCGCGAGTCGTCGACCAAGGCCATCAAGTACGTGAAGGAGCAGGAGGTCTACCTCGGCGAAATCCCGCTGATGACCGACAACGGCACCTTCATCGTCAACGGTACCGAGCGCGTGATCGTCTCGCAGCTGCACCGTTCGCCGGGTGTGTTCTTCGACCACGACCGTGGCAAGACCCACAGCTCGGGCAAGCTGCTGTACAGCGCCCGCATCATTCCGTACCGCGGCTCCTGGCTGGACTTCGAGTTCGACCCGAAGGACGCGCTGTTCACCCGTATCGATCGTCGCCGCAAGCTGCCGGTGTCGATCCTGCTGCGTGCGCTGGGCTACAGCAATGAAGAAATGCTGGCCGAGTTCTTCGAGATCAACACCTTCCACATCAACCCCGATGAAGGTGTGCAGCTCGAACTGGTGGCCGAGCGTCTGCGCGGCGAGACCCTGAACTTCGACCTGGCCGACGGCGACAAGGTCATCGTCGAAGCCGGCAAGCGCATCACCGCGCGCCACGTCAAGCAGCTGGAAGCCTCGGGCATCGCCGCCCTGGCCGTGCCGGACGATTACATCGTCGGCCGCATCCTGTCGCACGACGTGGTGGACGCCAACACCGGTGAACTGCTGGCCCAGGCCAACGACGAAATCACCGACGAGCAGCTGCAGGCCTTCCGCAAGGCCGGCGTGGATGCCGTGGGCACCCTGTGGGTGAACGATCTGGATCGTGGCCCGTACCTGTCCAACACTCTGCGCATCGATCCGACCAAGACCCAGCTGGAAGCCCTGGTCGAGATCTACCGCATGATGCGTCCGGGCGAGCCGCCGACCAAGGATGCCGCGCAGAACCTGTTCCACAACCTGTTCTTCACCTTCGAGCGCTACGACCTGTCCACGGTCGGCCGCATGAAGTTCAACCGTCGTGTCGGCCGCAAGGCTGTCACCGGCGAAGCGGTGCTGTACGACCGCAAGTACTTCGGTGAGCGCAACGACGAAGAGTCCAAGCGCCTGGTCGCCGAGCACGCCGACACCTCCGACATCCTGGAAGTGATCAAGGTCCTGACCGAGATCCGCAATGGTCGCGGCGTGGTCGATGACATCGATCACCTGGGCAACCGTCGTGTGCGTTCGGTCGGTGAAATGGCCGAAAACGTGTTCCGCGTGGGCCTGGTCCGCGTCGAGCGCGCGGTCAAGGAACGCCTGTCGATGGCCGAATCCGAAGGCCTGACCCCGCAGGAGCTGATCAACGCCAAGCCGGTCGCCGCTGCCATCAAGGAATTCTTCGGTTCCTCGCAGCTGTCCCAGTTCATGGATCAGAACAACCCGCTGTCGGAAGTCACCCACAAGCGTCGCGTCTCGGCCCTGGGCCCGGGCGGCCTGACCCGTGAGCGTGCCGGCTTCGAAGTGCGCGACGTGACCCATTACGGCCGCGTCTGCACCATCGAAACGCCGGAAGGCCCGAACATCGGCCTGATCAACTCGCTGGCCGTGTACGCCCGCACCAACCAGTACGGCTTCCTCGAGACCCCGTACCGCAAGGTTGCTGACGGCAAGGTCTCCGATGAAATCGAGTTCCTGTCGGCCATCGAAGAAAACGAGTACGTCATCGCCCAGGCCAACGCCCTGACCGATGCCAAGAGCATGCTCACCGAGCAGTTCGTGCCGTGCCGTTTCCAGGGTGAGTCGCTGCTGAAGCCGCCGGCGGAAGTCCACTTCATGGACGTCTCGCCGATGCAGACCGTGTCGATCGCTGCCGCGCTGGTTCCGTTCCTGGAACACGATGACGCAAACCGTGCACTGATGGGCGCCAACATGCAGCGCCAGGCCGTGCCGACCCTGCGTGCGCAGAAGCCGCTGGTGGGTACCGGTATCGAACGCGCCGTGGCCCGTGACTCCGGTGTGACCGTGAACGCCCGTCGTGGCGGCGAGATCGTGCAGATCGACGCCGGCCGCATCGTGGTCAAGGTCAACGAAGTGGAGATCACCGACGCGACCGACGCCGGCGTGGATATCTACAACCTGATCAAGTACACCCGCTCCAACCAGAACACCTGCATCAACCAGCGTCCGCTGGTGGAAGTGGGCAACGTGGTGGCGCGTGGCGACGTGCTGGCTGATGGTCCGTCCACCGACATCGGCGAACTGGCCCTGGGCCAGAACATGCTGATCGCCTTCATGCCGTGGAACGGCTACAACTTCGAAGACTCCATCCTGCTTTCCGAGCGCGTGGTGGAAGAGGATCGTTACACCACGATCCACATCGAAGAACTGACCTGCGTTGCGCGTGACACGAAGCTGGGGCCGGAGGAAATTTCCGCCGACATCCCGAACGTGTCCGAGCAGGCGCTGAACCGTCTGGACGAGTCGGGCGTGGTGTACATCGGCGCCGAAGTGCGTGCCGGCGACATCATGGTCGGCAAGGTCACCCCGAAGGGCGAAAGCCAGCTGACCCCGGAAGAGAAGCTGCTCCGCGCGATCTTCGGCGAGAAGGCCTCGGACGTGAAGGACAGCTCGCTGCGCGTGCCGCCGGGCATGGACGGCACCGTCATCGACGTGCAGGTCTTCACCCGCGACGGCATCGAGAAGGACAAGCGCGCCCGTCAGATCGAAGAGTCTGAAATCAAGCGCGTCAAGAAGGACTTCGACGACCAGTTCCGCATCCTGGAAGGCGCCATCTACGCCCGTCTGCGTTCGCAGATCGTGGGCAAGGTGGTCAACGGTGGTGCCAACCTGAAGAAGGGCGACACCGTCACCGACGCGTACCTGGATGGCCTGAAGAAGGCCGACTGGTTCGTGCTGCGCATGAAGGACGACGACGCTTCCGAAGCCATCGAACGCGCCCAGAAGCAGATCCAGGCGCACGAGAAGGAATTCGAGCGTCGCTTCGCCGACAAGCGCGGCAAGATCACCGCCGGTGACGACCTCGCCCCGGGCGTGCTGAAGATGGTCAAGGTGTTCCTGGCCGTGAAGCGTCGCATCCAGCCGGGTGACAAGATGGCCGGCCGCCACGGCAACAAGGGTGTGGTCTCCAACGTGGTGCCGGTCGAGGACATGCCGTACATGGCCTCGGGCGAAACCGTGGACATCGTGCTGAACCCGCTGGGCGTGCCGTCGCGTATGAACATCGGCCAGATCCTGGAAGTGCATCTGGGCTGGGCCGCCAAGGGCCTGGGTCGGAAGATCCAGGGCATGCTGGAAGCCCAGACCGCGATCAACGACCTGCGCAAGTTCCTGGACGATGTCTACAACCACGACAAGACCCAGCACGCCAACCACGTCGACCTGACCCAGTTCAGCGACGAGGAGCTGCTGCGCCTGGCCGGCAACCTGACCGACGGCGTGCCGATGGCGACCCCGGTGTTCGACGGTGCCACCGAAGCCGAGATCAAGCACATGCTTGCCCTGGCCGACCTGCCGCTGAGCGGCCAGACCCAGCTGTATGACGGCCGCACCGGTGAGGCATTCGATCGCCACACCACCGTGGGCTACATGCACTACCTGAAGCTGAACCACCTGGTCGACGACAAGATGCACGCCCGTTCGACCGGCCCGTACTCGCTCGTTACCCAGCAGCCGCTGGGCGGCAAGGCGCAGTTCGGTGGCCAGCGCTTCGGTGAAATGGAAGTCTGGGCGCTGGAAGCCTACGGCGCGGCCTACACCCTGCAGGAAATGCTGACGGTGAAGTCCGATGACGTGCAGGGCCGCAACCAGATGTACAAGAACATCGTCGACGGTGAGCACGAGATGGTCGCGGGCATGCCGGAATCCTTCAACGTTCTCGTGAAGGAAATCCGCTCGCTGGCCATCAACATGGAACTGGAAGACAACTGATGGCGCAGGCGCGGCTGCCCCGGCAGCCGCGCCACCCGTTTGTTTACTGACAGCCCATCGACAAGATTTCCTCCTTTCGGAGAAACACCATGAAAGACTTGCTGAACCTCTTCAACCAGCAGCGCCAGACGCTGGACTTCGACGCGATCAAGATCGCGCTGGCCTCGCCGGACCTGATCCGTTCGTGGTCCTTCGGCGAAGTGAAGAAGCCGGAAACCATCAACTACCGTACCTTCAAGCCGGAGCGTGACGGCCTGTTCTGCGCCGCCATCTTCGGGCCGGTCAAGGACTACGAGTGCCTGTGCGGCAAGTACAAGCGCATGAAGCACCGCGGCGTGGTCTGCGAAAAGTGCGGCACCGAAGTCACCCTGGCCAAGGTGCGCCGCGAGCGCATGGGCCACATCGACCTGGCCTCGCCGGTCGCGCACATCTGGTTCCTCAAGTCGCTGCCGTCGCGCATCGGCCTGATGCTGGACATGACGCTGCGTGACATCGAGCGCGTGCTGTACTTCGAAGCCTACGTGGTGACCGAGCCGGGCCTGACCGCCCTGGAGCGCCGCCAGCTGCTGACCGAAGAACAGTACCTGCAGGCCCGCCAGGAGCACGGCGACGACTTCGACGCCGCCATGGGCGCCGAGGCCGTGTACGAGCTGCTGCGCACCATCGACCTGCAGTCGGAAATGACCCGCCTGCGCGAGGAAATCTCCAGCACCGGTTCGGAAACCAAGCTCAAGCGCCTCACCAAGCGCATCAAGCTGGTCGAAGCCTTCCTCGAGTCGGGCAACCGTCCGGAGTGGATGGTCATGACCGTGCTGCCGGTGCTGCCGCCGGACCTGCGTCCGCTGGTGCCGCTGGACGGTGGCCGCTTCGCGACCTCCGACCTGAACGACCTGTACCGCCGCGTCATCAACCGCAACAACCGCCTGCGCCGCCTGCTCGAGCTGAACGCGCCGGACATCATCGTGCGCAATGAAAAGCGCATGCTGCAGGAATCGGTCGATGCGCTGCTGGACAACGGCCGTCGCGGCCGTGCCATCACCGGCACCAACAAGCGCCCGCTGAAGTCGCTGGCCGACATGATCAAGGGCAAGCAGGGTCGCTTCCGTCAGAACCTGCTGGGTAAGCGCGTCGACTACTCGGGCCGTTCGGTCATCGTGGTCGGTCCGTACCTGCGCCTGCACCAGTGCGGCCTGCCGAAGAAGATGGCGCTTGAGCTGTTCAAGCCGTTCGTGTTCGCCAAGCTGCAGCGTCGTGGCCTGGCCACCACCATCAAGGCCGCCAAGAAGCTGGTCGAGCGCGAAGAAGCCGAAGTCTGGGACATCCTGGAAGAGGTCATCCGCGAACATCCGGTGATGCTGAACCGTGCGCCGACCCTGCATCGTCTGGGCATCCAGGCGTTCGAGCCGGTCCTGATCGAAGGCAAGGCCATCCAGCTGCACCCGCTGGTCTGCACCGCGTTCAACGCCGACTTCGACGGTGACCAGATGGCCGTCCACGTGCCGCTCTCGCTGGAAGCCCAGCTGGAAGCGCGTGCGCTGATGATGTCCACCAACAACATCCTGTCGCCGGCCAACGGCGAGCCGATCATCGTGCCGTCGCAGGACGTCGTGCTGGGTCTGTACTACATGACCCGCTCGCTGGAAAACAAGAAGGGCGAGGGCATGGCCTTCGCCAACATCGCCGAAGTCAAGCGCGCCTACGACAACCGCGTGGTGGAACTGCACGCGCGCGTCAAGGTCCGCATCACCGAAGTGGTGACCGACGAAGACGGCAACAAGCAGAACAAGACCTCGATCGTGGACACCACGATCGGTCGCGCCCTGCTGGCTGAAATCCTGCCGGAAGGCCTGCCGTTCGCGCTGGCCAACACCGAGCTGACCAAGAAGAACATCAGCCGCCTGATCAACTCCAGCTACCGCCAGCTGGGCTTGAAGGACACGGTCGTGTTCGCCGACAAGCTGATGTACACCGGCTTTGCCTACGCAACCCGCGCCGGCGTGTCGATCGGTATCGACGACATGCTGATCCCGGACGAGAAGAAGGGCATCCTCACCGAGGCCGAAGCCGAAGTGCTGGAAATCCAGGAGCAGTACCAGTCGGGTCTGGTCACCGCCGGCGAGCGCTACAACAAGGTGGTCGACATCTGGTCGCGCACCAATGAGCGCATCGGATGGACACCATCGGTACCGAGAAGGTCATCAATGCCAAGGGCGAGACCATCGACCAGAAGTCGATGAACTCCCTGTACATCATGGCCGACTCCGGTGCGCGTGGTTCGCAGGCACAGATCCGCCAGCTGGCCGGTATGCGCGGCCTGATGGCGCGTCCGGATGGCTCGATCATCGAAACGCCCATCAAGGCGAACTTCCGTGAAGGCCTGAACGTACAGGAATACTTCAACTCCACCCACGGTGCCCGTAAGGGTCTGGCCGATACCGCGCTGAAGACCGCCAACTCGGGTTACCTGACCCGTCGTCTGGTGGACGTCGCGCAGGACGTGGTCATCACCGAAGTGGATTGCGGTACCACTGAAGGCCTGACCATGACCCCGATCGTGGAAGGCGGCGACGTCGTGGAGCCGTTGAAGGACCGCGTGCTGGGTCGTGTCGTGGCCGAGGACGTGTTCCTGCCGGGCAACGACGAAGATCCGATCGTGACCCGCAACACGCTGCTGGACGAAGCGTGGGTGGCCAAGCTTGAAGATGCCAGCGTGCAGTCGGTGAAGGTCCGTTCGACCATCTCCTGCGCCTCGGCCTTCGGCGTGTGCGCCCATTGCTACGGCCGCGATCTGGCCCGTGGCCACATCGTCAACATCGGCGAAGCGGTCGGCGTCATCGCCGCCCAGTCGATCGGTGAGCCGGGTACCCAGCTGACCATGCGTACGTTCCACATCGGTGGTGCGGCATCGCGTGCGGCTGCCGTGGACAACATCACGGTCAAGACCACCGGTTCGGTCAAGTTCAACAACCTCAAGTCGGTGGCCCATGCCAGCGGTTCGCTGGTTGCGGTCTCGCGCTCGGGTGAAATCTCGGTGCTCGATGCCCACGGTCGTGAGCGTGAGCGCTACAAGCTGCCCTACGGTGCCACCATCACCTCCAAGGACGCCGACTCGGTCAAGGCTGGCCAGACCGTCGCCAATTGGGACCCGCATAACCACCCGATCGTGTCCGAAGTGGCCGGTTTCATCCGCTTCATCGACTTCATCGACGGCGTCACCGTCATCGAGAAGACCGACGAACTGACCGGCCTGGCGTCGCGTGAAATCACCGACCCGAAGCGTCGTGGCTCGCAGGCCAAGGACCTCCGTCCGATCGTGCGTATCGTGGATGCCAAGGGCAATGACCTGACCATCCCGAACACCGATCTGCCGGCCCAGTACCTGCTGCCGCCGCGCTCCATCGTCAACCTGCAGGACGGCGCCGCCGTCGGCGTGGGTGACGTGGTCGCCAAGATCCCGCAGGAAGCGTCCAAGACCCGCGACATCACCGGTGGTCTGCCGCGCGTGGCCGACTTGTTCGAAGCGCGCAAGCCGAAGGATCCGGCGATCCTGGCCGAGCGTTCGGGCATCATCAGCTTCGGTAAGGACACCAAGGGCAAGCAGCGCCTGATCATCAAGGACACCGATGGTTCGGAACACGAAGAGCTGATCCCGAAGTACCGTCAGGTGATCGTGTTCGAAGGCGAACACGTGACCAAGGGCGAAACCATCGTGGACGGCGAGCCGAGCCCGCAGGACATCCTGCGTCTGCTGGGTGTCGAGCCGCTGGCGGCCTACCTGGTCAAGGAAATCCAGGACGTGTACCGCCTGCAGGGCGTGAAGATCAACGACAAGCACATTGAAGTGATCACCCGCCAGATGCTGCGCAAGGTCGAAATCACCGACCAGGGCAGCAGCAAGTTCCTGAATGGCGAGCAGGCCGAGCGCCAGCGCGTCATCGAGGAAAATGCACGCCTGACCACCCGCAACGAGCTGATTGCCCGTTTCGATCCGGTCCTGCTGGGTATCACCAAGGCGTCGCTGGCCACCGAATCGTTCATCTCGGCCGCTTCCTTCCAGGAAACCACCCGCGTGTTGACCGAGGCGGCCGTCCGCGGCACCAAGGACAACCTGCGCGGTCTGAAGGAAAACGTCATCGTCGGCCGTCTGATCCCGGCCGGTACCGGTCTGTCGTACCACGCCAACCGCCGCCGCAACGCGAGCGGGCTGACCGATTCGGAAATGCAGACCCTGGCCGGCACCCCGGTCGCGGCCGCACCGGTCGCCGTGGCTGCCCCGGAAGTGGCGGTCGAATCGACCGACGCCGAGCAGGCCGACGAGTGATCCACAGGTCCGGCCCCAGGCCGGACCACAAGGTAGGGTCCAGCCGTTGGCTGGACCGAAGGTAGGACCCGGCCGTTGGCCGGGTCATCGAACGGGTAGGGCCCCGGCCATTGGCCGGACCCCACCCCTCGGACGCCACCGGCCACTGGCCGGATGGCTGCCGATGAGGTAGGATGCCGGCCCGGTCTCTCAAAGGACCGGGTTGACAACCTGAACGGGGGGCATGGAGAAGGCTCCCCTGTAACGGCCCGGGATCAGGGCTGGCTTGGCGCGTGCGCATTTGACTGCGTTTTCGCCAGGTTGCTACAATCGTCTGTCTCAGCAGGCCGGTTTCTTGCCTGCTCGCACATATCCGCATTCATGGCCGGTTTTTTCACTGGCCTCTCTCAGAAGAACATACTGATGGCGACGATCAATCAGCTTGTCCGCAAGCCGCGGCAGGCAACCACTTATAAGAGTGCCTCCCCGGCTCTCGATAAGTGCCCCCAGCGCCGTGGCGTCTGCACGCGCGTGTACACCACCACTCCGAAGAAGCCGAACTCGGCGCTTCGCAAGGTTGCCAAGGTTCGCCTGACCAACCAGGAAGAAGTGATTAGCTACATCGGCGGCGAAGGCCACAACCTGCAGGAGCACTCCGTGGTCCTCATCCGTGGCGGTCGCGTCAAGGATCTGCCGGGTGTGCGTTACCACACCGTGCGTGGCTCGCTGGACGCCTCCGGCGTTGCCAAGCGTCGCCAGGGCCGTTCCAAGTACGGCGCCAAGCGTCCGAAGAGCTAAGGGAAAGTACACATGTCTCGTAAAGGTAATACGCCGCAGCGCTCTGTCCTGCCGGATCCGAAGCACGGAAGTGAAACCATCGCTCGTTTCATCAATATGGTGATGCTGAGCGGCAAGAAGTCGGTCGCTGAAAAGATCGTCTACGGTGCCATGGACGTGATCGGCGAAAAGAACCCGAACTCCGTCGAGCTGGTGCAGAAGGCTCTGGACAACGTGGCTCCGTCGGTCGAAGTCAAGTCCCGTCGCGTCGGTGGTGCCACCTATCAGGTGCCCGTCGAAGTGCGTTCGTCGCGCAAGATGGCCCTGGCCATGCGTTGGCTGATCGACTCGGCCCGTAAGCGTGGTGAAAACACCATGCCGAAGAAGCTGGCTGCCGAACTGCTGGACGCCTCGGAAAACCGTGGCGGCGCCATCAAGAAGCGCGAAGAAACCCACCGCATGGCCGAAGCCAACAAGGCATTCGCCCACTACCGCTGGTGAGTTTGACGGCCTTGCAAAACAGGCAAAGCGGCACTACGTATTAGTGCCGCTTCGCGGCACCTGGGGTGCCGCGCCAATCCGAAGGCCGCCGAAAGGCGGCGTTCGGCCATCCGAATTCCAAGAAATTGAGAGGCTCCCGTGGCCCGCACCACTCCCATCGAGCGTTACCGTAACTTCGGCATCATGGCTCACATCGATGCCGGCAAGACCACCACGTCCGAGCGCATCCTGTTCTACACCGGCAAGAGCCACAAGATCGGTGAAGTGCACGACGGCGCTGCCACCATGGACTGGATGGAGCAGGAGCAGGAGCGTGGCATCACGATCCAGTCCGCTGCGACCACTGCGTTCTGGAAGGGCATGGACAAGTCCCTGCCGGAGCATCGCTTCAACATCATCGACACCCCCGGACACGTCGACTTCACCATCGAAGTAGAGCGCTCGCTGCGCGTGCTCGACGGTGCGGTGTTCGTGCTGTGCGCCGTCGGTGGCGTGCAGCCGCAGTCCGAAACCGTGTGGCGCCAGGCCAACCGGTACAAGGTGCCGCGCATTGCCTTCGTCAACAAGATGGACCGCACCGGTGCCAACTTCACCAAGGTCGTTGGCCAGCTGAAGGCCAAGCTCGGCGCCACCGCCGTGCCGATGCAGCTGCCGATCGGCGCTGAAGACGGCTTCAAGGGCGTGGTCGACCTGATCAAGATGAAGGCCATCCATTGGGATGAAGCCTCGCAGGGCATGAAGTTCGAGTACCTGGACATCCCGGCCGACATGCAGGCGGAGGCCGACGAGGCCCGCACCTACATGATCGAAGCCGCGGCTGAAGCCAGCGAAGAGCTGATGGAAAAGTACCTGGGCGGCGAAGAGCTGACCGAGGCCGAGATCGTCGAAGCCCTGCGCGTGCGCACCCTGGCGACCGACATCGTGCCGATGTACTGCGGTTCTGCGTTCAAGAACAAGGGCGTGCAGGCCATGCTGGACGGCGTGGTGCAGCTGCTGCCGTCGCCGATCGACGTGCCGGACGTGACCGGTACCGACGTCGACGATGAAACCGTTGCGCTGAGCCGCAAGTCCGACGACAAGGCCCCGTTCTCGGCCCTGGCGTTCAAGATCATCACCGACCCGTTCGTGGGCGCGCTGACCTTCTTCCGTGTCTATTCGGGCACGCTGAACGCTGGCGACCAGCTGCTGAACTCGGTGAAGGGCAAGAAGGAGCGCATCGGCCGCATCCTGCAGATGCACTCCAACGATCGTGAAGAAATCAAGGAAGTGCTGGCCGGTGACATCGCCGCGGCCGTGGGCCTGAAGGACACGACCACCGGTGACACCCTGTGCTCGCAGGACCACCCGATCATCCTGGAGCGCATGGTGTTCCCGGAGCCGGTCATCTCGATGGCCGTCGAACCGAAGACCAAGTCCGACCAGGAAAAGATGGGTCTTCTGGCTCAGGAAGATCCGTCGTTCCGCGTCAAGACCGACGAAGAATCCGGCCAGACCATCATCTCGGGCATGGGCGAGCTGCACCTGGACATCATCGTGGATCGCATGAAGCGCGAGTTCAACGTTGAAGCCAACGTCGGCAAGCCGCAGGTTGCGTACCGCGAAACCATCCAGATGGCCGACGTCAAGTCGGACTACAAGCACGCCAAGCAGTCCGGTGGTAAGGGTCAGTACGGTCACGTCGTGATCGAGCTGTCGCCGATCACCGCTGAAGACCGTGCCGATCCGAAGATCGCCCCGGCGATCAAGGATGACTTCCTGTTCATCAACGACATCACCGGTGGCGTGATTCCGAAGGAATTCATTCCGTCGATCGAAAAGGGCCTGCGCGAAACCATCACCAGCGGTCCGCTGGCGGGCTTCCCGGTCGTGGACGTCAAGGTGAAGCTGGTGTTCGGCTCGTACCATGACGTCGACTCCTCGGAAATGGCGTTCAAGCTCGCGTCCTCGATGGCCTTCAAGCAGGGCTTCCAGAAGGCCAAGCCGGTCCTGCTGGAGCCGATCATGAAGGTCGAGATCGTGACCCCGGAGGATTACCAGGGTGACGTGATGGGCGACGTCAGCCGTCGTCGTGGCGTGCTGCAGGGTTCGAGCACCACCGGTGACGGTTCGGCGAGCATCATCAACGCGATGATCCCGCTGGGCGAAATGTTCGGTTACGCCACCTCGCTGCGTTCGCAGACCCAGGGTCGCGCAACGTTCACGATGGAATTCGACCACTACGAGCCGGCGCCGAACAACATCGCCGAATCCGTGATCAAGAAGGCCTGAGCGTAAGCTCAGGTCTCAACCTCTTTCTTTCTGACATTCAAGGGCTACAACAATGGCAAAGGGTAAGTTCGAGCGCACCAAGCCGCACGTCAACGTCGGCACCATCGGTCACGTCGATCACGGCAAGACCACGCTGACCGCCGCACT
>LNAP01002927.1_pt1 | contig 16600 bp, 16 predicted proteins | sample 602601 | NCBI WGS metagenome assembly LNAP01 (sample SAMN02440304, study PRJNA202911) | soil metagenome | biome: Subtropical and temperate rainforests or woodlands; isolation source: soil samples (1 kg each in a 20% v/v slurry with milli Q water) were... ... | reverse complement strand
GTATCGACGAGCTCTTGCCGCACCGCTGGCAGCCCACTGACATCTGATCGTCAGCAATGGTCGCCATCGGCGGTCAACATGGGTTTGCCGTGCGTTTACGTACTGGGTGCCCTACGTGGAATTGCAGTTGCCGCCCATAAAGAGCCGATGGCGTTGCTTGGGTCGACCCTGATCTGACAAGCTCAGCTCCACTTTGAATGACCGTTGTGCAGCGATAGCGGTAGTTCGCCCTGAAGCGACTGATTCACACCGTATTGGTCACATATCGGTGATTGGAGTGCCTCACCGCGATTCTGGTGGAGTGCCGCTGTAGCAACCATCTCTATGACGCGGCTACCCCTTGCCCCTACGCCGGTATTTCACCAACCGGAAGGAAGTCGCCCTGATCATCATCTCGCAGGCTGATGAACTCCAGGCGCCACTGATCCACGCGGCGTAGATCAGCCAGTGTCAGGTGGGTGTCTGCCACGGCTTCGCAAGCGTCGAGCGCGATCTCCGTGGCTAAGTCGGGCATGCCGTAGGTCTTCTCGAACAGCTCGCGCAGCTGCCCGGCGACCCGCTCAGCCGACAGCCTCGCGTTGATGCCGCCCTCGGTTGCGTCGTACACAATGGACATTGACAGGGCGTATGGCTCCCCTTCGACGGCTTCTGCGCCCCGGTGCTTGCCCAGATCGAAGAACAGCCCGACCAGGTACTTCGCGTCGGGTTCCAGAATCTTGGCGATCAGCTGTTCGACGGTACGCTTGCCAGATAGCTTGCGCAGCCGCTCCTCGAAAGCATTGGGGAAGACCGGTCGGCCGTATCGCGCGGCAAGCCATTGCTTCAGGGCACGCTTCGCGTCAACCGGCAGTGTGAGACTGTTGTCTTTGACTGCGCGCTCGGCGAAGTCACCTTTCGGTACGCTTCGGCGATCACCATGCCGGAGCTCAAGAATCAACGGTGCAGCGTCGGCGCCCGCGTAGGCGAGGTGGAGTCGTCGCGGGTTCTTGGCGTAGGAGAGCTGCGGGTCAGGCTTTGGGTCCTTGACAACCAACTCGGCGACGATGACCTCGACGCGGTGCTCGCTTGCATGCGGCAAGTCGCAGTCATGGGTGATGACAATGACGCGGTGTCCGTGGTGGGTCACGCCGACCAAACCCAATGCAGCAGCTGCCTGGCAAGTTATAAGATCACCCTGTCGCCAGTCCGTATCGCGCGCCAGCATCTATCGCCCCCCGACCTATCGCTCGGGGGATCCGGGAATGGACACCTCGGTACGCCAATCTTCCGAGGGCTTCGCTTTCGACTTCGCCAAGCCTGATCGGTCGTAAGCTGCATCCATCGCCTGGGATTCGGCGATCAGCGACTGGATGTGCGATGGCAAGAGTTGACCGGCAGCAGCGAGATCCATCAAGGACCGGCCCTCAAATGCCTTCATCTTCAGCATGGAAGACGCACGAGTGATGTCAGCATCTCGAAAAGCGTCGGCTGCATGGCTCAGGGCGTGAATCCGCTCGAACTTGTCAGGCTCTGGCGTCGCTTCTCCGCCGATCCACTTGTAGATTGCCTGTCTGGAGACGCCGAACACCGTGGCCAGATCAGCGATGGCCGGATTCAACACCTGGCGGATGTTGCCGAGGTGGTCAGATGCTGATCGCAGATCAGGGCGTTGCTCCTGGCTGTCATCAGCCATCTCGACGTCGACGTGAAAGGGAACTCGCGCTTCCAACATCTTGCGCCAGTCACCTGCGCGAGAGATGTCGAAGACGCTGCCCGTGCCACCGACCGCAAGGGCCGAGCCAAGCAACGCAAAGGCTGCAGTGGCGGCAGCGCCAATCGGCGCGGCGAACGGCATCGGTCGGTAAGTAGGTAGTGTCGCGGTGTACATGGCGTCGGTTTCGGCTGGTTTAGGCCCATGCATCGCGCGCGTTATCCGTCGTGGTCGCTCCGAAGACAGACTTGATGGTCGCATGCAGCGAGAGCACCTGCTTATCTAGGATGTCCATATCAATAGGCATGCTGCCTTCGACAAAGTGGTCCGTATCGATGACCGCATGCGCCCGGGCCTCCTTCACCTCGAATTTCGGATTGATCATCAAGCCGTTGGGCTGCATGTCTGGCGGGAACCCCAAAGGCGCGGTCATCCTATGCACCCGTGTCACGAGCGTCCCGGTCCGCACCAGTGGGCCGGTGTCCGTCCCAAAGACAGATTCCGTCAGCCTGTACCGCTGCGTTGCATTGAACTCAATGCCGTGCAATCCACCGACGAGGTACTGCTCCACGCTCTCTCCGGCGCGAGGCAACACGGCATCTAGGTAGCGAAGGCCCAACCGACTGACATGATCGAGGGTGGCCACCTCGTGCACGGCCGCCAAGCCGCGCAGTAGCTCCGGTATGAACTCGTTGTGCGTGTCGTAGTGGGTCGTGTGGTACGTGATTGCAGACGGCGCTAGGATGAAGCCGGCTGTACGGTCGCTGCGCGTGATGAGCCAGGAGACCGTATGCGTAATCTGCGGCTCTGCTTGCTGCGCTTGGCCAGGGCCCGGCACAACCAGGTGCGTGACCTGTTGCGGCTCGAACAACGGATATCCCTCGCGCCGCAGACGATCCTGGATCTGATCCACGTACTTGGACATCGCTGCGACAGGATTAAAGTGCGCCTGCGCGAGCGCGTAGTACACCGGCGCGTTCGACATCCTCTCGCTCACTGGTAAGCTCCAATCTTCTCTTGGTTGACAGTTCAGTTGTCAGTTTACACCTTAGTTGACACTGCGGCCAGAAAATTCGCGCGCCATTCTCCAAGTATTGCTGCAGAACCCGCGCCGGTGGGACCCCGCCGAGCCGACCGACGACGCGCACAAACAGCAGGTTTTTGAAGACCTAGCCAACTCTCTGTCCGCCAAGACGCTGGACATCGCCACCAGCCGCGTTCGGGCCGAGCGGATGCCGGGAATGGCAGTCGGCGTTTAACCAGTTTGGTCGTGGTTCTAGCTACAGGCATTCCTCGATCATCGGCAGACACATCCACGAGGGCGTTGCGCTGATTCCTGACGTCACGCCTTCCCCAGACAGCAACTCATTCCTTTACGAAGTGGTGGTACCGTCTGCGACGAGGTTGCAGCCAAGTTAGCGTAGTGGCCGATCGGTGATCGGTCGCTTTGAAGTCTTGGGCGAACGCTCGATCGCTGCAAGCTGATCGTCTGTACACAGCCTGAAGCAGCCAGATCGTAGAGCCGCTCTGCAGCGATTGCAATCGCCGGCCATTCGCAGCTGACGGAGTGCTTTGTCTGAAGAAGCGGTCATTTGGCAGACTGCGCGTATTGCGACGTGAGCGCCTGAATTGCCACGGGACGTACGCCAAGGAATTGGGTAATTTGTAGAGATAACTACATCATTGCAACAGCCATTACGGCACACTAAGCTGCCGCCATGTCTCTCACCTCTGACTCTTGGCTGGCCTTTGTCGTCAGTCTCCCATCTGCGGCAGCGACGGCGCGCATGCGCATTTGGCGCGCTGTCAAGGCACTGGGCTGTGCTGCCCTACGCGACGGGGCGTACCTATTGCCAGCACGGACGGAACAGGCTGCGCAACTGCAAACGCTGGCCGACGAGACCCTGCAGGAAGGCGGGCAAGCCTGGCTGCTCCATGTGCATGCCCAGGACATGGCTGAGCAAGCGGCCTATCAGGCACTGTTTGACCGCACAGCCGACTACATGCCTTGGCTGGACGAGTTGGCGCAAGCCCGCCAGCTTTTGCCCACGCTGGTGGGCGCCGAGCTTCAGCGCTTGCAGCGCCGATATGCGCGCACCTACGAGGCGATCCGCAAGATCGACTTCTTTCCGGGCGAAGCCTCCATCCGGGCCGAAGCCCAGTGGCGCGACTTCACCAACGCCGTGGAGGCCTTGCAGTCACCCGGCGAGCCTCAGGCCACAGCGGGCCGTATTGCACGGCGTGACCGCATGCAATACCAAGGGCGGCTCTGGGCGACGCGCCGCCATCTCTGGGTCGATCGCGTGGCCAGCGCCTGGCTCATTCAGCGCTTCATCGACCCCAGCGCGCGCTTTGTGTGGCTGAACGCCATCACAGACTGCCCTGCGGATGCACTGGGCTTTGACTTCGACGGCGCCACGTTTTCGCATGTGGGTGAGAGGGTGACGTTTGAGGTGCTGCTGGCGAGCTTTGGCCTGGACGGTGATCGCGGCCTGCAGCGCCTGGGGGCCATGGTGCATGCCCTGGATGTGGGGGGCGCGACCACGCCCGAAGCGGGTGGCTTCGAAGCCGTGCTGGCCGGTGCACGCAAGCGCTGGCCAGACGACGACACCCTGTTGGCCGATGTGGGCGGGGTGCTGGACTCGCTCCATGCGCATTTCTCTACCCACCGCAAACCGTAGCACCTCACCCCCTCAGGAATGAACATGAACGATCCCAAGGTAACGGCAGCGCCGGATGCCAGCACTACCAGTGCTCCTGTCTACACGCTGTGGCAACTGGTGCTGTACATGCTGCGCCTGGGCACGCTGGGCTTTGGTGGCCCCGTGGCACTGGTCGGCTACATGTACCGCGATCTGGTGGAGCAACGCGGCTGGATTTCAGATGCCGACTACAAGGAGGGCATGGCCCTGGCCCAGCTCATGCCAGGCCCTTTGGCTGCGCAGTTGGCCATCTACCTCGGCTATGTGCATTTCCGCTTGTGGGGCGCCACGCTGGTCGGCGTGGCGTTTGTGCTGCCGTCTTTTGCGATGGTGGTGGCACTGGGGGCTGCCTACAAAGCCTACGGCGGCATCTCCTGGATGCAGGCAGTCTTCTATGGCGTGGGCGCCTCCGTCATCGGCATCATTGCCTTGAGTGCCTACAAGCTCACGACCAAGAGCGTGGGCAAGGACAGGCTGCTCGGGGCCATCTACCTGGTCAGCGCGGGCGTGACCATTGCCACCCAGTCCGAAGTGATCTGGGTCTTTCTCGGCGCGGGGTTGTTGGTGTGGGCCGTGCGCGGCCCATTGAAGCGGGCTGGGGGGCGGCTGCACAGCATGGCATGGGCAGCCCCCATCGCCGGGGCACTCAGCCTGGACCACCTCGACTGGCAAAAGCTCGGGCAGATTGCCGCGTACTTCACTTATGCAGGGGCATTCGTCTTTGGCAGCGGCCTGGCCATCGTGCCGTTCCTCTACGGCGGGGTGGTCAAAGAGTACGCATGGCTGACCGATCGCCAGTTCGTAGACGCCGTGGCCGTGGCCATGATCACCCCAGGCCCGGTCGTCATCACCACGGGGTTCATTGGTTTTTTGACCTGCGGCTTTTGGGGCGCGGTGGTTGCTGCGGCTGCGACTTTTCTGCCCTGTTATCTGCTCACAGTGATCCCGGCGCCGTACTTCAAAAAGCATGGCAAGCACCCTGGTGTGGTGGCGTTTGTGGATGGCGTGACTGCCGCTGCCGTGGGTGCTATTGCGGGGGCGGTGGTGGTACTGGGCCAGCGGTCCATCGTGGACCTGCCCACCGCTGCGCTGTTTCTTGCCACCACGGCTGTGCTGTGGCGGTTCAAGAAGCTGCCCGAGCCGGTGGTTGTGCTTGCTGCAGCCTTGATTGGCCTGGCCGTCTACCCGCTTATTACCCACGTCTGACCCAGAGCCTAGCCATCTGAAGGAGAACTGCATGAAGTACCAAATCCGCCCCCTGACGCTGAATACCGATCAGCTGCCTGGCTTGTCGAATCACCTGATCACCAGCCACTACGAGAACAACTACGCTGGCGCCGTCAAGCGCCTGAACGCCATCCGCAGCGAACTCGCAGTGCTGGACTGGAGCACAGCTGCCACCTTCACCATCAACGGCCTCAAGCGCGAGGAATTGATCGCGGCCAACTCGGCGTTCCTGCACGAGCTGTACTTCGACAACCTGGGGGGCAATGGTGTGCTGCCATCGTGTGGCCTCAACATTGCGCTCACGCGTGACTTTGGCTCCGTGGACGCCTGGCGCAGCCAATTCATCGGGCTGGCCAAGGCCATGGGCGGTGGATCGGGATGGGCCTTGCTGTCCTGGTCTTCCCGCGAAAGCCGCCTCATCAACCACTGGGCAGCAGACCACACGCACCTTCTGGCGGGCGCCACTCCGGTGCTGGCACTGGACATGTACGAGCACGCCTACCACCTGGACTTTGGCGCCAAGGCAGGCGCCTATGTGGATGCGTTCATGGCCAACATTCAGTGGGACAAGGTTTACAAGCGCTACGGCGCTGCTGTCGAGGCGGATGCGTTGGCGTTTGGCATCGACACGGGCGGTGCATTGGCTGGTGTGCCAGGCAAGCTCGACGTGAGGCGCCAAGAGGACTATCTGCAAAGCCCGCAGGTCATTGCCGGGGCACCTGGCGCGACCCGTCGCGCGTGCATGAGTGGAGCCAGGAACTCGATGCATCGAAGCCGGTTCTGCTGTACTGCCTACGCGGCAAGGACATCGGGCGCTCAACGGCCCTCACCTTGCGTGCACGCGGCCTGGATGCACGCTACCTCGTGGGTGGCATTGAGGCCTGGCAAGCCGCTGGCCTGCCTCTGGAAACACCAGGAGGTGCCACATGAAATGGGTCACCCGCGAGCGACCGAAGATCGACCGCATCGCCTGCCCCTGGCTGATTGCCCGGTTCATCGACAAGGCACCTGAGTTTCTCTACGTGCCTGCGGCCTCCGTGCTTCGGGTGGCCCAAGACACAGGTGCGATCCCCTACGACGTGCCCGGCGTGGAAATGACCCACGACGGTGAGCATTGCAGCTTCGACGCCTTTCTCAAAAAATACGACCTCACCGAGCCCGCACTGCAGCAACTGGCCGTGATCGTGCGGGGTGCGGACACCTCCCGACTGGACCTGGCGCCACAGTCTGCGGGCCTGTACGCGCTGTCGCTCGGTCTGTCCCAGACCTTCCGCAATGACCACGAAATGCTGGGGCATGGCATGGTGATGTACGACGCGCTGTATGCGTGGTGCCAATCGTGCCAGTCAGAAACCCACAATTGGCCACCGAGCGCGGCGGCATGACGGCGGGTGCTGAGCGGTGGCTCCACCGCTTCAGCAGGGTGTTGTGCGCGCATTTCCTGTGCTTGACGCTGGTGCCATTGGCCTGCGCAGCGCCCCCTGAAACCAAACTGACCACGGCGCAAATCCGTTCCTCGCTGGGCGGGCACCATGTCACCGACGGGCGTCATTGGGGGCATGACTACTTTCTGGATGGGCGTCTGGAGCGTTCGGAGAACGGCCGCACACGCACCGGACGCTGGAGCGCGCAGGACAACCAGCTGTGCTTGCTGTTGCCAGAGGTCAGCAAGGTTTCACCGGTCTGCTTTGATGTGGTACGTGTCGGGGTTCAATTGCAGTACCGCGATGCGGGCAGCGTGGTGTATGTGGGTACGGTCAGAAAGAGTCCACCGCGTTGAGGCTACAAGTCAGCCTCTACAACAGCGCTTGCCCCGTCTTGGACCCATGCGGGAATTTCGGCACTATTGGAGGTTGGTCACACTTCGATGCGTTGAAGTAGACCTTGTCGCCCACTGCTATGCCAGTGCCCGGATCCACTTTGGCAAAGTGACCGCGCGTTCGGGTCACTTGCGTCTGAATGAATGCAAAGCGGCCATTGGGGCGAATCTCCATTCCCCGGCAGCGAGGGCTACCCATCTTCAAGAATTCTTCTGCGGTGACCAGTTTGGTGACCTTGCCGATTCTCCAGCCTTCGGACACAGCGTATTGGTTTTCGTAAACAGGGGTGCTGCAGCCAGAAATCATCAAGAATGCCAACGCTGCAACCAGCGAAAGCTTGATTTTTTTCATCATCAAAGTTCCTTTGCGACAGTCTTGAGACATCTGGTTGGGTCAATGCCTATGCTGATGGTGAACATCTGGCGCATGGGGATGGGCATGGGTGACCGGCTCATGGAAGTGCACGTGGCTATGGCTCCCCGTGGGCATCACGTCATGCGCGTGCGTATGGTGTCCATCGTCGTGACGGTGGGCATGCTCATGCTCCATCGGCTCATGCGCATGTTCATGCCCGTGGCTTTCTGCCAAATGCAGCAGCACACCCGCAAGCATCAGAAGCCCCCCGAGCAGCATCAACCAGCCTGCAGACCGTTCACCGAAGCCGAAGGCCACAGCCGCACCGATGAAAGGAGCAAAAGCGAACACGGAGCCAGTCCGCGCCGCGCCAAAAGCCCGCTGCGCCAGAAGGTAGAACCGAAGACTCAAGCCATACCCCGTGGCCCCTACTGCAAAGAGTCCTAGAGCTGCTGTCACGGAGGGCAAAGGCTCTCCCGACACCATGGCAAGACATGCTGTCGCAGCGGCTCCAAGCGACGCCTTGGCCATCACGACTTGACTGGGATCGCGCTCGGCCAATCCCCGGGATAGGGTGTTGTCCACGCCCCAGGCCACGGTTGCCAACAGCACGGCAAGCAGACCAAGCAGCTGCGTGCCGCCCTGCAGGCCCTGGTCCATGACCAAAGCCATACCACCGGCCAGCAAAAGAAGCATGGCAGCCCACACGCGGCGGTCCATGGTTTCGCTGTACAGCCACCACGCTAACGTGGCCGTGAATAGCGCTTCCAACGTGAGCATGAGAGAGGCGCTGGCGCCGCTCGTGTGCTGCAATCCCCAGGACAGGGCGACAGGGCCCAGGGCGGCGCCGAATCCCGCCATGGCGATGAGGCGCCATGCATCGGATCTCTGCAACCTGGCCTCGTGGGCGGCGGTGCGCAGGGACAAGGCTCCAACGACAGTCGCCCCTGCGTACAGCAGCGCGGCCGTCGTGAATGCCCCCAGCCCTGTACCCAGCCTCTGGACCATGGGAGTACTGATACCGAACAAGGCTGCGGCCAGCAAAGCCAGCAGACCACCTCGCAGTGCAGGAAGGGGCAGAGATTCGTGCGCCATGGGTGTCTTATTTGACCGTGAAACGCACGGTAATACTCTTTTGGCTACTGGTGGTCAGCACCGCGACGGCCTTGGCGCCCTTAGACAAGGTGACACCCTTAGCCTCCAGCTTGTTCGCACCTGATGGTTTCAGGGGTGCTTCGGATTTGTCTGCGCCGTTGAGAACCGTCAGCTTGCCCTCGAACCGCGAGGCATCCGCGTCTTTGCCGTGATCCTGCACGTAGATCTGCGCGCCTTCGCCAGTGGCAACCAGCTCAAACGACAAGTCAGCGGCGGTCTGCACGACACCTCCATGCATGGGGGCGGCAGCTCCATGGGCCATTGCCGTAGGAGCGACGAGTGCAGATGCGGCAAGCATCAGAGCACCAGCAGTCAGTTGGGAGAGTTTGGACTTAATGGTCATTGCGTTTCCTTTGAATGAAAAATTGCGTGAAACGGCGCGCTTTAAAAGGCGGCGCCTAAATGCCTACGGGAACAGCGAAAACTGGAGTGATTTGTGCGGAGTCAATAGGCTTCCAGCGTCGTTCTACCCTCGGTTTGCATCTGGGCATCAGCTTCGATCAGGCGCCTCATCGCCCGCTCTCCAAACAGCCAGAACATCACAGGCGTGAGCAGCGTATCTAGCAAGGTCGAGCTGACGAGTCCACCAAAAATCACGACCGCCACCGGATGCAGGATTTCTTTACCAGGTGCATCGGCCGCCAGCAGCAGCGGGGTCAGCGCAAAGGCGGCCACCAGCGCCGTCATCAAGACCGGGGTCAACCGCTCCAGCGAGCCGCGCACGATCATGGTTTGGCCGAAGACCTCTCCCTCGAACTTGCACAGGTTGATGTAGTGGCTGACCTTCAAAATCCCGTTGCGCGTGGCAATGCCCGCCAGCGTGATGAAGCCCACCATGGAGGCCACCGACAGGCTCACCCCCGCCAGCCACATCGCAGCCACGCTGCCGATCAGCGCAAGCGGAATATTGGCCATGATGATCCCGGCCAACACAGCCGACTTGTAGCGTACATACAGAACGAGAAAGATCATTGCCAAAGACACCAGCGACAAGCCGACGATCAGTTGCATCGCTTGCTCCTGGGCCTGGAACTGGCCTTCCAGACTCAGAAAGGTCCCCGGTGGCAATGGCGTCTTTGCCATCACCGCACGAATGTCTGCAATGACGCGGCCCATGTCGGAGCCGTCCGTGTTGGCATAGACCACGATGCGCCGACGACCGTTTTCTCGGCCAATCTGGTTGGGGCCATCGGTTTCCTCGACCGTGGCGATGGCAGACACCGGTATCTGCCCCGCTGGGGTGTCGATCAGTGTGCGCGCCAGATCCTGCGGGCTGCGTTTGTCATCGGGCAGGCGCAGCACCAGTTCATAGCGGCGAAGTCCATCCACGATCTGCGCACCATGGGCACCATCTGTCAGGGCCTGTAGGAGCCGCACAGCCTCCCCCGGGGACAGCCCAACCTGCGCGGCCTTGCGGTGGTCCAGCCGTACCGTGATCTGGGGGATCAGCACCTGCTTTTCCACCGTCAAATCCACCAGCCCTGGAACGCCCGAGACTCCCTGGCGCATCTGCTCGGCCAGGCCCCGCAAGGTGTCCGTGTCATCGCCGAAAATCTTGAGCGCGATCTGCGCCCGCACCCCTGACAAGAGGTGATCCAGGCGGTGGGAAATAGGCTGGCCAATGGCCACCTGGGCTGGAAGGACGGCCAAACGGGCACGGATATCTGCCATCACGGCCTCGCGGTCCCGGGCGGACCGCTTCAGGTCCACATCGATCTCGGCCGAATGCACGCCTTCGGCATGTTCATCCAGCTCGGCGCGTCCCGTCCGGCGCCCAACCTGGGTGACCTCGGGGACCTCAGCGATCAGCGTCTCGGCCAACGCGCCCATGCGATTGGCTTCCGCCAGCGCCGTGCCCGGGTTGAACACCATGCCCAGCACCAGCGAGCCCTCATTGAACGCCGGAAGAAAGGCGCGCGGGAAAAACGGGACACTGGCCGCCGCAGCCGCCACCGCCAGTGCGGCGACAGCCATCAGCAACTTGGCGCGAGAAAACGACCAGCTGAGCACTTGCGCATCCCGCCGCTTGAGCCAGGCGACCAGGGTGCTGTCACCATGGTCCAGCCGTTTCATCCCCGGCAACAGGTAAAGGCACAACGCCGGCGTCACCGTCATTGAGACCAGCATCGATGCAAGCACCGACACGATATAGGCGATGCCCAGGGGCGTGAACAGGCGACCCTCGATGCCCGGCAGCGCAAAGAGCGGCACAAACACCAGCACCACGATGGCGGTGGCGTAGACGATGCCCGAGCGGACTTCCACGCTCGCCCGACGCACGACCTCCAGCATGGACAGTGGATTGCCCTGGGCACGGTTTTGCTTCAGCCTGCGCAGGATGTTCTCCACATCCACCACCGCGTCGTCCACCAGTTCGCCAATGGCAATGGCCAGGCCACCCAGAGTCATGACGTTGATGGACTGGTCCAGCAGCCGGAAGACCATGGCTGTCACGGCCAGCGACAGGGGAATCGCCACGAGCGAGATCAAAGTGGTTCGCGCGGACAACAGGAAGGCGAACAACACGATGGCTACCATGATGGCACCATCACGCAAGGCCTCGGTCACGTTGCCGATAGACGCCTCGATGAAGTCCGCCTGGCGAAACAACACCTTCGGAGCAGCCAAGCCCACGGGCAGCCCCTGTTTGAGATCCCCTAATGCCGCTTCGATGGCGTGGGTGAGCTTGACGGTATCGGCCGCAGGCTGTTTTTGCACACTGACGATGACGGCGGGCACGCCGCTGTATCCGGCGTCGCCGCGCTTCATGGCGGCAGCGAACCGGACATTGGCCACCTGTTCCAGCAAGATGGCTCGGCCGTCCCTCCAGGCAACGGCCACACCCTGCAGATCCTCGACACGGCTGGTACGGCCGATGTGGCGGATGAGGAATTCGCGGCTGTTGAGGTCGATGAAGCCACCTCCCGCATTCCCCGCAAAGCCTCGAAGGGCCTGCTCAATCTGTGTCAATGTCACCCCAAACTGCGCCATGCGCGCGGTATCAGGCTCCACCCGCAACTGACGTACTTCGCCGCCGATAGGGATGACCTGAGACACCCCTGGAATCGACAGAAGTCTTGGGCGCAGCACGAAGTCCGCGTACTCCCGGGCCTGCATGGGTGTCGCTGCAGCGGCCTTACCATCGCCTGCCGCCAACGGCAGTGCGATGAGCATGACTTCGCCCATGATGGAAGACACTGGCCCCATGACGGGCGTGATGCCCCCTGGGAGTTGCTCCCGCACCAGTGCCAGGCGCTCCGCAACGAGCTGGCGGTTGCGGTAGATGTCCGTCCCCCAATCGAACTCGGCATAGAGGATGGACAGGCCCACCCCTGACGTGGAGCGCACGCGCGTGACCCCCGGCATGCCGTTGAGCGCGGTCTCCAGAGGGAAGGTCACCAGTTGCTCGACTTCTTCGGGTGCCATACCTCCTGCTTCCGTCAAGACGGTGACCAGGGGTTTGTTGAGGTCAGGAAACACATCGACTGGCGTGCGCCATGCGGTGATAGCCCCGTAGACCATCAGCAGCGCCGCGACCGCCAGGACGAACAGGCGGTTGTGAAGGCTGTTCCTTACGATCCAATTGAACATTGCGTGGGCTCCGTTCAGCGGATCTGTGCGATCAGCGGTGCACCTTGCACCACCACGCGGTTGTCAGCGCCCAGGCCCTGCGTGACGACCACAGTGGCGGCGTCCAGAGACCGGTACTGCACCGGCTGGGGAATGTAGCGCTCTGCGCCGGACTTGATCCAGACCACCGGTTCGTTGGCACTGTTGCGCACGACGGCCTGCGCAGGCAGGACGTAGCCTTTGACCTGCTCGTTCAGCGAGGCCACGACGGTGACAGGCTGTCCGACCGCCAGCGGCAAAGCCGTGCCCGATTGCTCCGGGACCGCCCTGAAGGTCATTGGCAGCACGCCATCGCGCAGGCTGCGCGCAGCGCCGACCAGCTGCAACTTGACTCCAGGCACCCCCTGCATGTGGGCTTGGCCGACGCGTGCGGGCAAGCCAGGATCTGCCGTAGTGGCCTCCACCAGCACGCGTGCCGGGTCAATCACATCGAACAACACTTCGCGGGCCTCAACCACCTGGCCTTTGGTCACATCAGCCCTTGCAATCACCCCGGAGACGGGAGCCAGCAAGGCCTCTCGGGCAGCAAGGCTCGCTCCAATGCTTTTTTCGCGCGCGGTAAGGCTCTGCAGCTCAGCACGTGCCGCCTCGATCTCCTTGCGCGGCACCGTGCCTTCGAGGGACTGCAGCCGCTGCACCCGCTGTGCAGCCAGATCGCGGCCACTACGCAAATCTGCCAATTGGGCTTGCTGATTTGCCAAGGCATAGGGTTCTGCGTGGTGAGCCACATAGGCCAGCACCTCTCCTTGTCGCACGGTCTGACCGGCAACCGGCAGACCGCGTGGTCCCGCTTCGATCCGTCCCCCATGGATCGCCTGGACACGACCACTCGCATTGGGGTCCACGACCACACGGCCTGACAACTCGATGGTGGCGGCGGCCTGGGTTTCAGGGGTCAACTGTGTGCGGATACCCAGGCGCCGTTGGGCGAGCATCGGAACGTTGACACTGCCGTCTGGCAACCGCATCAAACCGGATGCGCTGACCGCCGTGGGGGCATCCAGATGCTCACCGTTCGGCCCATGGGCACCCGGCGCTGCGACGGCAGCAGGTGGAAACATCGCCGCGATGCACGTGATGACACTCAAGCCGAAAACATGGAGCATGCTGGTTGCCTTGGTTTTTTGAGTCGATGAGTTCACAGCGCACCTCCTTTGGAGGACGTACCTGCAGCCTTCGGCGTGCGGCCAAGGAACCAACCGACCGCCGCCAGGACCGCCAGGGCCACAGCCAGCCAGACCGTTCGGGAGGGCCCATGGGCGTGACCGTCGTCGTGGGGGTGACCATGGTCATCGAGCATGGCGCCCGCGACCGTGAGGGTGCCGTCCAGAAGGTCGGAGTCATTGCCCGCCAGTACGGTGACCACCATGGGGTGGTCACCGGGCGCCGCCAGAGCCTTGAGCATGTTGGCATCGTCGATGGCGTAGTCGCCCATATCTGCATGGAACTTGGCAGGCGCCTTGAGATCGCCCGTCTCCACTTCCACTGTGGCATTGAGCACAGGTTCATTGGTGGCAAAGCGGTTGATCAGGATGGACAACTCTCCGCCTTGCAGCCGGCCCACCAACTCGAAGGCTTCCGAGCGGGCCTCAAAGCTGGGTCCGGTGCCACTTTGGGCCCCAGCTTGAGCGGGGGCATCCAGGTGCTCGCCATTGGGGCCGTGCGCACCTGGCGCGGCATAGCAGGGTGTTGCGGCAAGCACCAGCAAGGCGAAGCCTGCACCCAGCAATGAGAGGCGGCAACGAGGGGGGCATAGATTCAAGAGGTTCATGGAAGGATTCCGTGAGATTGCTGAAAGCGGGCGCGGGCCAGGCCCAGGGCCACTTGCTGGCGTGCGAAGCTGGTGTCGGCTTGGGAGGCTGCGGCTAGAGCGCGCAACAACTCCGGCAGCGGTGTTTCACCCGCCTTGAAAGATCGTTCAATGAGCGTGGCACGCTCCCGCAGGAGTGCCGAGCGCTGGCGCTCCGCTTCCAGTTGCTGCTCTGCCGTGTGCACCGCAGACTGCGCCATCGCGGCGTCAGCAGCCAGCCGCTCCTCGGTTCGCTGTTTCGTGGTCAGCGCTACATCCAGCTCACTCAGTGCGGCAGCTTGCAGCGGCTGGTTGCGGCTCGCTGTGCCCAGGGGAATGCGCACACCTACGCCGATGCTGTTTTGAGCCGACTCACCCCTACCCGGCATGTCTTGCCGGATACGAAGGAGCAGTTCAGGTGGGTCGCGCCTTGTGACGGCCACCACGTCCAGCCGCTTGCGAGCGCGCTCAACCGTCAGCGCAGCGACACGCGCATCGGGGTGGGTTTCAACGGTGAAGTGAGCCCCGCCTGGTGAAACTGCAGCACCATCAACAACCGGGGCAGCCGTGAGATCAGGCGCCAGGGCTATGCCCGTCAGGGTTGTCCATTGAGACAGGCTGGCGCTCAGACGCTGCCGTGCAGCCATCTGTGCAGATTGCGCAGCCAGCGCTTCGGATTGAGCGGCAAGCGCATCCGCATGGGCCAGATCACCCGCTTTGACACGGCGGCGCACGTCATCGGATATCTCCTGCAGAGATCGCACTTGGGCGTCAGCCAGGTCGACCTCGGCCTTTTGCGCGGCAATGCCCCAGGCGGCTTCCCGCACCAGGCCCGCGAAATGCAGGCGCCCCGCTTGAACGGCAGCCTGTGATAGCTCTACATCGGCATCCACAGCAGCGCCGCGTGCGCTGCGCTGGCCAGGCAGCCATAGCGGCCAGGCCAGGCCAGCCTCAGTCTCCCGGCGTCCAGCCGATGTTTGCCAGCGGTCGTCCCTGTAGGACAACTCCAGTGCTGGGGGCGCCGCCCACGGGCTGGAGATCGCCACCCGTTCGGCAGCAACCCGCTGCGTCTGACCTTCAGCTTCTCTAGCCTGCGTAGCACGCTGCCATGCGGCATCCACAGCTTGTGCAAGTGTCGGAGCCACAGGAGATGCCGTGGCAGAAAGTGAAGGGGCGGTGTTGGACTGCGCAAGCGCAGCGCCGACGAGGGCGCAGCTCAACGCGCAGCCTGTGGCGCAACGCACCGCAAGCCTGGAAATAACAAAACTCACGTGATTCCTGACCGATCAAAGGCAGCAATCCGGGATCTTTGGCGCGTCAGCGCCTGATCAAAAGGACTGCCGCACCGATGAACAACCCCGCTTTCGTGTGAAAAGCGGGGCGCTAAGGGTGGATCAGGAAAACCGTCTGGGAGGTCGTCGCAAACCGTCCAGATAGGGTGACGGGCTCACGGTTTCGTCGGTCACTGCTGGGGCTGGCGAGCGGTCGAGAGAATGCGACAGCAAGGGGAAATGGAGAAGTGCTACGGTTCCTGGGCCTGCTTCCGCGAGCATGTGCTGGATCGACTCCTGGGAATCGTCTTGGTGCATCACACCGTGTTCGTCATGGTGGTGCGCGGCACCGTCCAAATGCATCTCAGCGTGCACCACCTGGAATGCTCCCTCATGGTCGAACGCGACCACCTGACGGGCCGTTGCGAAGGCCTGGCAGAAGAAGGAGAGCAACAGGATGACTGCGAGCAGTCGGCGCATGAAGTACGAAATGGCTATTGAGAATTGATCGCGATCATAGCGATACTGGAATGGTTACATCCGAATTCCATGCCAAACGGACAGGTTTCGCAAGTGATCGGTCCATGGCGAGGTCACGGCTGAACAGCTTCTCACCCGGGATTACACCGCCCAGGAGGTCGGTGACTTGGCAATGTCCGGCATCCGCTTTAGCGGACATCCAATCGCTCAGTTTGAACGACAGCAATCAGCCTGAAGCAGCCTTCAAATGCAAGCGCCACTCGCTCATTGCGCCCTTCGCCGGTGCGCTGATACCAGTTCGCACAATTGGGCTTGTGCAACAAAGCCACTGTAAGAACACCGTTAATTATGCTATTTTATCGAAAATACGATAAAATATCTTTTTCAAGATAATTTCCGATAATTGACATGATCGCTTTCCCACGCGCCGCACTCGCCCAAGAGTTAGTCGCCGCCCTGCAAGGCAAAGCCCTGCTGGGAGA
>LNAP01002926.1_pt1 | contig 16601 bp, 29 predicted proteins | sample 602601 | NCBI WGS metagenome assembly LNAP01 (sample SAMN02440304, study PRJNA202911) | soil metagenome | biome: Subtropical and temperate rainforests or woodlands; isolation source: soil samples (1 kg each in a 20% v/v slurry with milli Q water) were... ... | reverse complement strand
CGCATCAAAGTGTCGCTTGGCGGGCGTAGTCCCATCGAGTATCGTCATGCGGTCGGATTGATGTCCGCATAAACCGTCCAAGAAATCGTCCGCACCTCCGGTGGGTCAGTATTACACCGGCGATGACACATACTGACTGCCGCGATCCGTGTGCAGGATCAGGCCCGGTGCCGGCTTTCGTTGCCAATAGGCAGACTTCAGGGCTTGGCAGACAAGCGCGGCATCAATCCTCTCAGACATCGACCAGCCGACTATCCGACGAGTGGCAAGATCAAGTACAGCGGCCAAATACAGCCATCCCTGACCGGTGGCCACATACGTAATGTCCGCTACCCACGCCTGATTCGGATGCCAGCCATCGAAGCGTCTCTGGAGCACATTTTGAGCAACCGGCAGTTTGTGGTTCGAATCGGTTGTGACCCGGTAAGGGCGTCTGTAGACCGGATTCAAACCCTGGCGCAACAGACTGCGGCGTACCCGCTCGCTGCCAACACGCAAGCCTTGCTGGCGCAGCGCCTGTATGATTCTGGGCCTGCCATAGCTGCCTTTGCTCTCACGATGAATCACTGCGATTCGAGCATCGAGCGACGCGTTTTCTCTAGCCCGAGAACTCGGTGGCCGCGTTCGCCATTGGCAGTAACCGGAACGAGATACCGACAAAAGGCGGCACAAACGGCTAACTGCGTAATGATCGCGGTTTTGTTCGATCCAGGCATACTTCATCGCGACCCCTTGGCGAAGTATGCCGTCGCTTTTTTTAGGATTTCAACATCCAATTTGGCCTCTGCCAGTTCCTTTCTCAGTCGGCTGTTCTCGGCCTCCAGCTCTGAGACGGGGCGTTTAGACAGGCCAGGAAGGGGCACCGACGTCGCAGAACCTTCCTTGCGCGCCCGACGAGCCCAGTTGCCCACCGTGGCCGTGGGCGCACCCAACCTTCGGGCTGCTTCATTCACACCAACGGACTCCACCAAGCGAACCGCTTCAATCTTGAACTCCTCGGTGTACTCCCTCTTGCCGATACTTTTCTCTTTCATCATCATTCTCCGTACAGTAAGAATTTAAACAATTACTGCTGTACGTGAAACCGGGGCAAGGTCATTAGGACGCTGAAGGCGCAATGCGCACATCGCCACCGCTTCGAAACCTTGCAGGTAGTGGTAGCCGCTCTCACTGATGTCAAACGCTTCACACGCCAGGCGGATGCTGACCTTGAACTGCGCCACGGCACCGCGCGCCATCTCTTTGCGTCGAGATGGCGCTACCATTTTTTTCGAAGTGCCTCCTGCACGATCTCAGCCTTCAACCGCTCCTCGGCGTACATCTTCTTGAGCCGCCGGTTCTCGTCCTCGAGTTCCTTCATGCGCGTCATCATGGAGGCGTCCATGCCGCCGTATTTGGCGCGCCACTTGTAAAACGAGGCGCTGCTCATGCCGTGCTCGCGGCACAGCTCTGGCATGGGCGTTCCGGCTTCGGCTTGTTTCAAGATCGCCATGATCTGGCTGTCGGTGAATCGGGATTGCTTCATTGCGAATTTCCTTGTTATGGAAATTCTACCTTCGATCACTGCGGTTATACGGGGGGATTACCGTTCCTACTATTCCGAAGGAAGAAATTGTCTTGAACCTCATGGAATGCTGATAAAGCTGTCCAGCCTTTCAGCCGGTGTTGATCAACAGGTCACGGCCTTCTGTGAGCAAACCGATAAGGTAATTGCCAACACGTTTGCGGCTCGTTTAATCCGTCCGTAATTGCATCTCAATGGCCATCACATACTGTGGTGCCCACTCAATTTAATCCCTATGTGGGCTCCACTCCTTCATAGGAGGTGAGCCTTCATGACTTTCTGGAGGTCCATCATGAGTCAATCAACACATCAACAAATCGATCAAGCGCAAAATTTTGTCTACGCTCATCAAGGTGAGGTGACACAAATTGAGCAAAAGATCTTAAGTTCGGGCAAAGAACTACTTTCCAACCTTGGGAAGAAGGTACTAGCACCAACAGATTTGGAAAAGGCCTACTCGGCACAAGCCAAAGGAGACATGCAACGGCTGTTTTCTGTGTTGCGTCAAAACGCCTCGGCGTTTGTTAACGCGAAAGTATCCAAACTATATTGGTCATGGATCGATGCAGCTGGAGCATTCTTTGATGCAACTGGCGCCCATTGGCGTTACATGACGCAAGAGCGTCGTGCGTGGTTTCTTGCAGATGCAAAGGAAGCACTGTCGGATGTGAGGTTCTAACATCCTATGAATACGCTACCTGGTCCGCTATTGCCAGCCTGCGGCGGCACAGAACAACCCTTCGTTGTTAATGGTCGTCGTTGGCTGTATTGCTGGCATCCGAATTCGGGCAAGCATTGTTATCTCAACATGGAAACTGACATCGCTGTTTGGAATCGGTCATTTCATCCGCTCCACGCTCCCCATCTTGAGTTCGAGGTCGAGGCGCAACCGAAGCGGGTTTTTGTACCTAATACAGAACCATTGGAAGAAACGTATTACTTCTGATTGGCGCTGCAACCGATCGATTTAGCATGCTAAATCAAATTATTTAACCCTTGCGGGGCTTGATACCCACGCAAGGGATAAGCCTCGCTTCATTTGTTTGGAGGCTTATATGGCACATGTTGTCACTTTGGAAGTGCTGGTTGATGAGGCTAATGAAAATTCAGTTTACGACAGCCTCAACGAGCTATTACGTAACGCTCAAGCTTCAGAGCTTGGGAACATCGTAGATTGGTCCATCACATCCGCCAATAAAATCCACGACTCTCTTGTCGATCAGCTAACCAATGAAACGTACGTCGAAGGCGATGCTTTTTCTGATTGGGTCATCTTTTCGGCAAATGAGCTGCAAGCTAACGGTGATGGTGTTGGCTTTTGGTCCAATGAATTTGGTTGGACAACCTTTGAGCTGGCTACTCGCTTTGGCGCAAAGCATGTGAACTTGCCGTTATCAAAAGGAAACGATGCTGTTTTCTTATTGGCAAGCAAAGTTCACGCTTAATTTCAACTCTTACGGAGCCGACAATCCGTGAGGGTTGTGGGCTCTGTGTTTTTTATACGGAGCTTTCTATGTTTAAGAATTCAATCTGTTCCTATCCAGATCGTGGTCCCTACGGCAAAAGCTCCTATCGGGGCAATTGCACAGGGCATATCGTCAAGGATTTTATTGAATCGTATCTGAAGCGTACTGATGGGTTGGTGGCCGACCCCAGCATTGGGGGAGGTACCAGCGTAGATGTCGCTAAGGAGCTAGGTGTCCGATTCAAGGGTACTGATTTGCACCAAGGTTTTAACCTGTTGCGTGATGACTTCCGTGATTTTCTGCAAGAAGATGCTCACCTGGTGTGGTGGCATCCACCTTATGCAAACATGATCGAGTATTCAGGCAATCAGTGGGGTACGCCTAATAAGTGGGACATGAGCCGTATGGACATTCCAGAATTCGTTGAAGCTCTTGAGCTTGCGATTATGAACATCCATGACGCTTGTGAACCTGGAGGCCACTACGGCATCCTTATGGGCAATTTAAGGCGAAAGGGCGCTTACTACAACCTATCAAGCCTTGTAGAGCGTGTTGCACCGGGTAGGCTCGTTGACGAGCTGATCAAGGTGCAACACAACTGCGTTAGCGACTCAAGAAGCTATTCAAGCCCAGTAATTCGCATTGCACATGAAAAACTGCTTGTGTTTCGTCGGCACAAAACAGATGGATCATTATTTTTCTTGGCAACAATGCATAAACGCGCTGTCAGCATGGTGCAAACCACATGGCGAGCAGCAATACGTCGAGTGTTGCAAGGCAAAACCTTGTCTCTTGATGTTATCTACCGTGAAATCGAACCCTACGCACAGCAGCGAACCAATAATCATTGGCAAGCCAAAGTGAGGCAGGTTCTGCAGGACGATCGGTACTTCAATCGAATCAAGCCAGGCGTTTATCGATTGGCTGCATGATGCCCTTGGGTGTCATGTTTTTCTGCCCGTTTTACGGGCATTTTAATTCTGGATGGCTTTTCCCTATACAGGGGAAGAGCTTTCCATTTTCTTATAGGAGCTGTACATGTTTAATCAATTTAAAGAACGTTTTTGTCGCTGGACAGGACTCAATGAACCAATGAAAAGCCATCGTAGAGCGACGGCTACAGAGCGAAACGCAATTCAAATCAGTGTTTTTGCATCGCGCATGATAGAAATTGGCAAAATGCTCATCTATGCGGGAATACTTGCCCTGATTGCAGCATCGCTGATAAATGACTCACCCAAGCTACTTGCTGCCATCGCAACGCTTGTTGGTGGTACTACAGCCTTTGGAATCGGTATCTTTGCTACCGGTCGGTATGTTGAAGAAAAACAGGAAGCGCCAAAGGTAGTAGTTGTAGATTTGGCAAGAAAGCGTCGTCGCCGTAAGCGTCGATAAAAGGCCATAACAAGCAGGAGGGGTTTACCCCCTCCTGCTCTTTCCAAAATGCCATTTTCTTTGTATGATGGCATTTCGGAAAGATTTTGTTGTCTAGTCATTACGACGGACGACTAAGGCAGGTAGCTGGCCTGGGTAACAAAACAGCATTTTTATTTCTCCACCCATACCGGGTTACTATGCCCGGTTTTGGGATTAGTGACCCGTTTTTCGTTCGAGGTCACTATGACAACGCAAATCAGCATTGTTCAAATCGAACAAGCAATCAATCACTGGCAAGCCTCCGATACCTGTCCAAATGACGGCATCACATTGGAGGTAAATGCCCGTGTACTGGCCGATGTATATGGCTACATGATCTACACAGGTTCTAAGTCACTCCCGCAATCGAGCCTTTCGGCCGATCAACTGACTGCGCTTAAACCAATCCTTTAGTCCTTTACCCCATAACGATTTAGCGTGCTAAATCGATCTCAAACCCTGCGCGGGAGTATTGTTCCCCGCATGGGGGGAGTGCTCCTGCTTCAATTTGGAGCTTCCATGTTGCATTCCATTCTTAAAAAGTTCGGCTATATCCGTCAAGAACCTGGCCATATTCATCTATCGATTGATGAAGCCGAGGTAATTGCAGAGGCACTGCAAATCTATCAAGAGCGGTTGCCTACACAAAAGTACGGGTACTTTGCTGAAACGGCACAATCGGCCAAAGACAAGATCGGTACGATTCGTCCTGGTCTATTTGCCCGCTTTACATCACTGACTAACTAAACCCTTATCAGGGGCACACAAGCCCCATAAGAGGGGATGTCTGCCCCATCATAAATATGGAGCATGCTATGTTAGAAACGTACTTCAACCAATGTCTGGCTGACTTCGGTTTTCAGCCTGAAGACATGTCCCTGTATTGGTCCGTGGGCTTTTGCCAAGGTGACTACGTTACCTTCAATGGACCAATTCGATTCGAGCCGATGAAAAAACTCATGATGAAAATGCATGGGTTGGACATCGGGCCTGAATCGGAGACTTACCCACTATGCCCGGATAGCCTGCACCAGATGCTTACGGTGCTGAGGGACTTCGGTTCGTGTGATCTGGCATTAACTCATTATGGTTCAGGTAAAGCTCTATCGCTGGATACCAGTGATGACTTTGAAGAGTTATTTGACTACTACTATCAGCCAATGATTGTTGCGTATAACGACACCGTAAAATTCGAGGTGAACAGAGTTTGGCAACAAGAATGGAAGGCATTTCAAAATTGGTTGCTAAGCAGTACAAAAGCTCTCTGCGAAACGATGCTATACAACGCCCACGCAATTTTGCTTGCTCAGCAGTCTCAAAGCGAAGTGGTACGTGAAAAGCATTTTGGCAACTACATCGTTCAAATTTACGAAATGCATGATGAGCATTTCAACTTGGATTTGGTAGATGAACAGTTATGTCGAGATATTTTTAAAGACCTGATTGAAGGCAAACAGCGAGTATGCGCAATACAAGCTGTTGTTCTTGATCGGCCGTCCAAGCGTATTTTGGGTAGTTCGTCGCTTCGATCCTACTGTGGAAATTTCAGCAGTCAAGATTCGTATTATTTGACCCTTCAGCAAGAAGTGGTTAATGAGGCTATTGCCGAAACTCGTGAGTTATTTGTCCGTCACAAACGGATGGCATAACGCATAAGGGAGAACGCAATGACTTGGAATCAAGCACTTAATGAAACCCAGAAAATCAGAAATCATCTTGAGAACCTTCTAACCTTCATTGAGCAGCAAAAGCTCAAGGATCAGATAGCGTTTGATACTGCTGATGAGTTGGAAGCAGCTCGCATCGAATTCAAGAACGAAATAGATATTCCTGACATATTGATGTTGGAAGACACGATGGGAAATATGTTGGACAGTCTCAATGAGGCTCATAACATGATCTGTCTTATGTCGGCCAATGATGAAATGTGATTTTTTTGTCCCTCGGGGCGCCCAGCGCCCTGGCGGCATGGTGCGCTCCTTTTTTTTTGGAGCAAAGCAAAAATGCGTGAAGTTCATGTGCCTGCGCAAGTATGGGAGGACTTTTCCAACCAACTAGCACTGATGAGTTTGACTAACCAAAAAGGTTCGGAGCTTATTTCAGTTCCGGCTTTTGAGCATGATGGTTATCTCTACATGGCTAATGGGGCAATTTACACGCCATTAGCATCAACAAAAGCCTCTGCAGTCCATGCTTATCGGCTATTGCCAGAACAACTTTTTTCCGGGCGAACGACCACAATCTACCACGATGAACAAGCAATTGCCCTTGGCACTCGAAGTCGAGGCGATCTGACTGGTTTGATCGTAAAGGTTAAAGGGAAAAAGGCTGTGTGCGCCGATCGCGTCGATTTTGTTAGTTCACTACCAACTACGCGACCTATGCCGATGGCTGAGGCTAAAGCTTTCGATCGTGAAAGTCGAAAATATGGGTGGCGAGTTTTTGTAGCAAATGGCATTGAACCCACTTGGCATTTGCACAAGGGTCATCCGGTAGCCACTTACATCGATGATAATGATGCTACTGTCATCCAAGTTCTCTATTGGAAGCACGGCAAGCAAGTGAAAGAAATGACGTTGCATGAGGACTTGGGAATTCATCCCGCTATGTCCGAAATCGTAAATGAAGCTTCTGTTTTTGAAGCTCAAGATCAGATGCAATTGTTCTAGTTTATAAACCCAACAGGGGCCGATTACAGCCCCTAGGGGCAGCGGTCCCACTTTTATGGAGCATTACCATGCAAGTGGAACAGGTTATTTCATTACGAATCTGGAATGGCAAAGATTACAAAGCCCCAATTCCAGAAAACATCAAAGATGAACTTCGCGATCAAGCCCTAACGACCGTTACTGAAATGGTTGTCGATAAGGGATTTCGTGAAGGCAATTTCACCCTGGATACCGATAGCGATATAACCTTTTATCGTTGCGCCTGGACAGTACAGTACAAGCAAGATGATTGATGATTGCTCTTATGTTTCAAAGATGCATTCGATGCTACTGATCAATCCCAATCAGAAGGTATTCTGAAGTTATCTTTTCATAATCCAGCTCACTGGCCAGATCAACATTCTGGCCAGCAAGTCTGGTTCCCAAGTGCCACTGTAATTTTGTACATAGATGCACTTGCGAAACAGATTTTTCCCTCTTCTTCGGAAGTGGTAAATGCAGGTAGCTGGCCTGGATAACAAAACAGCATTTTTACTTTATCCCCATGGGGTGCATCGCGCCCTACGGGGCCGATGTCCTCCTTTTTAATAGGAGTTCATCATGCTTGAACGAATTGGAGTTTTCCTGTTCGATGCCATTGATATGGCTGCAATCATCAGCGTTGTGCTGCTTGAATTGGGTGCCCTGGTGATCATTTTCGGGTATCCAGAAGTAGCAAGAAGTTTTTTCCAAAACTCTTGGCTTTTCTTGCTAGTTCCCATTATTTTGCCAATTGGTCTTGTCATGATTATCCATGACAGGTCCGAGCTGGCTCAATAGAAGGGGCTGACATGATCGATCAAATCTATCCCAGTCCCGACTTTCTGAAAGTAAAAACGATCTCACCAGAACGTCGAGAACTACTAGCAAAGCTAGGTGGTTTGAATGTCATTAAGTTCGCAACCGAAAAGGAAGAACAATGGCAAGCAATCTATCAGCACGGCCTTACCAACGGTTTGTTGGGTTTGACCTTGACCACATCCGATCAACTTCGGTGGGCCATCATCACACCTGACAACCAACACGTAAGCAGCTTTCGCTACAGCGTCTTTGATAGACGTGGTTTTTTTGGGCATGGAACATTTACCTTACCTGAAAAAGCAATTGAGGCAGCATTTGATATGGGATATCGACACATTGATAACATCCATCGCCTCGATGCTGTCTCTGCGTTTTGGTGAACCAATCGCTTAAGAAGTAATCCTTCATTGTCCTTTAGGGGCGTACTTGCCCCTGGGGGCAAGTGGCGTCTCCATTTTTTGGAGATCAACATGCAAGTTACTCTTGCCAACCAGAATGTACAGTTCACTGGGTTCAATAGCGTGCAGGATGCCTTGGCATTTCGTACGCATAACGGTGGGCGAGTCTTTGTTTCAGAAAAGCAAGGGCCTGTCATTTGGTTCAACCATCAATTCACACCCTCAAAAATCTTCTGTCATCCCATACTCAAAGGGCTGTCTGGACGATTATTGTGATCGGGTTGAAATGTCATGATTCAACATAGCGAAAGTTAAAACATGGGTCATTCTTGACCCTAAAAAAATTCGCATTTTCTAAACCCTGACGGGCCACATTCCCCGTTAGGGGAAGTGGCCTTCATTTCTTGGAGGTCAATATGACAACCATTGTCAACACTAAGCTAGGTGAGAATCGCGGCAAGAAACGTCTATGGCTGGAAGGCCAAAAACTTTCTCGCGAAGGTTTTGAACCAGGCATGAAGCTGAACATGGAGCTCAAGGACTCGCAAGTCGTGCTTCGAGTTGCGAGTACCGGCCGATACACCATCAGCCGGCGCGAACGCAACGGTCAAGTCTGGCCAATTCTTGATGTTATGGCCAACGAGCTTGCTACCCTCTTTGAGGGCGTGAAAATGCTTCGCGTACTGATCCGAAAAGGGATGATTGTGATTGCAGCACATCAACAACATTCTCGGATCGTTGAACGTGAAAAAAGGCTTGTTGAAAAGCTAGAGCAGGGCAACCCGCTTTCGTTATGCAGTCTCTTTCACGGCGGCGGCGTACTCGATAAGGCAATACATGCTGGCCTTGCAAAAGCTGGCATTTCAAGCCACGTTTCGGTGGTTGTGGAGATCGAAGAAAAATATCTTGAATCTTCACTTCGCAACAACCCAGAGCTGTGGAATGAAGCGTCATGCATCATCGAGTCGCCCATTGAAGCCGTCGCCCTGAACCGCAATCCAACACAAGTGGATATGGTGGTAGGTGGTATCCCCTGCACAGGGGCTTCCAAGTCGGGTAGGGCAAAGAACAAGCTTGAGTTTGCTGAATCTCATGAGGCAGCAGGAGCTATGTTCTTTAACTTTTTGCAGTTCGTGAGCGCAGTCAATCCAAGCATTGTCTTGATTGAAAACGTCCCCGAGTATGCAAATACGGCTTCCATGGAAGTTATCCGTTCTGTCATGAACTCACTTGGCTACCACGTCCAAGAGCGCATATTGGACGGAAACGAATTTGGTGTCTTAGAAAAACGCAAACGCCTATGTGCTGTTGCCATTTCTAAAGGCCTTGAAGGGCTGTTTGATCTCAATGCCGTGACATCCATTCGTAAAGCAGAAAAGAGCTTGAAGGAGATTCTGGAGCCTATTGGCGCTGACGATGAACGCTGGAAGTCCTTTGACTATCTGGCCGACAAAGAAAAGCGTGACAAGAAAGCAGGCAAAGGTTTTACACGCCAGTTATTAACCGGTGAAGAAACATTTTGCGGAACAATCGGAAAGGACTATTCCAAATGTCGTAGTACGGAACCGTTCGTTGTTCATCCAGAACAAATATCACTTTCTCGCATACTCACACCACTTGAACATGCTCGCGTTAAGGGCATTCCGCAGACCGTTATAAACGGTTTATCGGATACGGTGGCACACCAAATACTTGGGCAGTCTGTCATTTACCCAGCATTTGAGGCAGTGGCAATGCACCTTGGCAAAAGCATTAGTAAAGCGGTGCGGTCGCTACACAATTTTTATCAACCCGTACTGGGAAAGCTACCCAGTGTCGGGAGCTTTCTTGGAAACACCGGGGCAATTGATGGTCCCCAAAGATCATTGTTTGCCTCATAGATACCAGGAGAATTACCATGTCAAACTACTACTACAAAGCAGAGGATGTCCGAGCTCGTGTTGAGGGCAATTGGCTATCAGTTCTAGCCTATTGCGCGCCCGATCTTGAGCCCGCTTTGAGAAAACCAGGCAGTCACGTTCGTTGCCCTGTTCATGGTGGTAAAAACGGCGACGGTTTTCGACTTTTTAAAGACGTGCATCGTACTGGAGGCGGGATCTGCAATACCTGCGGTGCGAAGCATGACGGTTTTGAACTGTTGATGTGGCTTAGGGATTGGAGCTTTTCAGAAACGCTTTATGAAGTTGGCGAACTCGTCGGCGCCGAGCGATTTCAAAAGCGAAACCCCAATCCAACTATGCCTGCGTTATCGAATCCGGTAGTGCAGCCTTCCGTTCAACGCACTAAAAAAGCGAAGTCCGCCCAAAAGGGCGGTCGTGCGCGCGCAAAAGGGATTCTTCATGACTTCGGTAAGGCTCCGTTCGAGCACAACACTGATAATGAAGAAAGCTTCTTTGTGTCATTACAAACGACACACGGGCGTGAGCGAACGATATGGGGCGTTGATCTTGAACGCGCATTATCTGAAGCAAATGCCAGTAAGGGCGATTCGATAACCTTGATTAGCCATGGCCGAAAGGCTGTGACTGTTGAGCGCAACGTATATCGCCAAGGTGAGGTTGTTGATGTCGAGCAAATTCCTACTCATCGCAATGAGTGGGAAGTGCTAAATCACAGCGCTGCTGTAACTGTTGAAGAAGCACAACCGGAATATCACCAAGTATCAAACGGAGCCACTGTTGTCAGCACTGCTGTCGCCGGCGCCACTCCTTCAAGAGAGGTTGCTGACGAAGCAGAGTTGGATGATGAGTCTGCTTCAAATGTCGTTCCTTTGTTTAATGGACAAACCCCAGCGTGGCTGGAGCAAGTTCAAGAAAGATTGGAGCGACAGGAAAAGCGACGTAAGGCCTATAGCGAAAAAGTTTTGGAGCGTCATGAAAAGCTCTGGAACGAGTGTTTACCACTCAATAGCTATGGCACTGTGCCGGTACATACTTACTTTGGCAACCGCGGCTTCGTTCAGGTTCTGGACAAAGTTGCACACTCTGACTCTGTTCGTTTTCATCCAGCCTTGTCGTATTACGAAGAGGATGATGAAGGCAACGTGAAAGAGATTGCTAAGTTCCCAGCTCTTGTTGCAGCTGTTCAGGATGTCGATGGAAACTTACTGACATTGCACCGCACTTATCTTTCAAACCAAGGCAAAAAAGCTAAGGTACGCGAAGCTAAGAAGATGATGGCTGTCCCTGATGGGGTGGACATTAACGGCAGTGCAATTCGGCTAGGAATTCCTACAGAAGGCATTATGGGCGTTGCTGAAGGCATGGAAACAGCGCTATCTGCATATCGGGCAACCGGAGTACCAACATGGTCTACCGTCAATGCAGAGCTACTTAAGTCATTTCAAGTACCTGATGAAATACATACCGTCATTATCTGGGCTGATCTGGATCGCTCCCGTACGGGGGAGATTGCAGCAAATGTTCTGAAAAGGCGTCTTGAAAAGCAAGGTGTTTTTGTAGTGGTCATGCTTCCTCAATGTCCGATACCAGCACGCTCCAAAGGGATCGACTGGAACGACATATTGGTGGAGCAGGGAAGGGATGGTTTTCCTCGACCAGACCGTCTACGCCGCTTCATTGCCAATAATCGATCACAGGCCTTGGCCAAAGTTGAATACGCAGAAGCGCTTGCTTAGTGTTAACCCATAACGGGGCCAGTTCCCGAAACACTAGTCCATTCATTTTTTATCCCAGTAGGGGGTCAAGCTCCTACTGGGGCTGGCTCCTATTTTTTTAGAAGGAGCTTTTATGTCATCAAGACAATTTAGTGTCGGCCGTTACTACAACCAAGACACAGAAAAAGAAGAGTGGGGTGTGCTTCATTCGACTACAGGTACCTGGTACTTCCCTGACATCGACTCTGAAGTCGATGCCAAGGAATTGGCAATTCGGTTAAACCAAATAGCTGATTAAATTTCAACCATAGGGGAGTCTTGCCCTTGTGGGCAATGCTCCTTTTTTACGAAAGGTGCCACACATGTCAAAGATTGAACAGATCATCCAACGAAAGGATGGTTCTGAAATCAAAATCGTTGCTCAAAGCTATTTTGATTTCAACCAAAATTACTCAGCTGACGTTTTTGTACTTCGTCGCAAGACACCTGACGATCCTTGGAAGGTGTTGAATGATAGACCTCATCCTGATTGGCGAAGCATGTCCGTGGATGAATATCTCAAGCACGGACGTTCCGAAATGCTTCAGGCAGTTTCTCATGCAGAAATTATCAAAGTGACAAACACACTGAAGACGCACTGTTTCCAGTGTGAAGTTAACTAGGCATAGGAACCATTGCCGAAGTTACCAAGCCGCGTTATGGCTTGATCTGTAGTTCATTTTTCCCTTTGGGGGCTATCCCCAAAAGGGGCTGGCTCCCGTTTTTTTTTGGAGCTTTCTATGTCAAATATTTCCCATACCTCATTTCCACGTGTGAACGAAGAGCTTGAGCCAACTGCACAAGTGCTTGTTGACTGCAGTTTGTTAGAGGCAGCATGCAAGCAATTGCGAAAGCTAGGTTCTAACGTAGACGATCAGGTTTTACTCAATTTAGAGGCATTACTTTGCGCCTCGTCAGAGCCTATTCGTGTCGTGGTCGAATTACGTGATGGCCTCATTAATCGCGTTGCTTCAACCATCCCGCTTGAGTTACTGACTCAAGATGATGACATTGAAGGCTGCGATGCGGAGGATTGTGTCTGGCGGCCTAGCCTTGATGGTGGGGAAGAAGAAGTCTACGGGTCACGAGCACACAGTGCAGAAGTTATGCCTTTGCAAGTTAATGCAATCTTTGAAGCTGCTTCGGCTGAAGGAGAGCTTTGATGAGCAAGGTTATTTCGGCTTCTGAGCTTGCATTGATCACTCATTCCTTACTTGTTCATCCAGAACGCCAAGGTGAGCTCGATACCCAAGAAAAGTATCAGGCCTTCATGACGGACTTGGCTGAATTGATATGTGCTCACTGCGGTGGCCACATTCAAACCCCAGCCAGTAAATCTGACGGTGATGCCTGGTTCGTTGGCATCAATGGCAACGATTCATTGCCTGCCGACGGTGGTATTTGGAAGGCTTTCGATCCTGAAGGCCAGCTCTTCGATCCTTGTGACAAGGCACCATGCTTTGAGCAAGGTCATTGGTACTTGCGCGATGAAGATAACGCGTTGTTTATCGTGCCTGATGATCGACTAGGCCTTGCGGAAACGTACGGCCCAGATGATGAAACACTGGAGTCGCTGAATGACACTTACCGTCAACTTGAGGGTAAAGCTAAGGATCCGAACTGGTTCGACATTGTGAACACAAGCTATGTTGAAGCCACTTTGAATTTGAAGTTCGTACATCACTGGCAACGTCGTTTTGACCCCATTTTCGGTTGGTACACCGCTTAAATCCCGAATTACCAACTTTTTTTTATTGGAGCTTTGGCTTTCCTCCGGGAAGCCAGCTCCATTATTTTTAGGAGAACAACATGTCCCAACACAACCCTTTTATTCGCGGATTTCAAAAACTGACAATTCAAAGAGTTGTAGTCATAGATTATGACGACAAATGCCCGATGGCATTTCGCAAGCTCGAAGCTGAATTCGAAACCATATTGGATCGAAGTTTGATAGGTATGTACTGTCTATTCAATGACGATACAGCTTTCGTAAGACTTTCTGGCGCTACAGTTTCACTTGAAAAATCAGGTGGCTATCCCAGCTCTGGTGTATGCGTCGATGTGGTCTACCAGGTTCTCGGCTATATCGGAGATACTGAAACACATATCGCGGATAGGCCAACGCCAGAAGATGCACGCATGCTCATAGAACAAATTTCTTTTAACAACGGCTTCTACAACCGTTGTTGGGAAATTAGCTCTGGTCATGTCACAGAAGAGGGTATGCAGTATTTAATTGACAACTGCGGCACTTCCAAACCTATGTTCGAATCCTTTGAACTCGGTGATACAGCTGCAGGTATCAAACTCTATTGCACGCCCTGGACTGACGATAATCTTCGCAACATAGTTGGCAAATGCAGTGCGGCCGGCTTAAGGCAAGAAATGGTTGATGCACAAATTCCAGACTCACTTATCAATTTGCTGTTCCTAGCAGCAAACGCAGATACGCGAATTGTGATTCTGGACCAAGATGCATCAACGTTGGACGGCTTACCGGAATTTGACTGGTAAGCCTTTACTACCCCGAGGGGGTTCACCCCTCCGGGGGTGGACTACCTTCATTTTTAAGAAGGAAGTCTATATGCATAAGATTCGTCTTTGGCTCAGTCGAGTCATGAATCCTCGTGATGGAGCTTTACCAGCCATTGCAGAGGATTTTCGTAAGGTCGGCGTCACTGCTATTGGTGTTGGCCTTGTGGGTCTTTTTATTCCCCAGGTCAATGCCAGTGTCGGCTCTTCTGTGCTCCTATTGGTGTTTGGTCTGATTATTTGGCTGATGGGGATTATTACTCATCGGCATGTCCAAACCGGGAGAAAGGAATGAGTTCGACCAGTCTCATAATTATTGGATTTTTTACTGTTCTGATGTCTATAGGTGCTGTGGCAATATACTTCAGCAGCGAGAAAGCTCAACAAAAATACAATCCAAATAATGATTAGAGCAGTGTACACAGGCGTAAGGACTTAGCCCTTGCGTTTTGACCTTACAAACCTAAAAGCCAGTCGAAAGACTGGCTTTTTTTCTGTCTTCCTTTGATGAAAACGGCACCGGACGTTAGAATGTGTTCAATATAGGTCTATTTCAAGGGAGAGCAGCCATGATGAATTTCTTGCTGAATCCAATCAATCAGATCCTAATTGGATTCTTTGCTGTCATGATGTCGATCGGAGCTGTCGCGCTTTACTTCAGCAGTGAGACAGCGCAACAGAAATACAATCCGCACAACAAATGACGCTTTCTGCGGTAGGAGTACCCGGCAATGCCTTCGGCAGAATTGATATCCAATCTGCTTATATCGATCACTGATACGACCAATCCACGACCTACTGCAGCACGAAAAGATACTTGCGCCTAATTCCTCTGAAATGATAAGTGTTGGCCAGTTGCCTTATGCGACTGGCTTTTTCATTGTTTTCCAATGATGATTGCTCTACGCTTCAACAGTATCATATAATGATGCTTTAATTTTCTTCTAACTTGGGATCTTTAACCGGTATCCGGCGCCTGATCTCATTTCTCATAAGGAAACGGCCATGATGATCCTTAGCACTCATCCAATAACAACAGACAACCAGCACGTAGATGTGCTGTGGCGTACCGGGCAACAACACGGTGGCAAACTGAGTTTTAAGCTTCCACAACCAAGCGATTGCGCCACATTGATTGCCGAGCTTTGTGCAATCCGTTATTTAATGATCGTACGCAAGGTTTTTAACGTATTACCGATGGCTGGCAGAGGCTATTGCCTCCACGTATCAACAGGCGCAATCCGGAAGCTGATCCTTGGTACTTCAACCAAAAAAGAGGCACAACCATACGCTTTATTCTTTCGTCCACGGTTCGATGACATTGAGATCAAAGTCGTGCGTAGCAAAGACGATGACTTTCAACTTGCTTTTGATCCGTCGAAACATGAACTAGTTGAGTGGAATGCGGATTATTTCACCAGTCCCTATGACGTTATTGATACGCCAGCGATTGGCCAAATCTACTTAACCAATCACGCTGTTGAACAATACGTGAAAAGATGTCCTGCTGAAACCATCGCCAAACCCTGGAAGTCCCTTGTTCAACGTCTACAACACGAAGAGCTCAGACAGCTGCCCATTCCAGAATCAGTTCTTAAGCATAAAGCCCGAAAGTATGGCGAGAACAATGCTATTGAAGCGTGGGGTCATGAGCATTCGCTTTTCACCTATCTGATCTCAGTTTCAGAAGGCAAGCGCACTGTCGTCACAGTATTCAGACGACAACCAAACTAGGGCATGGCCGGTTTAGCATGCTAAATCGACGTTCTACAACTGGATCTTCTCCTTATGAGGCCTTTAAGGGGCGCTTTACTGTTACCCCAGCATTGCACTAAATGTTAGTCTGATACATCTGGCAAACAAACAACTAAAGCAATGATTGAACTGTACCTCGCACTTCTGATCTTTCCTGCATTAATGATCGCGTACTGGGAAAGCGTCTTAGCTATGTTCTCCGGCGTTCCCCCGCTGTCAGAATAGTTGGAACCTCTACAGGTGTTAGAGTTTGAATCTCCAACCTGGGGCAGAGAGAAGGTTCCCATGAAGTATTCACCCGAGCGC
>LNAP01003801.1_pt1 | contig 16606 bp, 15 predicted proteins | sample 602601 | NCBI WGS metagenome assembly LNAP01 (sample SAMN02440304, study PRJNA202911) | soil metagenome | biome: Subtropical and temperate rainforests or woodlands; isolation source: soil samples (1 kg each in a 20% v/v slurry with milli Q water) were... ... | reverse complement strand
CCAGATCGCCTGCGGGTATGCCACTCCCGGTTGTCATCGTGCTGCTGTTTAGCCAACTGGTTGGGTAGAATCGCCGCCTGAACTTATATAAAGGAAGGCCGATGACTTCGCCCTACAGTGCTCGCAGCCGCGCTATCGAGCCTTTTCACGTCATGGCGCTGCTGGCCCGAGCCAATCAGTTGCAGGCCGATGGCCATGATGTGATCCATTTAGAGATCGGCGAGCCGGACTTCACCACCGCCGCGCCCATCATTGCAGCCGGTCAGGCCGCCTTGGCCAACGGCCACACCCGTTACACTGCGGCCCGCGGTTTGCCGGCGCTGCGCGAGGCGATCTCCACGTTCTACGCCCAACGTTACGGCTTGAGCATCAGCCCCGAGCGCATTTTGATTACCCCAGGCGGCTCCGGCGCCTTGTTGCTGGCGACCGCCTTGCTGGTCGACCCCGCTAAACACTGGCTGCTTGCCGACCCAGGCTACCCCTGCAACCGACACTTCCTACGCCTCGTCGAGGGCGCCGCGCAGTTGGTGCCGGTTGGCCCGGATGTGCGTTACCAACTGACGCCGGAATTGGTTGAGCGCCATTGGGATCGTGACAGCGTCGGCGCCTTGGTCGCCTCGCCGGCCAACCCAACCGGCACGCTGTTGTCGCGCGACGAGCTGGCGGCGCTGTCGAAAGCCTTGAAAGCACGCGGCGGCCATCTGGTGGTGGACGAGATCTACCACGGCCTGACGTATGGCGTGGATGCCGCCAGCGTGCTGGAAGTCGACGACGATGCCTTTGTGCTCAACAGCTTTTCCAAATACTTCGGCATGACCGGCTGGCGCCTGGGCTGGTTGGTGGCACCGCCGCAAGCCGTGGGCGAGTTGGAGAAGCTGGCGCAGAACCTCTATATCAGCGCGCCGAGCATGGCCCAGCACGCGGCGCTGGCCTGTTTCGAGCCCGACACCCTGGCCATTCTTGAAGAGCGCCGTGGTGAATTCGCGCGCCGTCGCGACTTCTTGTTACCAGCGTTGCGCGAGCTGGGTTTCGGCATCGCCGTGGAGCCAGAAGGCGCCTTCTATTTATATGCAGATATCAGCGCTTTTGGTGGTGACGCGTTTGCCTTCTGCCAGCACTTCCTGGAAACCGAGCATGTGGCCTTTACCCCAGGCCTGGATTTCGGCCGTTACCAGGCCGGGCACCATGTGCGCTTCGCCTACACGCAAAGCCTGCCGCGTTTGCAGGAAGCGGTGGAGCGGATTGCCCGTGGCCTGAAAAGCTGGCGGCCCTGATGCTGTTTAACCCGCCGTTAGAACAAGGCCGCCTGATCCGCCGCTACAAACGCTTTCTCGCCGATATCGAAACGGCCAGCGGTGAGCTGTTGACCATTCACTGCCCCAACACCGGCTCAATGTTTAATTGCATGGTCGAGGGCGGAGAGGTGTGGTTCAGCCGCTCCAACGACCCCAAGCGTAAACTGCCCGGCACCTGGGAACTGGCCGAAACCCCGCAAGGCCGCTGGGCCTGTGTCAACACGGCGCGGGCCAATCCCTTGGTGGAAGAGGCGTTGCGCGAAGGTGTAATCAGCGAGTTGGCCGGCTTTACCACGCTTAAGCGCGAAGTGCCCTATGGCGAAGAAAACAGCCGCATCGATTTTCGCCTGGAGTACCCAAGCGGCCCGGCCTATGTGGAAGTAAAAAGCGTGACCCTGGGCTTTGACGGCACGGCAGTGGCGGCCTTTCCCGACGCCAAAACCCAGCGCGGCGCCAAGCATATGCGCGAGTTGGCCAGCCTGGCGCGCCAGGGCATTCGCGCTGTGCAGCTGTACTGCGTGAATCTCTCCGGCATTGACGCGGTGCGCCCGGCCGAGGAAATCGACGCTGCTTATGCGGCGGCGGTGCGCGAGGCGAAAGCGGCGGGTGTGGAGGTGTTGGCCTATGGCGCGCTGCTGACATCCACCGAGATTCGCCTGACTCATCGGCTCGACGTGCAGCTCTAGTCAGTCGGGCAGGGCGACCCAGATGCCGCTGACATCTTCGCGGCAGTCCAGCGCGTTCAGGGATTCGCCTTCGCACGGCCCGGTTACACATTCCCCGGAATCAATCAGAAACAGCGCGCCGTGGCGGGCACACTGGATCAGGCTGCGGCTGCTATCGAGAAATTCATCCGCTTGCCATTCCAGAGGCACGCCCTTGTGCGGGCAGCGGTTTACGTAGGCGTAGATGTGGCCGTCTTTGCGCACGGCAAACAGCTTGATCCCGCCCAATAAAAAGCCCCGGCTTTGACCTTCGGCCCGCAGAGAAACTGCATAGTCAGGCGCCTCCAGGTGAGCGCGGATTATCCCGCGCGCCTGGGCCTGGCGATAGCTAGATTTCCCAGATGAAGTTAACCGCTGCGTGGCGACCGGGTTGCGAGTAACGCGCCAGGCCTTGGTTCAGCGAGGTCAGGCCGCGCACGTCGCCCCATTGCCAGTATTCCTTGTCGCCCAGGTTGAACAGGCCGGCGTTGACGGAAAACTCGTCGGTAACCTGCCACCAGCCATTCAGATCAAGCAGGCCGTAACCGGACGGCTCGTACTGGCTGGCGGTTTGGGTTTCATCGACACGGTCCTTGGCTGCGACCAACGTCCAGCTCAGATCGCCGCCGAACTTGCTGCCGGGGTCGGTATAGCCAATGCCGAATACACCTTTGAGCGGGTCGACGCTGTTAATCGGTTCGCCCGTGCCTTCGTCTTTACCACGGGCGTAGGCCAGCGAGCCGATGGCTTTCCAGCCTTTCGGTGTGAGGCCCAGCTCGTCGAGGAACAACTCGCCTTTGGCTTCGGCACCGCGAATGGTGACGCGGTCTTTGTTCACGTACTGGAACTCGCCCAGCGGAAAACCGGCAACGCTGGAGGCGCGGCTGATCTGCTCGATGAAGTCGTCGTAACGGTTGTAGAACGCCGCCACGCCAAAGCTGCCGACGCGGTATTTGCCGCGCAAGCCGGTTTCCCAACTGTCGCTGGTTTCCGCTTTGAGGTTGGTGTTGGCCAGGGTGCGGTACATGCCGGGGTTTACGAATTCACCGAAGATTTCTACCGCCTGCGGAGCGCGGAAGCCGCGAGCGTATTGGCCGTAAGCGCTGAGCTCGTCGTTGACTTGGAACGTGACCCCAAGCTTTGGCGAGATGGCGTGGTCTTTGAAATTATCCGGGCTGGCGTCGGTGGCCTGGCTGTTCAGGTATTCGTCGGTGGCGTGGGGTTTCATCTCGTAACGGTCGTAACGCACGCCCGGCAAGATGGCCCAACGGCCAAAGGTGATGTTGTCCTGCAAGAAGGCCGCGTACTCGGTGGTAGTCGGGTCGGGGAAGTCGCTGGTGGGCAGAATCGGCGTGGTCACGCCAGTGGCTTTTACCGTTTCGCCGCCTTCGCGCAGGTCCGAGTTCTTCAGGCGTTTGAGGTCCACACCATAGGTCACGGCGTTTTGCACCGCGCCAATGGTGAAGGTCTTGTCCAGCTTGGTGTTGAGCACCCAGAGCTTTTCTTCGTAGTGCGAGTCGCGGGTGCGATAGCGCGGCTGGACGCCGACGACGCGGTCTTCATAGGTGCGCTGGCGGGTTTGGCTGTCTTGGTAGCTGAGTTGGGTTTGCAGGTTATCCACCAGCAGGCTGTCGAGCAGAATGCTGTGGTTTAACGAATAGCGCTCGCGGTCGACGCTGTCCTCGGCTTTTTGCGTGCGAATGGCGGCGGTGTTGCTGTAGTTGCTCAGCACGTTGGTGTCGGTGTCGTCGGCGAAGCGCTCGTAGGTCAGTTGCAGGCGCTGGCCTTCGGCGTAGTTCCAGCCGAACTTGGTCAGCAGGTTGTCGGTGGTGTAGTCGACCGGGTTTTCATCTTCGCGGGCGGCGCCAATGCCGCCACGGCCACCGTAGCTGTCTACCGCGCTGCCGGTACGGCGGCCGATATGCACCAGTGCATCGACTGGGCCCTGGCGGCCGGCGAGGGTGGTGCTGCGTAGCCAGCTGTCGTCGGAACCGTCGTAACCGGTTTTCAGCCGCGCGTAGGCGTCGTCGCCTTCGTCCAGGTAGTCGGCGGCATCTTTGGTCAGAAAGCTCACCGCGCCACCAATGGCGTCGCTGCCGTACAACGACGAGGCGGGGCCACGGATGATTTCGACTTGTTTGACGGTGTCGGGGTCGACGTAATCGCGCTGGGCGCTAAGGAAACCGCCGAAGGAAAAGGCGTCCGGCATGCTTACGCCGTCCACTTGCGTGAGCACGCGGTTACCGCCGATGCCGCGAATGGTGAAACCGGACAAGCCAAAGCGGCTACCGCTGCCACTCACCGAAACGCCCGGCTCGTAACGCACCAGATCTTTGATGTCTTTGACGTTCTTCTGATCGATATCGCGCTCGGTCTGCACTGACACCGTGCTCGGCACTTGGTCGAGGGTTTGCTCGGTGCGGGTGGCGGTGACAGTTACGGTGTCGAATTGCGTTGGCGTCTTATCAGCGGCGACAGCGAGCGACGGTGAGAGCAACAGCAAAACCAGCCAAGGCTTGTGGGCAAAGGGTGGACGAAGGGACATAGATCTACTCCTAGATCGTGAGCGTCAGATGGCTGCATTGGCCACCGGTTTGATATCGGGGCGGAACGTTAGCGGCCTTGACTTCCAAATGCAAATAATTATCAAATGAATTCTCATCTAGTAAGAAACGGCATGCAATGGTGCGTTTTTCGCTGTATTTCCTGCTTTCGCTGGCGCTGCATGCGGTGGCGAGCTTGTTTCTGCGCGAGTCTGTCGTAGAGGCGGGGCGTGCCCAGGATTTGGCCAAACAGCAGCCCGCAGTGATGTTGATTCAGTTGCCGCCAGCACCACCGTCGGCGGCGTTGGCGGTTACGCAGCCGATTGCAGTAGAGCCAACGAAACCTGTTGTAGACACGTTGCGGGCACCGCCGCCGGTGGCCAAACCGGTGATCGTGCAGCGCAAAGTCGAGCCGCGGCCGCTGGCGAAAATAACGCCGCCGAAAGTGTCACCACAGAAAGCTGTGCCGCCCAAACCCGTCGAGCCCAAGGCGGCTCCCGGCCCGGAGGTGGCGCGCGTGGAGTTGCCTAGCGCCGCCACGCAGGCAGGGCCAGCAACGCCAGCGCCGGTGAAAGAAGTGTTCAGCCGCGCGCCGAGTTTTTTGCAGCCGCCCGCGCGGCCGCATTACCCAACCTTGGCCAAGCGCCGAAATCAGCAGGGCGTGGTGTTGGTGGAGGTGCGCCTGGATGAGCGCGGCCAACAGCGGGCTCTGCATATCGTGCAGTCCTCCGGCGTAGAAAGCCTGGATGAGGCGGCCTTAAAAGCGGTGTCCGCCTGGCAGTTCCGTCCGCAAACCAGCGACGGCCGAGCCGTACCCAGCCGCGTGCAAATACCTATTGAGTTCGCCCTGACGGCGAGCCGTTGATTGATCGAGGAGTTGTCCATGACCAGCCACATTCAGGCGCAAACCCCCACCGCCAGCAGCACGAATGATCTCTACCAAGCCTGGCAAACGCTGCGCGCCGAACAGCCGAAACTGCGTGCCCGCGATGCTGCTGCGCACCTGCACGTCAGCGAAGGGCAGCTGGTCGCCAGCCGCCTGGGCGTCGACACCGTGCGCCTTAACCCAGACTGGGCGGCGCTGCTGCCGGCACTCGGCGAGCTGGGTTACATCATGGCCCTGACGCGCAACGAAGACTGCGTGCACGAGCGCAAGGGCTATTACCGCGACGTCACCGTTATGGCCAACGGGCAGATGGGCTTGGTGGTGTCGCCAGATATCGACCTGCGCTTGTTTCTCGGCGGCTGGGCCAGCGTATTTGCCGTTGCTGAAGAAACGGGAAAAGGCACCCAGCGCAGCATTCAGGTGTTCGACCACCAAGGCGTTGCCGTACATAAAGTGTTCCTCACCGAAGACAGTGTTGAGGCCGCATGGGCGCCGCTGCTTGAACGTTTCCGCGCTCAAGAGCAGACCTCGGTGCTGGAGCTCAAGCCAATGCCCGCCCCAGTTGTGGCTAAGCCGGATAGCGAAATCGACGTGGCGTCGCTGCGCGAAGGTTGGTCGACGCTGAAAGACACCCACCATTTTTTCGCCTTGCTGAAAAAGCACGAAACCACCCGCACCCAAGCCCTGCGACTGGCCGGCCACGAATGGGCTGAACCATTGGCGCCGGCCGAGCTGGCCAAGCTGATGGAAGCCGCTGGCGAAAGCGCCCTGCCGTTGATGGTGTTTGTCGGTAACCGCCACTGCATCCAGATTCACACCGGCACGGTGAAAAACCTGCGCTGGATGGACACCTGGTTCAACGTTCTGGACCCCGAATTCAACCTGCACCTCAAAAGCCAATCGGTGAAAGAACTGTGGCGCGTACGCAAGCCGAGCAGCGACGGGGTGATTACCAGTTGGGAAGCCTTCGACGCCAATGGCGAGCTGATTGTGCAGCTGTTTGGCGCGCGTAAACCTGGCGTGCCCGAGCTCCCCGAATGGCGTGAGCTGGCCGAGGCCGCGGCCGTTCTGCAGGTCTGATTAGCGCTAACGCAACCGGCCAGCGCCTTCTTTATTAGAGAAGGCGCGGGCCGGTTTTTATGGAGTGCGGCAGTAGCGGTGAACTACGCCATGCCGCGCTGTGGTCCGAATTGATGGAGTTTTTCATGCGTATAACTGCCCGTATCGCCAGCCTGTGTTGCGCTGTTCTGTTGACCCAGTCGGTAAGCGCCGCCGCGGCCTTGCCGCAGCGCTGGGTCAGTGCCGGTGGTTCGATCACCGAGTGGGTGGTGGCGCTGGGTGGCCAGGGCAAGTTGGTGGGTGTTGATACCACCAGCCTGCATCCGCTCGAATTAAAGAAATTACCGAGTATTGGCTACCAACGTCAGTTGGCGGCCGAGGGCATTCTGAGTTTAAAGCCCGACTTGTTGCTGGGCAGCGAAGAGATGGGCCCGCCGCCGGTGCTGGCGCAGGTCAAGAGCGCGGGGGTAGCCATCGAGGCGTTGCCGACCAAGGCTGATCTACCCACCCTGGAACACAACCTTACCCGCATCGGCGCGCTACTTGGCGATGAACCACGCGCGGCCAAGGCGCTGGCCGACTACCAGCAGCGTCTGGATAAACAAGCGCAATGGGTCGCCAGCGCGCAGGCCGGCAACCCTGCGCCCAGCGTTCTGTTGTTGCTGTCCCACGCCGGCAGCAGCCCGATGGCGGCCGGGCAAGACACCATCGGTGCCTGGCTGATCACGCAGGCGGGCGGTCGCAGTATCACCACGCACAGCAGTTACAAAGCGCTGTCCACCGAAGCGCTGCTGGCGCTGGACCCTGAGGTGATTATCTTCGCTGACCGCAGCATTGCCGGGCCCGAAGCCAAGGCCGCGTTACTCAAACAGAACCCGGCGCTGGCCGCGACCCGCGCGGCGAAAAACGACCGCTTGTTGGCGCTGGACCCGACCTTGCTGGTCGGTGGTTTGGGCCCGCGTATTCCTGCTGCACTGGCGGTGCTGGGTGCAGCCTTCTATCCTGCCGCGCAACCCCTGACTGCCGACGCTAAGCCGCAACCATGAATCCAGTTGTACTTCCGCGCTCACTGTTTATTGCACTGGGCCTGCTGCTGGCGCTCGCGCTGCTGTTATCCCTGGCGCTGGGCCCGGTCAGTTTGCCGTTGCTCGATACCCTCAAAGGCGCGCTGCGCGTATTCGGCGCGCCTATTACCGGAGACGGGCTGGAGCAGGCCGAGCTGATCATTGGCCAGATCCGTATGCCGCGTACCTTGCTGGGCTTGGCGGTGGGCGCGGTGCTGGCCTTGTCCGGCGTGGCGATGCAGGGCCTGTTTCGCAACCCACTGGCGGACCCAGGTTTAGTTGGCGTGTCCAGCGGTGCGGCGCTGGGGGCGGCGGTGGCCATTGTTGGCGGCGCATGGTTGGGCGGGTTGCCCGAGGCCATCGCGCCGTATTTGCTCTCGGCCAGCGCCTTTGCCGGCGGGCTGGTGGTGACGGCGTTGGTGTATCGCTTGGGCAGCCGCAATGGCCAGACCAGCGTGTCGACCATGCTGCTCGCCGGTATCGCCCTGACCGCCTTGGCGGGCGCGGTGATTGGCTTATTCACCTATTTGGCCGACGACGCGACGCTGCGCACCCTGACCTTCTGGAACCTCGGCAGCCTTAACGGCGCCAGCTATTCGCGGCTGTGGCCGTTGCTGCTGGTCACCGTAGCCGTCGGCCTGTGGCTGCCCAGACGGGCGAAGGCGCTGAATGCCTTGCTGCTGGGCGAGTCGGAGGCTCGGCACCTGGGTTTCGAGGTGGAGCGGGTCAAGCGCGAGCTGGTGTTTTGCACGGCGCTGGGTGTCGGCGCGGCGGTGGCAGCGGCCGGCATGATTGGCTTTATTGGCCTGGTGGTGCCGCATTTGGTACGCCTGCTGGTGGGGCCGGATCACCGGGTTCTGCTGCCTGCTTCGGCAATGGCTGGCGCAGCGTTATTACTCTTCGCCGATGTGCTGGCGAGGCTGGTGCTGGCACCCGCTGAGTTGCCAATCGGCATTGTTACCGCGTTGATCGGCGCACCGTTCTTTCTCTATCTGTTGCTGCGAGGTCGCGCCTGATGCTCTGTGCAGAAAAGCTCGCGGTTCAGCGCGGCAGCAAGTTGGTGCTCAGTGCTATAGACCTGGCCTTACAGCCAGGTGAAGTGCTGGGTGTGTTGGGGCCAAACGGTGCAGGAAAAAGCACGCTGCTGGATGCCTTGAGTGGTGAGCTGCGGCCCAGCCAGGGCCAGGTGACCCTTGAGGGCCGGCCGTTATCCGCCTGGGTTGGACCGCAACGTGCACAGCGCCTGGCAGTGTTGCCGCAAACCTCGACGCTGAACTTTGCTTTTCGCGTTGAGGATGTGGTCGGCATGGGCCGTTTGCCGCACGCCACTGGCCAGGCACGCGATCAGCAGATTATCGCTGAGGCGTTGGCAGCGGCCGATGCGGGGCATCTGGCCGGGCGTAACTACCTGGAGTTGTCGGGCGGCGAGCGTCAGCGCGTGCACCTGGCGCGGGTGCTGGCGCAGTTGTGGCCGGGCGCGAGTGGGCAAACATTGTTGCTTGATGAGCCGACCTCAATGCTTGATCCGCTGCATCAACACACCACGCTTCAGGCCACACGCAGCATTGCCGCCAGTGGCGTGGCGGTGTTGGTGATTCTCCATGACTTAAACCTGGCAGCGCGTTACTGCGATCGGGTGTTGCTGCTGCACGGCGGTACTGCGCATGCGCTGGGCACGCCGCATGAGGTGCTGCAAGCCGAGCCACTGCAAGCGGTGTTCGATCTGGAAGTACTGGTGCAGCGCCATCCCGAGCGCGGCCACCCATTGATCATTGCCCGATAAGGACTTTCCATGCGTGTTGTTTTGCTGCTGTGCGTATTGCTGGCCGGTTGCCAAGCCTTGCCGCCACTGCCGACCTGGCAAAGCCCCAATGGCCGTGAGCATGCCGACCTCGGGGTAATCCGCGATCTACGCAGTGGCGAGGTCCTGACACCTGAGCAATTGGTTAAGCGCCTGGCGCCTGCCCCGCGCGTGTTGGTTGGCGAGCAGCACGACAACCCCGACCATCACGCCTTGGAACTGTGGCTGCTGCAAGCGCTGGAGCAGCAACGGCCGCAGGGCAGTGTGCTGCTGGAAATGCTTAACCCGGAGCAGCAAGCCAAGGTTGATCAGGCGCGCGGGCAGAATATTGCCGATTTGCCGGCGGCGCTGGCCTGGCAGAAGAACTGGGAATGGTCGCTGTACGGCCCCCTCGTGCGCCATGCGTTGGCGCAGCCGTATCCCTTGCTGGCGGCCAATCTTGATCGCAGCGAGATCATGAGCATTTATAAAACGCGGCCGGCGTTAGACGGCTCTGCCTCGACGGCGGCAAGCGTGCAGGCGCCATTGCTGGAGCAGATTCGCCAGTCGCACTGCGGCCTGCTGCCGGAAGGCCAACTGCCGGCCATGCTCGCCGTGCAACAACAACGTGATCGACGCATGGCGCAGCGCCTATTGGCGGCTGCGCAACCGGCGCTGCTATTTGCTGGCGCCTTTCATGTGCGGCGTGATTTGGGCGTGCCCTTGCACCTGGCCGATCTTGGCGCCGGGCAGGGCAGCGTTAGTTTGGTATTGGCGGAGGTGGGCAAACCGGTGACGGCGGCAACGGCGGACTTTGTTTGGTACACACCCGCGTTGCCCGAGCAGGATCACTGCGCAGAATTGCGCCGCTAGTTTCAGGCCGCTTGCCAAGCCCCGCTTTTTAGCGGGGCTGGCGTTTGCCTTCGGTGGCTTACCTCAAATACCGGACTTGATAGCGCTCCAATTGCGGGTAATCACGCGCATCGCCGCTTGCGACGGTGGCAGGCTGACGAACATTTTTTCGATCAGTTTTTCATCCGGGTAGATCGCCGGGTTGTCGCGCACGGCTTGGTCTTGCAGCGCTTGCGAGGCGGTGTTGGGGTTGGCGTAGTGCAGGTAGTTGCTGATTTTGGCGATCACATCCGGGCGCATCAGGTAGTTGATAAAGGCGTGGGCACCGGCTGCGTTTTTCGCGGTTTTCGGAATGGCCAGGTTGTCGAACCAGATATTGCTGCCTTGCTCCGGCAGGCTATAGGCGACGGTGTTTTGGTTGCCGGCATCAATCGCACTTTGCCGTGCTTGCAGCACGTCACCGGAGAAGCCGATGGCCAGGCAAATATCGCCATTGGCCAAGTCAGCAATGTACTTGGTGGAGTTGAAGTAGGTGATCGACGGCTTGAGGGTTTTCAGCAGCGCGGTGGCGGCGGCGATGTCCTCAGCTTTCTCACTATTAGGGTCTTTACCCAGATAGAGCATGGCCAGTGGAATGATCTTGGTCGGTTCATCAAGCATCGCCACGCCACAGCTTTTCAGCTTGGCCAGGTTCTCCGGTTTGAACACCAAGTCCCAACTGTTGACCGGCGCATTGTCGCCAAACGCGGCCTTTACCTTGGCGGTGTTGTAGCCAATGCCCACGGTGCCCCACAGGTACGGCACGGCAAATTTGTTACCTGGGTCGGAGGCTTCAACGCGCTTGAGTAACAGCGGATTGAGGTTTTTGCTGTTAGGCAATTGCGCCATGTCCAACGGGCTGTAGAGGCCAGCTTTTACTTGGCGGGCGAGAAAGTCGGCGGGGGTAACTACCACGTCATAACCGGAGTTGCCGGTGAGCAGCTTGGTTTCCAGAATGGCGTTGGAGTCAAACGGCTCCAGTACTACCTTGATGCCGGTTTCCTTTTCGAAATCGGCAAAGGTGGTGGGGCCAACGTAGTCGCCCCAGTTGGCGAAGTGAATTTCTTGCCCTGCGGCGCTGGCTTGCAGTGAGAACCCCAGCAACAGCCCCATGGCACAGCTAAGCGTGGATTTGCCGAACAGACCTTTCATCATGCTTACTCCGGTGAACCGCGCAGGTAATTGGAGTTAGGCCTGCGTCGATTCGGTGAGGGTTTACCGGCCTGGTGAGCGGCCGGCACGCAAATAGGTAAAGCGGGCAGTGGCTCGAATCTAGGGGCTGCTTGTTAAGGTGTCGTTCGCGCGTGCACGCGCGGAAAAGCACGGGCGGCTCGCCTGAATGCGAAGTGAGGAGAACACCATGGATGAAGAGACTGCACGCACCCGCGAAGTGGTGGAGCGTTATCACCAGTGTTGGGTGGCGCGTGATGTGGATGGCGTGGTGGCGCTGTTTCATCCGGACATCGAGTACTACGACTTCTTCAATAACCTGCGTATTCCGCTGCCGCAGTTGCACGACTACGTCAGTACCGCCATGCCGCGCAGCGCTCAGCACCGCCTGGAACATGTCGACCGCATTCGGGTGGATGGTGATACCGCGTTTATTCAGTACCACTCACGCCTGACGTTGCGCCGCAGCAGTCGCCTGGCGTCGTTTCGCGCCAGCGAGGCGATAACCGTGCGCGATGGTTTGATCTGGCGCGTGCATGAATACGCCACGCCGGTGCGCGAAGAACAGCCGCCCAGTACCGACAAAGTGCCTCGGCTGGGGCTGTCATCGGCGCAGGTGCAATTGATGTTGCTGGATTTGCAGCAGTACTTTTGTGCCGAGCAACCTTACCTCGCCGCCGACCTCGACCTTAGTAAGGTAGCCAGCGACACCGGCTATACCCGCAACCAGATTTCCTACCTGCTCAACCAGGTGCTGGGCTTGAGCTTTTACCAGTACGTCAATCGCGCGCGCGTCGATCACTTGCTGGAGCAGATGCAGGGCGAGGACGGCACGCGCATTGACGAACTGGCCTTTGCCGCCGGCTTTAATTCGTTGTCGGTGTTTTACCGCTGTTTCCGTGCACGAACCGGCCTGCCGCCGCGTAGTTACTTTAAGCAGTTGGCCAAGGACAAAGCGCCGTGATCACTCGCCGATATCTTCATTCCACAGCTGCGGCTGGTCGGCAATAAACTGCTGCATCAGGGCCACGCAGGTGTGGTCTTGCACCACGTCCACCTGCACACCGCGCGCACGGAGCAACTCCTCATCGCCCATAAACGTCTGGTTCTCGCCGACGATCACCTTACGGATGCCATAAAGCAGAATGGCGCCGCTGCACATCGGGCAGGGCGACAGGGTGGTGTACAGCACTGCCTCACGGTACAGGCTGGCAGATTGGCGACCGGCGTTTTCCAGGGCATCCATCTCGCCGTGCTTGATCACACTGCCTTCCTGCACCCGCCGATTGTGCCCACGGCCAATAATGCGGCCGTCATGCACCAGCACCGAGCCGATTGGAATGCCGCCCTCAGCCAGCCCCAACTGCGCTTCTTCGATTGCCGCTTGCATAAAGGCGTCCATGGTTTTCTCCTTGATTGCGCATCGTAAATGGCTGTGAGCCCTACCCTAGAGCAGTCCTTTTCATCACGCCAGCTTTAGTCCATGGACGGGTAACTGCCTGAAAGACGGTGTTTTTTCTGTTTATATCGAATTATTTGATTTGATAGACCGGTTATTTGCGCTTTTTATAGATGATAAGTCGATCAATACTAGCTCCACACCCAAGACAAACGAATCCCGGAGCAACCACCATGAAAAGCAAACTGATCCTTAGCCTGACCCTGACCGTACTTGCAGCTGGCGCCGTAACCGTTCACGCCAACGACCTGTACCAACAACTGAATTCCCCTGTAGTAGCCGAAGGCGGTGCTGACCGCACTGGCGCAAACCGCGTGGCTGAAGGGGGTGCTGATCGCACTGGCGCTAACCGCGTAGCTGAAGGTGGTGCTGATCGCACTGGCGCTAACCGCGTAGCTGAAGGTGGTGCTGATCGTACTGGCGCTAACCGTGTAGCTGAAGGCGGTGCTGATCACACTGGCGCTAACCGCGTAGCTGAAGGCGGTGCTGATCGTACTGGCGCTAACCGCGTAGCTGAAGGTGGTGCTGATCGCACTGGCGCTAACCGCGTAGCTGAAGGTGGTGCTGACCGCACTGGCGCTAACCGTGTAGCTGAAGGTGGTGCTGATCGCGTAGGTGCAGATCGTATTAGCTGATCGCAGACGCTGTAAAAACAAAGCCCGGCGGATGCCGGGCTTTTTGCGTTGTGGGGGGGGGCGCTTGGTGAACAGTGCAAGTGCGCTAAGCGCTCGGTGCGCACAGCACACCCTACGTTGCGAACAAGCCGATTTGCGCGTTACACCCTGAACTGGTTAATCAAGCGCCGCTGTTGCTCGGCCAATTTGGTCAGCTCGGCACTTGCCTGGCTGGCTTCATCTGCACCACTGGCCACTTCCGCCGCTACCTGGCCGATGTTGGTGACATTGCGGTTGATGTCTTCGGCCACCGCGCTTTGCTCTTCGGCGGCGCTGGCGATTTGCGTGTTCATGTCATTGATCACCGACACCGCTTGGGTAATGGCATCCAACGCGCCTGCCGCTTCAGCGGCGTGTTTAACGCTGTCATCGGTTTTGCCTTGGCTGTCTTCCATCACCTTCACCACTTCCCGCGTGCCCTGTTGCAACTGCTGGATCATGGCCTGAATTTCTTCCGTGGCCTGTTGGGTTTTCTGTGCCAGGTTGCGCACTTCATCGGCCACCACGGCAAAGCCGCGACCTTGTTCACCCGCTCGCGCCGCCTCAATCGCCGCGTTAAGGGCGAGCAAATTGGTCTGTTCGGCAATGCCGCGAATGGCGGTAAGAATGGCGTTGATGTTTTCGCTGTCCTTGGCCAGGTTTTGCACCACGGCCACCGCGCGGCCGATCTCCGTGGCCAGCGAGGCAATGGCTTGCGAGGTGTTATTTACGATGCGCTTGCCTTCATTGGCCGAGCGGTCGGCGGCATTGGCCGACTCCGCTGCCAGGGTGGCGTTGCGCGCGACGTCCTGGGCGGTGGCGGTCATCTCGTGCACGGCGGTGGCCACTTGATCAATCTCCACCATCTGCCGCTGCACGCCCTGGTTGGTGCGGATGGCAATGTCAGCAGTGTTTTCCGAAGAATCACTGACCTTCTGCACCGAGCCCACCACGTCGCGAATCATGTTCTGCAACTTGTTAAGGAAGGTATTGAAGCCGTTGGCGATCTGCCCCAGCTCGTCGGCGCGATCCACCTGCAAACGCTTGGTCAGGTCGCCGTCGCCCTGGGCGATATCGTCGAGCATCCGCACCATTTGCTTTAGCGGCCGGGCGATGCCGTAGCCGACAAACCAGATCACCAGTAGGCCGATACCGGCAATCAGCAAGCCGACCAGGGTCATGCCGAGCACATCGGTCTTGCGCTGATCATTAAGGCTTTGATGCAGGGCGTTCATGTCGGCATACACCGCTTGCTCCGGCAATTGCATCACCAGTGTCCAGCGGCTGCTGGTATCGCCAATGCTAAAAGGCATGAGCAATTGAATGGTGCCGGTGTCTTTATTGGTGCTGAAACTGGGCTGGCCCAACGGCAGGCTTTTCAAGTCTCCAATGCCGGGCAGCACCTCGGCGCTTGGCGTGCCACGTTTGCTCACGTCTTTGGTGTAGGCAACGATGCGGCCGTTGTTGGAAATCAGCGCCAGCTCGCCCGCACCGTCATACAGCTTGCTGTCTGCGGCGATAAGCAGTTCCTGAATAAAGTCGACAGTGAGGTCAGCGCCGACCACGCCGCGGAACTGTCCTTTAACCATAATTGGCACGTTAAAGGACGCGAGCATCACCATCTTGCCGGCCATTTCATAAGGGGCAGGGTCAATGATGCAGGTACTTTTGGTCTCCCGTGGGCAGAGGTAATACTCGCCAGCGCGCACACCGGTAGGCAGTAGTTTGGGGTTTTCCATGTCGCTGCCGAGGGCTTCCACGGTCAGGCTGCCGTCAGGTTTGCGATACCACCAAGGCATAAAGCGGCCGCTGGCATCGTAAGCGTTGTCGGTTTGGCCGGCGTACTTGGCGTCGTCGTCACCAAAGGCATTGGGTTCCCAGCCAATGTAGCCGTCCACCAGTTTCGGGTTTTTCTCCACCACGTTGTGCAGGAGGTTGGACAGCTCCTCTCGACTCAAGCCCAAAGCCGGGGCGCCGCTGGTGTCGGTTTCGCCTACCAAGGCATTGGTTTGTGCCACGCTGGTGGCCATCACCAAGGGGTATTCGAGTTCTTTTTGAATTCGGCTGATCTGCGCCGTGGCCAGAGCGCTAAGACGCTGCTGGATGGTCTCTTCCAGCAACTTCTGCGTGCTGGTTTTTACCAGCTCCTGCGTACGCGCTCCGGCGAACAATCCATACAGCACCAATGCCACCACGACGGCCAGCACGCTGGCACCGGCCAGGGCTGCCACGGAAAATTGGATGGATCTGAATTTCATAAGGACTCCACGATCTCAATGATGCCGGTCCCTGGCGTATCGGCGGCTACACGGGAAAACATGAGTGAGCGCTGTCACAAGCAAAGATGGCAACTGGCCGTATAGCAAGCGCGCGGTTGTTCACGCGCCAAGGCCGGCTTAAAGTGCCGCCCCAGTTGTGTACCAAAGCGGTTACCGATTTTTTAAGGAGAGTGTCGTGGCGAAGTTGTTTTATTTGAGCGGTCTGAGCCTGGCCATGCTGTTGGCCGGATGCCAAGCGGTAAACACCACCTCGGGTGACTCGGTTGGCGTAGGGCGCAAGCAGTACATGTTCAGCATGCTGTCGACCCAAGAGGTCAACCAGATGTACGCGCAGTCCTACCAGCAAACCCTCAGCGAAGCCAAAGGCAAAGGCCAGTTGGACAAAACCAGCAGCAACGCCAAGCGCGTCGATGCGGTGGCTAAACGCCTGATTGCCCAAGCACCGAAGCTGCGCCCCGACTCGGCGCAATGGGCCTGGGAAGTGAACCTGGTGGACAGCGATGAGCTCAACGCCAACTGCGGGCCGGGCGGCAAGATTATTGTCTACAGCGGCCTGATTGATCAGTTGAAACTCACCGATGACGAGCTGGCAGCGGTGATGGGCCATGAGATTGCCCACGCCCTGCGCGAGCATGGCCGCGAGGCGATGTCCAAGGCCTACGGCATGGAGATCGCCAAGCAGGGCGCTGGTGCGTTGCTGGGCCTGGGCGAAGACACCATGGCCTTGGCCGATACCGTGGTGGAGTACAGCCTGACGTTGCCTAACAGCCGCGAGAATGAAAACGAGGCGGACCTGCTGGGGCTCGAGTTGTCGGCGCGGGCG
>LNAP01002924.1_pt1 | contig 16610 bp, 15 predicted proteins | sample 602601 | NCBI WGS metagenome assembly LNAP01 (sample SAMN02440304, study PRJNA202911) | soil metagenome | biome: Subtropical and temperate rainforests or woodlands; isolation source: soil samples (1 kg each in a 20% v/v slurry with milli Q water) were... ... | reverse complement strand
GGCTGGCAGGATTCGAACCCACGACCCCTTGGTTCGTAGCCAAGTACTCTATCCAACTGAGCTACAGCCGCTGCGAAAGAGGCGTAACTATAACATAGAATCTTTTGCTTGTCTTGCCGGGTAGCCAAAACGGCAAAACGAATGGCCTACGCCTACAACAATAATCTGATAAACGGCCAGCCACTAGCACTATGTAGCCATTTATGACTATTATTCATCGCTAAAGCCTAACGCCCTCCCATGGGCAATGTCGCCCAGGAGACTGTTTTGTCCGCATTATCCAAAATTACCTGCGTTGAAGATTTTCGCCGGCTCGCCGAGCGCCGTGTGCCCCGAATGTTCTACGACTACGCCGATTCGGGTTCCTGGACAGAAAGCACCTACCGCTCCAACGCAGCCGATTTTCAGAAATTGAAGCTTAGACAACGTGTCGCTCAGGACATCGAAAAGCGCAGCATTCGAAGCACCATGCTAGGCGCCGACGTCGCCATGCCCGTCGCTCTTGCTCCCACTGGATTAACGGGCATGCAGCACGCCGACGGCGAAATCCTGGCAGCCAAAGCCGCCGAAAAATTCGGCATCCCCTTTACCCTTTCCACCATGAGCATCTGCTCGCTGGAAGATATCGCGGCAAATACACTGAAACCTTTCTGGTTTCAGCTATATGTGATGCGCGACAGGGGCTTTATGGAACGACTGATCGAACGCGCCAGGGCAGTGAACTGCTCGGCCCTGGTCCTGACTCTCGATCTGCAGGTTCTGGGCCAGCGCCACAAAGACATTAAAAACGGCTTATCGACACCACCCAAGCCTACGCTGAAAAACATGCTTAACCTCCTGACCAAACCACGCTGGTGCATGGGCATGCTTGGCACGCCGCGCCGATCATTCGGAAATATTGTCGGCCACGTCGAAGGCGTGGGAGATGTCAGCTCGTTGTCATCATGGACCGCCGATCAATTCGACCCGAGCTTGAACTGGAACGATATCGAATGGATCAAAAAAGTCTGGGGCGGCAAGATCATCCTTAAAGGCATCATGGACGCTGAAGACGCCCGCTACGCAGTTGATAGCGGCGCCGATGCATTAATTGTTTCTAACCACGGCGGAAGGCAGCTGGATGGCGCGCCATCGTCCATCGCAGCCCTGCCCAGTATCGTCCGGGCCGCCGGCAACGACATTGAAGTCTGGATGGACGGAGGTATCCGTTCAGGACAAGACGTGCTCAAGGCCATCGCCCTGGGCGCCAAAGGCACGCTTATCGGCCGATCGTTCTTGTATGCGCTGGGCGCCGCCGGCGAGGCCGGAGTAAGCCGCTGCCTGGAAATTATCGCCAACGAATTAGATACCACCATGGCATTTTGCGGACATACCGACATTCGTACCGTAGACCGTTCTATCTTCCTGAACGGCCATATTTTTGACGACCTTTCGCAAATTTGAAGCTAGCCGAAAACCTTTACCGGCCTTGGGCTTTTACCGCCTGGCCGGCGGGTACACGACCTCGCCAGTAAGCCTTGGACGATTCTCTTCCGGCTCGGACAGCGGCGTTACTTCCCGCATGGTTTGCAACGAGCGCTGCGCAAGCAGGTGATACATTGACGTACCCAGGCTTTTGTTGGCAATCTCGTCATCGGTCAGTTCGCGCAATATGCGTGCCGGCATGCCCACCACCATGCTGCGCGGCGGAATGATCATGCCTATTTTTACGAAAGCCATGGCGCCCACAATACTGGCCTCGCCTACCACGGCATTGTCCATAACCACCGCGTTCATGCCCACCATAGCGTTGCGCCCGATGCGGCACCCGTGAATGACAGCGCCGTGCCCGATATGCCCGTCTTCTTCAATGATAGTGTCGGTCTCGGTAATGCCGTGCAATACGCAGGAATCCTGGATATTGGCGCCCGCCCTTACATCGATACGGCCGAAATCGCCGCGCAGGCTGACCAAGGGACCAATATAAGTGTTTGGGCCGACGATTACATCGCCAATAAGAACCGCGCTGGGGTGCACGTAGGCAGTAGGATGAACGACGGGCGTAATGCCATTAATGGCATAAACTTTAAACATGAACTTTGTCTCCGGTATATTCATATTATTCCAAAGACTACTACAGAACAGTCTGCACTGAACTAAAAACATGTGCGGGTTTCAGCACCGAAAACACCGGAATTGCCCGCTAGCCCGGTGCAACGATCCGAAAACCAAGATAGCCCCCGCTGCTTGCCGGCATTACCGGCAAGCAGCGGGGGCTATCTAATACCGCTACGTGTCGTAGTGTGCTGTATGGTTAGCTTGCTGCCCGGAGGACTTGGCGGTGGCGTAGCCATTTCGCAAGCAAAGGGAACAAAATAACCAGCAGCGTCGCCAAAAAGAATGCAAAAGAAATGGGCCGATTGAAAAAGACGCTTAGATCGCCCTGCGACAAGATCAGTGTGCGCCGGATATTATTTTCCAGCAACGGCCCAAGAACCAGGCCCAGCACTAGCGGAACGGGCGAATAATCGAGTTTCAGCATCGCATAGCCCACACCCCCGGCCACCAGGGCAATCAGCACATCGGACATCGAGAAATTAATGGAAAACACACCGAACAGAATAATCCCGATCACTATTGGATAGAGCAAAGCAGTGGAAATGAACACAATGGAGGCCATGAGCGGGATCAGCAATAGCGTCAAGAACAAAAGCATTACATTTCCAACCCAGAAACTTCCAAACACTGTCCAGACAAACTCGGGATTGTTCGTGAACAGCAGCGGCCCGGGCTGAAGGCCGATCATCAGCAAGCCGCCCATCAGAATTGCGGTTGTCGCCGAGCCCGGAATGCCAAGCGTAAACATCGGCACCATTGACACATAGGCTGCGCTGTTGTTTGACGCCTCAGGCGCCGCTACCCCTTCCATTGCGCCGTGGCCGAACTCTTCTTTATTCTTGGAATATTTTTTTGCACCGGCATACGCCAGCATCGTCGCCACAGTCGCCCCGACACCCGGCAAAATACCGACAACGACGCCAATAAGCGAACCAGAGAGAATGGCCCCCTTGCACTTCAGAATGTGGCTTATTCGAGGAAACAGCGAGCGAAACGAGTAGGACGCAACCGAAGTCGATCCGGAAACCTTGTCAGACAAGCTAAGGAATATCTCGGACAACCCGAATATGCCGACCGCAATAATCGTAAAGTCAATGCCATCAATCAGATCAAGAAGCCCAAAGGTATAGCGCGCGGGACCAGCGATTGGATCCATGCCTATCATGCCGACCCAAATTCCGATGAATAATGCGGTAAACCCTTTGATGATGTTCCGCCCGCCCAGTACACTGACCAGGGAAAAAGCAAACGCCATTACAGCAGTCATCTCCGTAGGGCCAAACCGCAAGGCCACCCGGGCAATGACCAAGGCAAGAGTCGCCATGAGCAAAAGGCCGATCACTCCACCGATGAACGACGAAAACACGCTAAGGCCCAGCGCCTCGCCGGCCTGCCCCTTCTTGGCCATCGCATGCCCGTCTATGACCGTCATTACTGATGCCGATTCACCGGGGATTCCAAGCAAAATAGACGTGACAGCGCCGCCAAACATTGCCCCATAATAAATTCCCCCCAAACCCGCAATGGCTTCAACCCCGCCAAAACCCACCGCCAACGGCAACATGATGGCGACGCCCGCAGCAGGCCCAAGACCTGGCAGCACGCCAACCAGCAAGCCAACCAGAACACCCACAAGAGTTGCCAGCAATACGCTCAGCGAAGACGCATTGGCGATGCCTCCCGCCAACAAAGCTAATGATTCCACTATATTCTCCAGGCTGGGCATAATGCCCAGCGCTCGTATTTCGTTAGGCCGGGTTCAGAAACCAAGAATGCCCTTCGGCACTGGTACATTCAGATAAACCCCAAACATCACGTAGGCTGCTATGGGGAAAAGAATCGCTGTCGCAATAATTTTTGACGCGAACACCCGATCCCATTCCGGACGAATGATCCAGCCGATTACCAGCACCAGCAGGCCACAGCCAATCGCCATGCCAAGGTAGTCGCTTGTGAATACAAACACGAGCAAGGCCGCACCGATTTTGAGCGATTTGATCAACCCCGGAATTTCGAGTTCTTCTTCGAGATGCTCTTTACCGATCAGGCTACGTACGAAGTTCACAATACTTAACCCAGCTATTAAGACCCCCATCCAGAAAGGGAAAAATCCCGATGCCGGCGAAGTGCCCTGCGCGTACCCATAAGAAATAGCGGTAATCGCAATATACGAACCTAATAGAAATAAGAGGATGGCAAAAATCTTGTCTATAAAATTTATTTTCATGATTAGCATCAGGGCGACCGCTATCGTCTTATAAAGAATGGATGTCAGCGCCAGACCCTCCGGACAGCAACATCCGGTGGCCTGGCACACGAAAACATACGATTTACTTGATAATGCCTAAGCTCTTCATGACGCGTACATAGTTGTCATTCGTCTGCTGCAACAAAACTGCGAAGTTCTTGGCATTTTCGTAGCGCGGCTCTTCCTTGAAGCGATCCAGGTACTTCGCCTTCCATTCGTCGCTCTGGGCAACTTTGCGTAATATTTCTTCCCAGTAGGCGACAACTTCGGGCGAAACGCCCGCCGGCATCACCAGCCCACGCAACATGACGTGCTCGACGTTATAGCCAGACTCTTTGAAAGTAGGAACGTTGGGCAATGCGGGCAATCGTTCGCCGGTACTGACTGCAATTGCACGCATGGTTCCGGCTTCAATCTGAGGCATGACCTCGCTTAGGTTGCCGAACATGAAGTCCACGTGCCCACCCAGTACATTCGAAACAATCTCACCCTCTCCGTCGAAAGGAACGGCATCCACCTTAACCTTCAACTCTTTACTAACCATGTCAGCCAGCAAGCGTGCGTCCGATACGACCCCGACAGTTCCAGTCGTTAGGCGGCCAGCCTTCGCCACATCGGCAAGAGACTTGAGCTTTGAGTCGGTTTTGACCATCATGGCATACGGCGCCATCGAGATTGCCCCGATGGGAGTGAAATCCTTAAGGCTGAATGGTGCGCCACCCAGAATTGGCGTGGTGAAGAAACTGACGCTGACCGTGGCCAGGGTATAAGGGTCTCCTTTTCGGCTGGCAGCAGCCTTATAGCCTCGCGCTCCGCTACTGCCGGGTAGATTTTCGTACACGATCTCACCTGGCAGGAGCTTCATGTCTTTGATGACCCCGCCGATTGTACGAGCCAGAATATCGCTGCCGCCGCCTGCCCCGAAAGGGATGATCATCTTGAAATTCTGAGTCGGATAATCAGATTTCGCGTTGACCGCCGCAGGCGCTGCCGCGGCAACAAACATCGCACAAAGAGCCAGCTTTATCGCGGTGCGGCGCGATTCTTTTGATATTTTCATTTGTCTTCCTCCGTTAGTACTACTTAGTTCAACACTACGTCCCTATCGCTTCACGCAGCAGATAGCCATGGCTATCCCGCCCGTCAAAGCGACTTTTTTCCGGATCGGTAACGCGCGCATCACGCAGATGATCGTAATTTGGCGTGAATCCGAGCCCCGGTTTCCCCGACAAGGTCATTTTTCCTTCAACCGGATCAGGGGTGCCATGGAAAAAATGTTTACCGGTCTGCCACATTCCATAATGAAACTCGACCGGGCCGCCATTCATCAGCCCGCACAAAAGATGCATATTGAAAATCGGCCAGCCTCCTCCGTTGGCCATTGGCAGATTAAATGCCTGCGCCATATGCGCCACCTTGAGCGATTCGGTGAACCCCCCGTTGTAAAGAACATTCGGCTGGATTACGTCCACGGCATGGTGCATGATCAGCTCGCGATAGCGCCAGCGATTGCCCTCCATCTGTCCCGCTGCGATCGGAATTGATGTATGGCTTCGCAAGTCGGCTAACGCCCGGGCATCATTCTGTTGCAGCGGCTCTTCGAACCACATGACGTTGCAGTCCTCGATCGCCCGGGCCAGCAGGCGCGCCTCATAGGGATTGAAATAGCAGTTGGCGTCAATCATTAAATCGATATCCGGACCGGCAGCGTCCCGGGCAGCCTGAACCCGGCGCACATCGTCTTTCCACGTCCGGGATGAATCGCCGCCCACGACCATCTTTAACATCTTGTGTCCATCAGCGATAAACTTGCGCGCGTATTCGTCAAGTTGCTGCGCATCGAAGAATGGGTAGCCAAACGTCGCGTAAGTGGGAGCCCAGTTTCGAAATCCCCCCAACAAGTCGTGCACCGATCGCTGCTCTTTCTTTCCACGGATGTCCCACAATGCGATGTCTATGGCTGACAGAGCGTTCGAGATCACGCCGGTATAGGCCCTGCTGTTAAGCTGCTTCCAGACCAGCGAGTGGATGGCCTCTGTTTGCAAAACATCGCGTCCGATCAGTGCGGGCGCAAGATGATTTTCAATGCACGCTATCACAGCCCACGGCAAAATTGAGCCAGTAATCCCAAAACCTGTCAGCCCTTCTTCGGTCTCGACTTCAACAAATACGAACATACGGCTTTCTATCGACTTTCCGATTCCCGGCAAGTCAATTTCATGACGATGCAAGCTCGCCTTGATATTTGCAATCTTCATTGATATGTCTCCTGAGTTCTGATTCTTTTTATATTCAAGCCGCCATGCGCGGGCACTTCACCACCCCCAGGCCGTAAAAACCTTGATGCCATGGAAAGGCCAGCGTTCATGGCAGGCCTATCGGCCTGAAAACACCGCAGGCCTCTTGTCGCGAAACGCCGCCGGGCCTTCGATGGAGTCCTGGCTGGAAAAGCATGCGCTAAGCGCTTGTTCGCAACGTTCAAGCCCATAGCTTCCCGGAATGACTGCCTCGTCAATCGCCAGCTTGCTTGCCGTGTGGCTTAACGGTGCAAGCTTGCTGATTTTCCGGACAATATCCAGCGCTTCGTCTTCGTTATAGATGCCATTGATCAGTCCCACCGCCAGCGCCTGCTCTGAGTTGTAGCGCCGCGCAGTAAACATGATTTCTTTTGCCACGGCAGGACCAACCAATGCGCTAAGCCGGTGTAACCACATAGGGTAGTACCCAACGCCCAACCGTGCAGCAGGGATGCTGAATGAAGCGTCGTCGATCACGAATCGCAAATCGCAATGCAAGGCAAGGCCGACGCCGCCGCCGAAGCAAAAACCGCGAATCAGGCCAACAACCGGTTTGGGAAATGCAGCCAGTTGCGCAACCCCTTCGGATACGGTGGTGTTCCACAGCTTGACGCCTTCCTCGGTGCTTCGGCGAGCCCCGAACTGCGAAATGTCAGCACCCGAAGAAAACGCCTTGTCGCCTGCCCCGCGCAACACCAGTACGCCTACTTCAGGATCACTCTTCGCCTGCTCGAGAAAGTCGGGAAGGGACTTCCACATTTCGAACGTCATGGCGTTCAAGCGGGCCGGGTTGTCAATGCTTAAGGTCGCGATCTGATTCTGTTTCTGATAGCGCAAGGCGGGCGTTTCTTCAAATGACATTTTGACTCCTTAATGCGGCTATCTCGGCATGCGCAAACCCTAATGCCCCGAGAATTTCATCGTTATGTTCACCCGGCATGGGCGCAACCGAGCGCACATCCGGCTTATAAGAGCTGCTATGTATGGGCTGGCCGACCAGGCTGATATCGCCCAACTGGGGGTGCTGAACCGGCCATGCGATTCCAAGGCCTTTAACCTGAGGATCGGCGAACGCCTGATCAATCGTGTTTACAGCGCCGCAAGCAATGCCCGCTTTATTCAAGAGGCCGATCCAGTGCTCGCGAGGCTGCTCGCTGAACAGCGCCTCAATCGCGCGGTTCAGCTCGTCGCGATTTGCGGAACGATCACGGTTGCTGCTGTAACGGGCGTCGGTCAGCCAGTCTGGCCGGTTCATTGCCTTGCAAAAACGCTCCCACATTACCTGGCCGGGAACCTGCAAGGTCATTAATCCATCTTTAGCGTTGAACAGGCCGGTTGGAATAATCGTCGGATGATTGTTGCCTGCCTGCGTTGGAACTTCACCGGCGACCAGCCAGCGTGCCGCTTGCAGATCGAGGATAGCGAGTTGCGCTTCGAGCAGTGATGTCTGTACCCATTGCCCCACGCCAGTACGCTCGCGATCGAGCAACGCCATCAGTATGCCGAGCGCGCCATACAGCCCTGCCGTGGTATCGGCAATAGCAATTCCGGCCCGCACAGGCCCTTGATCGGGCAAACCGGTAATGGACATCATGCCGCCCATGCCTTGAATGATTTGATCGTATCCTGGCCGCTTCGCATACGGGCCATCCTGGCCGAAACCAGAAATGCTTGCATAGACCAGCCGGGGATTGATTGCTTTCAAGGTTTCGTAATCGATGCCCAGCCGATGCTTGACATCGGGCCGATAATTCTCGATTACGACATCAGCCTGCTGCACTAAGCGCTTGAAAACATCCTGCCCCGCCGGGTCTTTCAGATTGAGCGAAAGGCTTCGTTTATTTCTTTGCAGGTTTTGGTAATCCGGCCCGAGGCGTATACCGCCCATCTCGGTTTCAGTATCGGGGTTTATGGGCTCTTCTACCTTGATGACGTCGGCGCCCCAATCGGCAAGCTGCCTGACGGCCGTAGGACCTGCCCGCACTCGCGTCAGGTCAAGAACCTTATAGGGGGAGAGCGGCAATGGGGAATGCTGTGCAGTCATTCTTATTCAGGTTCCTTGACTAGTTGAAGTAGACATTCGGACGCCCTATCGAGCGGATCCAGCCCGGAATCACTCTTCACGATGATTTTTTGGTTTTCGATTCCCCACAATCTTATAAGAAACCTAAATTTATTGTCAACAGTTTTATAAGAATAAATTGCAATAAATATAAAATAGAGAACTATCTATTTAGAAAAGCATAAAGTTTCGCCTATAATTATTAAATAACGTACTTAGAATCGAAGGCGTTTAACCAAATCCAGTATTCCAAATGACTGAAATTGCCCAAAAGAAAAACCAGCTTCTTGCCACAACAGTGGTTGATGAACTCAAACGCCTGATCTATTCCGGAGAGCTCGAACCCGGTTCCCGCCTGAACGAGGCTGCACTCGCGCTAAAAATGGGCACGAGTCGCGGCCCCATCCGGGAGGCAATACGAATACTGGCTGGCCATGGACTGGTGACTTCCATTGCGCACCGAGGCATGTTCGTTCGTCAGATGACGGTGCGCGATATGCTGGAAAGCTACGACTTACGCGCGCTGATTTTCGGTTTCGCCGCTCGGCGAGCCACCGAGTATCTAACGCCGGAACGGCGCCAGAGACTCGAAGAGCAACTAGCAAAGATGGAAACCGCCACGGCAGCCAACGACGGCAGTTTGTATTACGAGTTAAACCTGCATTTCCATGAGCTTATCCTCGAGTTCAGCAACAACAGGCACGCAGCCAAAGCTTATGATGAATATGTCAACGAACTTCATCTGTTTCGCCGCCGTTTTTTCAACTACACAAACAAGATGCAGCGCTCCAACGCAGAACATCGCGCTATCGTGGACGCAATCCTGGACGGCAATGCAACGCTAGCTGAAGAGCTTGCGGAACAACATGTACTGGCGGGAAAACAGCGGCTGCTTGAAAACCTGGACGGGTTGGACATGCAATAAGCTTTTCCGCCGCTATTTCATTTACTGGACTTAACCAGATGCTTGCCTGCATCGAGCTGGTCGATGCGCGTTACACCAAGCATGGCCATGTTGCGCGAAATTTCCTGGGTCAGTAAATCAAAACCGCGCTGCAAACCCGCCGAGCCGCCTATCGCAGCTGCATACCCGAACGGACGGCCCACGAAAACCAGCCTCGCGCCTAATGCAAGCGCCTTCAACACGTCGGTCCCTCGACGCACGCCGCCATCAAGCATGACCGGAATGTCCGGGCAGGCACGGACAATATCGGGAAGCACTCGCAACGGAGCCACAGCACCGTCAAGCTGCCTGCCGCCATGATTAGAAACAATAATGCCATCGACGCCCAGGTCGCGCGATATGCGGGCGTCTTCTGTATTCAGAACACCCTTGATAATCAGCCTGCCCTGCCATTGCCGGCGAATAGCGCGCAGGTCGTCCCACCCCAGGTTGCCCCGCTCGGAAAAGTCACGCATGACCGTCGGCGAAAGAATGGGCGCGCCTCGTGTTGCGTAATTATTCTCGAAATGCGGCATACCGCGATCTAATAGCGTCTTAAGGAAAGTGCCGATCAGCCATCGAGGATGCGTCACACCCTGCCATGCCAGTTCAAGACTTGGCCGCAACGGCGCCGAGAACCCCATGCGCACGGTATTTTCGCTATTAGGCGGCACCGGCGTATCGACCGTTACAACCAAAGTCGAAAAACCCGCACGGGCAATTCGCTCGACCAGCGCCTCGATCTTAGGGCGCTCGCCAGGCAGGTAAGCCTGAAACCAGGTGTCCGGCGCCTTCTGCGCCACTTCTTCGAGGGGGATAAGGGAAGATCCGCTCATAATCATTGGCAGGCCGGCCTGGGCAGCCGCCTGAGCCATGATCAAATCGCCACGATAGGCGGACAATGCGCTTAGCCCAAGCGGACACACCCCAAACGGCGCTGAGTAAACCTTGTCGAACAAGCGGGTTTGCGTAGTTCTGGCGGAGACATCGCGCATGACACCGGGCATGAATCCATAATCTGCAAATGACGCCCGGTTGTCATGAAACGACTTTCCTGTTTCGGCAAACGCGCAGATATATCCGAAAACAGAACGTGGCAAATGACGTCTTGCGGCAGCCTCGAAATCGTCAAGCGAAAGAATACGGCGCAAATGGCGGGGGCAATGACTGGCGGAAGCCTGACCGCCAGTGCCTGCTGCTGTAGCGTGGGAGGGCTGATACTGTTTCATATGCTTTCTTAGCCTGGCTACTTTACATTCTGTTCGCGCCACTCGGCGTAACGCGCCTGATTCGCTTCGTTCGGCGGATAAAGCCCGGGAAGTGAAGAGCCGGCATCCACCTGAGACATAATCCAGCCTTCCAGACGCTCTTGCTCAACCGCAGCCTCGACCACATCATTGAGCAGTCCATCGGGAATCAACACGGCGCCGTCTGTATCAAGCACAAGGATGTCGTTCGGAAATACAGCCACTCCGCCGCAGCCTATAGGCTCTTGCCAGTTCACGAAAGTCAGCCCGGCCACCGATGGAGGAGCCGCGGTACCTTGGCACCAAATAGGTAACTGGGTCTCCATGACTCCCGCCAGATCGCGCACTACACCGTCGGTAACCAGCGCTGAAACACCTCGCTTATGCATGCGGGAGCAGAGAATATCGCCAAAGATTCCTGCGTCGGTCACGCCCATCGCGTCCACCACAGCTATACAACCGGCGGGCATGGCTTCGATGGCCGCACGGGTCGAAATAGGCGAACCCCACGACGCGGGGGTAGCCAAGTCTTCGCGAGCCGGCACGAAGCGCAAGGTGAATGCGCGGCCAACCAGACGAGGGGAAGCTGATTGCAAGGGCCGCGCATGGCGGATCCAGACATTGCGCAAACCTTTTTTCAACAAAACAGTCGTTAGAGTTGCAGTAGTCACGCCCGACAACGCGCGAACAATCGCCGCATCGAGCGGCTTAACAGCTATGGTCATATGAAATCTCCTATCTCGCGTTCAAAACCTGGTTTTATTGTGTATCCTTTCAGAAGCCAATACAATTTAATTTTTAGCTATTCACACTGAACATTTATTTCACTCTTAAAAAATTGAAAACCCATGGAGACACGCTTTCTAGACTCCTTCGTCATGGTGGCCGACTGCGGCTCTATGGCAGAAGCCGCTCGACGCCTGAATCTGACGCCAACCGCTTTGGCACAACGTATTCGCGTGCTGGAGCACGAGTTCGGCATGCCTTTGGTTACGCGGTCGGGCCGATTCGTACGCCTGACAGAGGCAGGGGCGCGAGTACTGGAACGAGCCCGGCACTTTCAGCGCGAGCTCCACAAGCTGAAGGAAGTCGCCTCAACCGAGGATTTCTCTGGCGACCTCAGACTTGGCGTAATCCGCAGCTCATTAAGTAATATTGCCCCCGAACTGCTGAAGAACGCCGTTGCCCATCATCCGCGCCTTAGCGTATTTATCGAGATAGGAACGTCTCAAGACCTGTACCATCAGCTCGCCGCAGGCAAGCTGGATGCGGCACTGCTGGTGGCGCCGCCGTTCCGAATCCCTAAATCGCTGGCCTGGCGCGCATTGCGCGACGAACCCTTGGTCGTTCTGGCGCCAAGCTCGCTTGCCGGCGCCAATGCGCTGGAAATCCTTGAGACACATCCTCTGGTTCGGTACGATCGGCGGGGCTGGGGCGGCTTCCTTACTGATCAATACCTGCAGGAACACGGATTACATCCAACCGAGAGGTTCGAACTGGATTCCCTGGAAGGAATTCTGACACTAATAGGAATGGGGCTGGGCGTATCGCTCGTGCCGGATTGGATCCAGCCCGGCGCCTTGCCCCAGGGCGTTACGGCCTTGCGCCTGCCCGGCACCCCGCCTGCACGCCGCCTGGGCATACTATGGCCGGCTCGCTCACCATACGCCCGCCTGTTCGAGCAGATTTTGCCGCTCCAGACCGATCAGCACACTTGAATGATAGATGGCGAAAATCCATTGCACTAGCCATCCAGGGTTTTTGCCGACCCCATGCTGAAAGAAATTATCTATTTCAAATATTCGAAATCTATTAGACAATCGGATCAGATTTATAAAGCAGCCTGCGCCATGGACTTAACTAACCGAGGAGACGATTTTGTTAAAACACAGCAAATTATGTTCAGGCATTAAAACGCTAACCGCTGTCCTGGCTGCCTCAGCCGCAGTGGGCTTCTCAACCAATGCATTTGCCGCCTACCCCGATCATCCCATTCGCTTAGTCGTAGGTTTTTCGGCAGGCGGCTCAACCGACGTGGTGGCCCGCATCCTGGCCAAGGAAATGGGCGATGCTCTGGGGCAACCCGTCGTCGTCGAGAATCGTCCGGGCGCAGGCAGCAATATCGGCACAGAAATCGTGGCGCGCGCCGCACCCGATGGCTACACGCTGTACATGGTGGCGGTCACCAGCGCCATTAATCAAACCTTGTATAAAGACCTGCGATTCGATCTGGTCAAAGATTTTGCTCCGGTTGCTTTGGCCGTCAAGGTTCCTAATGTATTAGTAGTTAACCCCAAGGTACCCGTAAAAAGCGTTAAAGAGCTTGTAGAGTACGCTCGGGCCAACCCCGGAAAATTAAATTTCGCGTCATCCGGAAGCGGGACGTCAATTCATATGGCCGGGGAGTTGTTTAAACTGCTTGCCAAAATTGATGTGACACACGTCCCCTACAAAGGAAGCGCACCGGCGCTTACAGACTTAATCGGGGGGCAGGTGCAGTTTATGTTCGACAACATGCCGTCGGCATGGCCACACGTCGAAGCAGGCAAGCTACGTGCGTTGGCCGTTACCAGCGCCGAACGCTCTAAAACGGCCCCCGACTTGCCGACACTGCAAGAATCAGGCTTTCCTTCCGTCGATGTATCGTCATGGTTTGGCGTAATTGCCCCCAAGGGAACCCCCGACGCTATCGTCAATAAACTGAACGGGGTTATCGAAACCGCTTTATTCAAAGAGAACGTCAAGTCGCGTTTTGACGACCTGGGGGCCGTGCCCGTTAAAACCACTCCAGCCGAGTTCGGACAATTCATCCAGTCGGAAGTGAACTCCTGGGCCAAGGTGGTCAAAGCTTCGGGTGCTACAGTTAATTAAGAAATCTGCACGCCAAGCCCGCAACGCCGCGAACTACGTGAATTCATCGCCTAGTGTCTGTCTGGTTAGTTTGTCTTCTTAACCAGACACGACACTAGCACTGCAGCTCGGAATTTTTTGCATGGGTCACGTCTACCGAACTGGGTAAAGACACCCCATTTTTAATCGCTATGATTTCCGCCATCACGCTTACGGCAATCTCTGGGGGAGTTTTGCTGGCAATATAAACGCCAATAGGGCCACGTAGCCGCGCCACTGTTTCGGGCGTTTGTTCAAGAAACTCTATCATCCGGGCTCGCCTGGCTTCATTATTGCGCCGCGAGCCGATTGCTCCGACATAGAAAGCGTCGGTATGCAGCGCCTCCAGCAAGGCTAAATCATCCAGTTTTGGATCATGCGTCAACGCAACTACGCAAGTGCGCTTATCGGGCTTAAACGCTACAACGGCATCGTCCGGCATAATCGTGAGCAGTTTCGTGTTGGGCAACGACCAGCTATTGGCGTAGCCATCTCGCGGATCACAGACGGTGACCGCAAACCCGCTGAATGATGCCATGGTTGCCAGATATTCAGACAGCTGCCCGGCGCCAATAATGAGCATGCGATACTCGGGCCCGAAGGTGTTGCTCATGGCGACCGAATCGCATAGCACGGCGCCAGGTGTGCCCGGCGCCTCTAAAGACGCATGCCCGTCTCGAAGACGAACCGTGCGCTTAACCAACCGCCCTTCTTCCAACCGCGCCACCAGTTCGCTAAGCGAAGCAGCATCCGGGTTGTATTCCAGGAGCAATTCCAAGGTGCCACCGCATGGCAGCCCGAATCGGTGGGCTTCGTCCGCCGTAACGCCATATTTCAGAAAATGCGGCGTCTGATCCGGAATAAGGGCTGCGTATGGGCCGCCCGTATAGCGATAAATCAGATCGTCCTCGATGCAACCACCCGAGACGGAGCCAACAACACTGCCATCCTCGCATAAAGCCATTATCGAACCGACCGGCCGCGGCGAAGACCCCCACGTTCGGACCACGGTGAACAGCAATGCTCTCTTCGTACTTCGACGCCAGGCGCACAAGGCGCGCAGCACCATCACGTCAAGGTTCTCCACGCTGCATTCCCTTCGGAGTTAAAAATGAAATAGTTTGGACTTCAATTGCGCAGATGTGTGTCCGTGTCCACCAAATCGACGACTCGGCGGTACTCCCCGGGCGTAATACCCAAGTGCTGACGGAAGAAACGGGTGAAATGCCCCGGAGCCGAGAACCCGATGTCATAGGAAATGTCGCTGATGCGGGTATCAGGATTACAGAGCCCGTTGATCGCAGCCTCTACCCGAAGAGCGTTAGCGTATACGGCCGGTGTCACGTTGGTGCTGCGGCGGAACAACTCGAAGAAATGGGCCCGGGACAGCCCGCTTTCGGCTGCCACTTCAGCGAAGTTACCGCCATAGTGCAGATTGTCGCGAATCTTGCCGACCGCGTGACGAATGCGCGGATCCAACGTGTTCACCCGCATGCTGGAGAATAAATCGGAATAATCCCGAAGCGACGAATGACGTTCAGCGGTAGCCATGAAAAGATCGAAAATCTTGCCTTCGAGTATATCGGAGGGAATATCCCGAGACACTAGCATTTCTGCCGCCAGCGCATTCGCCAGCTTCCGCGCGCCAGGGGGAAGCACCGCGCAAGGGACGGGAAAGAACTGAGGATGACGGCTTACCGTAAGCGAGCGTAACACTTGGCCCAACCAGGCAGTTTCAAGATACAGCGCCAGCAGAATGCAGCGCCCTTCACCGCTTAAGGTGTGCTCATAGGCATGCGGTTCCCAGGCGTTGATCAGCACGACGCTGTCTTTGGTCAAGGGCTGACTACGCCCCTTGACCCAGAACGAACTATCCACGCCGCTGACCTTGATCAGCGCGTGACAATGATGGTGCGCATGAATGACCAGCGGTTTGCTCATGTCGAGCAGCGACACGCGGCCAAAGGCGCCCTGGAAGATCTTGATTGCCGTTGACATGGTACCTGGGACCGATCATGCGCCCGGCTGGGCGGAAATGGCAAGCGGAGCCTGCCACACCTTACTTCTTTATTATATGGTGCATCGAGATGCCATATTTTGGATACACCATCGAATCCACAGTCCTAGCTACGCTGCACCGCTTTTGCCGGCTACGGGCCGAAGGACTTCTGTCGGCGCCTCGGCGGCTTGCTTGCCAACCGCAAATTTGTCGGCCAGCAGCGAGGCGATTACGCCGAACACCAGCGCCCAGAACGGGGCGCTGATGCCCAAAAAACTCAATGAGCTCATTCCGACCACGAACGCCACGAAAGCACCGACCTGATTGCCCAAGCGAGGCCCGAACGCACCCTGTAATGAACTGAGCAAGACGCCGATCATGGCCAAGCCTGCCACGGCGCCGATCAGCGGCTTGGGCAGCGCCATGACGAACGGTACGGCGAGCCCGGCGACGAGACCGAAGGCGCCGAACAGTACACCATTGACGACAGCGGCGCCATAGCGTTTGTCCTTGTCTTCTCCCGCCTGCTCCGATGAGCAAATGGCTGTCATCGGCCCAGCGATGTTGGCGTTGTGCCCACCCATCAGCCCCGCGAGGATGCCGCCGACGCCGCTTATGACGGTCATGGCATTGATGGGCGGCTTGTAGCCCTCCGCCATGAGCACACCTATGGCTTGCGCATTCTCGGCGCCGATGACCAGTGCAGCCAAGGGAACTGCAATGCCGAAGAAGGCGCTCAGTGTGAACACAGGTGCGGTGAACTCCGGCATGACGGAGGAAATGGCGGCCGTACCGGTCTGGAACCCACCCATTGTCACGGTAGCGACC
>LNAP01004662.1_pt1 | contig 16614 bp, 16 predicted proteins | sample 602601 | NCBI WGS metagenome assembly LNAP01 (sample SAMN02440304, study PRJNA202911) | soil metagenome | biome: Subtropical and temperate rainforests or woodlands; isolation source: soil samples (1 kg each in a 20% v/v slurry with milli Q water) were... ... | reverse complement strand
CCTGCTGCTCAAGCAGTGGAGCGAAAACCGTATTAACCGCCTGCGCGCCAGCGCCGCGGAGGAATAAGTCATGTCGATCGAAGTGCGTAACGTCAGCAAGAATTTCAATGCGTTCAAGGCGCTGGACAACATCAGCCTGGACATCCAAAGCGGCGAACTCGTGGCCCTGCTCGGCCCTTCGGGTTGCGGCAAGACCACGCTGCTGCGGATCATCGCCGGCCTGGAAACCCCGGATCAGGGCAACATCGTGTTCCACGGTGAAGACGTCTCCGGCCATGACGTGCGTGATCGCAATGTCGGCTTCGTGTTCCAGCACTACGCGCTGTTCCGTCACATGACGGTGTTCGACAACGTCGCGTTCGGCCTGCGCATGAAACCGAAAAACCAGCGCCCAAGCGAAAGCCAAATCGCGGTGAAGGTTCATGAACTGCTGAACATGGTGCAACTGGATTGGCTGTCGGATCGCTACCCGGAGCAACTCTCCGGCGGCCAGCGTCAGCGTATCGCGTTGGCCCGTGCCTTGGCGGTGGAGCCGAAAGTCCTGCTGCTCGATGAACCGTTCGGGGCGCTCGACGCCAAGGTCCGCAAGGAGCTGCGTCGCTGGCTCGCACGGCTGCACGAAGACATCAACCTGACCTCGGTGTTCGTGACCCACGACCAGGAAGAGGCCATGGAAGTCGCCGACCGTATCGTGGTGATGAACAAAGGCGTGATCGAACAGATCGGCTCACCGGGCGACGTCTACGAAAACCCGGCCAGCGATTTCGTTTATCACTTCCTCGGTGATTCGAACCGCCTGCATCTGGGCGAAGACAACCATGTGCTGTTCCGCCCGCATGAAGTGTCGCTGTCGCGGCATGAGCTGGAAGACCATCACGCGGCGCAAGTGCGGGATATCCGTCCGCTGGGCGCGACCACTCGGGTGACGTTGAAGGTCGAAGGCCAGAGCGAGTTGATCGAAGCTGAAGTGGTGAAGGATCACGACAGCCTGATCGACCTGGCGAAGGGCGATACGCTGTTCTTCAAGCCCAAGGTCTGGCAGAAACTCGCCAACATCTAAGGCAAAAGCTTCGCGGGCAAGCCTCGCACCTACAGGGGATCTATGGCGTACATAGATCCCCTTTAGGTGCGAGGCTTGCCCGCGAAAGCAATCTACGCAGCAGCGCGCTTCGGATTGACCCGCACCCCACCCACCCGCGCCTCGATCTGCTCTTTCAAATCCCGCCGCATCCCTAGCAAAAACGCCAGTTCAACCACCACAAACAGTGGCCCGACAATCAACCCCGTCACATCATCGACAAACGCCGGTTTGCGTCCTTCATAGTGATGACCGACAAACTGAATCGCCCAGCCCACCACAAACATCCCGATCCCGCTCGAGAGCCACACCAGCGTACTTTGCTGCGCGAGAACCTGACCCGCCCAGACGCACAGCCCCAGCAGCACCGTCATCAACACCCCGAGGCGTACCTCCAGGCGCAGGTAAAACCATGCCGAGGCCAGTGCCAGCAGCACCGCCGGCGACACCCAGCCCCCGACCCATTGCGGCCGCGACAGCAGCACCGCCACCGCCACCACAATCAGCGGAATCCCGGCGATATTGCGCGGGTCACGGTGGTAAGCGGCGTATTGACTGAGATGGTCAACGAGGCTTTTCATTGTTATTCCTCCTGTAGGGTGATTGATCATGCCTCGGGTTCACCTTTCGCTCTGTCAGGCAGGCGACAATCTCCAGGAGTTTTCATGAGCATGCAGGTTTGGCGTTCGCGCCTGGAGTCGGGGCAGTGGTTCAGTCATTTACCGGTTCCCTTACAGGATAGTCTGCTGGCTGCGGCCCGGGTGCGACGGTTGTCGACCGGGCAGCTGTTGTTCAAACGCGGTGACCCGCCGTGCGGGTTGTATGCGGTGATCGAAGGCGCGGTACGCATCGGCGCGGTCAGCGAGCAGGGCAAGGAAGCGCTGTTGAGCCTGGTGGAGTCGCCCCATTGGTTCGGCGAAATCTGCCTGTTCGACGGCCAGCCACGCACCCACGATGCGTTCGGCGTTGGCCAGTGCACCCTGTTGCACATCCCGCAGGCGGCATTGCTGGCGTTGCTCGACGAACAACCGGTGTATTGGCGGCAGCTGGCATTGCTGATGAGCCACAAACTGCGCCTGACCTTCATCAACCTCGAACAGCTGAGCCTGATGCCCGCCCCGGCACGCCTGGCTCACCGCCTGCTGATGATCGCCGAGGGCTACGGCGAATACGATCCGCCGCGCCGAGTGCTGCAACTGCCGCAGGAGCAACTGGCGTCAATGCTGTCGCTGTCGCGCCAGACCACCAACCAGATCCTCAAGGACTTGCAGGGGCAGGGCATTCTGAATTTGAAGTATGGCGAGATCGAAATCCTCAACGCCGAGGGCTTGCGGGCATTGGCGATTTTCTGAAACTCAGCGTTTTTGATGGGCTTTGCCCGCGAACGCGCCTAGCCTGTGATGACGACAATCGAGGTGTGCCATGCGTGTGCTGCTAGTAGAAGACGAACAGGAGATCGCCAAACGCCTGGCCAACGGCCTGAACGAGGCGAGTTATTCAGTCGATGTGGCGCTCAACGGTATGGACGGGCGTCGCTTTATCGAGTCCGGCGAATACGATCTGATCATCCTCGACGTGATGCTGCCGGGGCTCAACGGCTGGCAGTTGCTGCAACAGATCCGCAAGCTCGGCGACACGCCGGTGCTGTTGCTGACCACCAAGGACGGCATCGAAGATCGCCTGCGCGGTCTGGAGCTGCATGAAGATGATTACCTGCTCAAGCCGTTTGCTGTGAGCGAACTGGTGACGCGGGTGCGCAAGTTGTTGCGGCGGGATCGGGGGCGTTAGGTTCGCGGCCTCAGGCTAAAAAATGAGCTGGACTTAGGTGCCAAACTGCACTAAATACAATGCAGATCCACAGTTTGTGGAAAATTGCACGATATACGATGCAGGTTGAGCAATGGAAAATCTCGGTGAACTTATCCGCTCTCTACGCAAAGAGCGAAAGCTTTCTCAGGATGCACTGGCAAAACAGTACGGCATGAGCCGTTCCACGATTTCAGGCATCGAGAACAATACAATCTCCGAAATCGGTCTGCGCAAGGTTGAGGCGATCCTCAACGGCTTCGGATACGAGCTCACCGCTGTGCCTCGTCAGTCGAAGCGCCCAACGCTGGACGCTCTGAAAAAGGCTAACTTCCATGGGTGAGCCACAGGGAAAGGACAGGCTGCACATCAGTGTGTCCGCAACGGCCGTCGGCACGCTCGGTCGTGGTCAGTCCCGTGGCGATTCAGTCTTTACCTACGCCGAAAACGCGCAGGAGGAAAATGCAGTCTCGCTGACCATGCCGACTCGTCTTGAGAGTTATACGTGGGAACAAGGTGTACCGCCCATTTTCGAAATGAACCTGCCCGAGGGTGCTCTACGCGATGAATTGGTTCGCCGTTTCAGCAAAGCGGTCCGCGGGTTTGATGATTTCGCGATGCTGGCGATTGTCGGCCCGTATCAGCTTGGACGTGTGGGCATTGCAAACGCGCAAGATTCGAGTGAACGCCCCCCGGAAACCAGCCTCGCGGATCTTCTGGTGCATGACGGCGCGCAGGGCTTGTTCGATGATCTGTTACACACCTATGGCCAGTACTCGGGCGTTTCGGGTGTACAGCCGAAAGTGCTGGTCCGGGACAGTGCAACAACGGTCGACCGGCTGACCCATCGAGGCGCGACGCACCTGGTCAAATCCTTTCGTCCAGAGGAATACCCCGAACTCGCGGCCAACGAATACTTTTGCATGCGGGCTGCGCTGCATTGCGGACTTGAAGTGCCGACATTTGAACTCAGCGAGCAAGGCAAATTTCTGGTCGTTGAACGTTTCGATCTGAATGACAAAGGTTATCTGGGGTTCGAGGATTTTTGTGTCCTCAATGCCTGGCCGTCGAAGGCCAAATACGATGGCTCGTATGAAGGTGCTGCGAAGCAAATCAAAGAATTCGTCTCCCCGCCATTGCTCAACCAGGCGCTTGAATCTTTTTTCAAAATCGTCGCGCTCTCCTCTGGAGTGAAAAATGGCGACGCTCACCTTAAAAACTTCGGAGTGCTGTACGAGCATTGCGCCGCCGATGCGCAGATCAGCCTTGCTCCGGCCTACGACATCGTCACGACATCGGTCTACATCAAGTCCGACAGCATGGCGTTGCTGTTGGGCGGATCAAAGGCTTGGCCCAAGTACAAGATGCTGATGCGGTTTGGTCGTTCGGCCTGCAACCTGACGGAAGGGCGTTGTAATGAACTGCTGCAACAGGTCGCTCATGGGATGGATGTGGCGATGGGTGAGATGGCACTCTACATTCGGGCTAACAGCGGTTTTGCCGAGGTTGGCGAAGCGATGATGGATCAGTGGAGATCAGGTGTTGCGCGAAGTCTGGTCAAAAGCTGAGAGGTTCCGTCGAAGAGGCGGGTCAATCCGACCCGGCTCCCAGATCAGTCACCGCAACCCATCCCGAAACTGCCCCGGTGTCATCCCGGTCCAGCGCTTGAACGCGCGGCTGAAGCTGCTGGTATCGGCGAACCCCAGCATATAGCTGACTTCACTCAACGAGCATTGCGGGTCACGCAGGTGCAGCAGCGCCAGGTTTTCGCGGCTTTCATTGAGCAGCGCGTCGAATCGACAACCTTCGTCCGCGAGATGCCGTTGCAGGCTGCGCAAGCTCAGGTGCAGGGCCTTGGCGATGTGTTCGGCGCTCGGTTCGCCTTCGGGCAATTGTTCTTCAATGGCATCGCGGACCTTGCGTTCCCACGTCAGCGGCTTGAGTTGCGCCAAAGTACGCTTGAGCACTGCTTCGTTGTGTTCAGCCAGTTCCGGATTGGCATCGTCCAGGTGACTGTCGAAGTCCACGAGGGCAAATTCCAGTCGGTCCTCGTCGGCGGCGAAGTGCACCGGCGAACGAAAGACTTTGTGCCATTGATGCGGGTCGGCCGGTTCCGGGCGGCGCAGATACACCGCCAGCGGGGCATATTCGCGGCCCAGGCGATTGCGGCAGGTGCGCACGTAAATCGCGGCAAACGCGTCGATGGCCTCCAGCGCCGGTGCGGGATTGCCTTGCGGAATTTTCAGACGGAAGCGGTAGCGATCTTCAGCGCGGGTCAGTTCCAGTTCCAGCGCATCGCTGACCACCTGGTGATAACGCACGATGCGCTCGAACACTTCGCGCAGACTGCCGCTGGCCACCAGCGCATAACCGAGCGCATGGAACGTGGTCGGGCTGACAAAACGCGACACCCGCAGACCGATCGCCGGGTCGCCGCTGACCTGCACCGCGATTTCCCACAGGCGCGTGGTGCCCGACAACGGGTAACGGGCGTTCGGGTCGTCCATCAATTGCGGGTCGAGCCCCGCCTGCTGGCACAGAGCGGTGCTGTCGAGGCCCAGCGCATCGAGTTGCTTGCGCAGGGCGCGGGTCCAGCTGGCGAGGGAGGTCGGTTCAGTCATACTGATTGGCGCTTCCGGTCAACAGGTTGGCGTTCACGGCTACCACGGTGTGAGGGTTCACAAGGCAGGATGCGAACATCAATAACCAGAGGATGGAAGCATGGACGGTACTTCTGCAAGTCCCCAGCGACTGAATGCAGCCCAACGATCAGCGCATATTCGCGAAGTGGTGCTGGCCAGAGGGGTCGAACTGCGCAAACGCTACCCGATTCTCAACCATCAGGACGCCTTGGGCGCGGGCATTCTGGCCTTCGCGCTGGCCGGAATGATCGGTTCAGCGGCGCTCTACCTGACCGGGCACCTGGCCTGGTGGGCGTGCCTGTTGCTCAACGCGTTTTTCGCCTCGTTGACTCACGAGCTGGAACACGACCTGATTCATAGCATGTACTTCCGCAAACAACGGGTGCCGCACAACCTGATGATGGGCCTGGTCTGGCTGGCTCGCCCGAGCACGATCAACCCATGGATTCGCCGGCATCTGCACCTCAATCACCACAAGGTGTCCGGTACGGAAGCCGACATGGAAGAGCGCGCGATCACCAACGGCGAGCCGTGGGGATTTGCGCGGTTGTTGATGGTCGGCGACAACGTGATGTCGGCGTTCATTCGCATGCTGCGCGCCAAGACCTGGGCGCATAAATTCAGCATCATCAAACGCACGTTGAAGGTCTACGCGCCGCTGGCGCTGGTGCATTGGGGCGCCTGGTACATGTTCCTCGGTTTCCATGCGGCGAATGGCATTGCCTACCTGATGGGGTCACCCATCGAATGGTCGGCGACCACGCTGTCGGTGATGACAGTCATCGACATCGCGGCGGTGGTGATCATCGGCCCGAACGTGTTGCGCACGTTTTGCCTGCATTTTGTCAGCTCCAACATGCATTACTACGGGGATGTGGAGCCGGGGAATGTGATTCAGCAAACCCAGGTGCTGAACCCTTGGTGGATGTGGCCGATGCAAGCGTTCTGCTTCAACTTCGGCAGCAGCCACGGGATTCATCACTTCGTGGTGAAGGAACCGTTTTACATCCGCCAGATGACCGTGCCGGTGGCGCACAAGGTGATGCGCGAGATGGGCGTGCGGTTCAATGATTTCGGGACGTTTGGGCGGGCGAACCGGTTTGTGCGCGAGGAAACAGCAGAGGCGCAGGAGGTGCGTGCCGCTCAGGCGTGATCGATGTTCTCGGAAACTCAACACGGCAAAGGCGCCCGTCATCAATCTGACCCAAAGGGGCGGTACGTTATGACCCAACCAGGATGACTTGGTAGTTGCTGTATCGCGATCCGCTTATGCGTTTAGGATCTAATAAAGTAATTAAATATTCCTTTATTGGATAAGTATTTAAGTTAATCATCGCATCCAGTGATGTTGATTAGCGCTAGCAGATTTTGAGTTTCCGGGGCCGTCTCCTTGGCAGGGTGCGGTCCCTTTTTTTGTCTTTTCAAAACCACCGCATATTCCTAATAGGTCTTAATAAATAGCTTCTTATTCTCCCTATACTCGACCGGGAACAGACACGCAGCAGGAGAGCTCCCCCATGCGCAACGAATCAATTCGCTACCTGATTGTGCCGGGCTGGCAAGGATCGCCGGAAGATCATTGGCAAAGTCACTGGCAGAACAGCCTGCCCAATAGCGCTCGGGTGGAGCAGGCCGACTGGCTGACGCCGCGTCGTGAAGACTGGGTTGCCGCGCTGGCAGAAGCGATTGCTGCCGACAGCACGCCGGTGATCTTGATTGCGCACAGTCTGGGTTGCATTACGGTCGCCCATTGGGCGGCCACGGCATCGCTGCATTTTTTGCGACAGGTTCGCGGTGCCTTGCTGGTCGCGCCGGCGGACGTTGAACGTCCGGCATGTGCTCCGGCCTTGCGCAACTTCGCACCGATTCCCACAACCCTTTTGCCCTTCCCGAGCCAGGTCGTCAGCTCCGACAACGACAGCGCCGTGAGTGCGCCGCGAGCCCTGGAGCTGGCTCGCAACTGGGGCGCCGAGGCGGGGATTCTGCCGGGTGCCGGACACATCAACGTGAAGTCCGGTCACCAGCGCTGGGAGCAGGGATTTGCCTATCTCTACCGCCTGCAAAATCGAATGGAACACCACGCCCTGCGACGTGCTTGAACCTTTTTCTTTTTTAGAACGCCAACCCGTCTCCCGGCGGTTCAGGGCGGGAGTCTGCCATGAGTTTCGAAGCCTTCGGTCAGCCACTGCTGACCTTTCCCGACGCAGAAAAAAGTCCCCTGAGTATTCGCGCCAAGGCGCTGGTGTTTGTCGATCCACGTTCCCGGCAGTTGCGCCAGGAGCTGGAACAACTGGCGCCGCGCTCGATCTCGGTGTTGATCGGTGGTGAAACTGGCAGCGGCAAGGAATTGCTTGCGCGGCACATCCATCGTGCCAGTGATCGCGGCGGGTTATTCGTCTCGGTCAACTGCGGCGCCATCAGCCCGACCTATGCTGACGCCGAACTGTTCGGCTATGCCGCCGGCAGTTACAGCGGATCGGCCAGCAGCCGCGCGGGGTGGTTCGGTTCGGCCAATGGCGGCACGCTCTACCTGGACGAGATCGGCGACTTGCCGCTGCCGATCCAGATCAAATTGCTCGCCGCCCTGGAAAACCACGAAGTCACCCGCGTTGGCGCTCAGCAACCGAGCCCGGTGGACGTGCGCCTGGTGGCGGCCACCAGTATCGATCTGGCCCAGGCGGTGGCGGCCGGGAAATTCCATGAGCGGCTTTATCACTACCTCAGCGAAGGTCAACTCGAACTGCCGGCATTGCGTGACAGGGTCGGGGATATTTTGTCGCTGTCAGAATATTTCCTCGGCATCTACAGCCAGCGCCTCGACCTGCCGGTGCCGCTGATCAGTGAGGCCGCGCAGTTGGTGCTGGAGCGGCACAGTTGGCCGGGCAATACCCGGGAGCTGGAGAATGTCATTCACTTTGCGCTGCTGGTCAGTACCGGCGACGAGATTTTGCCGGAGCATTTGAATCTGCCTGAAGTGCCTGTGTCGTTGGTGCAGATTGAGCAGCAGATCGCGCAAGTGAGCAAAAACGGCACGGCTGACGAGCGTTCGGCGCTAAAGGATCTGCTCGAAAGCTTTAGCCGAATGCTGTAACCCGTGTGGGTTAGAGCTGTATGAACAAAATGGAATATGAGAGTGAATAAAAGATATTGTTCGGGAATAAAAAATCCCGGTATTGTCCGCTTCACGCCAGCGATAGCACTTCACTGGCACACGTACTATTTAGCCGTCGTCGCTGACGACCGTGATTTTCGATAAGGACACTGCATGAAAAAGGTTCTGTTGTTCACCGCACTGGCGGCTGCCCTGACCGCGGGCCTGGCCCAGGCTGGCGAGAAACTGGTGGTGGCGGCGACCCCGGTTCCACACGCCGAGATTCTGGAACTGATCAAGCCAACCCTCGCCAAAGAAGGCGTGGACCTGGAAATCAAAGTGTTCACCGACTACGTTCAGCCGAACGTACAGGTCGATCAGAAGCGTCTGGACGCCAACTACTTCCAGACCCTGCCGTACCTGAAAAGCTTCAACGAAGGCAAAGGCACTAATCTGGTAACCGTGATCGGCGTGCACGTCGAACCATTCGGCGGCTACTCGAAGAAAGTCAAAACCCTGGCTGAGCTGAAAGACGGCGCGACCATCGCCATCCCGAACGAAGGCAGCAACAGCGGCCGTGCCCTGATCCTGCTGCAGAAGGCTGGCCTGATCGAGTTGAAAGACCCGAAAAACGCTCTGGCTACGCCGAAAGACATCGCCAAGAACCCGCACAACTTCAAGTTCAAGGAACTGGAATCGGCCATGCTGCCGCGTGTGCTGGATCAGGTCGACCTGGACATGATCAACACCAACTACGCGCTGGAAGCAGGTCTGAACCCGGCTAAAGATGCGCTGGTGATTGAAGGTGCCGATTCGCCTTACGTGAACTTCCTGGTGGCTCGTCCGGACAACAAGGACAGCGTTGCCATCCAGAAACTGGCCAAAGCCCTGACCAGCCCGGAAGTGAAAGCATTCATCGAGAAGAAGTACAGCGGCGCGGTACTGCCGGCGTTCTGATTCGCGAGGTAAACCCCTTCAAGGTTTCGAACGCCGACGGCTGGTAAAGCGTCGGCGTTTTTTTTGCCTGCGAGAAACCTGTGGCGAGGGCGCTTGCTCCCGCTGGGTTGCGACCCTAAATCCTGCACATGCGCTTCTTCAGGCACACCGTTTCGACTGATTTTGCGACTGCTGCGCAGTCGAGCGGGACGGTGCGGCGGTCCGACAAGCTCCCTCGCCACAAAAGCGCCCGCGCATTCAGGCTACCCTGGCCTCCAGCGCCCGGCGCAATGCCACCAATAACTTCACGATTTCTTGCGGATCCAACCGCTGTGGCACTTTCATCTCAGCCATTTTTCTCTTCCTTGTGAGGGTTCAGCCAGGGAGTCTGGCCAAAAGCTGTGCGTCCTTGGAGGGGCTTTTTGAAAAAAAGATCCCTCCTACAGCTGCAAGGAAAATAGTCGTCTTCTTTCGCCGCGACAAATCCGCGGGATAGTTTTTTGCGTGATGCGACAAGGTCGACGTGAAGCTGGCCAACACGACCGTCATCCGAACCTCAGGCTGGCTCTCAGTGGGCTCCGCCGCGTGCTACAAGATTTGTGACTTGATGGCTTTATTTGAGGGCGTCAGGTGCACCCATGGAACCCTGTTCTAAGCTCACAGTCGTATCGCCATTGGCACGTCCGTACAACGCAAAGGAGTCTGCATGGCTGGTCCCGGATTGAAAATAGCGGTTGGTCTGAGCCTCCTTGCACTACTGACCGCGTGTGGCGATAAAAAACCGGTCGAGAAGGACCGTCCACGGGTCTTCGTCCAGGAGGTCAAACCCTTGGATTACGCCGCGTCGGTGACGCTCACCGGCGATGTTCAGGCCCGGGTCCAGACTGAGTTGTCGTTCCGCGTGGGCGGCAAGATCATTCAGCGCATGGTCGATGTCGGTGACCGAGTGTCGGCCAAACAAGTGCTGGCCAGACTCGATCCCAAAGACCTGCAGACCAGCGTCAATTCGGCCCAGGCCCAAGTCACCGCCGAGCAGGCCCGGGTCAAACAGACCGCCGCCGCGTTTGTCCGCCAGCAAAAACTCCTGCCCAAGGGCTACACCAGCCAAAGCGAATACGATTCCGCGCAAGCTGCCTTGCGCAGCAGTCAGAGTGCGTTGACCGCTGCCCAGGCGCAATTTGCCAACGCCCGTGAACAACTCGGCTACACCGCGCTGATTGCCGAGGCGCCAGGCGTGATTACGGCGCGTCAGGCCGAGGTCGGCCAGGTGGTGCAGGCGACGGTGCCGATTTTCAGCCTGGCGCGCGATGGTGAGCGTGACGCGGTGTTCAACGTTTACGAATCGCTGCTGGCCGAGGCGCCGGAGGATAAAACCATCGTGGTCAGCCTGCTCGACAACCCGTCGATCAAAACCACTGGCACCGTGCGGGAGATCACCCCGGCGGTGTCCGCGCAGACCGGCACCGTGCAAGTCAAAGTCACCCTCGACAGCCTGCCCGAGGGCATGCAACTGGGCTCGGTGGTAAGCGCCACGGCCAAGACACCGGGCAAGTCCGCCGTGGAATTGCCGTGGTCGGCCCTGACCAAAAACCTCAGCGATCCGGCGGTATGGCTGGTGGATGGCGAGGGCAAGGCGCAACTGCACAATGTCACGGTCGGTCGTTACTTGACCGGCAAAGTGATCATCACCGCCGGCCTGCAGAGCGGCGAAAAAGTCGTCATCGCGGGCGGTCAGTTGCTGCACCCCGGCGTGAAAGTTGAAATCGCCGAAAACACCTACAAGGATCTTGCTGTGGAAGCTCAGCCATGAAGCGTCTGTTACTGGTGTGCACGGCGATGATGCTGGCGGCTTGCTCGAAAGAGGAACCGCCGCCGGAGCCGATACGTCCGGTGCTGTCGGTCAAGGTCGAATCGCTGGACGAGGAACATCTCGGCCGCTTTGCCGGCAGCATCCAGGCCCGCTATGAAAGCAATGTCGGGTTCCGCGTGCCGGGGCGCATCGCCAGCCGTAACGTCGATGTCGGTGCCGAAGTGGAAAAGGGCGCGCTGCTCGCCACCCTGGACCCTACCGATCAGCAGAATCAGCTGCGTTCCGCCCAGGGCGATCTGGCCAGCGTCCAGGCGCAATACATCAACGCCCAGGCCAGCGCCCGGCGGCAGCAGGAATTGTTCGATCGCGGCGTCGGCGCCCAGGCGCAACTCGATGTCGCGCAGACCGACCTGAAGACCACCCAGGCCTCTCTCGATCAAGCGAAGGCGGCGGTCGATCAGGCCAAGGATCAGCTCAACTATGTCGAATTGCGCTCGGACCACAAAGCCATCGTCACCGCGTGGAATGCCGAAGCCGGGCAAGTCGTCACCGCCGGCCAGCAAGTGGTGACCCTGGCGCAGCCGGACATCAAGGAAGCGGTGATCGACCTGCCGGACACCCTGGTCGACCAACTCCCGAGCGACGTCGTCTTTCAAGTTGCGGCGCAACTGGACCCGAGTATCAACACGACGGCCACTGTTCGTGAAATCGAGCCCCAGGCCCAGAGTGCGACCCGTACCCGTCGAGCCCGCCTGACCCTGACAGACACACCGCCCGGTTTTCGCCTGGGCACCGCGATCAGCGTCACCCTCAGCTCCGCGATCAAACCCCGCATCGAACTGCCCTTGAGTGCGCTACAGGAGGTCGGTGGGCAATCGCGCATCTGGGTCGTCGATACGCAGACCCAGACCGTTGCCCCACGGGACGTCAACCTTCTCAGCCGCACCGATTCGACCATGGTCCTGGCCAACGGTGTGAAGTCGGGTGAGCGGGTGGTCAGCGCGGGTGTGAACAGCCTGAAACCCGGACAGAAAGTGAAAATCGATGAAAGGGAGTTTCAACTTATCCGAATGGGCCCTCAAGCATCAGTCGTTTGTCTGGTATTTGATGTTCGTCGCGCTGCTGATGGGCGTGTTCTCGTACATGAACCTGGGGCGCGAGGAAGACCCGTCGTTCACCATCAAAACCATGGTCATCCAGACCCGCTGGCCGGGCGCGACCCAGGAAGAAACCCTCAAGCAGGTCACGGATCGCATCGAGAAAAAACTCGAAGAGCTCGACTCCCTCGATTACGTGAAAAGCTATACCCGGCCCGGCGAGTCAACGGTGTTCGTCAACCTGCGCGACACCACCAGTGCCAAGGACATCCCGGAAATCTGGTACCAGGTGCGCAAGAAGATCAACGACATTCGCGGTGACTTCCCCCAAGGCCTGCAAGGGCCGGGATTCAACGACGAATTCGGTGATGTGTTCGGTTCGGTCTACGCCTTTACCGCCGACGGCTTGTCGATGCGCCAGTTGCGCGATTACGTGGAACAGGTTCGCGCTGAAATTCGTGAAGTGCCGGGGCTGGGCAAGGTCGAGATGGTCGGTGAGCAGGACGAAGTCCTCTACCTGAATTTCTCCACCCGTAAACTGGCGGCGCTGGGTATCGATCAACGCCAGGTGGTGCAAAGCCTGCAAACCCAGAACTCAGTGACCCCGGCCGGTGTGATCGAGTCCGGCCCGGAGCGCATCTCGGTGCGCACCTCCGGGCAGTTCGCTTCCGAGAAAGACCTGGCCAACGTCAACCTGCGGCTCAATGACCGCTTCTACCGCCTGGCCGACATCGCCGACATCAGCCGTGGCTACGTTGACCCGGCGACCCCGGAGTTCCGTTTCAACGGTCACCCGGCCATCGGCCTTGCCATCGCCATGAAGAAGGGCGGCAACATCCAGGAGTTCGGCAAGGCGTTGCACCAGCGCATGACTGACCTGACCGCAGACTTGCCGGTGGGCGTTGGTGTGCACACTGTGTCCGATCAGGCCGAAGTGGTGGAAAAAGCCGTCGGAGGCTTCACCAGTGCCTTGTTCGAAGCGGTGGTGATCGTGCTGATCGTCAGCTTCGTCAGCCTCGGTGTGCGCGCCGGGCTGGTGGTGGCGTGCTCGATCCCGCTGGTGCTGGCCATGGTGTTCATCTTCATGGAATACAGCGGCATCACCATGCAGCGGATTTCCCTCGGCGCATTGATCATCGCCCTCGGCTTGCTGGTGGACGACGCAATGATCACGGTCGAAATGATGGTCACACGCCTGGAAATGGGCGAGACCAAGGAGCAGGCGGCGACGTTTGCCTACACCTCCACGGCGTTCCCCATGCTCACCGGCACATTGGTGACAGTCGCCGGGTTCGTGCCGATTGGCCTCAACGCCAGCTCGGCGGGCGAGTACACCTTCACCCTGTTTGCCGTTATCGCGGTGGCGATGCTGGTGTCGTGGATTGTCGCTGTGTTGTTTGCCCCGGTGATCGGCGTGCACATTCTCAGCGCCAAGGTGAAACCCCATGACGCCGAGCCCGGGCGCATCGGCCGTGCATTCAACTACGGGATGTTTTGGGCCATGCGCAATCGCTGGTGGGCGATCGGTATCACCATTGCGCTGTTCGTGGCCTCGGTGTTTTCCATGCAGTTTGTGCAGAACCAGTTCTTCCCGTCGTCGGACCGCCCGGAAATCCTCGTCGACCTCAACCTGCCGCAAAACGCCTCGATGGCCGAAACCCGCAAGGCGGTGGACAAGCTCGAAGCGACGCTCAAGGATGACCCGGACATCGTGCGCTGGAGCACTTACATCGGCGAGGGAGCGATCCGTTTCTACCTGCCCCTCGACCAGCAATTACAGAACCCGTACTACGCGCAACTGGTGATCGTCAGCAAAGGCCTGGAATCGCGCAACGCCCTCAGTCAGCGCTTGCGCGAACGGCTGCGCAAGGATTTCGTCGGCATCGGCAGCTACGTCCAGGCGCTGGAAATGGGCCCGCCGGTGGGTCGCCCGATTCAGTACCGGGTCAGCGGCAAGGACATCGATCAGGTGCGCAAGCACGCCATCGCCCTGGCCACCGAACTGGACAAGAACTCGCACATCGGCGAGATCATTTACGACTGGAACGAACCGGGCAAAGTCCTGCGCATCGAGATCGCCCAGGACAAGGCGCGGCAACTGGGGCTGTCGTCGGAAGACGTGGCCAACCTGATGAACAGCATTGTGGTTGGTTCGCCGGTGACTCAGGTCGATGACGATATCTACCTGATCAACGTCGTGGGGCGCGCGGTGGACGCGGAACGTGGCACGCCGGAAACCCTGCAAAACTTGCAGATCGTGACCCCGAGCGGCACGTCGATTCCGCTGCTGGCGTTCGCCACGGTGCGCTATGAACTCGAGCAACCGCTGGTCTGGCGCCGTGACCGTAAACCGACCATCACCATCAAGGCGGCGGTGCGTGATGAGATTCAGCCGACTGACCTGGTGAAACAGCTCAACCCCGCCATCGATAAATTCGCCGCCGGTTTGCCGGTGGGTTACTCGGTCGCCACGGGCGGCACGGTGGAGGAAAGCGGCAAGGCCCAGGGGCCGATAGCCAAGGTGGTGCCGCTGATGCTGTTTCTGATGGCGACCTTCCTGATGATCCAGCTGCACAGCGTGCAGAAGCTGTTCCTGGTGGCGAGTGTCGCGCCGCTCGCGTGGTGCTGGCGCTGATCCCGACGGGCACGCCGATGGGCTTTGTGGCGATCCTGGGGATTCTGGCGCTGATCGGCATCATCATCCGCAACTCGGTGATCCTGGTGACCCAGATCGACGCCTTGGAGAAAGAGGGCGTTTCACCTTGGGATGCCGTGGCGCAGGCCACGGAGCATCGACGCCGACCGATTCTGTTGACCGCTGCGGCGGCCAGCCTGGGGATGATCCCGATTGCCCGGGAAGTGTTCTGGGGGCCGATGGCTTACGCCATGATTGGCGGGATCATTATTGCGACGTTGCTGACGCTGCTGTTTTTGCCAGCGCTTTATGTCGCCTGGTACAAAATCCGCGAGCCGCAGAAAGAGGTGCAGTAAGGCGAGCGCTACGCGCTCATCGCGAGCAGGCTCGCTCCTACAGGGGGACCGCGTCCGTCTGGACAACTCGGTCAACTGTAGGAGCGAGCCTGCTCGCGATGGCGTCCTGTCAGGCTACACCGGCTTGCGCCACACACTCGCCAACCAAGGCTGCTGCTCCCGCGGCAGCCCCGCCGGCCGGTAGTAATGCTCCTGCTCCACAAACCCCGCCTCAGTCAGTAATTGCTGCCACGCCGCAAGATCGTGATAAGCCCCATAACGCCCGCTGTTCCAGCCTTCTTGGTTCTGTCCGCGCGGATTGGAGCTGAACAGAACGCCATCCGGCTTCAGGCAGGCATACAGTTGCCCCAATACGCCGGGCAACACAGCAGTCGGCACATGGAACAGAGAAGCATTGGCAAAGACCCCGTCGAACGTATCGGCAGGCAGATCCAGCGCCAGGAAATCTTGTTGCCACACCTCGCAACCCGACTCGGCCCGGGCTATCGCCACGAAGGACTCAGCGCCATCCAGCCCCGTTGCGGTATGCCCCATTGCAGTAAACGTCTTCAGGTCGCGGCCCGGTCCACAACCGAAATCCAGAATACGGTAGGGCGGCGTGCCATGGATATGGCGCAGCAAAGCGTCGACATTCTGGCTGACGTCATGATCCTGCGTGCCCGCCTTGAAGCTGTCCGCATTCTGATTGTAATAACCCAGAGTCGGGACCGAGATATTGTGCAGATCGCCAGCGTTATTTGCCATGATGGGCCTCAAATGGATGAGGGTTTTTGCCAGCCCTGCACAAAAGCGGCGACAGGCTGCCGCTTGCCGCCGGCTTTTTGCAACTCCAGCAGCCGCAGCACGCCATCAGCGGTGGCAATGTCGATACCTTGGGCATTGGCTTGCAGCACATCGCCTGGCGTCCCCTGCTGCGGGGCGTCGACTGCTTGGGCCTTCCAGACTTTTATCGGGTCGGACAAGCCAGGCAGGCGCAAGGTAGCTCCCGGCACGGGATCAAACGCGCGAATGCGGCGCGCCAATGCGGCAGCGGACTGAGAGAAATCCAGCGGCGACTCCGACTTGTCCAGCTTGGCGGCATAGGTTACGCCCTGCTCGGGTTGCGGCTGCGAAACCAGCGTCCCCCGCTGCAGCCCGTCTATGGCCTGAACGATGGTCCGGGC
>LNAP01002922.1_pt1 | contig 16614 bp, 16 predicted proteins | sample 602601 | NCBI WGS metagenome assembly LNAP01 (sample SAMN02440304, study PRJNA202911) | soil metagenome | biome: Subtropical and temperate rainforests or woodlands; isolation source: soil samples (1 kg each in a 20% v/v slurry with milli Q water) were... ... | reverse complement strand
CCTAAGCCCTCGACCTGATAGACCATATCAGCAGGGGTGTGGCCCGGCATATGAAGGGCCCGTACTTGTATGTCACCTATTGAAAATATTTCATTGTCTTTAAATAAATGATCGAAATGGGCTCCGTCAGGTACGAATCCGCAGCCTAGATTAAACACCTCTTTGAACACGCTTTGTACATGCATGATATGTTCGCCGATCGCAATTTTTCCTCCCAGGTTTTCTTTTAAATAGGGCGCGGCCGATAAGTGATCGGCATGGGCGTGCGTTTCCAGTATCCATTGCACCGACAACTGCTTTTCCTGGACGAAAGCAATGATTTTGTCGGCGGCCACAGTCGAGGTGGTTCCCGATTTTGGATCATAGTCCAGCACTGAATCGATAATGGCGCACCAAGGACTGCCTGGCCTGAAAACAACATAGCTGAACGTGGAAGTCTGTTCATCGAAAAAAACCTCAACACAGGGGGATGGCATTGAAAGTCCTCGCTATATAAGAAAGATTAAGAGGAAGGGGATCGTGTTTTAATACTGATAAGACGTTTATGGGTGGCGCGTTGGCGTTTCTTATGTACTAAAGGGCGGGCAAGTTATGAGTTGGCCATTATTATCGCTAAGAGCAGGGGCCGCAATGCCTTTCGGCCCGCGGGGCGAGCTCAGCGCCATACACAAGATGCCGGTTACTGATGCGGCTTACCTTGATCTTGATGGCTTTAGTGTCGACGAACAGGGCGATACACGCAACCATGGGGGGGCCGAAAAGGCAGTTCATCACTATGCCAGCGAGCATTACGCGGCATGGCAAAACGAACTTCGCGACTTTAGCGGCGTAACAAGCCTGGGGCCCGGGGGTTTTGGCGAGAACCTGTCCACCCGGGGGTTGACCGAAGACAATGTTGCTATCGGCGATACCTTCATCCTGGGGCAGGCCGTCATACAGGTCAGTCAGCCTCGCCAGCCCTGCTGGAAGTTGAATATTCGATTTAATGTTCGGGATATGGCCCATCGGGTGCAAACTTTAGGCAGGACAGGCTGGTATTATCGGGTCCTTCATCCAGGGCTGGTCCGGCCCAATGATGTTTTGCTTCGGACAGAACGCGTTAATCCGAACTGGCCGATCAGCCGTGTTTTATATTTGTTGTATCAAGATCGTTTAAACATTGAAGCCCTGACCCAGCTTGCCAGCCTGCACGCATTGAATCCGAAAATGCAGAGTCTTGCAGCCAGGCGCGTAAAGCAGTTGAGCGTGGAAGATTGGAGCAGCCGCTTGCAGGGCGAGATTTAGTATTTTTTTTCATTCATTTTGAGAGTTGCCATGCCTTATGTAACGATTACTGCCAGCCAGGGTTTTTCGGCGGAACAGAAAAAACAATTACTCGAGCAATCCAGCGCCGCCGTGGTGCAGAGCATAGGTGCTCCGAAAGCGAGTGTAAGGATCATGCTGCAAGAACTGCCCGATGGCCACTATTTAAGTGGCGATAGCTTTGACGAGCTTGCGTTAATGTACGTTGTTGACATGATCGAAGGGCGCAGCATCGAACTTAAGGCAGCCTTGATCAAGGCTCTGAGCCGGGCCGGTTCCCAGGCTACGGGCGTATCAGAAAGCGATGTACGTGTCCGGGTTTTCGATGTTCCGCGTACTGATATTGGCCTGGCAAATGGAATAACCGCGGCGCAAGCGGGGCGATAAAAACAGTCCTGGGGCGTGTAATGCCGAGAAGGCCACACGCCCCGCCAAACTGAAATGCTTACTGCAACAACAGCTTTGGTTCAGTGTTTATTTCCATGGTTATAGCAGGTCGCTCAGGTCGGCAACAGCGTCTACTACCAGGCCCGTGCCTACAGCGATCATTAAAATATCCGCTGCAACACGTACGTATCTGTAGCCTCTTGGGGGCGCCCCAAGCTCTATAAGAATAGACGGAGGCAGGTCATAGAAAATGACGTCCCGGTCCAGCGGATAACCTTTGCGCCATTTTTTGGCTTGCCCCGGGGGCATGCAGCCATTGTGTTTTTTTGCCAGTCCCGGAGGGCAGTGGCCGCGGCTGAACTCGTCATGATAATAGTCGCGAATATACGTGCGTTGCCTGTCGTTAAAACCGATGTTGACCGATATATTCGTGTCGTTTCGGCCGTCGCGATAATTCCGGTCATGCTTTGATGAGTTGCCGCGTTGCTCGGTAGTGAATGAGCGGGAGTCGCGTTTGGTATCTTGTTTGCGGTTTTCGTGACCTTTGGCTTGCGGGCCGCGGTCGTTGTTTTTTTCCGACGAGCGTTGCGCAGAGGGCTGCTCGCGTTTTCCACTGTTTTTACCATTTTGGCCAGCATGATCCGGTTTATCGGCATAGACATTTCCGGCGCCGAACAAGACCAAGATCGCCATGGCGATAATATGCTTTTTATTGACTGTCATCGTAACCTCGTCTCGGTAATAAGGCCTAGGGAAGCCTCCCTAAGCAGTTTAGGTGGTTTTGGTATAGCCTGCGATTAATAAATTATCAGCAAAAATGTCGGTTGTTACAATTCCCATGTTAGTAATTGGTTTCTTGATCAAGCGTGAACGCGTAGGCGAAGCGCAGGCATTACTTCTGTAAGGCAGGCGAATCCGGCCAAATGCATGTTTGATATAGAAATGGACTACGTCGTTCTTGGCTTTTTTATTGAATAGGTGCAGGCAGTGCAAAAAACAAAGAACTCAGAAATTACGCCAGATGCCGCCTCCGTCATCACTTTCTGGCGCGAGGCGGGCCCCAGCCTTTGGTTCGCAAAAAATACTGCGTTCGACGAGACATTTCGCCAGCGCTTCTTAGCGCTGCATTTTGCCGCCGCCCGTCGCGAGCAAGACGCGTGGCTAAGCAGTCCTTACGCGAGCCTGGCGTTGGTTTTGCTGCTTGACCAGTTTCCCCGCAATGCATTTCGCGGCACTGCGCACATGTATGCCACCGATTCGCTGGCCCGCTATTATGCGCAGACGCTTATCGACTCTGGCTTTATGGGTTCCATCGACGACGAGCTCAAGGTTTTTGCCTGCGTGCCGTTCAGCCATTCCGAGAGTCTGGATGATCAGGCCCATGCGCTTGATCTTTATACAAAGCATGCGCCACGCGATATGAAGTGGGCTGTTGAGCACTACGAGATTATTCAACGCTTTGGCCGATTCCCGCATCGCAATGGGCAACTGGGGCGGCTTACAACACCCGAAGAACAGCAGTTCCTGGACGGCGGCGGCTTTGCCGGGTAAAGCGGTTCGATAAAGGCCTGGGTGTTGGAAATGGAATCAGACGGCATTGCCTGCCGTGTATCCTTCTGAAGTGGCTGCCAGTAAGTTGCGCGCATTGCGGCAATCGCCGATTACATGTATTTCCAGCCCGGCATTGCGCAATGGCAATAACAGCTCCACGTCGGGTTTGCGTGGGGTGGAGTAGGCCAGAAACGATATGTCGTCAATGCGGGTGATGTCGCCGTTATATATGTTGCAGGCATTAATCCAGCCATCCTCAAAACCATCGTCCCAGCGCAGTTCGCTCAACACGACGATCTGAATCCGTTTTTCGTAAAGGCGCCTTAGAATTCCTTGCCGCGTCACCAGTGATGTATCTTTGGCTATGGCATCGCGCGGTGTGACTATTACCACGCGGGTGAACAATTCATGCAGTCGTTGCGCGGCTGCGTAGGTGCCTTCCGTATGGTCCATATCGTAAATGACGGCGGTTCCTGGTTGACGGGCCGTCAACCCCGCGATATTGGCCATTGCTGAACGCAAGTCGGGTATTAGTCCCGTTTCGCGTATTTCGGGTGGCAGCCATAGCGGCGGGACCATGTTCGCCCCACAAGCCAGCACGACTGCATCAGGGGCGCACATAAGAATATCGTCGATAGTCGCGAGGACGCCAAGCTGAAATTTAACGCCGGCCTTCAATGCCGCAGCGTACTGATAATCATAAACGCTGCTGATCGACTCACCTCCGGGTAAGGCGGCTCGCTGGCGTGCTTTGCCGCCGGTCTCGCCGCTGCGAGAGAAAACGGTGACATTATGTCCTCGCCAGGCCGCAATCCATGCGGCCTCCATGCCAGCCACTCCGGCACCCACGATGGCGATGCGGCGCTTTGCATTGGCAAGTGCGGGCCTCCAGTCATTTTCATCAGGCTGGCTCAGGCTGGGATTGTTGTCGCAGGCAATAGGCAAGCGAAGTGCCGTCGTGCGTTCCCAACAGGTATTGCACGAAACGCAATAGCGAATATCGTGGGCGCGGTCATGCGAAGCTTTTTGCAGCCAGTTTGGATCGGCAATAAGTGCGCGCCCCAGGGCGATCAGGTCTGCCTCGCCCCGGGCAAGAATACCCTCGGCTTCGGCCGGGTCGGTGATGCGGCCAAGCGCGGCGATCGGAGTTTGGGCAAGCGATTGCCGCAATATTTTCATTTGAGGCAGGTACGTGATCCGAGGGGTGTGGTCGTCGGGTACATGGCGCTCGAGTGTGTGTGAGTGACTGCCATACGCGAAAGTTACCAGGTCGACGGTGTTCGAAGCGGTGACTTGCGCTGCGATTGCTCCGGCTTCATTGACGTCGATACTGTCGGGAAGGCCATCGTCGCCGGGCAGTTTTGCGGCAATAATGAAATCCGGGCCGCAAGAGGCCCGAATGGCTGCGATCAATTCCAGAAGCAGCCGTGTGCGGCCCTCGCGATCGCCTCCGTAGCGGTCGTTTCGCGCATTCATGCGAGGCGAGAGAAACTGATGAAAAAGGTGCCCGTGGCCGGCGGAAATTTCAATGCCGCTGAAGCCGCATTTTTGCAAGCGTAATGCGGAACAGGCAAACTCGTCGACCATGGCCTGGATCTCGTCGACGGATAGAGTATGCGGCATCGTAAAACTGAGGTCATCGGGTAATGCTGACGCCCCTATTGCATCGGGGTTTCGTCCGGGGGTATTACGGCCTCGTCCTCGGTCGACAAGCTGTGCAAGCAGACGGGTGTCATTGGCCTCTACAGCGTCTGCCCAGCGTTGCAAGCCATCAAGATTATCCTCATTCCAGCCGCGCACCCAGTTTGGAACGTCTTGCCGCCGGATCATGCTAATTGGCTCGGTGATGATCATTCCCGCACCTCCGCGGGCCCGGTTGGAGTAGTACTGGATCAAGCGATCGGTTACCCGGCTTTCCGACGCTAGAAACGTGGAGATCGAAGCATGAATCAACCGGTTTCGTAGTGGGCGTCCGGCCAAAGTGAAGGGTGTGTGCAAAGCCGGATAGGCCAGGCTTGTGCCAGCCCTGTGCATATCGTGCTGCGCGAATTTGATCTTACTTTCCGACATGGATTTTTGCTTGCTTAATGACATTCCCCCAGCGCGTTCTTTCCGAGGTGATGAACTTTGCGAAGTCGGCTTGTTTCATCGGCTTGAACACGCCAAGTCCCAGTGACGTCAGCGCCGCCGAGGTTTCTGGTAAACGCAGTGTGGCTTCGATGGCGTCGGCCAGTTTATTAATAATGGGCTGGGGCGTTCCGGCTGGAGCCATGAGGCTAAACCAGTTGGCAATTTGAATAGCGTCGAAGCCTTCTTCTTTTAGCGTTGGCACATCGGGCATGCCCGCGAAACGTGTATCCATTGTCACCGCGTAGACTTTGACCTTGCCTGACTGACGAAAATTCTGTGCCCGGCCCGCTGGCAGGATCATCATGTCAACCTGGCCGCCCATTAAAGCTGTAACGGCCGGGGCCTCACCTTGAAAAGGGACGTGCAGAATGTCGAGACCAGCTTCGGCTTTGAACATTTCCATGACTATCTGCGAGGCGCTTCCCAGACTGGCGGACGAATAGCTGTATTTTCCAGGGCTTTTTTTGATTAGCGTTACGAGGTCCTTGGTCGTTTTGGCAGGAAGATCTGTTCGGGCAACTATCGAGTATGGGTTGGATGCAAATGCTGCGATGGGAATGAAATCCTTCACCGGATCATAGGGCAGCTCGTTATAGGTGAATGGATTGATGGCATGGGTTTCGGCGCTGGCCAGCACCAGGGTGTAGCCATCGGCAGGCGAGCGGGCAACTGTTCCCGTGCCGATCATGCCGGTTGCGCCCGGACGGTTTTCTATTACGATCGAAGTGCCAAGCTTGTCGGAAAGAGGCACTGCGAACCGGCGAGCAGCCAGATCCGTGGCTCCTCCGGCAGGCCACGGCACTACGATTTTGATGGGGCGATCTGGGTAGCTGTCCGTTTTTGCAATTACGGGAGCCGAGAAAAAAACCGTAAGAACGCTAAGGCAGAGTAGCTGCAAAACCCGGCGACGGTCGGTATTCGGGATATATGAAGAAAGTTTTGACATGTGGTCTCCATGCTTTGATAGCCATTTTTCATTGTGTTTGTTATAGGTCTGGAGAGCGTCGGACATAAATTGCGCTCGCACGCTCTGACCCGGCTAATGCTACTCTCACAAGCAATCAGCACATAATCATCTATTTGTTGAACGTGATAAGAAAGATTTATATGGAAAGAAGCCCGACTCATTTCTCTTTCGCTCAGTTGCGAATCAAGCACCTGACACTTCTTGATCTTATTTCGACGCATGGGTCGTTACGCAAGGTTGGCGAGGCGATGCATCTGACGCAGCCGGCCATTACAGCAATGCTTAAAGATTTGGAGTCAGCCTTTGATGCGTCGCTGGTCAATCGGGACCGGCAGGGGGCGACGCTTACGCCTAGCGGGGTAGCTACCCGCGCACGCCTGGAGGCAATACTCAATGAACTGCAAGCGGCAAGACATGCAAATACGGTATCGAAGAATGGAAGCTTCCTGCGTATTGGCGCATTGCCAGCCGCGATGATAGGACTGGTTCCGGAAGTGATTGCCGTAATTCAGAAACAAGGCCTTCCTATCGCATTGAAGTTCATTGAAAGTACGGTTGAGCAGGCAATGTCGTCCTTGTTTAATAATGAACTGGATTGCGTAATTGGCCGTTTGGATGCAAAAACATTGTTATCTTTTCCCGATCAGGAATTTTCGTTCGATAAATTATTATCCATGGGATTGCAGGTGGCTTGCGGGCGGAATAACCCATTCTCAAGCAGGAAAATGCTAACGCTGGAAGACCTGGCCGAGCAAAAATGGGCCTTGCTCTCGGTGGACTCCCAAAGCAGAAGTGCATTTGATCAGGCGTTCATTCAAAGAGGCATGGCGCCGCCTCAGCCGGTCGTTGAGTCCTTATCCTTTCTGTCCAATTTTCATATGGTTTCCATATCCAGCCTTCTTACTATTGCACCGATGTCGGCTGTTAGCAAATTTCAGAAATTAAAAATGGTTCGAAAAGTACCCTATGAATGGCCGATATCCTCGTCGCCCTTGTTATTGATAACAAAGAAGGACAAACACAAAATCGATGCGTTGGTACAGTTCAGGAAAGTGCTTATGACATGCGCGAAGAATATAGAGGCCAATCCGCTACGTTAAACGTAGACGAAGACTTGGCCCCGTTTATGGGGCTTGTCTTGGGTTTTTTGCGCGATTTTTAAAGCTCTTAATCGAACTTGATGATCTTGAATGCCAGACGGTTCTGGTCGTCGCGCGATACGTCGTAGCCCAGGTGCTCGTGAATAGAGTTGTCGGCGTTGAACGTCAAAATGACGGGTTTGATTTCCTCAATTTCGCGTTCGGTAACATACACCGAATTGCAAATAATGACTTCATCGCCACGCTGGCAAGTGCGTGCGGCCGCGCCATTAAGAATGCAGCACTTCGAGCCGCGTTCGCCGTAAATGACATAAGTGCTGATGCGCGCGCCCGAGTTTTTATTCCAGATATCGACGAACTCCATGGGCAGGATGCCCGCTGCTTCGCAATGGTCTGGATCGAGGGTAATGGAACCGTGGTAATCAAGGTCGGCGCCGGTTACACGGATACCGTGCAGTTTTCCACGTACAACTTTTCTCACGTTGAATCTCTAGAAGGAATAAGGTTGCGGGTATTGTAGTTTTTTTTCAGAAATTTAACTGTATTCGTAAGGGGGGGGGCAAAAACGCAGCATTTTAGGGTTTGAACCAGACTACAACATTGCCTTTTACAAATACCGGCGGCGTCAGCGGGCCTTGCCCGGGAATAGTGTGCACCAGATACATGGGTTGGCTGGCATCCAGGCCATTGAAAACATGGGTCGACACATTATTGCCGTTTATGGCAATACACTGAGTGACCCCATTCCAGCATAGCCGGCTTTGCACGATGGCTTTTCCCTTGAACGAGCGATTCGCATAGACCCGGGTAATTTTCGCTTCGCCAGGAACTGTTGCGCGGGGCGGCGAATATAAAACCGCGACTTCATCGCCGCTGCGGTTTATGGCGCCGCTTACTGCCGCGATTGTCCATGAGTTATTGTCCGCATGAGCCGATAAGCAAAAAAGAAAGAGCATCGTGGCTTGCAATAGCAGGACACAGCGGCTGCGTGCGCGAGCCATGGCGCCACATACAGATAGCCAAATTCCGGGGAGGGAAATTTTCATGTGCGTAGGATTATAATGTGAGTCACATTGCCTGAGCTCTTTATGGAGAATCATGTTTGCCCTTCTAGAAGCATATCGTGCTGGTTTGTTCCGGCGGCCTCATTGGCTGTCCAACATTGTCGCAGGTGTAATTGTCGGGGTGGTGGCCTTGCCATTGGCCATGGCATTTGCCATTGCATCAGGCGTTAAGCCGGAACAAGGGCTTTATACCGCAATTGTCGCAGGCCTTATCGTTTCCATATTTGGCGGTAGCCGAGTGCAGATTGCCGGCCCGACCGGTGCATTCATTGTGATCCTGGCCGGCATTGTCGCGCAATACGGCGTCGATGGACTGCAAATCGCTACCTTCATGGCAGGCATCATTTTGCTGTTATTCGGCGTAACCCGCATGGGTGCTGTCATCAAGTTCATTCCGGCTCCTGTCATTGTCGGTTTTACAGCGGGCATAGGCATAATTATTTGGGTGGGGCAGTGGAAAGATTTTTTTGGTTTGCCTGCTGTTACAGGGCAGCATTTTCATCAAAAGCTATGGCATTTGTTGCAGGTGTTTCCGCAGTTCGACTGGGCAACCACGGCGCTGGCCGTCTTGTCGTTGTTGTTGGTGATCTACACCTCTAAATTGCCGCGGCTTCAGCGTGTGCCCGGGCCTTTAGTCGCTTTGATCGTGGTGACGTTGGTGCAGGCGATGTTCAAGTTTGAAAGCGTGGCTACCATCGGTAGCACATTCGGCGCAATACCAAGCGGCTTGCCTGCATTGCAATGGCCCGAAATTACGCTCGGCCGGGTCGTAGAGCTTATTGGCCCGGCTTTTGCAATCGCTATGCTGGGCGCTATTGAGTCCCTGCTTTCAGCGGTTGTCGCCGACGGCATGGCCGGCACGCGCCATAACTCAAATCAGGAACTCATCGGCCAGGGCCTTGCCAATATGGTCGCGCCTTTATTTGGCGGCATTGCCGCCACCGGCGCAATCGCCCGTACGGCTACCAATATTCGCAATGGCGGCAATAGTCCCTTGGCCGGTATTGTCCATGCCCTGACGCTTGTGTTGATCTTGCTGTTGCTGGCGCCGCTGGCAGCTAATATACCGTTGGCGACGCTGGCGGCTATTTTATTTGTCGTCGCGTGGAACATGAGCCAGGTCCGGCATGTTTTTAAAATGATTCGGCGCGCACCGCGCGCCGACGTCGTGATTTTATTGGTCACTCTTGCGCTAACGGTGTTTGCCGACTTGGTTGTGGCGGTCAATATCGGCGTAGTGCTGGCTATGTTGCATTTTTTACGGCGTATGGCGGGAAGCGTTGTGGTTCATGTGCAAAATGACCATAGCTTACGTAAAGAGTTTGCCTACGAAGGTTTTACGCAATTACCACCGGATGTCCTGGTCTATGCCGTTGAAGGCCCGTTTTTCTTTGGCGCGGTTGAAGTCTTTGGGCAGGCGCTGGCCAATACAAAAACGGATCCTCGCGTGTTAATTATTCGTTTGCGTCAAGTGCCGTTCATTGATGTTACTGGTTTGGAAACTTTGGAAGAGGTGGTTCAGGATTTGCATAAACGCGGCGTCACAGTGATTTTTACCGAGGCCAATGTACGAGTCAGCCGTAAGCTGGCCAAAATGGGCATCACCGAAAAAGTCGGGCGTGAAAACGTGACTGAGACCTTTGCCGGCGCCGTGGCACGTATTGAATCGTTGCACGCACCCCTTACTGGTTTGGCAAGCCGGGAACTTTAGGGTTTGCGGTGGCGGCGTCCTTGCTATAGGTAACGCCGTGTTGCGTCAGATAGTCGCGGATTAATTGACGTACTACTTGCGAGGGCGTCAGGTCCTGGCTGGCACAGAGTTTTTCGAATGCTTTCTTTTTCTTGGGATCGATTAACACGGTAAGTCGGGCGGTTTTGTTTTCCATAAGAGCCTGGGCAATTGCAATGATGTTAATCATATTCTAATTGAATATGTGTATTGCAAAAAAATTAGATGGCCCATTCAACGCTTAGCTCATCAATCAGCAAGCGTGTTAATACGTATGTAAAGTCTTCCCCGCAACAGGGGGCGGTTGCAGTCTGGCATTCGTGCAGCGATGCAATTTTTCGTGCGTCATAGTGCTTGCCGCTATCCAGTTCCCGCTCGAATCGATTAATGCGTTCGGTGGTGGCGTTAACGTCGATCCCGGCCAGTATCAGCGCATGCACAAGCCCAATTTGCATGGGGGACGGTGTTGTGACACGACGCCACAACTGGGCCGTTCCGGCAATTTTTTTTGCGGCGTCGCCCAGCCCCCAGGCCAGGTTGTAGCGGCCATCGCAAAATGATCCCGTTACTGCTTGAGGCTGAGTATCGATGTCCAGCTTTCGTAGTGCTTGCTGTATGACACGGCAAATCAATTCATAGGCCGCATTAGAGTGGTCAAGCGGAAGACCGTCAACCGCGTAGGCCAGGCTTAAATTAATAATACCGGGGCCTTGTGGGACAATTCCGCCGCCAGATTGCCTTACTGTAATAGGCCACGCCTGCTTTTCAAAAGACTGGCAGACCTCGTTAAAGCGTTCGTAACGCTGGTATGTGCGCGGAACGACAAGGCCTTGCTGTGCTTCCCATACGCTGGCAACCGGGCCTTCATTAGCTGCCAGAGCAATCAGCGATTCGTCGAACCGAGCCGATTGCCGGTTGCCGGCGGAATAAGTCAGCAGTTGAAAGCGCATGCGCGAAGCGAATAGCGTTGTTCCGAACTTATAACAATGAGGTTCTTAGATTTTTGCAGGTAAAAAGTCGTCATCGGTCATGAACAAGTAGCGTATGGCATCGATCAGGCTAATAACAATAACCAGTGGAGCGAAGATATAGAAGAGAATCAAATAGACGATGCCCCAGCCTGCCTGACCCAGATAAAATCGATGGGCACCAAGCCAACCCAGGAAAACGGCCAAAACAATCGCAACTTTGCGGCGATTGGTGTGCTTGCTTAGTTCACCGCCTCGGTTCCTGATCAGCCAGATACTGATTGGGACTGTAAGCACCAGGGCAACAATTACTTTATTGCTGTGCATGGACACGTAATCGTGCGCCGCATAGTAAATGTCTGAAAAATTGTGAAAGACCAGGCCTGTTAAATATGAAAACCATGCCAGCGCTTGATGGCCTATTGTTTCACCAAAGGTCAGTGCCACCAGAATAACGGCGAAGACGACAATCGGCAGGAGAATTTTGTGAATCATGTTTTTATGTCCTCTTGAGTGATCCGATGTAAATAGTTCAATGGTCGTTAGTGTAATGGTTGCAAGCAAGATAGTGTGCCAGAGTTTGATCAACTACAATTAAAACTTGCTATGCTTTTCGGAACGGACGCGCGTCGTTAATGCCATGCAAATAAGAAATACGCTACGCCGCTTGATACCCACGAAAGAAAGCCTGCAAAGCAATCGATGGCTGAAGTGGATCAGGCCGTTGCTGCATGATCCCCGGCTTTGGCATGTTAGCCGTCGAGGCATTGCCATGGGCCTGGCCCTGGGGGTTTTTTTCGGCTTGTTGGTTCCGGTGGCGCAGATTCCGGTTTCGGCCGGGGCTGCTGTGTTGCTTAGGGCAAATGTGCCTATGGCGGCGGCCAGCACGTTTATTACCAATCCCGTTACTTTTGGGCCTGTTTACTATGGCGCATATCGTTTGGGGAAAGTGGTTCTTGGTGAAAAGCCCGTAACCGAAGCCCAGGCTGCGGCCCAGCTGGCTCAGGCCCAGCTCGAGCCCGTTGCCGTTGACGGGTTTTTTGATCGGGTGCAATATTCTTTTGCCCGGCTTAAAGGCGTGGGAAAACCATTGGTAGTGGGCGTCACCATTATTGCGACTGTCAGCGGTGTGCTGACTTATTTCGTGGTAAGCGGAGTCTGGATTCTTAAAACGCGTTGGATGCGGAAAAAGCGCCAATCAAGCCGAAAAGGCGAACTCTAGCCCGCTGCTTTTTTCCCCAGCCGCCAAAGCGAGGTAACTTCGGCGCTGCGTGCTTCGTGCAGCGGATCCGTGTCGTCAAATGCTTTGGGGTGCTTGGGGCGGGCATCGAGCTTGTCCAGAACCGTTAGTCCCGCCTGCTCGATCGCATTCAAAAGAAAATCGCGGCTACGCAGGCCCAGATGCTCGGCCAGGTCCGACATAATCAGCCAGCCCTCGCCTTCCGGGGTCAGGTGTTCGATCAGACCATTTAAGAATCCCAGCAGCATCTGACTGTCGGGGTCATAAATCGCATATTCGATCGGCGAGGTCGGACGAGCGGGCAACCACGGTGGGTTGCACAGAATCAGTGCACTTTTGCCTTCTGGAAATAAGTCGATTTCTTGCAGTTCAATTTGCTGATCGAGGCCAAGGCGGCCGAAATTTTCGCGCGCGCAGGCCAGTGCCCGCGGGTCCTGGTCGGTGGCAATGATTTTTGAAACCCCCCGGCGGGCCAAAATCGCTGCCAGAACGCCACTTCCCGTGCCGACGTCGAATGCCACATCGACGTTGGGCAAAGGAGCCCGCGCAACTAAATCTATGTATTCGCCGCGTATTGGTGAAAATACACCGTAATGCACATGAATACTTTGCGACAAAGCCGGAATTACGATTCCTTTCTTACGCCACTCAAACGAACCGATAATGCCCAGCAGGGCACGCAGCGATAATAAAAAAGGCTCGTTAATTTCGCCAAATATGGCCTGGCAGGCTGCTGCTACATCGGGGGCGCGCCGCAAATCAACCTGAAAGCCAGGACTTACCTGAATTAATACGGTATTTAACAAACGGGCGCGCTGCGATTGAGTTAAGCGGTGAAGGTTAAATGCTTCGTGCGGAGGCAGCTTGATCTTACGTTTTTTCTTTTTGTCGATGCGGCGCGCCAGCGCCTGCAGAAGCTGCCGGCCATTGTGGAAATCGCCGCGCCACAGCAGGGATGTTCCCTGGCTTATCAGGCGATAGGCGGCGTCGGCGTTCAGGGTGTCATCGGCCGCGACGATGCGCTTGGGCAGGCCATAGCCGTTCTCCGCAAGCCATTGCGCCTTGCGCGATTGTTCGTTTTCCGTCCAGGCGACATGGACGGGGGCGGCGGCGTGGTCAGAGGCAGGCATGGCTGGGCTTATTTGAAGAATGGCCTTATTGTAGGCCAGGGAGGGGCCCCGGCCGGCGCGTCCCCGCACAAGAAAAGCAAGGGTCTCGCCGGCGCCTATTCAGCCGTGGTTTGCCGCAGCGCGTGTTCCCATTTCTCCATTAAGGCCCGCGCATCGGCCCGGGCCAATTGGGGCATGAAGCGGCGCTCTTCTTGCCAGAGCGCCGACAATTCTTCCTTGTTTTCATAAATGCCGCTGCTCAGCCCCGCCAGGTAGGCGGCGCCCAGGGCGGTGGTTTCCACCATGGTGGGGCGCACGACCGGGATGCCCAGCAAATCCGCCTGGAACTGCATGAGCAAATCATTGACGCTGGCGCCGCCGTCGACGCGCAGCTCTGCCAGCGGCGCGGAACCCGCGGCCACGGCGTCGCGGCTCATGGCCAGCAGCAATGCGGCGCTCTGGTAGGCGATGCTTTCCAGCGCCGCCCGGGCAATATGCGCCATGGTGCTGCCGCGCGTAAGACCGGTAATCGTGCCGCGCGCTTCAGGCTTCCAATAGGGGGCGCCCAGTCCGGTAAAGGCCGGCACCAGCATCACGCCGCCCGAGTCGGGCACGCTTTGCGCAAGGGCTTCGATTTCACTGCTTTTCTTGAAGGCATTCAGCCCGTCCCGCAGCCACTGGACCACGGCGCCGGCGACGAATACGCTGCCTTCCATGGCGAATTCGGTTTGCGCGCCGGTCTGCGCGGCGCTGGTGGTGACCAGGCCGTTTTGCGACACCTGGAATTTGTTGCCGGTATGCATCAGCATGAAGCAGCCGGTGCCATAGGTGTTCTTGGCCATGCCGGCGCTGAAGCAGGCCTGGCCGAACAGCGCGCTTTGCTGGTCGCCCGCCACGCCGCAAATCGGGATCGCCTGCCCCAGGAGGTCGGCCTGCGCCGCTCCGAACTCGGCGGCCGAGGGCAGCACTTGCGGCATCAGGGCCGGTTCTATGTCCAGCGCCTGCAGCAGCTCGTCATCCCATTGGTTGCTGTGCACGTTGAACAGCATGGTGCGCGAGGCATTGCTGACGTCGGTGCTGTGCTTGCCGCCTTTGGTCAGTTGCCAGATCAGCCAGCTGTCTATGGTGCCGAAGGCAAGCTCGCCGCGGCGCGCCTGCTCGCGGGCTTGCGGCACGTGGTCGAGTATCCACTTGAGCTTGGTGCCGGAAAAATAAGCGTCCACGCGCAGCCCGGTCTTTTCCAGGATAAGGCTATCCAGGCCTCGCGCGCGCAGTTCGGCGCAGGTCGGCTCGGCGCGCCGGTCCTGCCAGACGATGGCGTTGTAGATGGGCTGGCCGGTCTTGCGGTTCCAGACCAGCGTGGTTTCGCGCTGATTGGTAATGCCCAGGGCGGTGATGTCGCCGGCCCGCAGGCCGGCCTTGGCGATGGCTTCGCGGGCTGTGGCCAGCTGGGTTTGCCAGATTTCCACCGGGTCGTGCTCGACCCAGCCCGGTTCGGGATAGATCTGGGTGAGTTCCCTTTGCGCCAGCGCGACGATGCGCCCGGGCTTGTCGAAGACAATGCTGCGCGTGCTGGAGGTTCCTTGATCGAGGGCGAGTATATAAGTCATGGCGGCTCGGAGATTTCGGGCGGATTCGTATCAGATGGCGATGTCGCAGCGCACCTGGGCATGGGCCAGCAGGTCGGGAAACGGCTCCGGCGGCGCGGCATCGGTGAAAAGGCGGTCGATCTGCCCCAGATGCGCCACGCGGACCATGGCGGGCCGGTTGAATTTGCTGGCGTCGGCGGCCAGCCATACTTCGCGCGCATGCGAGATGATAGCCTGCGATACTTTGACTTCGCGATAGTCGAAATCGCGCAGCGACCCGTCCGCCTCGATGCCGGATATGCCGATCAAGGCAATATCGACCTTGAACTGGCGTATGAAATCCACCGTCGCTTCGCCCACGATGCCGTGGTCGCGCGGGCGCACCACGCCGCCCGCCACTATCACTTCGCTGTTCTGGTTGCGGCTCAGTATGGCGGCCACATTGATGTTGTTGGTGATGACGCGCAAGCCGGTGTGCTGCATCAGCGCCTTGGCGATTGCCTCGGTGGTCGTGCCGATATTGATCAATAAGGAACAATCATTGGGCACGGCCCGCGCCACGGTTTCGGCAATGCGGCGCTTGCCCTCGGCGTGCAGGTTCTCGCGCTGGTGATGGGCGATGTTTTCGATGGTGGAATTGGGCAGGCGCACGCCGCCATGAAAGCGCGCCAGCAGGCCAGCCTCCGACAGGCGCTGCACGTCGCGCCTGACGGTCTGCACCGTTACGCTCAATCGGGTCGCCAGTTCGTCGACAGTGCTGGAATGGCGCTCATGCACATGCTGCAGGAGCTTGAGCTGGCGAGGATTCGGATTCATGCTGCGCGCTTCATTGATAAGACAAAAGAAATGTACATCGAAACAAAAGGAATCGATCCTAGGGTTTTCATCAAGGGTAAATATATAGTAAACGAACAATAATGCGCCAAATAGAACCAGAAATGGAGACACATCACCATGCAGTTGGCGCTGGACGGCATCAGCAAGAAGGTGGGAAGCGAGACCTGGCTCTATGAAATGAGCCTGCGTCCGCAAAGCGGCGCGGTAACGGTATTGCTTGGGGCCACGCAGGCCGGCAAGACCAGCCTGATGCGCATCATGGGCGGACTGGACGCCCCCAGCGGCGGCAAGGTGCTGGTCGATGAGCGCGACGTGACCGGCCGCCCGGTGCGCGAACGCAATGTGGCCATGGTGTACCAGCAATTCATCAACTACCCCTCGCTGACCGTAAGGCAGAACATCGCTTCGCCATTGAAGCTGCGCGGCGAAAAGAACATAGGCGAACGCGTCCAGGCCCTGGCCGAAAAGCTGCATATCGGCATGTTCCTGGATCGCCTGCCGGCCGAGCTGTCGGGCGGCCAGCAGCAGCGCGTGGCGCTGGCCCGCGCCCTGGTGAAGAATGCGCCGCTCATCCTGCTGGATGAGCCTCTGGTCAACCTGGATTACAAGCTGCGCGAAGAATTGCGGGAAGAGCTGGGCCA
>LNAP01005250.1_pt1 | contig 16619 bp, 19 predicted proteins | sample 602601 | NCBI WGS metagenome assembly LNAP01 (sample SAMN02440304, study PRJNA202911) | soil metagenome | biome: Subtropical and temperate rainforests or woodlands; isolation source: soil samples (1 kg each in a 20% v/v slurry with milli Q water) were... ... | reverse complement strand
AGCATCATCCGCAATCCGCTGGCATCGCCGGACCTGCTGGGCATCACCAGCGGTGCCAGCGCCGCTGCTGTGCTTTATCTGTCGTTCTTGTCCGCGACGTTGGGGCAACAATTTTTGCCTCTGGCCGCAATGCTCGGTGCGGCTCTGGCGACACTGGCCATTTATCTGCTGGCCTGGAAGCAGGGGGCCTCGCCGCTTCGGCTGGTGCTGATCGGCGTGGGCGTCTCGGCGATGTTGACGGCCGCGACCACCTTCATTCTGGTGTTCAGTCCGCTGACCACCACCCTGTCGGCCTACGTCTGGCTGACCGGCAGTGTGTACGGCGCCAGTTGGCCCGAACCGCTGGCGCTGGCTGGCTGGTTGTTGGGCATTTGTCCGCTGCTCGTGCTGCTGGCCCGTCAAGTGATGGTGCAACAGTTGGATGACCATCTGGCCCAGGGCATCGGTGTGCGCGTGCAATGGCTGCGGGCCGGTTTGTTGCTGGTGAGTGTGGCGTTGGCCGGTGCGGCCATTGCCTGGGGTGGCGCGATTGCGTTTGTCGGGCTGATCGCGCCGCATATTGCCAAGCGCCTGGTAGCCCCCGGTTTCGCTGGGCAGGCCGTGATGGCAGCCCTGATTGGCGCAAATCTGGTGATGCTGGCGGACCTGGTCGGACGCACGCTGTTCCTGCCCCTGGATTTGCCGGCCGGGATCTTCGTCGCGGTGCTGGGCACGCCCTTTTTTCTCTATTTGTTGATCAAACAGCGTCATTAAGGAATTCAACGTATGACGTCGATTGCAAGTCGCGGCCTGACCCTGAGTTATCAGCGCCAGGTGATTATTGACGCGCTGGACATGCAACTGCCCAAGGGCAAGATCTCGGTACTTATTGGCAGTAACGGCTGCGGCAAAAGTACCTTGCTCAAATCCTTCGCACGACTGCTGAAACCGCAGCAAGGCTCGGTGATTCTCAACGGCGTGGATATCCAGCAAAAATCCACGGCGGCGGTGGCGCGCGAGTTGGCTATCCTGCCTCAGACACCAATGGCGCCCGAGGGCATTACCGTTCGCCAGCTCGTGGCCCTGGGCCGATACCCTTATCAAAGCTGGATGCAACAGTGGTCGGCCGAGGATGAAACCATGGTCAATCGCGCATTGACGCAGACCAGTCTGCAAGCGCTGGCGGATCGGCCGGTGGATGCCTTGTCCGGCGGGCAGCGCCAGCGTGCGTGGATCGCCATGACCCTGGCCCAGGACACCGGCATCGTGCTGCTGGACGAGCCGACGACCTTCCTCGACCTGGCTCATCAGATTGAAGTGCTGGACCTGCTGCGCGACCTCAACCGGCTCGAGAACAAAACCATCATCATGGTGCTTCACGACCTCAACCTGGCCTGTCGTTATGCCGATCATATGGTGGCGGTGCATGAGCGTACGGCATTTGCCCAAGGCCGGCCTGAGGACGTCTTGACTCAGGCACTGGTCAAAACCGTGTTCGACCTCAACTGCAGGATTATTCCTGATCCGTTCTTCGGTACGCCGATGTGCATTCCGTTTGGTCGGGAATTGCCGCAATGAGTCTGGCTCACCACTTCACCGCACAAGAATGGAACGTGCTGGGCGGTGGGTTGCGGTTGAAGGACTGCGCCGAACGTGACCCATTACGCTCGCTGATGGCGCGTGACCTGTTGCAGGAAGAAGTGTGCGAGCGTTTGCTGGACGCATTGGGCCCGGTAATTGGCTCACCGTCGCGGAAAATCACTGCCTCGCTGCTGGGCAAACGCCTGTCGTTCCTGGCCACCGGCGCCTGTTTGTACGCCATGTCGGTGTACGACAAAGGACTGCTGCTGACGCTGGACAACACGGTGGTCGAATACGGCCACGATGACGGGCTGTGGACGTCTTCGATGCCGCTGGCTCATTCCCTGCCGCTGACGTACGGCGCAGGTGAGCGCGAGGCCTGGCGGGAAGCCGTGGTGCAGTCACTGTTTGCCGGGCTGCTGAAGCCGCTGTGGCAAACCTTCAACCGGGTGAGTGGTGTTTCACGGCGCATCTTGTGGGAAAACACCGCCGTGCGCGTGTATTCGTTGTATGAAAAACGCATGGCGAAAATCGACGAGCCGTCGGTGCGCGAGCGCTATGAAGCCGACTTCAGGTGGTTGCTGACCCAGGCAGAGCCTGCGTTATTCGGCCTCGATTACAACCCGCTGAGCCATTTCCGCCGACCGCCGACACTCGTCGACGAGGGGCAGCGCAGCATTCGCTTTCGACGAACCTGTTGCTTCTATTACCTGGCTACCGAGCCCGCTGAATATTGTTCGACCTGCCCACTGCTGCGTCCGGGGAAATGCCGATGAGTTATCAGATCAACCCTCGCCAGCAGCTCGTTACCCCGGAGCTGCTCAACGCCTACCAGTCGATCCCTTCGTCGACCATCGGTCACTTTTCTGATCGGGGTTTCCTGCGCGGGATCAAGCCGCTGTTCAACGACATCCGTATGGTCGGCACTGTCGTCACCGTCAAAGTCTTCCCGCCGGATGGCAGCATTTTGCGTGAAGCGCTGTTGCTGAGTGAGCCGGGCGACGTGCTGGTGATCGAATGTGTGAACGACCAGGAGTGTGGCTGTTGGGGCGAACTGCGCACCCTGGCCGGATTGATCAAAGGGTTGGCCGGGGTGGTGGTGTCGGGTGCGGTCACGGATGTCAGTGCATTGCGTCGCCATGGGTTGCCGGTCTTTTGCCGGGACGTCAGTTCGTACACGACTCGCGGCATTGGCTCCCATGGGGAAGTCAATCAGTCGATCAATGTGGGCGGGGTTCAGGTACAGCCTGGCGACCTGGCTATCGGTGATGATGATGGTGTCTACATCCTCGATGCATCGCAGCTGCTTCCCGAGCTCCTGGCCAAAGAGCAAATGGACCAGCAGCGCAGGGCCGAATTCTTGCAGAGGCTCAATCAGCGAAGGGGCTGACTTCCCGAGCTGAAATGAAAAGGGGCAACTGTGCAGTTGCCCCTTTTTTGCGCCGGTCAGTCAGAAGCCGAGTTTGTCGCGCAATCCGTAATACCAGGCGCCTAACGCAGCGAATGGTGTGCGCAGCAGTTGTCCACCGGGGAACGGGTAGTGGGGCAGGTCGGCAAACGCGTCGAAACGCTCGGCCTGACCACGCAACGCTTCGGCCAGGACCTTGCCTGCCAGGTGGGTGTACGTCACGCCATGGCCGCTGCAACCCTGGGAATAGTAGATGTTGTCGCCCAAGCGTCCGACTTGGGGAAGTCGCGACAAGGTCAGCAGGAAATTACCGGTCCAGGCGTAATCGATCTTCACGTCCTTGAGCTGCGGGAAGGCCTTGAGCATCTTCGGCCGAATAATCGCCTCGATGTTCGCCGGATCCCGCGCGCCGTATACCACTCCGCCGCCGAAGACCAGGCGCTTGTCGCCGGTCAAACGGTAGTAGTCGAGCAGGTAGTTGCAGTCCTCGACGCAGTAATCCTGCGGCAACAGGCTCTTGGCCAACGCTTCGCCCAAGGGCTCAGTGGTGATCACCTGAGTCCCGCAGGGCATCGATTTGGCGGCCAGTTCCGGCACCAGATTACCGAGATACGCGTTGCCCGCAACGATGATGAACTTGGCCCTGACCTTGCCCTGAGGTGTATGCACTACCGGATTCGCGCCGCGCTCGATACGCACCGCCGGCGATTGCTCATAAATGGTGCCGCCCAGCGACTCCACAGCTGCCGCTTCGCCCAGCGCCAGGTTCAGCGGATGAATGTGCCCGCCGCTCATGTCGAGCAAGCCGCCGATGTATTGATCGCACGCGACCACTTCACGGATGCGACGCTGATCCATCAATTCGAGTTGGTTATGACCGAACCGCTCCCACAGACGCTTCTGGGATTCCAGATGGCCCATCTGCTTGGCGGTAATGGCGGCAAAAACACCGCCGTCCTTCAAGTCGCACTGGATATTATATTTGGCAACCCGTTCACGAATGATCCGCCCACCTTCGAACGCCATCTGCCCCAGCAACTGAGCCTGCTTGGGACCGACACTGCGCTCGATCACATCGATGTCGCGGCTATAACTGTTTACGATCTGGCCACCGTTACGCCCCGACGCACCAAAACCTACCTTCGCCGCTTCAAGCACCGTGACCCGGAAACCGTTTTCCAGCAGAAACAGGGCAGAGGACAGGCCGGTGTAACCGGCACCGATCACACAGACGTCAGTCTCTACGTCATCCTGCAAAGCCGGGCGCGGCGGAACCGCATTGGCCGATGCGGCGTAATAGGATTCCGGGTAGGGGGTGTTCGCCATCCTGCAGCCTCTGTTTAATATATTTTACGAGTTGTATCGATCCTACCCGAGATAAAAATCGACCGCCAGCCACCGCAAAATCTTCTTTGCAGCCGCAAAATTAAATATTTTGCATATTCATAGGGTTAGCTCGAAAAAAGGTGTTGACACCCCTTCGGAATTCCGTAGAATGCCGCCTCACAGCAGGCACGTAGCTCAGTTGGTTAGAGCACGGGGGTCGTTGGTTCGAGTCCAATCGCGCCTACCAAACAAAATCCGCTCTGCTGGGCGGTCTAGAAGGGCTCACCGAAAGGTGGGCCCTTTTTTGTTGCCTGCGATTTGCAAAACTCCCACCTCAAAACGTCAACTCAACGCCCACCTCCAGGCAGGCTTTGGATTTGGCTTGTTGTATCTACCCTGTGAATCATTCAGCGGCCTCACGGTCATATCGCTGACTTTGCATTCAGGGCGTTCAAATGAAGCGTGCAGTAATAATGTTCATGGTTATTTCAGGTTCTCTCCTGCTGGGAGGCTGTGGGCCTCACTGGGACGACGGAGAAAGGTACGGTCGAGATCGTGATCGGGATCATGATTACCGTCGTGGATACGACCGCGGGTATGACGATGATCGCGGGTATGACCGCCGATATGATCGTCGTGACCATGATCATGGGTATGACCGCAATCGTGATCGTGATCGTGACGATAGAGACGACTGAAGGCGCTGGCCATCGGCCCTCGGACCGGTCAATGATCGCCCGGTTTGCCGATCAGCTTCAGCGGCACGGATTGCCAGTGATTCAGGCGTAAGATAGCGGTGCTACCTCATCAAAAGGAGCCGCATATGATCGCCGACCAAATGAACAAGCAGGTATCTGAGGACAGAGCTGTTTGGGATCAATACTTCTGCGCTGCGTTGATTGCGGAAAGCAATTTGACGGCACCGGTTGTAGGAGGCGCTACGCATGAAGACAGGCAGAATCTGTTGATTGAAAGGGCCAAAGCTCTCGCCGACAAGATGATGGAAAACAGAAAATAACCAGAGCCCAGCCATCGCGCTGGGCTCTTCACATCTGGATCTCGTGCAAGACGATCCTGTCGGACCTGCTTGGTAGGCCCGACCAACTAAAACTAATCTTACTTGGCGTTCAGCTTCTTCAGTTCTTCATAAGTCGCCGACTGTACGAACCAGAAGCCGGAGATGATGCACCACGTCAGGGTGCCGGTAATGAAGACGCCTGCCCCGGACCAGAAGCCCTGAACGAAGATCATGACCACTGCGACGATCCAGATAACGGCCAGTGCGACGTACAGAACAACGTTGTTTACGCCAATTACGAACTCTTTCACGTCTATTCCCTTTTGAATGTTTATCCTCTGGCTCCTTACGCAAGGGCCAGTGGGCGGCATGATAGGGGGATAGCTGGCTCTTCGCCAGTCATGTCACGGCCTGCAGGCAGATTTCCAGATTCTGGACTACTACTGACAAGCCCGTTTCCTTGTCCCTGTCTGGAGCATCCCTATGCTGTTTCACTGGTTTCTTGCGGCGATCCATCTCTTGGCTGTTGCCTTGGGCCTTTGGGCGGTGCTCACCCGAGGTGCGGCGTTAAGCCGCCTGGCTGTCGGTACGGCGCCGGTTCGCAGTGTGCTGGTTGCCGATAACGTATGGGGCATCTGTGCGGGTATTTTGCTGATCACAGGTTTGATGCGGGCCTTCGGCGGGTACGAAAAAGGCACTGACTATTACCTTCATCAGCCATTGTTCCATTTGAAGATGACGCTGTTCGTGATCATTCTGCTGCTTGAAGTGGCCCCCATGATCACCTTGATCAAGTGGCGGATCGCCTTGGGCAGGGGCGCTTCGATTGACCAGGGTCGAGCCAGGCTGTTTGCACGCATCAGCCATGTCGAAGCGCTGTTGTTGATGTTGATGGTGATTGCGGCCACCGGCATGGCGCGCGGCGTGACCTTCGGCTAAGAACGGCGGGATTCGTCGGGGTTAAAGCGAATAATCTGACAGTCACGGCGTGGCCGAAGCCGGTAGCATCGGCTTCACGTAATCGGGGAGGAGGCGAGTGCCCAGCAAAATGCCGAGCATGAATCTTTAGCCAGCCATTGCGCTGTAACGAACGGGCTGGCTACTGACTGCAACAGGATTCAGGGAGTCTGCGGTTTGTCTGGAGCAGTGAGGCCAGCCTGAATGCGCTGATAGATTTCTTCGCGATGAACCGCAACGTCTTTCGGGGCATTGATGCCTATTCTGACTTGCTGGCCGCTAACGCCCAGAATGGTGATCGTAATGTCATCGCCAATATTTATGCTTTCACCGACTTTGCGGGTGAGTATCAGCATGGTCTTCTCCTTGATTGCTTTGTAGGGCACCTGATTCGGACAGTGCAGAGGTCGGTGGTATCTATAGATTAGTGCGAAGTCTCATGGTTTGGGTGCCTCTTTCTGACGCGCAGATGCTGCATTAATTCCCAAGGCGTAACTATACAGAGGCCGCAACCATCATTCTCGTTGTTTTAAGCCCATTTTGCGGCACTCGGGAAGTATTCATGGATGCTAAAATCGCCGCTTTAAGCATTCTGAGGGACGCGTTGTGCGCAAAATGGTCTTGGTAATTGCGGTATTGGCGCTGGCGGGATGCGGTGAAGGCAAGAGTGTTGACGCGCAAAAGCCGCAACCGGCAGCCGCGACTGCACCTTCGGTGGTCTCCGGTCCGCAATGGGATCTTGAAGTTCGAGGCGAAACACCTCAGGCGGTCAGCGATTTGAGCGGCTGGTTGATTGAGCACAGTTTCGTTTCCAATATCGTCAAGGAAAATGGAAAGACCCGGATTCTGCTCGGGCCATTCGGTTCGAAAGCAGAGGCCGAAGCCAAACAGACAGAAGTGCGCGCGGCGCTCACCCGGGCGAAGAAACAGAACATCGAACTGTTGGTTGTCGACCATCCCGTAGCCCAGTAACAATCCTTTTCCAGGCGCAGTCCTCATTTGATGCGTGACGCTCTGGGGAACGGCCGAATCTGCCCGTGATGGCTTCTACGGCTGGATCGCCGTGGAGATGCCAAGAAGTCACTCAGCCTGATGGGCTACTGGCGCTACCACAAAGCCGGCGGTTAGAAACGAACAAAGGCCTCGGATATCAAACCCGAGGCCTTTTGTGTTTTCAGCGAGCGCTTAACCGCAGGCTTTCATATCGACGGGGCCGACAAACTCGTTGCCGCGTCCCATGACGCACCCCACGCTTTGGTTGCGCTGTCGTTCCCAGGCCTCTACCGGATAGGTTTTATTCCAGGCTTCGTAGAGCTGTCGATCCTGTTTCGACAGGCGCAAACCATATTGCTTGCTCATGTAGAAATACGTTCGAGCGATCATGCCGCGTATGGACGGGCGGGGCATGACCTTCTTCGCCTTGAAGTCGACCTGGGTCAGGCACGAGCCATATTGGCCCGACTGCACCGGCAACCAGCCGAAACTGAAGTTGCTGCGATCGCCATTCACTTCGCCAATGCTCGGCACCAGGTTGTGCAGGTCGGCTTCGGCCTTCTGGTAGGCCGGATCATAACGCGTGCAGTTCTTGCGCCCACCTTCTTGCCAGCACTGACGCTGATGGCCGATCTGCCAGGCCGGAACAATGTGCTCCCACTCGATGCGGGAAGCGCGCTTGGCGTTTTTACGCGGTACATAACCGCAGGCTGCGAGGTTGACCTTGTTGCCGGTGTATTTGCACCCGCAATAGAACTCTGTGGATTGCGGTGCGTAGAGCTTCCAGGCCACTTTCTTGGCTTCGTTGAAGGTGCGTGGGGCGCCAGCCTGGGCGCCGAGGGTGATGAACAAAAACAGCAAAGCAAGCCAGCGGACACTCATTGACTCAATCTTCCTTCGGCACAACCCAAAAAATCTGCACGCCGCCATCGTCGCGATAGGCGAGGGTGACGTTGTCGTTCTCGTCGATTTCTTCGAGCAATTGTTCCCACTCATCCACGGGTTCGTCCGGCAGACGGAAGATCAACGCTGCTTTGGCTTTTTGGGCGGAGGGGGAATTGATGATTTTTTGAACGCGCATACCCATGCGTGCATAGGAGTCAGGAGAGGCAGAGGTGTTGGCCACGGAATTATCCTTATTAAGCTGTACGTGCATACAGTATTTAACTGTAAGCATTTTCGCAACTGCTTAAAATTCAAGAAAATCCTCTGACAGCAATTTTTTCCGTTTGGTGTAGGACGAAGGGAAAATTTTTATCGAAATATCGGGAGGGCTTGTAAGCCACTCGCCTGGGTTTGGCGAGTGGTGGAAGCGGTGCCCTACCGGAGCCGGTCGGGCGAGGGCCAATCAGTATTCCCAGAACATCCGCTGCAGCTCTTTGCTGTCGTTGGTCTTGGTCAGTGCGACCATGGCCAGGATGCGAGCCTTTTGCGGGTTCAGGTCGTGCGCTACAACCCAGTCGTACTTGTCGTCTGGTTGTTCAGCGTTACGCAGTACGAAACCGCCGGCGTTGACGTGGGACGAACGAATGATTTGCACGCCGTCCTTGCGCAGGGCTTGCAGTGATGGGACTACACGGGACGAGACAGAGCCATTGCCAGTACCGGCGTGAATGATGGCTTTGGCGCCAGACTGAGCCAACGCTTTGTAAGCGGTATCGCTGACATTGCCGTAGGAATAGGCGATTTCGACATCAGGCAGGCTCTTGATGTTTTTGATGTCGAATTCCGAGTCCATGGTGTGACGCTTGGCCGGCAAGCGGAACCAGTAGGATTTGCCTTCGACCACCATGCCCAGCGGGCCCCAGGCACTTTTGAATGCCTCGGTCTTGATGTTGATCATTTTGCTGACGTCACGACCCGACTGGATTTCATCGTTCATGGTCACCAGTACGCCTTTGCCGCGAGCCTCTTTGCTGCTGGCCACGGCCACTGCGTTGTACAGGTTCAGCATGCCATCGGCCGACATGGCGGTGCCCGGGCGCATGGAGCCGACAACGATGATTGGCTTGTCGGTTTTTTCCACCAGGTTCAGGAAGTAGGCGGTTTCTTCCAGGGTGTCGGTGCCGTGGGTGATGACGATGCCGTCGACGTCCTTGCTGTCTGCCAGTTCGGCCACGCGACGACCCAGTTGCAGCAGGTTTTCGTTGGTGATGCTTTCGGACGCGATCTGCATGACCTGTTCGCCACGAACGTTAGCCAGTTGGCTGAGTTCCGGAACCCCGGCGATCAATTGTTCGATGCCGACTTTTGCCGCTTGATAGGTCGCACTATTGGCGGCGCTGGCGCCCGCGCCAGCAATGGTGCCGCCGGTGGCCAGGATCACCACGTTTGCCAGTTTCTGTTGGGTTTCGACTTCTTTTGCCTGAAGGGCAGTAGGCAGGAGCAGCAAGAGGGCCAAAGCGCCCGGAACGAAGGTCTTGAAAGCAGATGTCATTATTTTTCTCTCTAGTAGTGAGACGGTGCTGATGCAGGTTCATCTAGATGCGCCCCCAGCGGATCTGAACGCTTGGGGTGAATGAGATGAGCAGGATCTGTACCAGTCGTACTTTGAATGAGAAAAACTTTTAACTTGATGATTTATATAAATATTTATCTGTGTCTCCGGAGGGAGTGCACCGCCGGTTGTCCGGGTTTCCGAACGCGTTGAGTGTTTGTGTTCGGCTCTCCGAAAAGTACTACAACCTCTGTCGAGTAAATCGTCTTGCAAGATTACGAATCATTGCTAAAGAAACCCGCGCTTCGGTCGATGCTCCTTTAAAGGATCTTTCTACTCAGGAGTTCACATGTCGTTATCCATTGGTATCTCAAACGCTGCAGGCGTCACCATTGGTGGCAAATCCGCCGCTACGATCCGAGCTTTGAATGACGCCACCGTAGAGGCTGCCGACAAAGCGCTGGGCACAATGGAAGGCGATGGTAATCAAGTCAAGACTGGCCCTTTGGGGTTGGATAAAAGCGCGGGCGCGCAGACCGAAACCCCAGACGAGAGCAACCAGAGTGTGGCGGTGAAAGTCCTGCTCAAACGCATGCAAGAGCTACAACAGCAACTGCGCGAGCAACAGCAACAATTAGCCGCAGCGCAGGCGGCGTCTTATCCGACACCGGAAGCCAAGGCCACTGTGGTCATGGCATTTCAAGGACAGATTGCCGACACCAATGGGGCGTTGTTGGAAGTGTCCGCGGCCCTGGTCAAGGAACTGGCCAAGGGTTCCAGCACCGGAACGGTGGTCAACACCACGGCATGACTTGAATGCCCGGCTTTTGCCAGCCAGTTCAAATAAATGGTCCTCTCTGCTCGTTGACAAATGTCGGCAGGGTTCGCATAGTTCGGTCTCGCAAACGTTTGCGCGGTGCTCGCGGTGGTTATCCATCTGTGAGCGCAATGAAGCCTACGCCAGCGCAAGCGTTGCTCAAAATAATCATAAGATCGGAGTGAACCCATGAAGCTGCCATTCGCTGGACGTCTTCTCGCTGTCGCTATGCTGGCTGCCGCATCCGTCGCGTTACCCGTCTCTTCGGCCTTCGCCGAGACGCCTGAAAAACCCAAAGTCGCATTGGTCATGAAATCCCTGGCCAATGAATTCTTCCTGACCATGGAAGACGGCGCCAAGGCCTATCAGAAAGACCACTCCAGCGATTTCGAGCTGATCTCCAACGGCATCAAAGACGAAACCGACACAGCTGGCCAGACACGCATCGTCGAGCAAATGATTCTGGCCAAGGTCAATGCGCTGGTCATCGCGCCGGCTGACTCCAAGGCCATGGTTCCGGTGATCAAGAAAGCCATCGATGCCGGTATCACCGTGATCAACATCGACAACCAGCTGGACCCGGCTGTGGTCAAAAGCAAAAACATCACCGTACCGTTCGTAGGCCCGGATAACCGCAAAGGCGCGCGTCTGGTGGGCGAGTACCTGGCCAAGCAACTGAAGGCCGGAGACGAAGTCGGCATCATCGAAGGCGTTTCAACCACCACCAACGCACAGCAAAGAACCGCAGGCTTCAAGGATGCGATGGAAGCGGCGCAGATCAAGGTCGTCTCTTTGCAGTCTGGTGACTGGGAAATCGACAAGGGCAACAAAGTGGCTGCCTCGATCCTCAGCGAGTACCCGCAAGTCAAAGCCCTGCTGGCCGGCAACGACAGCATGGCCGTCGGCGCAGTATCTGCCGTGCGTGCAGCGGGCAAGGCCGGCAAGGTGCAAGTGGTCGGTTACGACAACATCAACGCCATCAAGCCAATGCTCAAGGATGGCCGTGTCCTGGCCACCGCTGACCAGTTTGCGGCCAAGCAAGCCGTGTTCGGCATCGAGACTGCGCTGAAGATCATCAAGGGTGAAAAAGTCGACAGCGGCACCAATGGTGTGATCGAAACTCCGGTAGAGCTGGTTACCAAGTAGTCCTTCTGGCGACACAACGGTGCTCGCCCGTCGGGGCGAGCGCATGGAGAGTTTTTATGTCAGTTTCCGCCCCGAACGCTGTCCTCTCGGTCAGCGGTATCGGTAAGACCTACGCCCAACCGGTCCTGACCGGCATCGACCTGACGCTGATGCGCGGTGAAGTGCTGGCGTTGACCGGCGAAAACGGCGCGGGGAAAAGCACGCTGTCGAAGATCATCGGCGGGCTGGTCACACCGACCACCGGCCACATGCAATTCCAGGGGCAGGATTACCGCCCCGCAAGCCGCGCTCAGGCCGAAGACCTCGGCATTCGCATGGTGATGCAGGAGCTCAATCTGTTGCCGACCCTGTCGGTGGCGGAAAACCTGTTTCTCGACAACTTGCCCAGCAATGGCGGCTGGATCAGTCGCAAGCAATTGCGCAAGGCGGCGATCGAAGCGATGGCCCAGGTCGGCCTCGACGCGATTGACCCGGACACGCTGGTGGGCGAATTGGGCATCGGTCACCAGCAAATGGTGGAGATCGCCCGCAATCTGATCGGCGATTGCCACGTGCTGATCCTCGACGAACCGACCGCGATGTTGACCAATCGTGAAGTCGAGATGCTGTTCGAGCAGATCACTCGCCTGCAAGCTCGCGGCGTGTCGATCATCTATATCTCGCACCGTCTCGAAGAACTGGCGCGGGTCGCTCAGCGTATTGCGGTACTGCGCGATGGCAACCTGGTTTGCGTCGAGCCGATGGTCAATTACAACAGCGAGCAACTGGTAACGCTGATGGTCGGTCGTGAACTCGGCGAACACATCGATATGGGCCCGCGCAAGATCGGCGCTCCAGCCTTGACGGTCAACGGGCTGACCCGTTCCGACAAGGTTCGCGATGTGTCCTTCGAGGTGCGCGCCGGCGAGATCTACGGGATTTCCGGCTTGATCGGGGCAGGGCGCACTGAGTTGCTGCGCTTGATCTTCGGTGCCGATAAAGCGGACAGCGGCACGGTTGCACTCGGCTCGCCAGCACAGGTTGTCAGTATCCGGTCGCCGGCTGACGCGGTCGGTCATGGCATCGCCTTGATCACCGAAGATCGCAAGGGCGAAGGCCTGCTGCTGACCCAGTCGATCAGCGCGAATATTGCCTTGGGCAATATGCCGGTGATTTCCAGCGCGGGCATTGTCAACAAGGGTGACGAGATGGCGCTGGCCCAGCGTCAGGTCGACGCCATGCGCATCCGCAGCTCCAGCCCGACGCAATTGGTGTCGGAACTGTCCGGCGGCAATCAGCAGAAAGTCGTGATCGGCCGCTGGCTTGAGCGTGATTGCTCGGTAATGCTGTTCGACGAGCCAACGCGTGGCATCGATGTCGGCGCCAAGTTTGACATTTACGCCTTGCTCGGTGAGCTGACCCGTCAAGGCAAAGCGCTGGTGGTGGTGTCCAGCGACCTGCGTGAGCTGATGTTGATCTGCGACCGCATCGGCGTGCTCTCGGCGGGACGTCTGATCGACACCTTCGAGCGTGACAGCTGGACCCAGGATGATTTGCTTGCCGCCGCGTTCGCCGGCTACCAAAAACGTGACGCGTTGCTCAACGAAGCAGCGCCTAGGGATCTCGCATGAATACTGCAGTGACTGCCGGCAAACGTAGTGGCAACTTTTATGGCCTCGGTACCTATCTGGGACTGGCCGGTGCCTTGCTGGCAATGGTTGCGCTGTTCTCGGTTCTGAGCAGCCATTTCCTGTCCTATGACACTTTCAGCACCCTGGCCAACCAGATTCCGGACTTGATGGTGCTGGCGGTCGGCATGACGTTCGTGTTGATCATCGGCGGCATCGACCTGTCGGTGGGTTCGGTGCTTGCGCTGGCGGCGTCAACGGTCAGCGTGGCGATTCTCGGTTGGGGTTGGAGCGTGCTGCCTGCGGCGCTGCTCGGAATGGCGGCGGCAGCGCTGGCCGGGACCATCACCGGTTCGATCACTGTGGCGTGGCGGATTCCGTCGTTCATCGTGTCACTCGGCGTGCTGGAAATGGCCCGCGGTGTGGCGTATCAGATGACCGGGTCGCGCACGGCCTATATCGGCGACGCCTTCGCCTGGTTGTCCAATCCGATCGTCTTCGGCATCTCGCCGTCGTTCATCATTGCCTTGCTGATCATCTTCATTGCCCAGGCAGTGCTGACGCGTACCGTGTTCGGTCGCTACCTGATCGGCATCGGCACCAACGAAGAGGCGGTGCGTCTGGCAGGGATCAATCCGAAGCCCTACAAGATTCTGGTATTCAGTCTGATGGGGCTGCTGGCCGGTATTGCCGCGCTGTTCCAGATTTCCCGTCTGGAAGCGGCGGATCCGAATGCCGGCTCCGGGCTGGAGCTGCAAGTGATCGCCGCGGTCGTGATCGGCGGCACCAGCCTGATGGGCGGTCGCGGTTCGGTCATCAGTACGTTCTTCGGGGTTCTGATCATCTCCGTATTGGCGGCCGGTCTTGCGCAGATCGGCGCGACTGAACCCACCAAACGCATCATCACCGGCGCAGTGATCGTGGTGGCGGTGGTGCTTGATACTTATCGCAGTCAGCGCGCAAGCCGGCGGACCTGAGACATGGCAACAATCAAGGATGTGGCAGCGCTCGCGGGGATTTCCTACACCACGGTTTCCCACGTAGTGAACAAGACCCGGCCGGTGAGCGAAGAGGTGCGGGTCAAGGTTGAGGCCGCGATCAAAACCCTCGACTACGTGCCCAGCGCCGTGGCCCGGTCCCTCAAGGCCAAAACCACGGCGACCATCGGTCTGCTGGTGCCCAACAGCCTCAACCCGTACTTCGCCGAACTGGCGCGCGGCATCGAGGATTACTGCGAGCGTAATGGCTACTGCGTAATTCTCTGTAACTCCGATGACAACCCGGACAAGCAGCGCAGTTACCTGCGCGTGCTGCTGGAAAAGCGCATCGACGGGCTGATTGTCGCTTCGGCGGGCGGTGACGCGGGGCTGGCGGAGGGGCTGGCAGGCGTGCGCACGCCGATGGTGATCGTCGACCGTGGACTGGAAGGTGTGAATGCCGACATGGTGCGGATCGATCACGAATACGGCGCCTATCTGGCAACCCGCCACCTTCTGGAATTGGGGCACCGGGACATCGCAACCATTGGTGGCCCGGCGAGTACCAGTGTGGCGCAGATGCGTCTGGCCGGTTATTGCCGTGCCCTGAAAGAGGCAGGTGTCGAAGTAGCACGCGAGCGCATGCTGGAAAGCGACTTCACCAGTACTGGCGGTTACAACACTGCCGCGATCCTGCTGGAAAACAACCCGCCCAGCGCAATCTTTGCCGGTAACGACATGATCGGTATCGGCGTGCTGCGAGCGGCGGCCGAGCGCAATATTCGCGTGCCGACGGAACTGTCGGTAATCGGCTTCGACGATATTCAAATGAGCCGCTATGTGTACCCGGCGCTGACCACCGTGGGGCAGTCGATCCTGCAGCTCGGCGAGATGGCGGCCGAAGTGCTTTTAAGAAGAATCGCCACGCCGGACATGGCCACCGATCAACGGATCGTGACGCCCAGTATTGTCCTGCGGGAATCGACTGCGCCGCTGGCCGGCGTGTTCGCGCAGTTCCGTTGAAATGGAAAGTCGCAAAATCAACAGCACCGCTGAAACAGAATTGATGAGTAGTGACGTATGCCAGCAAAAGTAGTGGTTATCGGCAGTCTGAACATGGACCTGGTCACCCGGGCGCCACGGCTGCCCCGTGGTGGTGAAACGCTGATCGGCGAGTCGTTTGCCACGGTTTCCGGTGGCAAGGGCGCGAATCAGGCAGTTGCCGCGGCGAGACTGGGGGCGCAGGTGTCGATGGTTGGTTGCGTGGGCAGCGATGCCTACGGCGAACAATTGCGCGGGGCGCTGTTGGCTGAGCAGATCGATTGCCAAGCGGTCAGCACCGTCGACGATTCCAGTGGTGTAGCGTTGATCGTGGTCGATGACAACAGCCAGAACGCAATCGTGATCGTTGCCGGTGCGAACGGTGCGCTGACTGCAGAGGTAATTGATCGTTTCGACGCCGTGTTGCAGGCGGCGGACGTGATCATCTGCCAGCTGGAAGTCCCGGATGCCACGGTCGGTCATGCGCTCAAGCGCGGCCGTGAGTTGGGCAAGACCGTGATCCTCAACCCGGCGCCGGCCAGCCGTCCGCTGCCGGCGGAATGGTACGCGTCCATCGATTATCTGATTCCCAATGAAAGCGAAGCTGCGGCACTGAGTGGTGTGCCAGTGGATTCCCTGGCATCTGCCGAAACCGCTGCATCCCGGCTGATCTCGTTGGGCGCCGGCAAGGTCATCATCACCCTCGGTGCGTTTGCCAACGGCAAAGGCTTCGAGCACTTCCCTGCGCCGAAGGTGAAAGCTGTCGATACCACGGCGGCTGGCGACACCTTCGTCGGTGGTTTCGCCGCTGCGCTGGCGGCTGGCAAAAGCGAAGCCGACGCGATCCGTTTCGGCCAGGTCGCCGCCGCGCTGTCGGTGACCCGTGCTGGCGCGCAACCCTCGATTCCCAACTTGTCCGACGTACAGGCCTTTAACGCACCATGAAAAAGACCCCTTTGCTCAATGTCGCGTTATCGCGGCTGATCGCCTCCCTGGGCCATGGCGACATAGTAGTAATTGGCGACGCGGGTCTGCCGGTGCCGCCAGGCGTTGAGCTGATTGACCTGGCCCTGACCCACGGTATCCCGGACTTCGTCAGCACATTGAAGGTTGTGCTCAGCGAAATGCAGGTCGAGAGCCATGTATTGGCCCATGAGATCCTGGGCAAAAAGCCTTCGGCATTGGCAACGCTCGATGAGCTGAATGCCGACGGTGCGCTGGGTCGGCGTGAGCTGCTCAGTCATGACCAGTTCAAAGTCCTCAGCCGACAGGCACGGGCGATTGTTCGTACGGGCGAATGTCAGCCGTACTGCAACATCGTGCTGGTGGCAG
>LNAP01011107.1_pt1 | contig 16620 bp, 12 predicted proteins | sample 602601 | NCBI WGS metagenome assembly LNAP01 (sample SAMN02440304, study PRJNA202911) | soil metagenome | biome: Subtropical and temperate rainforests or woodlands; isolation source: soil samples (1 kg each in a 20% v/v slurry with milli Q water) were... ... | reverse complement strand
TCGGGTTGGTTCGCGGCTGTCGGCAAAAATTCATCTTGGCAGCAACCCGTTGCCAGGGTGGAGCATCACCCGGCCGAAAGGCCGGGTGCGGATTGAAACCACCTGTGGGATGGCGGGCGGGTCATTGCCTCGCACGCATCACCCGGCCGAAAGGCCGGGTGCGGATTGAAACATCAATCAGCAGCGCGCCGTCAAGCTGATCGAGCGCATCACCCGGCCGAAAGGCCGGGTGCGGATTGAAACGGCGTACCGCCCGTGGCCAGCTCCAGCAGCGCTTCGCATCACCCGGCCGAAAGGCCGGGTGCGGATTGAAACAAGGACAAGGTGCTGGCCACGAAGGACAAGCCCGGCGCATCACCCGGCCGAAAGGCCGGGTGCGGATTGAAACAGGTAGATCAGGTCGCGCCAGCGCTCGGCCGATCCCGCATCACCCGGCCGAAAGGCCGGGTGCGGATTGAAACTGAATGCCCAGATCGGCGGGCGTCGGCAATAATGGCCGCATCACCCGGCCGAAAGGCCGGGTGCGGATTGAAACAAGCTGCGCGATCCCGGGCGTTGGCGATGACCTGCTGGCATCACCCGGCCGAAAGGCCGGGTGCGGATTGAAACAACCTGGACGCCGTGCTCGGCGAGTTTGCCGCGGAGCATCACCCGGCCGAAAGGCCGGGTGCGGATTGAAACAACCGGGACAACGTGGCGTTCGAAGACGTTTCGAGCATCACCCGGCCGAAAGGCCGGGTGCGGATTGAAACCCGCTGGCAATGCCTTTTCCATCGCGGAAGGACGGCATCACCCGGCCGAAAGGCCGGGTGCGGATTGAAACACAATGACGGTGCCTGCAACAGCCACAGTCCCCCAGTGCATCACCCGGCCGAAAGGCCGGGTGCGGATTGAAACAAGGGGCCTGGTCTGGCGTGCTCACGCTGCAGGCCACGCATCACCCGGCCGAAAGGCCGGGTGCGGATTGAAACAGGTCAGTGGTGGCAATGGGCATGCTGTCGCTCCGGCATCACCCGGCCGAAAGGCCGGGTGCGGATTGAAACAAGCCAGGCCGCAAGGATGCCCACATGGCATGGGGCATCACCCGGCCGAAAGGCCGGGTGCGGATTGAAACCTCGAAGACCTTGGCGACTTCTCCGCCGTCAGCCGCATCACCCGGCCGAAAGGCCGGGTGCGGATTGAAACAGCCCGACGGCGCCGGCATCGGAGCAGATCAGGATGGCATCACCCGGCCGAAAGGCCGGGTGCGGATTGAAACGGTAATGTATCTGTCGGTCATTGACGGCTCGAACTGCATCACCCGGCCGAAAGGCCGGGTGCGGATTGAAACGTAGATGTGCTGCGCCGTATGGTCAGCGAGGCGCGCATCACCCGGCCGAAAGGCCGGGTGCGGATTGAAACGAGCGCACTGTCGGGGCCAGCCAGACCCTACTGGCGCATCACCCGGCCGAAAGGCCGGGTGCGGATTGAAACCATGTGGCGCCGCCGTCAAACGTGGCTTGCAGCGGCATCACCCGGCCGAAAGGCCGGGTGCGGATTGAAACAGGTGCGTGAACCCTGACAGCGCGATTGATGTCTTGCATCACCCGGCCGAAAGGCCGGGTGCGGATTGAAACGTGCATGACCTGCGCGATGGCGGGGCAACGGTTTCGGGCATCACCCGGCCGAAAGGCCGGGTGCGGATTGAAACGTGCCGAATCCGCTCCCGCTCCACGGATAAGCGGGGCATCACCCGGCCGAAAGGCCGGGTGCGGATTGAAACTTCACCTGAAGCTGCACATGCACGGGCTGGTCGACGCATCACCCGGCCGAAAGGCCGGGTGCGGATTGAAACTTAATCCGCGCCATCTGCCGGAAGTCGGTCGTGGCGCATCACCCGGCCGAAAGGCCGGGTGCGGATTGAAACACCAGGTTATAGGTGATGGCCGGCTGGCCACGCTCGCATCACCCGGCCGAAAGGCCGGGTGCGGATTGAAACGACAACAGCTGGTCAGAAGCCGTCGACTACATCAGCATCACCCGGCCGAAAGGCCGGGTGCGGATTGAAACAAGGTTAAGCGCGAACAGGTCGGTGGGTACGCCACGCATCACCCGGCCGAAAGGCCGGGTGCGGATTGAAACCCGCCGCGATCAGTGCCCTCGCGCACGCTGCCGGCGCATCACCCGGCCGAAAGGCCGGGTGCGGATTGAAACATCTTGTAGTTGCCGGCTTCTGCCTGGGCCTCAGTCGCATCACCCGGCCGAAAGGCCGGGTGCGGATTGAAACCAACTGCACACGGGCGTAGGGCAGCCATTTGGTGGCGCATCACCCGGCCGAAAGGCCGGGTGCGGATTGAAACCAGTTCGCCGGCCTGGCGGCGCAGGCGGGCGGCCTGCATCACCCGGCCGAAAGGCCGGGTGCGGATTGAAACTTGCCGAACGCCAGCACGGCAAGAATGCCGACGGGCATCACCCGGCCGAAAGGCCGGGTGCGGATTGAAACTCGGTACGGATCTCGCCGAACAAATTTTCGGAGCCGGCATCACCCGGCCGAAAGGCCGGGTGCGGATTGAAACCATCGCGTAGGTGTAGCCGTAGCTGGGCTCCTCCATGCATCACCCGGCCGAAAGGCCGGGTGCGGATTGAAACTCGGCGAGGCGGAGCTGATCCAGCTCACCGACCGGGGCATCACCCGGCCGAAAGGCCGGGTGCGGATTGAAACACGTCGGCCGGCGGGTAGGGCCGCTGTACGCGCTGCATCACCCGGCCGAAAGGCCGGGTGCGGATTGAAACGCCGCGGCGGTGCGCGAGGGGCGCTACCGCAAGCGGCATCACCCGGCCGAAAGGCCGGGTGCGGATTGAAACATCTGGCCGGGCGTCAGCCACTGCGCCAGTGCGTAGCATCACCCGGCCGAAAGGCCGGGTGCGGATTGAAACACAAGCACGACGAGCAAGACGTCACGGCCGAATCGCATCACCCGGCCGAAAGGCCGGGTGCGGATTGAAACGATGCCCTCATCGCCGCCGGCTACGGCCACGATCACCGCATCACCCGGCCGAAAGGCCGGGTGCGGATTGAAACCAACGCGGCCTCGAGCGCGCGCTGGCGCTCCGCCTGCATCACCCGGCCGAAAGGCCGGGTGCGGATTGAAACTCTGGGCGGTGAAGCACCTCACCGCCTGATCTGAGGCATCACCCGGCCGAAAGGCCGGGTGCGGATTGAAACTCGGCGTACAGGCGCGCCACCATTCCGGTCGCGAGGCATCACCCGGCCGAAAGGCCGGGTGCGGATTGAAACAGCTTGGTCAGCGAATCCCAGAATCGGTTGGCGCGGCATCACCCGGCCGAAAGGCCGGGTGCGGATTGAAACCAGGCTGTAGTCGGCTGGCTTGCGCCGTTCCAGCGCATCACCCGGCCGAAAGGCCGGGTGCGGATTGAAACTCGTCCTCGCCCTTGCCGAAGGCGACGGCGACCACGCATCACCCGGCCGAAAGGCCGGGTGCGGATTGAAACGGGATGCTGGCGCGGATCGTCTCGTCAATCTTGAGCATCACCCGGCCGAAAGGCCGGGTGCGGATTGAAACTCCGTTTCTTCGGTGCGGGGGTATCCCAATCACGGCATCACCCGGCCGAAAGGCCGGGTGCGGATTGAAACGCCCCAGGAGCCAAGTTGGTCTCCGCTATCAAACAGGCATCACCCGGCCGAAAGGCCGGGTGCGGATTGAAACCTCCGGCGGGACGGCCTCGCGCCCAACCACCTGTGCATCACCCGGCCGAAAGGCCGGGTGCGGATTGAAACTTCAGGTGTGAAGGTAAGTAGCCCAAGCGCATCCTGCATCACCCGGCCGAAAGGCCGGGTGCGGATTGAAACGTGCTGCCCGGTGGGCAGCATGTGGTGACGCGCAGCATCACCCGGCCGAAAGGCCGGGTGCGGATTGAAACGAGCTCCCCAATGAGCGAGCGCTGAGTATGGCCGCGCATCACCCGGCCGAAAGGCCGGGTGCGGATTGAAACTTGAACTGGCTGCTGTCAACGCAACGACTGATTGGCATCACCCGGCCGAAAGGCCGGGTGCGGATTGAAACCAGCACCTCCGCCAGTGGCGCGAGTCCGGGGAGGACCTGGCATCACCCGGCCGAAAGGCCGGGTGCGGATTGAAACTCCGTGAACAGGTCGGTGAAGGCTTTGGCACGCTCCGGCATCACCCGGCCGAAAGGCCGGGTGCGGATTGAAACGACTGAGGTTTCCGCAGCTCGTGTCCTTGCTCACGCATCACCCGGCCGAAAGGCCGGGTGCGGATTGAAACGGCATCGCCATGCCCATGCGCGCCGACGCGCCGACGCATCACCCGGCCGAAAGGCCGGGTGCGGATTGAAACACGGTGCCCAAGGTCAGCGCGGCGGTGATCGCGCGCATCACCCGGCCGAAAGGCCGGGTGCGGATTGAAACATGGAAATAGTAAGCAACGCTTTACGCCATGTTGTCGCATCACCCGGCCGAAAGGCCGGGTGCGGATTGAAACCTGCTGGGCCATGGCCGAGATGCCCGCGTCGATCAGGCATCACCCGGCCGAAAGGCCGGGTGCGGATTGAAACTGCAGGGCCATGGCCGAGATGGCCGCATCGATCAGGCATCACCCGGCCGAAAGGCCGGGTGCGGATTGAAACAGCTTGATCATGGCCTTGTCGAGCGCGGCGGCGGCCGAAAGGCCGGGTGCGGATTGAAACACCATATTCATCCCCCACCACCTACCCAATCCCCGCATCACCCGGCCGAAAGGCCGGGTGCGGATTGAAACAGGTCGTCGAGGCGGCCCAGCACCGATGCGAACACGCGCATCACCCGGCCGAAAGGCCGGGTGCGGATTGAAACATCGCCCAGCCGCTCACCATGTCGTGCAGCCGCTGCATCACCCGGCCGAAAGGCCGGGTGCGGATTGAAACACGGCCATCGCCGAGGCATCCACCGTCATGGGTTTGTGCATCACCCGGCCGAAAGGCCGGGTGCGGATTGAAACCGTGAGTTGCGCTTGGCTCGGCGCCGACGTGGGGGTTGCATCACCCGGCCGAAAGGCCGGGTGCGGATTGAAACCAGATCAAGGTGCAGACCCGCCCCGGCTACGCGCAGGCATCACCCGGCCGAAAGGCCGGGTGCGGATTGAAACCGCAACGCCGTGTTCGATGCACAGGTCGCGTTCGGCATCACCCGGCCGAAAGGCCGGGTGCGGATTGAAACCAGACCTCAATGGTGCGCTCCTGCGACTGCACCAGGCATCACCCGGCCGAAAGGCCGGGTGCGGATTGAAACACGCGCGCGTCCACGCCGTAGCGGTACTTGTCGCGCATCACCCGGCCGAAAGGCCGGGTGCGGATTGAAACTGGCATGCGTTGCATGGTGAGGCGCGGTGCGGCCGCATCACCCGGCCGAAAGGCCGGGTGCGGATTGAAACCCGTGGCTCGAAAAAGGGGGTCAAACGGACTGGACGCATCACCCGGCCGAAAGGCCGGGTGCGGATTGAAACGTCGACGTGTTGCGGCGCGTGGCCAGCGAGGCGATTGCGCATCACCCGGCCGAAAGGCCGGGTGCGGATTGAAACAAGTCCGACGAGGGCCGCCCGCTGGGCATCCGCCGCATCACCCGGCCGAAAGGCCGGGTGCGGATTGAAACGCCCTCAATGACGAATTCACGCTCACGTCGCCAATCTGCATCACCCGGCCGAAAGGCCGGGTGCGGATTGAAACGGGTCGAACGAGTCGGATAACCCCATGCCCTACCTGCATCACCCGGCCGAAAGGCCGGGTGCGGATTGAAACTTGTCGATGCATGTTACCTACCTTCAGGATGGCGCATCACCCGGCCGAAAGGCCGGGTGCGGATTGAAACGACATACCGGTGTGGGCAGCCCTCAACACGTCCCTGATGCATCACCCGGCCGAAAGGCCGGGTGCGGATTGAAACGCGCGCTATGCCCGCCGGATCGCCCCATCCCTTGGCATCACCCGGCCGAAAGGCCGGGTGCGGATTGAAACCTTGAACGTGGCGATGGTCGTCGTGCGCAGCTCGGCATCACCCGGCCGAAAGGCCGGGTGCGGATTGAAACAGTCCACGCTTGTCTGGTCTCCGATGTGCCATCTAGCATCACCCGGCCGAAAGGCCGGGTGCGGATTGAAACGCTTGGTCGCGGCCCCTGCGCCCAGGTTAGGCACCGCATCACCCGGCCGAAAGGCCGGGTGCGGATTGAAACCAGACCTCGATGTCGCGCTCCTGCGCCGACACGAGGGCATCACCCGGCCGAAAGGCCGGGTGCGGATTGAAACACATGGCGGCCCACCGGCCTCCAGGGCGCCGGCCAGGCATCACCCGGCCGAAAGGCCGGGTGCGGATTGAAACCCCGCTCACATGTCTATGCTGGGCATCATGCTGGCGCATCACCCGGCCGAAAGGCCGGGTGCGGATTGAAACGCCTATCTGTCGCGTGGTTATCGTCCGCAGCAGGCGCGCATCACCCGGCCGAAAGGCCGGGTGCGGATTGAAACAGCAGGTCCATACCGGCGTCTCCTGTCCGTTGATGGCATCACCCGGCCGAAAGGCCGGGTGCGGATTGAAACATGTCGTCAGTCATTTGCGCCCCTCTCAAGCTGAGCATCACCCGGCCGAAAGGCCGGGTGCGGATTGAAACGTCGTGCAGGTCGAACTCCACCTGCACGCTGCGGGCATCACCCGGCCGAAAGGCCGGGTGCGGATTGAAACAACCGGAGCTCGTCTTCGTGGTTGTGCACCAGGCGCATCACCCGGCCGAAAGGCCGGGTGCGGATTGAAACCGGCCGGAATCACTCTTGCCGCTGCGACAATTTTGCATCACCCGGCCGAAAGGCCGGGTGCGGATTGAAACTGCTGATCTTCCTGCTGAAGGCCCGCCGGCCTGGAGCATCACCCGGCCGAAAGGCCGGGTGCGGATTGAAACAAGTCGGCCAAGGTCTTCAGCCCGCTGCTGCAGCGCATCACCCGGCCGAAAGGCCGGGTGCGGATTGAAACTCTGCCGCCGCGCGCAGGATGTTGGCGCGCTCAGGGCATCACCCGGCCGAAAGGCCGGGTGCGGATTGAAACACCTTGTCGTGCTGGGCGCCGTCGTGAGGCAGCCACGCATCACCCGGCCGAAAGGCCGGGTGCGGATTGAAACGCCTGCGGGTTCCACGCCGATTCCTGGTGTATTTGCCGCATCACCCGGCCGAAAGGCCGGGTGCGGATTGAAACGTCCAGCTCGCGCCGGTCAAGGCCGAGTTTCACGGGCATCACCCGGCCGAAAGGCCGGGTGCGGATTGAAACCAGCTGCGCATCAGTACGCGCGCCGGCTACCAGCAGGCATCACCCGGCCGAAAGGCCGGGTGCGGATTGAAACGGCTGCTGACGTCGGTGTCGCACACGTCGCACCCGGCATCACCCGGCCGAAAGGCCGGGTGCGGATTGAAACACGTCCAGCGCGGCGCAGACGCTGCAGAACATCTGCATCACCCGGCCGAAAGGCCGGGTGCGGATTGAAACCTCCAGCGCCTCCACCCCGCGCCGCAGCTCCGCGCTGCATCACCCGGCCGAAAGGCCGGGTGCGGATTGAAACTCCTACGCGCAGGTGTTGGCGGCGCTGGATGTGGGCATCACCCGGCCGAAAGGCCGGGTGCGGATTGAAACTCCGGTGTAAGCTGGTCGAGCTGTTGCAACTGTGCCGAAAGGCCGGGTGCGGATTGAAACAAGTGCTTGCTCGTTCATCGTTCAACCCTCACTGGCATCACCCGGCCGAAAGGCCGGGTGCGGATTGAAACATTTCAAAGACGCTGAGCCTGTCGCCGCAGGAGGCGCATCACCCGGCCGAAAGGCCGGGTGCGGATTGAAACGCCAGTGGTGCGGCGTGGACGTTTGCCGACGAGGGGCATCACCCGGCCGAAAGGCCGGGTGCGGATTGAAACGGCGTGGAGGAGTGCGAGCCGGTGGGCTGGCGCCACGCATCACCCGGCCGAAAGGCCGGGTGCGGATTGAAACATCGTGTCGGCTGCGGAAGTCGACACAGCTTCCAGGCATCACCCGGCCGAAAGGCCGGGTGCGGATTGAAACATCGTCGCGTCGTGGACGATGTTCAGGCCCATTTCCGCATCACCCGGCCGAAAGGCCGGGTGCGGATTGAAACTCCAGCAGCGTGTAGTGCTTCCGGCACTTGGCGTGCATCACCCGGCCGAAAGGCCGGGTGCGGATTGAAACGCTCAGGCGCTGGCGTCCGGCACGCTGCGCGGCGAGCATCACCCGGCCGAAAGGCCGGGTGCGGATTGAAACGCCACCGCGAACGGCTGGACGCAGAATCAATGGAGCATCACCCGGCCGAAAGGCCGGGTGCGGATTGAAACTGGAGGCCGAGGCGGCGGTGCTGGGCCGCGTGGGCATCACCCGGCCGAAAGGCCGGGTGCGGATTGAAACATCGGCTACGTGTCCGAAAACGTGTTCGCCAGCCGCATCACCCGGCCGAAAGGCCGGGTGCGGATTGAAACCCGCACCACCTACGGCGAATTGATCCACACGCCAGCAGCATCACCCGGCCGAAAGGCCGGGTGCGGATTGAAACGATGGCGGCGCCCAGCGCTGTTGCTGCCTTGGCGGGCGCATCACCCGGCCGAAAGGCCGGGTGCGGATTGAAACTCGTCGACCAAGCAGGTGGTCGGCTACCGCTACTAGCATCACCCGGCCGAAAGGCCGGGTGCGGATTGAAACAGCGTGCGCACCACAAACGCCGCGCCCGGCCCGCCGTGCATCACCCGGCCGAAAGGCCGGGTGCGGATTGAAACTTGACCGCCGCACCGCGCAGCTCGTCCATCAGCCGCATCACCCGGCCGAAAGGCCGGGTGCGGATTGAAACATCCGCTCGCCGGCCGCCGTCAGATACTCATCCAGCAGCCGAAAGGCCGGGTGCGGATTGAAACAAGTGCTTGCTCGTTCATCGTTCAACCCTCACTGGCATCACCCGGCCGAAAGGCCGGGTGCGGATTGAAACACGAAATTGGATTAGGACAGCCCTGCGCCCACTTGCATCACCCGGCCGAAAGGCCGGGTGCGGATTGAAACGCGAGGCGCAACGGGCCCTGCGCGAGGCGGCGCGGGCATCACCCGGCCGAAAGGCCGGGTGCGGATTGAAACATTTTGTAGTTGCCGACTTCGGCCTGGGACTCAGGCATCACCCGGCCGAAAGGCCGGGTGCGGATTGAAACCCCTACAACGGCAGAACCATCGTGTACGACGCCGAGCATCACCCGGCCGAAAGGCCGGGTGCGGATTGAAACAGGAGGCGGTGGGCATGCCAATGGACCCCGGAGGGGCATCACCCGGCCGAAAGGCCGGGTGCGGATTGAAACCGCTGATTACCGCCCATCCCACCGCCCCCGAACCGCATCACCCGGCCGAAAGGCCGGGTGCGGATTGAAACCTTTGGGGATGCCATAACGGATGTTTTTGTGTGGGCATCACCCGGCCGAAAGGCCGGGTGCGGATTGAAACACCTTCACCCGCTGCGGCTTGGCCACCGTGTTGGCGCATCACCCGGCCGAAAGGCCGGGTGCGGATTGAAACTCGACTGGGCGGTGAATGCGGGCCTGGCGCGGGCGCATCACCCGGCCGAAAGGCCGGGTGCGGATTGAAACGCTGTTGCGGTCAATGCGTCAGCACTGCTACCCTGGCATCACCCGGCCGAAAGGCCGGGTGCGGATTGAAACGTGCCAAACCCCGCCCCGCTCCAGGGATAAGCTGGCATCACCCGGCCGAAAGGCCGGGTGCGGATTGAAACCCGTCGGCCGTCATCACCCACATGCCCACCGTGACCGCATCACCCGGCCGAAAGGCCGGGTGCGGATTGAAACTTTGCGGTCGAGGCGCTGCGCATCGTGCTGATGCCGCATCACCCGGCCGAAAGGCCGGGTGCGGATTGAAACAGATCGTGATACGTCCGCCCAGGCGCGAACACCCGGCATCACCCGGCCGAAAGGCCGGGTGCGGATTGAAACGGTTTGCAGGCTCTGCCCGCCGAACATCGTCATGGCATCACCCGGCCGAAAGGCCGGGTGCGGATTGAAACAAGAAGTCCATTTGTGTTTGCAGGCAGCCGTTTGGAAGCATCACCCGGCCGAAAGGCCGGGTGCGGATTGAAACTTTAAGTTCATGCGGCGCTTCCTTTGTGCTCGGCGGGCATCACCCGGCCGAAAGGCCGGGTGCGGATTGAAACACCGTGTCGTCCTCCGTGTGCCGGCGGCGCCGGCGCATCACCCGGCCGAAAGGCCGGGTGCGGATTGAAACCCGTCGCCCTTGGTGCCACCGCGAAAATCCATAGTGCATCACCCGGCCGAAAGGCCGGGTGCGGATTGAAACAGCCTGTCCAGCACCATCTACGGCGCCGTGCCCGCCGCATCACCCGGCCGAAAGGCCGGGTGCGGATTGAAACGCCGCTGGCCGCGGCGCTGGGCAGGATGCCGGGGGCATCACCCGGCCGAAAGGCCGGGTGCGGATTGAAACTTGTGGATGATCGCGCTGGCCTGAATCTCCCAGTCGTGCATCACCCGGCCGAAAGGCCGGGTGCGGATTGAAACGCCGTAGGTGGTGCGGGAAATGGTCGTGGTGGTCGCATCACCCGGCCGAAAGGCCGGGTGCGGATTGAAACCCATTGGGCGACACGTCGTAGATTTCGTGGTGGCGCATCACCCGGCCGAAAGGCCGGGTGCGGATTGAAACCCGCAGAGGCTGTTTTGCCGCGAAATCGCTGCTCCCGCATCACCCGGCCGAAAGGCCGGGTGCGGATTGAAACATCCAGCGACTCGACCCCGCGCCGCAGCTCGGCGCTGCATCACCCGGCCGAAAGGCCGGGTGCGGATTGAAACGCCAATGCGCGGCCCGTTGTCCTGCCGGTCCTGCGCATCACCCGGCCGAAAGGCCGGGTGCGGATTGAAACAGCGTCCCGCCCCGCGAAGACGGCAGCCCGCGCTGGGCATCACCCGGCCGAAAGGCCGGGTGCGGATTGAAACAGCCTTCATGATGAGCGCGCGCATCGCCAGCATCTGCATCACCCGGCCGAAAGGCCGGGTGCGGATTGAAACGCCATCCACCTGCGCATCAGTCGCCGCTTGATGGCGCATCACCCGGCCGAAAGGCCGGGTGCGGATTGAAACGCGATGATCTTCTCGTGCGTCACGCCCGGGTCGAGCATCACCCGGCCGAAAGGCCGGGTGCGGATTGAAACTCGCCGACGTGCGGCGCCATCGCCGCAAGCTGTCGGCATCACCCGGCCGAAAGGCCGGGTGCGGATTGAAACGTGTAGTGCGCGAGGAACACCCGGCCCTTGTGACGGCATCACCCGGCCGAAAGGCCGGGTGCGGATTGAAACATGTGGTGGGTTCACTCGCGTTGGCACGGTGGGCGCATCACCCGGCCGAAAGGCCGGGTGCGGATTGAAACACCTTCGAGCCGTGGCAGATGTTGACCACCAAGGGCATCACCCGGCCGAAAGGCCGGGTGCGGATTGAAACCCTGCTGGAATCCATGAAGGACGCCAATTTGCACGCGCATCACCCGGCCGAAAGGCCGGGTGCGGATTGAAACCCCTGCTCTTTCAGGTGCGTGAACCCGGACAGAGCGCATCACCCGGCCGAAAGGCCGGGTGCGGATTGAAACCCGGTCGAAATCGACGGGCGGCCGGGCACCCTGGGCGGCATCACCCGGCCGAAAGGCCGGGTGCGGATTGAAACATCGTTATAATCCTGATCCCACGTGCCACGGAACTGCATCACCCGGCCGAAAGGCCGGGTGCGGATTGAAACGTGGTGATGGTGCCGGTCTCGTTCATGGGCGCGGGCATCACCCGGCCGAAAGGCCGGGTGCGGATTGAAACAGCACGGTGTCGCGCACGAACACGGCCGCGGGGCTGGCATCACCCGGCCGAAAGGCCGGGTGCGGATTGAAACAGCGTGTCGGTGGTGAACCGTGCCGCCTGGCGCAGCGCATCACCCGGCCGAAAGGCCGGGTGCGGATTGAAACCGTAGTGGTGCTTGCGCTCGTTGAACTCCAGCTCGCATCACCCGGCCGAAAGGCCGGGTGCGGATTGAAACTTGATCACGATGCCCTGATCGCGGAAGCCCTTGGGCATCACCCGGCCGAAAGGCCGGGTGCGGATTGAAACCACCAGGCCGGCCAGGGCAGGCGGGTCTGGGTGGTCCGCATCACCCGGCCGAAAGGCCGGGTGCGGATTGAAACGCGCAGCAGGGTCCGCTGCAGATAGCACACCGGCAGGCATCACCCGGCCGAAAGGCCGGGTGCGGATTGAAACCGGTGATGCACCGGCCTTGCATCCCGCAGCCGGATGGGCATCACCCGGCCGAAAGGCCGGGTGCGGATTGAAACTCGGCGCGGCTCGCGCTGCCGACAGTGGTGGCGGGCATCACCCGGCCGAAAGGCCGGGTGCGGATTGAAACCTCACCGACGCGATGGGCGCCACCGAGGACGAATAGCATCACCCGGCCGAAAGGCCGGGTGCGGATTGAAACAGCGTGGTCGGCTCGGTGTCTGGCGCGCAGGCGGAGCATCACCCGGCCGAAAGGCCGGGTGCGGATTGAAACTGCTCGTCCTCGATGTAGACGAGCCAGCCCACGCGCATCACCCGGCCGAAAGGCCGGGTGCGGATTGAAACCCGGCGCCGTGTCTACAGTTTTGTATACTGTTGAGCATCACCCGGCCGAAAGGCCGGGTGCGGATTGAAACACAGACGGACCTCGACAAGATCGAAACTCGCCGCGCATCACCCGGCCGAAAGGCCGGGTGCGGATTGAAACAAGGATGGCTGTCTCGTATCCGGATTTCGTGGCCGAGCATCACCCGGCCGAAAGGCCGGGTGCGGATTGAAACCCGTGGGTTGACGCATGAGCGCAGGGCTGGCATTAGCATCACCCGGCCGAAAGGCCGGGTGCGGATTGAAACCATGAGCGCGCGAACGAGCGGCTCGACCTCATCGGCGCATCACCCGGCCGAAAGGCCGGGTGCGGATTGAAACTCGGTCAGCGTGACTTCGAACACGTTGGCCGTGGTGCATCACCCGGCCGAAAGGCCGGGTGCGGATTGAAACCCATACCCCCGGCTCAATGTGATGGAGCGTCCAACGCATCACCCGGCCGAAAGGCCGGGTGCGGATTGAAACTTGTCGCGCGGCACCAGGTAGGCATGCTGCAACGCAGCATCACCCGGCCGAAAGGCCGGGTGCGGATTGAAACATGCCAGCCTCCGAAGCCAAAAAAAAGCGCCCACCCGCATCACCCGGCCGAAAGGCCGGGTGCGGATTGAAACAGTAAAGGCGGTTGACCCGGCCACGACTACGACATTGCATCACCCGGCCGAAAGGCCGGGTGCGGATTGAAACACGAGTCGGTGCGCGGCGACCGTCTGCGCCGCGCGCATCACCCGGCCGAAAGGCCGGGTGCGGATTGAAACCGCTTGGAGAGACCGCAGAAAGCTATGAAATCGACGCATCACCCGGCCGAAAGGCCGGGTGCGGATTGAAACTGCGACTGAACGGCATAGACTACGACGTCACAGGGGCATCACCCGGCCGAAAGGCCGGGTGCGGATTGAAACGCCGCGAGGAACAGGCGGAAGCGGAACGCCGGGTGCATCACCCGGCCGAAAGGCCGGGTGCGGATTGAAACAAGATTTACGGCACCATGCGCACGGCCGGCAATGTGCATCACCCGGCCGAAAGGCCGGGTGCGGATTGAAACAGGGCGGGGAGGATGTCAATGCTTAGTTGGTATCGCATCACCCGGCCGAAAGGCCGGGTGCGGATTGAAACGATTAGCCAGCATCAGGCGAACGCCTTGCCGCCGGGCATCACCCGGCCGAAAGGCCGGGTGCGGATTGAAACCGTATCACTCCTCGACTTCGCGCGTGACATCATGGCGCATCACCCGGCCGAAAGGCCGGGTGCGGATTGAAACAGCGTAGCCGTGCGGAAGCTCACTATCTCCCAGGCATCACCCGGCCGAAAGGCCGGGTGCGGATTGAAACTCCATGCCGCGGCTACCGCTCTCGAATAGATCTCCTCGCATCACCCGGCCGAAAGGCCGGGTGCGGATTGAAACTGGACCTATGGCCCGGTGCTGTCCCAGGAGCAGCGCAGCATCACCCGGCCGAAAGGCCGGGTGCGGATTGAAACAGCAGCGGGGCGACGTGAGGCTGACGCACGATTCCTGCATCACCCGGCCGAAAGGCCGGGTGCGGATTGAAACCTGCGCGGACTAGGCCGCCAGGGAACGTGCCAATGGGCATCACCCGGCCGAAAGGCCGGGTGCGGATTGAAACAAGAAACGCGGCGGCGCCAGCGTGGCGACTATTGATTGCATCACCCGGCCGAAAGGCCGGGTGCGGATTGAAACTTTTTGTTGTTGGTGTCGTCGTCGGTCTTTGCAGTGGCATCACCCGGCCGAAAGGCCGGGTGCGGATTGAAACACCGCCACAAGCGCCGCCATCACCCTGCACAGCACCGCATCACCCGGCCGAAAGGCCGGGTGCGGATTGAAACGCGCCGGGCGCCGAGCGTGGCGACAAGATCAGCGACTGCATCACCCGGCCGAAAGGCCGGGTGCGGATTGAAACGACGCGGTGATCGGCAACGTGCCGTTTGGCCTGCGCATCACCCGGCCGAAAGGCCGGGTGCGGATTGAAACACCAAGCGGCACGTCAACATAATCGCGCCAGCCACCATGCATCACCCGGCCGAAAGGCCGGGTGCGGATTGAAACCTTACCAGTAACTGCAAAGACCGACGACGACACGAGCATCACCCGGCCGAAAGGCCGGGTGCGGATTGAAACGCACCGTCCACGTGCAGCAGAGCGGCGACGTTCGCGCATCACCCGGCCGAAAGGCCGGGTGCGGATTGAAACCATCTACAGAAAACCTACAGCTATGGCGGCGAAACCGCATCACCCGGCCGAAAGGCCGGGTGCGGATTGAAACAGAACGACGTGACCAACAAAGCCACGCGAAATTTCGCATCACCCGGCCGAAAGGCCGGGTGCGGATTGAAACGGGTAGTTGGCCAGGTAATCCGTTCCGGGGATCGTGCATCACCCGGCCGAAAGGCCGGGTGCGGATTGAAACATGCGGCCTCGGCCCGCGGGCAATTGAGCGGTCTATCGCATCACCCGGCCGAAAGGCCGGGTGCGGATTGAAACCTCCGGCAGACGGACACCGCGCGTCATCGCCATGCGCGCATCACCCGGCCGAAAGGCCGGGTGCGGATTGAAACTTCTCCCTCGGCGGCGTGGTGGTGCCGATCGAATCGGCATCACCCGGCCGAAAGGCCGGGTGCGGATTGAAACCTGCTGCGTGCCCAGCTTGAAAAACCAGTTGATGTGCATCACCCGGCCGAAAGGCCGGGTGCGGATTGAAACAGTGTGTGATTTGGGTTGATGAAAGTAGCCACACGCATCACCCGGCCGAAAGGCCGGGTGCGGATTGAAACGCCGCCTGGGCCGAGCGCGTCATCGAAGCCGCCACACGCATCACCCGGCCGAAAGGCCGGGTGCGGATTGAAACACCGACAATTCGCGCCATGTGTCCCCACAGGCCGGAGCATCACCCGGCCGAAAGGCCGGGTGCGGATTGAAACTTCTAGCCCGTGGCACTTTTTCATATTTGGCCGAAAGGCCGGGTGCGGATTGAAACACCATATTCATCCCCCACCACCTACCCAATCCCCGCATCACCCGGCCGAAAGGCCGGGTGCGGATTGAAACTCGCCGTAATACACACTTGCGACGTGAGCCTTCGGCATCACCCGGCCGAAAGGCCGGGTGCGGATTGAAACTGGGCTAACTACGTCACCGCTCGTATTGCTGTTGGTGCATCGCCCGGCCGAAAGGCCGGGTGCGGATTGAAACTTCGCCAGGAACCGCAAGTGCTGACCTTTGTGGTATGCATCACCCGGCCGAAAGGCCGGGTGCGGATTGAAACCCTGATCTTGCCGGTGTTAATAATCAACACATCATCGCATCACCCGGCCGAAAGGCCGGGTGCGGATTGAAACATCAATCGCGCGACGCACTGGCTGCGATCCGATCCGCATCACCCGGCCGAAAGGCCGGGTGCGGATTGAAACAATTTGGCTGAGGGAATGGCTGGCGGCGCACTACGAGCATCACCCGGCCGAAAGGCCGGGTGCGGATTGAAACCTCCTGTAAATTGAGCCATGGGCGTGTGCGGCGCTCGCATCACCCGGCCGAAAGGCCGGGTGCGGATTGAAACATTAAGTCTTTTAGCGCTTGTGCTGCCTCTAATGCTGGCATCACCCGGCCGAAAGGCCGGGTGCGGATTGAAACCAAGATCAGTCGTTCAGCCTGGTGGCTTTCGACCCGCATCACCCGGCCGAAAGGCCGGGTGCGGATTGAAACTCGCCCGGCTTCTTCATGCCGTTGGTGTCGCCGACCGCATCACCCGGCCGAAAGGCCGGGTGCGGATTGAAACACCAAGGCACAGCTTGGATTCAAGAATCAAGTGCAACACGCTTTGAGAAATTGGCGATTTCTTCGGCCATGGCTTCGTCCGGTGTTCTCCAGTCCAAGGTTTTTCGAG
>LNAP01002920.1_pt1 | contig 16633 bp, 14 predicted proteins | sample 602601 | NCBI WGS metagenome assembly LNAP01 (sample SAMN02440304, study PRJNA202911) | soil metagenome | biome: Subtropical and temperate rainforests or woodlands; isolation source: soil samples (1 kg each in a 20% v/v slurry with milli Q water) were... ... | reverse complement strand
CTAAGCACGCTTTTTACCCTGCAACCGGGCGATCTTATTTTCACGGGCACGCCTTCAGGGGTTGGTCCGGTGGTGCGCTCCGACCTGCTGACCGCATCGGTCGACGGGGTCGCCCAATTCAGTGTGCGTGTAAGGTAGGTTACGTAGTCTTTTCAGCAGTCTTTGCAGCAAAAACTATTAGAACAAGGAGACAAGCATGTTAAGAAGAGACTTTATTCGTGCCGGTATCGCTACTTGCGGATCGGCTGTTTTGGCCGCACCGGTTTTCGGCAAGAACTACCCTTCGGGACCTGTGACTGTCGTTTTGCCGCTGCAGGCCGGCAGTGCATCGGATGTTGCCGTGCGCCATGCCGTCACCGGTCTTGCGTCGCGCATGGCTGCAAACTTCGTTGTTGAAAACCTGGCCTCGGCTGCAGGCGTGGTCGGGCTCGAGCGCTTGTCTCGGGCCAAGCCCGATGGGCAGACCATTGCCGCGTTGAACAACAGTATTCTTACGATACTGCCGCACCTGCAGCCGCAACACGTCAAAATCGACACTCGTACAGAGTTTGTGCCCATCGCAGGTATTGCCAATATACCTACCTTTTTTGCGGTCCCGGGCGATTCGTCGATCAAGTCTATCAAAGACCTTGTAGAGCAGGCACGTCAGAGTCCTGGCCACATCAGTTACTCGTCGGGTGCTGTTGGCAGCCCGCAGCATCTTGCGACGGAAATGTTTTGCTCTATTACCGGGGTGAAACTGCTTCACGTACCTTATCGCGGAGCCAGCCAGGCCGCGTTGGCTGTAGCGGCCCGCGAAGTGGGCGTGATGTCTATGGCTTTATCGCTGGCAAAGCCTTTTCTGGCCGACGGACGCGTCCGTCTGATCGGTTACTGCGGGCTGGAAAGGCATTCACAGTATCCGGATATCCCTACCCTGAATGAACAGGGCGTTTCCGGGTATGAGTATTCATCGTGGGTCAGCTTATTTGCGCAAAAAGATGTGCCGTCCGACATCGTAGCGGTTTTACGTAAACAGGCGAAGGCCGTTGTTAATGATCAGGCGCTGCAGACGCAGCTCGTCAACGCCGGCCTGGATCCCTGGCCGCGAACCCCGGAGCAATTGTCCAAAATAGTAAAAGAGGACTACGCGAAGTGGAAGAAAATTGTTAAGGACGCCAACATCCAGCAAGTGTGACATTAGGACTAACTTACTATGCCGCCAGTTCATATAGCAGGCTATCAGGGAAGCGCATCCATCTTGACCCGCTCCATCCAGGCTCTGGTTGACAGAATGACTGCGCTAGAGCCAGATTGGGAGGTGCAAGCCGAGTACGATGTTACGCTGTCGGGTGAGACTTCCGCGTCGATGTATCGCAGTGTCGACTCTGGGGCGCGGCAAGTATGCTACATAGCATCGGGTTATTTATCAGCAAGGGTTCCTGATCTGGCTGCGCTTGATTTGCCATTTTGCGTCGGCGATCGTGGTGCTGCTTTGCTTGCCCTGGATGGCGATGCCGGCCGCTATCTGACATTTATGCTTGAGCAGCAGACGGGCTATAAGGTTTTAGGGTATTGGGACAATGGGTTTCGCCATATTTCAAATGGCGTGCGCCCGATTATGAGCGCGCAAGATTGTAAGGGCCTGACGATACGTACGTTGGACAGTGCGGGGTATCGCGACGCCCTGGCTGCGATGGGGTTCACACCTAAAACAACAGATGTAAAAGATTTGGTGCGCATGGTGCAGTCGCGCGAGGTCGATGCACAGGAAAACCCCTTGACCAATTTTGTGAATTTCGGTCTTTGGCGCCATCACCCCTATGTAAGCATGACGGGGCACATTTTCGGAGTTCTATTACTGGTATGCAACAAGGCGTGGTTTGCAGGCCTGGCACCTCGCCAGCAAGATGCACTGCTTGATGCCTCCAGGCACTCAACACAGCTGCAGCGAGAAATGGCTGCACACGAGGATGAAGTTTCAATGCAGCATCTTGTCGGTCAAGGGGTTGAAGTAATCGAGCGGCAAAACCTGGATATTCGTTCGATGCGCCAGGCGACCCGTTCCATTATCGAATGCAAGCGCAAGCTTCTGCCAAAGCAGCTTGTGTCTTCTTATTTAGATCAGGTGGCCATCTAGAGTTGTTCTGTTACGCATCTTGGTTGGCCGTATAAAGTATATGGGCTAAATGTATTAATGCTTTTTTTTGTGCATTTTTTTGGAACTTTAATTAAGATTGAATCTCATCGCATATTTTTATCCCCCTTCCAGCGTGGCCTTCAAGAGCCGGAGTTTTTCTTTAGCGATACGTCCTTCGACATATCTTTACTTACCAAAAAGCGTGCAGGTTTAGTATCATTTTTGCTTAAGTCGGGCATAAACTTCTATATATCAAAGATATATTAAAAATGTGTTGGGTCAATGCGTTGTTAGCGGCGATACCAGTAAGGCATAATTCCTATGAATAATAATGCGCCTATCGTTCAAGTGGACATGTCCTTGCTTGCTCCCGGATCATTGGCTGACTTATTTACAACGGGAGCCTTGGCAGTAATAGTCGACTGCGCGTCAACGCTGCATCCCATCTGGAGTGCGCTGATTGAGAACAAAGCCGAGCAACTGCCCTGGCATGGGACCATGCGGGATATGGCCCGTAACCATTATGCTGGCGCCGATCTGGGCGAACATGTTGGCGACATGTTTCATTACACTCCTTACCGCATTGCCTATATTGCGCGAAAATTCGAATTGATGAGGGATGTCAGCACTTCGCAATTGGTAACGGTTCCCGAGTATTTTTTTCAGGGCAATGAACGGTTCTCTTCCCCAACTCCGATCTTTGAAGCATGCTGGACAATTGTCCAGAACATCATGAAATGGTTGACGCCGCCTGGCTCCGCCGCAAGCAGCTTCCACGCCGTCGTGCACCGGCTAAAATATGAGCCCGATATTCAATTGACAGAACGTCATTACGCGCTGGCTAAAAGCGCAGTAGGCCGCTGGGCGCAGCTAGGTTACGAAATCGATACGCTGCGCGAGCAGGCACGTGGCCCGCTTGATCACACTGGCGTCAGTGACATGTGCGCTATTCTTAGCCTTGTCGCCCCAATGCGGCGGCTATTGGATCGGGTAAATACCAGCTTTGCACGCAGTGATGCTCGCCGTGCGCTGCCAGAAGGTGCGCGCTTAATCGGCAAGCCGCATTACGACGGCCGATATTTCAGTGCAACATGCGGTTCGCGGGGCCATATCAGCACCGAGATTTATGACGGCAAGCATTGGCATGAGTTGCCAGTGGATCGCGATCATCTGGTAATCGTTCCCGGGTTGCAAGCCAAGAAAGCTTTCGGATTATCGCCCACTTTGCATCGCATAATTCATCGGTCTGATTACGTCGAGTGCTCTGGCGATCAAAGCCATGCGCCTGACATCACTTTGTTGTTCGGTAGTAAAAGTTCCTGTTAGAAATTGCTTCTGCTATTGCGTAAGTTGCAACGCGCATGTAACTTATTGAATTATATCTTTCCGATGTGAAAGTTATGTAATAAAAATAAACAGCAATGGCACAGGAGATACGAGTGGATCAGGAAAACCTTCCGACAGAGCATCTTGTTAAATCTGATAAGCGTTTCTTGCTGGTGCTATGGCTCTTGTTTGTTATGTCACTGGGGCTTGCGCCGTTGTATGGCACCTTGCAACTGGCTTTAGCCGTCGGTTTGCCGGTAGCGCTTATACCGTCTGCGTTAATCGTGTGGAAGCCTGGTGCGCTTGTAACCCGCATGTCCGTCGCTGTGGCGTTGATGTTGTTCTGTGCGTTGCACATTCATCAGGCGCGGGGCATGGCTGAACTGCATTTCGGCATCTTTGTATTGCTGGCTTTCCTGGTTTGCTACCGCGATTGGCGTGTCATTATTGTGGCGGCCCTGGTCGCCGCGGTTCATCATCTTAGTTTCAATTATTTGCAGCAATGGGGCTACGAAGTTATTTGTTTTACGAACCCCGGTTTGGGCATTGTTCTGACCCATGCCGCTTATGTTGTTATCGAGGCATTGGTTTTGTCTTACGTCGCGGTCATGCTTCAGCAAGAAGCCAGGAAGGCGATGGAAAGCGGTGTTACCTTGCAGCATACGCTCGACGCCATGCGCGTTACGGCCGACGGGGTTCGTCAGGGTATACAAGCGATTGTCATCGCGTCTAAAGAAATCTCGGCTGGCAGTGCTAATCTTTCTTCACATACCGATTCGCAAGTTTCAAGTTTACGCGAAGCGGCCGGATCAATCGAGCAATTCACGAGCACAGTCAATCAAAACGCCGACCACGCAAAACAGGCCAATCAATTGGTATCTTCGGCGTCGTCGGTTGCGGTCAAAGGAGGCGAAGTCGTCACTCAGGTGGTTGACACGATGGATTCCATTAAAAACAGTTCACACAAAATCGTGGACATTATCAGTTTGATCGACGGAATTGCTTTTCAGACCAATATTCTTGCTTTGAATGCGGCCGTTGAAGCGGCGCGTGCAGGCGAGCATGGACGTAGTTTTGCCATAGTGGCAACCGAAGTGCGTACGTTGGCTCAGCGTAGCGCCAGTGCTGCCAAAGATATCAAGATACTGGTTGAGGATACTGTACAGAAAGTTGATGCGGGCAGCGTTCTGGTGGGTGAAGCCGGGCAAACTATGGAGCTTATCGTGGCGTCCGTGAAACACGTGGCTGGCATCATTAGTGAAATTACCGTAGCCAGCCAGGAGCAAAGCGATGGCATCCGGCAAATCAATCAAACCATGTTGCAAATGGATGAAATGACGCGACAGAACGCCGCATTGGTCGAGCAGTCGAATGTGGCCGTACAAAGCATGCACGGCCACGCCAATCGGGTATCGGATGCAATGGATGGTTTCGATCAGGGCGAGGGTAAAGAAACCTTCGTCGCCACAGCAGACATGTCTGTCGTGGCAACACGGGAACATACATCAGTGCCGCTGCGCCATTCATCACCCAGCCCGATTTTGGCCGGGTGATGGCACTTGGGGTGCTGTCCGGTTAATTTGCTTCCGTCAGCCAGACAGCACACTAGACGGCATTCAAGTCGGCGCAGAGCACCGTGCCGGTTTCTGATTCCGTTACATAAATTGTTTGCTCATCGTTTTTGTCGATGGCCAGATTGGTGGTAGTAGACCCGGTTGGGCTGGTAAAAATGGCCTCTGGCTCGCCTCGCTTATTCAGCACCCATACATAACCCAGACTGGCGTGTGCCACCAGTAGCCGGCCGCAATGATCGATCGCCATGCCATCTGGGCCGCTGGCGCCGTAGAAGGTGAAGAATTGGCCCACCTTCGAGACACTGCCATCGGCCAGCAGAGGCACTCGCCATACGCAGTTTCCCCGGGTAGCCGCCACAAACAGTACTTTTTCATCGAGAGACAGCGCGAGTCCATTCGGGCTGGGCACATTATCCAACAGAAGATCAAGCTGCCCCGAGGAGCGTAAGCGATAGACACGGCCGGTCGGATCATGCAGACCGGTTTGGCCTTGATCGGTGAAGAAAATATCGCCATTGCGTGCAATCGTCAGGTCGTTCACCCCTTTGAATTGCTCGGCATTTCTGCGGCTTAGCAAGGCAGATACTTCACCGGAATGCACATTGATACGCACTAAGCCATTGCGGTAGTCGGCTACTGCCAGCTCATGTTCATTCAGAAGCTTCATCCCGTTGGGCTCGCCTTTATATTCGGCGACCAATGACCACTCTTTGGATGGAGAGATGCGAAATATGCGACCAAATGGGATGTCGGTGATATACAGATTGCCCTTGCCGTCGAGTACCGGGCCTTCTATAAAACTGTCGATGAAAGCCCCATTTTTGTTAGCGTCGGCCCACTCCGAGCGTGTTCCATTTTTACGAAAATGCTCTGGCATTCTGGAAAAAATTTGCATCGGAATCTCTTTGGGCATTGTTCTGAAATACATGGTTTTTTCCTTTTTTATCTGCAATGTTTTTTATTCCGCTTCCAAGCCGTACACAGGTACTGTTGCGCTTCGCTTTGTGTTTACGATCGATTTGGAAGCGGAGTCAGCGCCAGCCCTTAGGGTTTAAAGCCCAGGGCTCGAAAGCACTGAGTCGAGGCAGAAGCCGCGGCGATTTTCACTTGATCGGGGTTCTATAAGTTAGCTTGACATTCTATCTTGATTCTGTGATTATTTGCTCAAATACTATCTTATAAGATCTTATTCTATAAGATAGAATTAAGTGGGTTCTAGTGAGAAAATCTGTGAACGTCGTGCGCCACGATGGATGGGCGGTCGTCAGAATCAATCGCGAGATCAAACGAAATGCGCTTTTAATCGGTGCTATAGCAATGTCGCTACGCGGGCTGTAAACCTTGCCGGCGCATACCGAGTGGGGTGGCTGGGTTGGGTATGCGCAATTCAGGCGCGAAAGTCGAATAATTTCTGGAGATAAATCATGCAACGTAAAACCTTTGGCCAATGGCTGGCTGTACTGTCCATGTCGGTTTTGATACCGGCAAGTTCATCATTTGCAGACACATTTCCGTCCAGGGCTGTCTCAATTATTGTGCCGTTTTCTGTGGGTGGATCAACCGATCTGGTGGCTCGTCTGGTTGCGTCCGGAATGGGCGAGCAGGGTACGGAGACCATAGTCGATAATCGTACCGGGGGTGGGGGTGTTATTGGGTGGAATACCGTAGCCCGGGCCAAGCCCGATGGCTACACCTTGCTGACCACCGAAATGTCTTATGCGATTGCGGCCAGCCTTGTGCCGAATCTGCCATTCGATCCAAAGAAAAGCTTGCAGCAGATCACCATTGCAGCGTCGGTTCCGCATGTGCTGGTGGTCAATCCTGCCGTAAAGGCGAAAACCGTGCAAGAGTTCATAGACTTGGCCAAAGCGAATCCCGGAAAGTTTTTCTACGGATCGGGCGGCACCGGAACGAACACGCATCTGGGAGGTGCATTGTTCAATAGCCTTGCGGGCGTTGAATTGGTCCACGTTCCTTACCGTGGCGCCGGGGCTGCGCTGAAGGATCTTATCGCGGGGGAAACCCAGGCGTTGATTACGTCGATACCCACAGCGCTTCCCTATATCCGTTCTGGGCAGCTGCGCGCGCTTTTGGTAACCAGCGAAGACAAGGTTTCGGTTTTACCTGATGTGCCGTCCGCGCCCGAGGTTGGCATGCCGAAGATGGTTATGAAGTTCTGGATCGGCTTTGCTGCGCCAGAGGGTACGCCTGCGCCCATAATGGACCGGCTGAACAAAGACCTTGTGGCCACGGTCAATTCCCCGGAAATCAAAAAACGCTTGATCGAACAGGGGCTGGATCCCGTGGGCAGCACAGCGCAGCAGGCAACGCAGCTTCTCGACGACGAAATAGAGCGTTGGAGGGAAGTTATTCAGGCGGCCGGCATTAAGCCTAACTAGGAAGGAACTATGTCTAAACCGTTGCAGGGTGTGCGCGTCCTTGATTTGACCAATGTGCTGTCAGGACCATTCTGCTGCCATCAGCTGGCGCACATGGGGGCCGACATCATCAAGGTGGAAACACCGAAGGGTGGCGATCTGGCTCGTCAGCTTGGCGCAGATGCCGATCTGAATCGCCGTCACATGGGCGTGTCTTTTTTGGCGCAGAATGCCGGCAAACGATCTATTACCGTCAACCTGAAGCATGCCGAAGGAAAGCGGATTTTTCGTGAGCTGGTACGCACTGCGGATGTCGTAGTTGAAAATTTTCGGCCGGGGGTCATGGATCGGCTGGGCCTGGGGTTCGATACTCTGCGCGAGCTTAATTCCGCACTTGTTTATTGTGCTATTTCCGGATTCGGGCAGGACGGCCCCTTGCGTGATTTGCCGGCGTACGACCAGATTATTCAGGGTATGTCCGGGGTAATGAGCATTACCGGCGATGCACACAATGGATTGTATCGAGTTGGCTATCCGGTATCCGACACTATCGGCGGGCTGACCGCCGCATTTGCAATAGCGGCAACGCTGGCCCAAAAATCTCGCCGGGAAGCTGTTTTCCTGGATGTCTCCATGCTGGAGGCAACTATGGCAACAATGGGTTGGGCCGTTTCCAACTATCTTATCGCCGGTCGCGAGCCGACTCCGATGGGGAATGAGAACGTGACGGCAAGTCCATCGGGCACCTTCGAGACAGGTAGCGGATTGCTTAACATTGCAGCCAACAAGCAAGAACAGTTCGAAGCTCTGTGCCGCGTTGTTGGCCGAGAGGATCTTATAGTCGATCCTCGTTTTATTGAACGGCAGGCACGCCTGGAGCACCGGCTTGAACTGAAGCATCAGCTCGAGCTTGCCCTGGCAGCCAAATCTGCTGTTGATTGGTGGCCGTTACTGACCGGAGCAGGCGTTCCGTCCGGGCCGGTGTACACCGTTCAACAAGCGTTAAACCATCCGCAGGTCTCCAGCCGCGGAATGATCGGCCAATTTGACCAGGCGCAAGGGGTTGGGCGGGATATCCGCGTCGTCCGGACAGGTTTCAAGGTTGATGGGCAAACCCCACACGTCGATTCATCTCCTCCGACTTTGGGACAGCACACCGCGGAAATCCTGGCAAGTCTGGGGTTTGGCGATAAGGATATCGAGAATTTCAAACAGGAAGGCGCTATATGAACGACAAGAAACAAGACGCTCAATTGTTAAGCGAAGACTGGTGGCATACGAAAATTATCGATATGCAGCCCGGCGTAATTCGCTATTCGGGCTATCCGATCCAGGATCTTATCGGGCGCGTCAGCTTTGCGCAGATGATCTGGCTGATGCTTCGGGGCGAGCTTCCATCCCGGGCGCAAAGCGACCTGCTTGATGCGGCCCTGATGTCGGGCGTCGACCATGGGCCCCAGGCGCCCAGCATCGCCATAGCGCGAATGGCTGCCACCTGCGGAGTAGGTTTGAACAATGCGATGGCGTCGGCGGTAAATGTCCTGGGCGATGTGCATGGCGGAGCCGGAGAGCAGGCCGTTGAGTTGTATCTGGCGGTCGCCGCCCGTATCGATGCTGGCAAAGCCGAAGCACTCGCCGTGAAAGAGGCCCTGGCTGATTACGTCCACGAGCATGGCAAATTCGTCTCGGGTTTTGGTCATCGATTCCACCCTGTCGATCCCCGGGCGCCCCGCCTGCTTGAACTGGTGGATGCGGCTGCGGCCAGTGGGGTTGTGAACGGACGCTTCGCGCAGATTGCGCGCGCAGTCGAAGCCGAGCTTGCCGTGGGAAGGAGCAAACCGATTCCGATGAATATCGATGGCGCCACTGCCGTTGTTTATGCCGAATTGGGCTTTCCCGCCCCATTGGCGCGCGGTCTATTCTGCTTGTCGCGCTCGGTGGGTATTTTGGCGCACGCCTGGGAGCAGACCCAGCAAGGGGGACGCAATAAGGGGCCAATTCCACGGCAATTTATCCCCACCTACGACGGTGTTCCACCCCGATCGGTTCCGCTGCAAGAAGGTGAAAATTAAGGATATCGGTATGCAGATCGAACGCATTGAAGCCATACCGTTGCGGATGCCCCTGGAGCGGCCGCTAAAAGCGGCCACCGCCCTGATCACGCATCGTTGCACGATTCTGGTTCGCGTTTATACCAGCGACGGGATAATTGGCGAGTGTTTCAGTAATAACGAAGACACGGGTCAGATGGAAATAGTCAGGCTGATTCACGAGGAAATATCTCCGCTGCTTATGGGCAAGAGCGGATTTTTGGTGGAAGCCTGCTGGCAAGCGATGCAGCCGATTACCCGGAATATTTTGCGTGACCGGCGCATGGCAATTCGCGCTATCGCGTGCGTTGATGCCGCGCTGTGGGACGCCGTCGGCAAGGCGCTGGAAATGCCTCTGCACCGGCTCTGGGGAGGGATGCGTGAACAGGTTCCGGCTTTTTCAATGGGCGGATATTACCGGGCCGAAGGCGATTTAAGCGGCATTGCAAGCGAAATGGAAGCGTTACGTTTACAAGGATTTGCTGGCTGCAAGCTGAAGGTTGGCGCTCTTTCGCCCGAGGCCGATGCGCAGCGCGTGCGTGCAGCCCGAGAGGGGGCCGGGCCAGATTTTCGGCTTATGCCCGATCCCAATCAAGGCTGGAGTTATGAACAAGCGCTGCGTTTTGCCCGGCTTGTCGAACCGCTGGATATTTTTTGGCTGGAAGAACCCTGCCATTGGAGCAACGACCGCCTTGATCTGGCGCGCCTGCGGCGCACGATATCTATTCCAATCTGCGCCGGGCAAAGCGAAATCAGCAAGGAGGGGTGCCGTGAATTGCTGGCCGCCGGAGCCATCGATATTTGCAACTATGATCCCAGCTGGGGCGCAGGTCCGACAGAATGGCGTAAAGTAGCCGCTTTGGCCGAAAGCTTTGGAATAGGCATACTGGCTCATCTAGAGCCGCAAGTCGGGGCGATGCTGGCCGCATCGGTACCTAACGGCATAGGCGTGGAGATCATGCAGCCAAGCCGAGACCCCCTGTACCATGCCCTGATCGCAAACCCGCCCAAAATAAAGGACGGCTTTCTGCATCTTTCCGATGAGCCGGGCTGGGGCATGGTGATTGACAAGGCAGTAGAAAAGCAGCTACGAGTGAATTAAATACATCGACATTCCAACAATAAAGGAAATGGCATCATGGATTTTGGACTGAAAGGAAAGACCGCGCTGGTGTTTGGCGCTACGGGCGGTTTGGGCGGTGCGATTGCACACGCGCTGGCGGCAGAGGGCGCTAATCTGGTGCTGGCCGGCCGGAATAGCGAGGCCCTGGCAAAAGTGGCGTCCGGGCTGGAAAAGACGGGCATAAGCGTGATGCCTGTTACATGGGACTTGTCCGACCTTTCGGTAATCGATGGGAATATTGCGTCCATCGAAAAGCGTTTTGGTGCTATTGATGTTCTTGTCAATAATACCGGCGGCCCGCCACCAACGCCGGTGGCTGGGCAAGATCCGGAGCTTTGGCTGAAGAGTTTTCAATCAATGGTGCTTTCCGTTATTGCGATTACCGACCGGGTACTGCCAGGAATGCGCCAGCGAAAATGGGGTCGCATTATTACCAGCACTTCGTCTGGAGTCGTAGCCCCTATTCCAAATCTGGGTATTTCCAACGCGCTGCGTATGTCGCTGGTGGGCTGGTCCAAGACTCTGGCACGCGAAGTGGGACGCGACGGCATCACCGCCAACATTGTGTTGCCCGGTCGTATTGCAACTCCACGCATCGCTTTTCTTGACGAGCAGAAAGCCAAGAGGGAAGGCCGCCCAGTCGATGACGTTGCCGCCGAAAGCACTGCGTCGATTCCTGTTGGCCGCTACGGCTACCCCGATGAGTACGGTGCGGTGGTTGCATTTCTTGCCAGCAAGCAGGCAGCGTATGTAACCGGCTCGGTTACCCGCGTCGACGGAGGGTTTATTGCGAGTGTATAAACCGTGGCCTACTGCAATATTCCCGAGGCCTTGGGCGTATGGACGGCAATGGCATCCATTAAGGTCGGGGACAGGCAGTCGTAAGGTTCCAGCCCTTTTTCTTTAAGGGCGCTGCGAATAGCGGGCATGTCGTCCGGTTTGGTGCCTGATTCAATAATCGACGAAACGAACGCGGCAAAGTCGGGGGGCGACCAGCCTTGGTCGGACGACAGTTCGGTATGGATGAAGTCCAGCCCATAAAAGGGGTGGTTTTCATTGTGGATGCGGCCATACATATGTACGCCGCACTCTTTGCACGCATAGCGCTTGATGGTAGCGCCGCTGTCGACCGCTCCTTGGCTATTTTTTGAATAACGCAGTGCTACCCGTGTGTCTCGAATAACGAAACCCGTTATTCCATTTCGAGATTAATAGCGAGCACGAAGACAAGGCTTAGAGCGTACATTTACCCGCAAGATGAAGCCGATACAGTGCATGGTTGATTAGAAATGGAAACGGTCAACATGATGCTACGCCCCATTGCCGCTCTTGTGCAACTGGTCTTTTGCCAGTATGCATCAACCCGCTTTAACCAAAGAGGTAAGGTCTAAATTCGCTTCAGACAAGTGCTGTTGATGAGCCGCTACCTCGCCAAGAACAATCACCGACGGGCTGGCCATTTTATGGGTTTGTATGTCCGCAGCCAGATTTTGCAGGGTAGTGGTTATATGTCGTTGCGCGGCGCAGCTTACGTGCTGCACCACGGCCACCGGCAGCGTTCTGGCAAAACCTGCCGACAGCAGTTCAGCGGTCAGGTTTTCAATGTGGCCAATGCCCATGTAACACACAATGGTCAGTCCGCTTTGCGCCAGTGCCTTCCAGTCAGGCTTGCTTCCATCGGCAGTGTGTGCCGTGACCAGAGTTACCCCGCGGGAGATTTCGCGGTGGGTCAGAGGCAAGCCCAGGGCGCTGCCTACTGCCAGGCCGGCCGTGATGCCGCTGATGCTGCCGACCCGGATTCCGCGCTTGTTCAGCCACTCCATTTCTTCCCCGCCCCGTCCAAAGATGAATGGGTCGCCGCCTTTCAGGCGGGCTACCGTGTGGCCCAGGCGCGTGTAACGGGCCATGAGCCGAAGAATAAAGTCTTGTGGGGTGGAAGCACACCCGCCGCGTTTGCCGACTTTGATAATTTGCGTTGCGTTACCCGCCAGAGCGAGAATTTCCGGGCTCACAAGATCGTCCACCAGCCAGACCGAGCATTCCTTCAGGATGCGCATGGCTTTGACGGTTAGTAGTTCCGGGTCGCCGGGGCCCGCGCCGATTAGCCAGACCATGCCTGATGCATAACGGGATTTGGTGTGGATGGGGGTGTTCATGATTGATGCTCCACCAGGTTGCTACGTTGAATCATCTGTTTGATTTGCGGCACGCACGAGCCGCAGCCTGTGCCGCACTTAAGGCTGGCCTGGAGCTGTTCCAGGTTCTGACCGGCGGCAATGGCGTGTTCAATGGCCTGATCGGTAACGTTTTCACAGACGCAGACCATGCGGGAACGAGTCACCTCTTTACCGCGGCCCAGCAGTACGTGGCTAATGTTTGCGGGTGTAAGGCCAGTTTCAGCCCATTGCAATAGTGAGTCATGTGCACGGGAATCGCCCGCCAGCAGGAAGGCTTTGATATGACCGTCCTGGCGCAAGATGCGGCGCACCAGACCTCGAGCCGGGTCGTCAAACGCCAGGTCGGCGTGATCCAGGTTCAAGTCGGCGATGAGCTGTGCAAGCAGCGTGTGGTCGGCATTTTTGAGGCTTGCCATGCGCAGGCGGACTCCTTCATGGCCGATCGCCGTTGGCACCATGACGGCATAGGGGAACAGCGCCAGCCATTTATGTAGCTTGTTACGCAATAGGCTGATGGAACCTTGTATCCAGGCGGTGGCGTGCCATTCATAGTTCATGGCTTCGACAGCGACGGCGCTGTGCTTCAATTCGGGCTGGTGCGAAATTGGGTCGCGTGCGTCATTGGTCAGTGAATTGACACCATCGCCAGCCATAAAGGCGCTTCCCCAGTGCATCGGGATAAAGCCGTGGCCCGGTTTTAAGGTGTCGTCGCTAATGGCCGGCAGCACAAGGTGGCCGCGTTTGGACTTGACCTTGACAATAGCATCGTCCGTCAATTTGAAGCGCCGCATATCGACGGGGTGCAAATGAATAAAAGGCTCTTCAGCATGGCGCGTCAGCGCGGGCACGAGGGCGGTGCGGCTCATCGTGTGCCATTGATCGCGTAATCGGCCTGTGGTCAGGCGTATTGAGTAATGCGCCGAGACGCTTTCTGCGACAGGCGTGTAGCCGATGTCCAGGAATTGTGCGCGTTCATTGGGGGTGGCAAAGATGCCATTTTGGTAAAGACGTATGGGGTGGCGCGACGATTTTTTGTAGGGCCATTGTTGCGGGCCATCGGCTTCCAGCCGTGTGTAATCCAGGGTGCTGTAGTCAAGGTCGCGGCCGGCGGTGGTGCGTGCATGTTCGCTGAAAATTTCGGCTTCGTTCTTATAACTGAACAAGGCGGCTTTGTGCGGGGCAATTCGCGCTGCAAGTTTGTGGGCGACTTTGGATACCAGCTCCCAGTCGGGCAATGCTTGCCCGGGCGGGGCGATCGCGGCCCGGACGCGGCTGATGCGTCGTTCGGAGTTGGTGACTGTGCCTTCTTTTTCGGGCCAGGTCGCGGCGGGTAAAACCAGATCGGCGTAGGCCAGGGTTTCGGTATTCGCAAATGCTTCTTGCACAATGACCATCTCGGCTTTCTGCAGGGCGGCGCGAACAATGGCCTGGTTGGGCATGGATTGTGCAGGATTGGTCGCAGCGATCCACAGCACTTTGATCTTGCCTTGCAAGACCGCGTCGAACATGTCGATCGCGGTATATCCGGGCATGGAAGGAAGTTCTGGTACGCCCCAAAGCGCTGCAACTTCGGCGCGATGGTCACTATTGCCGGGGTCGCGATGGCCCGGCAATAGTGTGGCCATGCCGCCGGCTTCGCGTCCTCCCATTGCATTGGGCTGGCCGGTTAGTGAAAAGGGTCCGGCGCCTGATTTGCCGATTTGTCCTGTGGCAAGGTGCAAGTGAATCAGCGCAGCATTTTTGGCGGTGCCGCTGCTCGATTGGTTCAGGCCCATGGTGTAGAGCGACAAGGCCGAGCGGGCCTGTCCGAACCAGCGGGCGCATTGAATAATATCTGCAGCGGGAACGCTGCAAATGTCTTGCACCGCTTTGGGGGTAAATTCGTGAACGCGCTGTTTTAGCGCGTCAAAGCCTTCGGTGTGCAGGTCAATGTACTCGCGGTCTATCAGGTTGTTCCAGATCAGCACATTAAGCATGGCATGAAACAGTGCAACGTCGGTGCCTGGCGCGATGGCCAGATGCAGGTCGGCAATGTCACAGGTGTCGGTGCGCCGCGGATCGATCACAATAATTTTCATGTCGGGGCGATGCGCCTTGGCAGCTGCCAGTCGGCGGTACAGCACAGGGTGCGCATAGGCCATATTCGAGCCCGCAATCAGCACGGTTTCGGCATAATCCAGGTCGTCGTAGCAGGCGGGAGGCGCATCGGCGCCCAGCGTCAGCTTGTAGCCCGATACGGCGCTGGACATGCATAGGCGCGAGTTGGTGTCGATATTGTTCGTGCCTATCAGGCCTCGCGCGAATTTATTGAAGACGGCATAGTCTTCGGTTAGCAATTGCCCCGATAAATAAAACCCGATGGCGTTGGGGCCATGTTGCGCCATGATTTCGGCGAGCTTATCCGCTGCGATATCAAGGGCATCATTTAACGCAATATCGTGCCGAGGCTCGTTTTTTTGGCTGCGCCACTGCGCGGACAGTATCCGGCTCTCATCCTGCTTTACCGTAGCGGCCAGGGCCATGCCTTTACTGCACAACTTGCCCATGCTGGATGGGTGGCCGGGATCGCCCGTTACGCTGACGACCTGCTGGTCAAGAGTATGGATCTGGACGCCGCAACCGGTACCGCAGTAGCAGCACACCGAGGTAACGTTTTTTTGGGTGGGCGCAAGATTGGAGGGGGCGACGTAGATCATGTTCTAGCCTTCTAAGTCCAGGTTTAAATACACACGATCATCCTGAACCTTGACGTCGATTTTGTGAGCGCAGCCCACGTCGGGGGCCTGCGCCTGCCCGTCTTCAAGGTTGATGGTCCAGCTATGCAGGGGGCACGTAACCGCGTGCCCATGGACCAGCCCGGATGACAGCGGGCCGCCTTTATGGGGGCAGCGGTCGACGACCGCAAAAACATGATCGTCGGAGGCCTTGAAAACGGCGATATTGTCGATTCCGGAGCGGTGCACAATACGCGACCCCAAAGTGGGGATCTCATCAATATGGCAAACGGCGGTCCATTCGCAAGTGTGGCTGGATATCTTCATGATGGGTTCAGACGGTAAGGGGTTCAAATTCGCGGCGCGCGGGGGTTTGGGCAATGCGCTGCGCCCATGGGTCCGTTTCAAATGACAACGCAAACTTCAGGCGCTCGTACAAATCTGCGCGGTTTGACGCGTCGACAACTACTCTTGACTTGGCATAGTCCAGCCCCACGCGGTCCAGGTAGTGACAGGTGCGTTCCAGGTAAAAGGCCTCTTCCCGATACAGCTGCAAGAAGGCGCCGCAGTATTCCAGGACATCGTCGTGGGTTTGGACTTTGACAAAGAATTGCGCCACTTCGGTTTTAATACCGCCGTTGCCGCCTACATAGAGCTCCCATCCCGAATCGACCGCGATGATGCCGATATCTTTAATGCCAGACTCTGCGCAATTGCGCGGGCAGCCCGAGACTGCCAGCTTGACCTTGTGGGGGCTGGTCATGCCGACAAGCTCTTTCTCCAGATCAATGCCCATGCCGGTTGAATCTTGCGTGCCGAAGCGGCAGAACTCTTTTCCGACGCATCTTTTTACGCTGCGCAGCGTTTTGCCGTAGGCATGGCCGGATGGCATGTCCAGATCTTTCCAGACGCTGGGCAGATCTTCTTTTTTAATGCCGAGCAAGTCAATGCGCTGACCCCCCGTCACTTTGACCATGGGCACGTTGTATTTATCAGCGACGTCGGCAATGCGGCGCAACTCGGACGGATTGGTGACTCCGCCCCACATGCGGGGCACCACCGAGTACGTGCCGTCTTTTTGAATGTTCGCGTGTACCCGTTCATTGACCAGATGGGACTGCGCGTCGCCTTT
>LNAP01002919.1_pt1 | contig 16639 bp, 17 predicted proteins | sample 602601 | NCBI WGS metagenome assembly LNAP01 (sample SAMN02440304, study PRJNA202911) | soil metagenome | biome: Subtropical and temperate rainforests or woodlands; isolation source: soil samples (1 kg each in a 20% v/v slurry with milli Q water) were... ... | reverse complement strand
GTCACGTCAGTGGATGAGCAACCCCATGTACCCATGCATCTTATCGTTGCGGCGCAGGACAACCATCTCGTGCAGGTTGCTGGCTACTTGCCCTGAGCCGCCTCAGTTCAAATACCACCCCCAGGGTCCACCGCCGTATCGGGTGATTTGCTTGGTCTCGAGGTAATTGTTGTAGCCCCACTCACCCAGCTCGCGTCCGATACCGCTCTGCTTGTAACCGCCCCAAGGGGCCTCGACAAAAGTCGGTTGCGAGCAGTTGACCCACACAATACCGGCGCGAAAGCGTCGGGCCACTCGTTCGCAACGCGGGATATCGCGGGACATGACCGCGGCCGCCAGACCGAATGGCGAGTCGTTGGCCAGGCGAATTGCTTCGGCTTCGCTGTCGAAGGCCCGCAGGCAGACCACCGGGCCGAAGATCTCATCGCGCCATACCGAACTGTGCTCCGGCACATCGGCGAATATTGCCGGGGTCACGTAATAACCTTTCTGCAGATGGGCCGGGCGTGTGCCGCCTGACACCAGTCGCGCCCCCTCTTGCTGACCGGCCGCAATGGCGTCGAGCACCTTGTCCAGTTGCCCCTGACTGACCAACGGCCCGAGTTTCACACCCTCGGTAAAACCTTGGCCAATGCGGATCTGCTCTGTGGCTTTGATCAAACGCTCCAGCAGTGCCGGATACAAGGCGCGCTCCACCAACACTCGCGACGTGGCCGAACAGACCTGGCCCTGGTTCCAGAAAATCCCGAACAGGATCCACTCCACCGCAGCGTCGAGGTCACTGTCGGCGAAGATCACGAACGGCGATTTGCCGCCCAGCTCCAGGCTGATGCTTTTGATCTCGGCCGCTGCCGCTTGCATGATCTTGCGCCCGGTCGGCACGCTGCCGGTGAAGGCGATCTTGTCGACGTCCGGGTGTTCGGCCAGCGGCGCGCCGGCCTCACGCCCCAGCCCGCTGACGACATTCAACACCCCCGCTGGCAAGCCGGCCTGGTCGGCAATAGTTGCCAATTCAAGGGCGGTCAGCGGCGTCAGTTCCGACGGTTTGAGCACCACCGAGCAGCCCGCCGCCAGCGCTGGAGCGACTTTCCACGACGCCATCAGCATCGGGAAATTCCAGGGAATGATCGCGGCGACCACGCCCACCGGTTCCTTGATCACCGAGGAACTGAAGCGCTCATCGGACACGCTGATCGACTGCTCGCTGTGTTGGTCCGCGCCTTCGGCGAGCCCCGCATAGAAATCGAAGCAACCCGCGGTGTCGGCGATGTCCCACAGCGCTTCCGGCAGCGGCTTGCCGTTGTCGCGCACTTCGATCGCGGCCAGTTCGTCCTGACGCGCACGAATGCCGTCAGCGATTCGCCGCAGAACCTGCGCTCGCTGCGTACCCGTCCAGCGCGGCCAGTCACCTTCGTCGAACGCCTTGCGCGCGGCGGCGACGGCCAGGTCGATGTCTTCCGCCGTGGCGGCAGCAACCTGTGCCAGCACCGATTCATCACTCGGGTCTAACGTCTCGAAAACGCCACGCTGCACCGGCGCAATCCACTCGCCGCCGATGTACAGCCGTTGATAGTCACGCATGACAAATTCCCTCGCTGACCGGTTGCTCCAGCCGAATATTCTCCAGGCGACTGAACGCATCCACCCGCACCCCGCTGCCCACGCTCACCCCCGGCCCGAACACCACGCAAGGCTCGATGCGCACGTCCGTGGCCAGTTGCGTATCAGCGCTGAAAAACACCGTGTCCGCCGCCACCAGGCTGACACCAGACTGCATGACCGAACGGCGTCGGCGCTGCTGGAAAAGTTGTTCGGCCGCATGCAACTGCTCGCGATCATTGACCCCGAGCACGTCGTCCTCATCCACTTCCACCGCTGTGACCGGCAGGCCGGCGCTGTTGGCCACTGCCACTGCATCAGTGAGGTAATACTCGCCCTGCGCATTCTGGTTGCCGATCCGGTCCAGCAGCCACAGACAGGTATCGGCACGTAAACCCATGACACCACCATTGCAGAAGTTGACTTCAAGCTCTTTCGGGCTGGCGTCCCTGGCTTCGCGAATGGCCAGCAAGCGGCCCTCCTCCACCAGCAATCGTCCGTAAGGTCCCGGCTGTGTGGTGTGAAATCCCGCGACCGCCACGGCGGCACCGTCGATCAGTGCCTGACGCAATTGCGCCAAGGTCTGCGCGCTGATCAATGGCGAGTCGCCAAACAGCACCAGCACGCAACCCTGTTCATGAGCCTGCAATGCGGGCCGGGCGGCAAGCAACGCATGGGCCGTGCCCAACTGCTCTTGCTGGGTAAACGTTCGCGCAGTCGGCGCTGCCTGTTTCAAGTAATCGGCAACCGCCCGACTGCCTGCGCCCAACACCACCGCGCATTGATCGATATTCGCCGCCTCGACCGCCGCCAGTACATGGCCGAGCAACGGCCGGTTACCCACCGGGTGCATGACTTTCGGCAGCTGCGAACGCATGCGGGTGCCCTGCCCGGCGGCAAGAATCACCGCCAGGGTCCGCCAGGAAATATTGTCGCTCATTGCGACCCTCCCACTGAGTCAAGCCTGATCGCGATAGAACACGTCGTCGGCATACGGATACCACCAGTCCTGAATCTTCGGCTGGTGATCGATGATGACCATTTTCGAGCGCCGGAACGCTTCGAGGCCCTGACGCCCGAGTTCGCGCCCCAGGCCGGACATCTTCCAGCCGCCAAACGGCAGCGCGTCGTTGTCGATCAGCGGGTTGTTGACCCAGACCATTCCGGCTTCGAGGCGCTCGGCAGCCTCCATGGCTTCGGCAAGGTCGGTTGAAAACAGTGAGGCGCCCAGACCGAACGGCGAATCATTGGCCAGCCGCACCGCTTCATCGAAATCGCTGACACGACAGATCGCCGCGACGGGGCCGAAACACTCTTCCTGAAGAATCGCCATGTCAGCGGTCACGCCGGTTAGGATGGTCGGCTCATAGAACCAGCCCACGCTGTGCTGCGGCGGAATCCGCCCACCGCAAACCAGCGTCGCGCCCTTGGCCAGGGCGTCGTCGACCAGGCGCATGACTTTGTTGCGCGCAGCCTCGCTGACCATCGGCCCGATCTCCGTATGTTCCAGGCCATGGCCGATGCGCAAGGCGCGGGTGCGTTCAGCGAACTTCGCGACGAACTCATCGTGGACTTCATCAACCACGTAGAAGCGCTCTGCCGAGGTGCAAATCTGCCCGCTCAGGTGGAACGCGGCGGTCACCGCACCTGCCGCGGCGACGTCCAGCGGCGCGTGTTTTGAGATGATCAGCGGGTCGCTGCCACCTGCCTCGATCACGCACGGTTTCATCTGTTCGGCACACGCCACTGCCACCGCTTTGCCCGCCGCCACGCTGCCGGTAAAGGCAACTGCGTGAGTGCCGGTCGACTTCACCAGAAACTGCGCCGTCACCGCATCGCCCGGCACACAAGACACCAGCCCCGGCAGCAACGAGGTGAAATGTTCCATGAACTTGAGCGTGCACAGGGTCGTGGCTTCCGCCGGTTTGATGATGCAGGCATTGCCCGCGGCCAACGAGGCAGCGACCGTCCAGCACATCAACAGGATCGGAAAGTTGAACGGCATGATGTGCACGCTGACGCCATACGGTTCATAGCGCACATGCTGGAACGAGCCAATCTGCGTGGTGCCGGCAACCTTGCCGGCATCGTCCCGGGCCATTTCCGCATAGTAGCGAAAGATCGGCGCGCAGTTGGCCAGTTCACCCATGGCTTCGGGAAACGGCTTGCCCATTTCCAGGGTCATCAACCGTGCGACTTCACGGTTGCAGGCGACGTCTTGTTCGATGGCATTGGCCAGCGTGTGCAAAAGCGCGGCGCGGCTTTTCGCGTCGATCAGCCGCCACTGTTTTTGCGCGGCGGTGGCGGCATCGACGGCGGCTTGCACGTCAGCTTCGCCACACAGCCCGACCTGCCCGACAGGTTGCAGCGTTGCCGGGTCGAGCACTTCGCGCGCGCGGGCATTCGTCAGCGGCAGGTATTCAGAGTTGATGAAACGCAGTGCGATGTCAGTGTTGAACGTGGCCATGGGGTAATCCTTGAACCAATCGATAAGGGGTTTCGCGCAAAACCGCGAGGGTTGCGGGCGACAGATCGTCGCGCCAGCCCGGCACATGCCCGTTGAGCCAGGCGCGCAGCGGCGCGAACGCCTCGGCCTCCAGCGCGCGAACAAACAAACCCAGGGTGCGCGGCAGGTGAGCCAGGTAACCGTGCTTGCCGTCGCGGCCCGCCAGTCGCACAAAAATCCCCAGCACCTTGGCGTGACGCTGGGCGGCCAGCCGCCGGTAATCCTCGAGAAATCGCGGCGCATCGAGCTCCGGGCGTTGCATCAGGTAGTGCGTCAGCAGCGCCACGCGCAACGCTTCGGACACGTCGCGGCGCGCATCTTCGAGCAATGACATCAAGTCGTACGCCGCCGCACCGATCAGTGCGTCCTGAAAATCCAGCAGACCGCAGGCCGCAACGCCATCGCGGCCTTCGAGCAGCATCAGGTTATCGACGTGGAAGTCGCGCAACACCAGCGCTTCGCGACGTAGCGCGACATCGCTGCAGGCCTCGGCGAACAGCGCCAGATACGACTCACGAAGGCCCAGCGCCGCTTCCTTGCCAATCAGCAACGGCACGTACCAATCGATAAACAGCGCACACTCGTCACTCAGTTGTCGAGCATCGTAGGGCGCCACTTCCGCCGTCGGTGGCGCGCGGTGCAACGCCACCAGCGCGTCGACCGCCAAGCGATACAGCGCCGCTTCCGGATGCCCGGCTGCCAACAATCGGGTGTAGGTGTCGTGACCGAAATCCTCGATCAACGCCAGCCCCGCCGCTTCGTCGACCTGCAGCAAGGCCGGCGCGGAAAGCCCCAGTCGGTGCAGGTGCCGGGCAACCTGGACAAACGGACCGATCGGCTCGCTGTGCGGTGGCGAATCCATCAACAGCAGGCCTGCACCGCTCAAGCGGAAATAACGCCGGCTCGAGGCATCCGCCGGCAGCGCAATCAACTGCGCCTCGGCGAAGCCGGCACGCGCCAGGAAGGCTGCGCGCTGGTCCTCGCGGGTTGGCGATGATGCACGTGTCTCAGTCATGGCAATCACCGGATCATGTAGACCTTTTTCACCGTCTCATGGACGGTGCACACGCCTTTCCAGTCCTTGCGGAAAAAGGCTGCAGTGTCGGGCTTGATCTCGATCACTTCGCCGGATTCGTGGACGTAGGTGCAGCGGCCTTCGAGGAAATGGCAGAACTCATCACTGGTGACGTGGCAAAACCATTTGCCCGGCGTGCAGATCCACACGCCACACTCGGACTGACCTTCGGGGCCTTTGTGCAGCACCACGCCGGAAACACGGGATTCACCTTCAAGCATGGTCGGGATCACGCCCCAATCCTTGACGTCAGTGATGCTCAGCGGGTCGTACAGAAACGGGGTAGTCATGTGTTGCTCTCCAAAAAAGTCAGGTTCAGACAGATAGAACAAACGTCGAGTAACGTGTGGCGAGGGAGCTTGCTCCCGCTGGGCAGCGAGGCGGCCCCACCCTCTCTATCTGAAAAGAAGGGGCCTGCTGTGCAGGCCAGCGGGAGCAAGCTCCCTCGCCACAGGGGCTGGCATTCAGGCCAGCATGTAAACGTTGCGCAGGGTTTCCCGGACGTGGCATTCACCGGTCCAGCCGGCCGGGAACAGCACCAGGGTGTTCGGGCGAATCTCGATCACTTCGCCGTTGTCATTGCGATAAGTGGCGACGCCGGCGATGAAGTGGCAAAGCTCGTCACGGGGAATCGACAGCCGCCAACGACCCGGCGTGCAGACCCAGAGCCCGGTTTCTGGGCTGTTATTCGGGCCTTTGAACAGCAGCCGGCCGCTGGAATGCGAGACGCCTTCGACGGCGTCGCTCTGCACGCCCCAGTCCACCAGATCGGTGCGACTGCTGACGGCTTCGAGGTACGGCGTGATACCCGCCGTGGTGTTTTGCTCAGGCATTGTTCAGCACCTTGTCGAGAATGGCGGCCGCGTCCGCCGGCCCTTTGCGTGATTGCATCTGCGCGCTGGTGCGCTGAAGACGTTGGCGCATTGCCTCGTCGTTGAGGCACGCCGCGAGCTTCTCCGCGAGCTGTGCTTCGCTCCACTCGTAGCGGTCGAGCTTGAACCCGTGACCGCTTTCTTCGGCGCGCATGGCGTTGTCATGACCGTCCCAGACGTAGGACATGACGATTGCCGGCTTACCGAAAAACAGGCACTCGGTGAAGCTGTTGTTGCCGCCGTGATGGATCACCGCATCGACCTGGGCAATCACCGATGGCTGCGGGAACCAGTTGGAGATCAGCACGTTGTCGGGCAGGTCCGGGTATTCATCAAGGTGCTCACCGACATTGAACAACGCGCGGTAAGGCAACTTGCCAACGGCGGTGATCAGTCGCTGGAGCAGATCGACGTCGCCCGAACCGAGGCTACCGAAACTGACGTAGAGCAACGGCTTGTCGTTGTTGGCGCGAAACTCGGGAATGTCGTAGGCCGTATCATGACGAACGCAACCTTGCAGGTAGTGGAAACGCTCGGCCGGCAATGGGTGACGACGCTCGAACTTGACCGCGTCCGGGTACAGCAGCAGGTTCATGTACGGCGAGGCTTCGAAGAAGGTGCCAAGCGGATACGGTTGCTCGCCATGGGCTTGCAGGAACTGGTTGAAGTCTTCATGAATCGGCCCGACCACGTCTTCGAAGCGCTGGCGAAACTGCGCGTGGCCCGCCTTGTCGTGAATGCTCATGCCCGACAGGTGCGGCGGGATATCCGGGTCTTCGATCTCGTTTTCCGAGCAGGAAATGATGCGCACCCAAGGCTTGCCGTATTGTTTGATCGCAGGAAACAGGATCACGTTGTCGACGCAGATCAGGTCGGGTTTGACCTTGTCCAGCACCGCCGGCAAATCCTTCTGCGCCCACTTCGCGGTGTCGACGATGGCGGCCCAGCATTCCTTCACGTAGTTGTCGATTTGATCGATTGGGGATTTGCGGAAATTGGGAATGTGGCCGTTGATGAAATCGACCCAGTAGCGGGCCATCTCCTCGGCGGGCATCGGCGCCGACATGTTGACCATGTGTTCTTCAAAACCGTAGCCGGCATACACGCCGCTCATGCCGGGGTCGGTGAGGAAAACCGCCTTGTGGCCGAGGGCTTCGCACGCCTGGGCGATACCAACCGAGTTCAGTGCCGGGCCATAAGCGGCTTCCGGAAAGAAGGCGATCACTTTCTGTTTCATCGAGCGGTACTCCTGCCTGGTCTTTTTTATTGTTCAGCGCGTCAATACACGGGCGTGGCGAGCCTGCCAGCCGAGACGGACGCTCATACCGATAGCAAAATGAGCAAATTCGAATTGCGAGGACGGCACCCGGACGATCAACGCCTTGTCGCTAAGCGCCGTCTGCACATGCAGGTTGGTGTCGAGACCGTGATAGGCGATTTCGACGATGTTTCCGGTGACCTGATTGGCACACGTCTCGCCCTCCTGCGCGAGCACCTGCAGACGCTCCGGGCGCACGACGACGGCAACCTTTTGCCCAGGGACCAGCGGCACGTCGGTTTCGACAGCCAGTTCCTGGCCGTTGACGCGCACCGTGTGCTGGCCCGAACGCACGCCTTCAAACAGATTGCTGACGCCAATGAAGTTGGCGACAAAACGGCTGTTGGGGTTTTCGTAGAGTTCGGTGGGGCTGCCGCACTGGCAAACCTTGCCGCCATCGAGCACCGCCATGCGGTCCGACATCACCAGCGCTTCTTCCTGGTCGTGGGTGACGATGATGAAGGTGATGCCGCTCTCCAGTTGCAGGCGCTTGAGTTCGAGTTGCATTTTTTCCCGGAGCTTTTTGTCGAGTGCACCCAACGGCTCATCGAGCAACAACACCCGCGGACGCTTGACCAGCGCCCGTGCCAGTGCGACGCGTTGGCGCTGACCACCCGAGAGCTGATCCGGCTTGCGCTCGGCCAGTTCACCCAGCTGCGCGGTACTCAGCACTTCATCCACCCGGCGACGGATTTCCGCCTCGGGCAAGCGCTCCATTTCCAGCCCATAGGCGATGTTCTTGCGCACGGTCATGTTGGGAAACAGCGCATAGGACTGGAACATCAGGTTCAACGGACGCTTGTTGGCCGGCAGCGGCGAGATGTCTTTGCCATCCAGGTAAATGCAGCCGGCGCTGGGTGTTTCGAAGCCGGCGAGCATGCGCAACAGCGTGGTCTTGCCGCAGCCGGACGGCCCCAGCAGCGCAAAGAACTCGTTTTCGCGGATGTTCAGCGACACCTCGTCAACCGCCAGACCGTTGCCATAAGACTTGCTGACCTTGTCCAGGATCAGTACCGCCGAGGAGTTATTCATGGGTGCGAGGAGCCTTGTTGAGACGCTGCGAAGCCAGCAGCGCGGTGATGCTGACCAGCATCACCAGCGTCGCCAGGGCATTGATTTCCGGGGTGACGCCAAAACGGATCATGGCGTAGATCTGCATCGGCAACGTGGTGGAAGCCTGGCCGGAACCGGAGTTGAAAAACGCGATGATGAATTCGTCCACCGACAGCGTGAAGGAGAGCAAACCACCCGCCAGCACACCGGGAAAAATCGCCGGCAACAGCACCCGGCGAAAGGTGGTGAACCAGCTCGCGCCCAGGTCGATCGAGGCTTCGAGGATCGAATAGTCAAAGTGTTTGAGCCGCGTGCGCACCACCGCGCAGACGAACGCGATGTTGAACACGGCGTGGCTGATGATGATCGAGTGCAGGCCCAGCCCGACCTTGAGCAAGTTGAAAAAGCTCAGCAGCGCAATCGCCAGGACGATGTCGGGAATGATCATCGGCGCCATCAGCAACGTGTCCACCACTTGCCCCTTGTCGTTACCCTTGCGGCGCAGTTCGATGCCCAGCGCAAGGAACGTCCCCAGCACGCAGGCAATGAAGGTTGCCGACAGTGCAACGATCAAGGTATTGAGTGCCGCCGACAAAATCGCCGAGTTATGCGCCAGCGACACGTACCATTTCAGCGATACGCCGCCCCAGGCCGTCGGCAACCCTGACTTGTTGAACGACAGCAGGATCAACACCAGGATCGGCACATACAGGAAGGCATACACCAGCCACAGGTGCGTGTTGAGTGCGGTGCCGCCCAGCGAACGAGACTGACTCATGCGCGTCCCCCTTCTGCACGACGGGCCACCAGGGCCTGTACGAACAACAGGATCAGCATGATCGCGATCAGGAAAAAGCTGAGTGCCGCACCGAACGGCCAGTCCCGCGCCGTGAGGAATTGCGAGTAGATCAGGTTGCCGACCATCTGCACCTGCTTGCCGCCCAACAGGTCGGCGGTGATGAAGTTGCCGATGCTCAGGACGAAGACAAACACAGCACCGGCGGCGACACCAGGCACGCTCAGCGGCAGGATGATCCGGCGAAAGGTCATCCAGCCCGAGGCGCCAAGGTCCTTCGAGGCGTCCCAGAGTTCGTTGTTGATGCGTGACAGCGAAGAGAAAATCGCCAGGATCACAAACGGGATGTAGTTGTAGACCAGCCCCAGCACCACCGACGCCTCGGTGTACAGCAGGCTGATCGGTTCGCCGCTGTAGCCGAACATCTGCAGCATCCGGTTGATCAGGCCTTCGCGATTAAGCAGGACGATCCAGGCATAGGTGCGGATCAGGTAGTTGCTCCAGAACGGCAGCATCACCAGAAACAGGAACACCGCTTGATGGCGCCGTGGTGCACGGGCAATCGCATACGCCGCCGGGTAGCCGATCAGCACCGCAAACAGCGTCGCCAGCCCGGCGATTTTCGCCGACTTGAGCAGGATGCCGAGGTACAGCGGATCGAACGCGCGCTGATAGTTTTCCCAGGTGAACAGCCAGTCGATGCCGCCGTATGCACCGCGTTCGACGAAGCTGTAGACCAGCACCAGCACGCACGGCACCACTAGAAATATCAGCAGCCAGCCAAAGCCGGGCGCAAGAAGCCAGGCCGACAGACGCCTGTCAGCATGCAAAGCACTCATTACCCATATCCTCCCGCCCCGGAACGAAGGCGGCTTGCGAGCGTGGCGAGGCATGACGGGCATGCCTCGGTTCGGTGCGGCTTACGTTTTCAAGGCTTAGTTCTGTGCCGCCATGATTTCGGTGACAGCCCGGGTGTAGGCCTTTTGCGTGGTGCCGCCCAGATCACGCAATTGCTCCATCTTTAACAGCTCGCTCGGGGCGATCGTCAGGTTGGGATATTGTTTGAGCAGGTCAGCCGACAAACCGGCCATTGCGGCCTGGTTCGGGACTTTGTAGAGGATGTTTTCCGCCACCCAGGCGTGGTTTTCTTTGGCGAGCATGAAGTTGACGAACTTGAACGCCTCCTCCTGATGCTTGGAGCTTTTCAGCACGACCATGGTGTCCACCCAGAGGTCGGAACCTTCCTTGGGTACGACAAACTTGATAGCCGCATTGGCTTGCGTGCCGTAGTTGCACCAGCCATCCCACGCGTGCGCCATCAGCGACTCGCCGGACGCGAGCTTGGAGTAGAAGGTGGTGTCGTCGAAGGCGAGGATGCGTTTCTTGGTGGCGATCAACTGATCGCGGACGGCGGCGATCTGCTTGGGATCGTTGTCGTTGACCGACCAGCCCTTGGCCAGGAACCCGGCGCCGAGCATCCAGCGGTCGGTGGCGAGCATCGTCACTTTGCCTTTGAGCGCATCGCTCGGGTTGAGCAGATCGTTCCAGCTCACCGGCGCCGGCGTGACCTTGTCGGAGCGGTAGCAAATCCCGGTCGTGCCCCAGGTGTATGGCACCGAGAAATGGTTGCCCGGGTCGTATTCCAGCTGGTTGGCTTCGGGATAAAGGTTTTTCAGGTTGGGGACTTTGACGGGGTCGATATCGGCCAGCAGACCTTGCTTGTGCAGGACCTCGGCGAAGGGAGAGGAGACAAACACAACGTCATAGCCTTCACCGCCAGACGCCATGAGCTTGCCCATGATTTCCTCATTGGTCGCGTGCAAAGCCTTGTCGACGTCAACGCCGCTGGCTGCTTTGAACTTGTCCAGCGCATCCGGGGCCATGTAGCCGTCCCAGATCGAAATCACCATGTCTTTTGCACTTGCGGCCTGTGAAGCGATCGCCAGGGAAACGCTCAATCCCAGACACATAAGGCCTTTCAGCTTTCTCATAATACTCACCCGACGATTGATTATTGTTGTGTTCGAAGGCAGTACGGCGAAAAGATAAACGGTTTGACGTGTTTTTTTTTAGAAATTAGGACCAGCGAGAAAAGATGTCAACGCTTTTTTCGTGCCTGACGGCTCAACGGTGCATGGCATAAGATGAGCACCTGAGTCCAAAGCGACCAAAAGAGATAAGACGCTTGAGCACAACACCCGAGAAAAAACCCCGCACCAATCACCTGGAACTCGCCCGACGGATTCTGGAACACACCCAGGAAACCGGGCTGGTGGCCGGCGACCCGGTTGCCGAGCAAGCGCTGTCGCGTACCTTCCAGGTGTCTCGCACCCTGATTCGGGGCGCACTGAAAGTACTGCTGGAAGAAAACCTGGTGAGCCATGAAGCCGGCAAAGGCTATCGACTGCTCGCCGCACCAGGCGGCCAAGCCTTCAACGCGGCCTTGCCACAAGCCGAGGAAGAAGAACTGGCGACCTCGGTGTTGCGCGACCGCATGGCCGGGCGCCTCGGGGACAGCATCAGCATCAGCGAGCTGATGCGTCGTTACGACATCGGCCGGCCGGCAGCGCAGAAGGCCCTGCAGCAACTCAGCGAAAGCCAGGCGATAGAACGCGGCCCCGGCCAGTCCTGGCTGTTTCGCCCGTCGCTGAACAGCCTCGCGGCCCTCGAAGAAAGCCTCAAATTCCGCCTGATCCTGGAGCCGGAAGCGCTGCTCAGCCCCCACTTCAACGCCGATCCGCAACGCCTGGCACTGCTGCGCAGCGCAATGCAAACCCTGCTTTCAAGCCCGGTTGAACACTTCGACATCCAGCAATTTCGCGAGCTGGACATCAGCTTCCATGAACTGATCGGCCAGAGCTGCGGCAACCGCTTTATCGGCGACGCCCTGCTCCAGCATCAGAGCCTGCGACGCCTGCCGAATCTGTTGCCGACCGTCAGCGTGCACCGCCTGCAGGAAGCCCTGCGCGAGCACCTGCAAATCATTGCGCACATCGAGCGCGGACAACTGGAGATCGCTGCCGACCTGCTGCGCCTGCACCTGCGCCTGAGCGCTGCCCAGCGTCCGCAAACTGCCAATCGCGGGATTCCGCAGGGCCATTTGTTCGGGCGTCGCTGAACACTTTAAAAAACAGGATGATTTTTTTTATAAAATAAGACAGCATCCAATCATCTCAGGCACGGTGGGCTTTACCCGCCACGGACTTTCTTCGCCATGCACCCACACAAACTGATCGCCTTGTTTCCGGAAGCCAGTTTCGGCGCGGCCTTGAACTGCATTGGTATCGCCCAGTCACTGCGTGAGCTGGGAGCAAAACCGGTCTTTATCTGCCACGAACATTTCCAGGGACTCTTCGCCGAATACGGCTTTGACGAGTATCCGATTCCGCAAGCCAGTCCTTTGTCGGCAGCGGAGCACCAGCATTACTGGGAGCGCTTTATCGAGCGCAACATCCCCTACTTCGACCAGACCCCGCTGGCACAGATCGACAGCTATGTGGCGCCGGCCTGGGAAGCGATCATCGACACCGCGATCGAAGCGGAAAAGCCACTGCAACAGTTGCTCGGCCGCCTTAAACCGGACGTCATCGTCCTCGACAACGTGGTGATGTTCCCCGCCATCGCCAACGCCGGATGCCCGTGGGTGCGGATGGTTTCATGTGCCGAAACCGAATTGCCGGATGCCGCCGTACCGCCGTACTTGTCAGGCTGCCTGGCTGGCGACAAAGAGGCCCGCGAACGTTTTGCCGAGCATTACCGCAAAGCCGTCGCGCCGGCCCATGAACGCTTTTCGCAGTTTCTCGCGAACAACGGCACCGCGCCCTGCCCGCCCGGCCAGTTTCTTGTCGATTCACCGTGGCTCAACCTGTTGCTGTCGCCCACGCCGGTGCGTTATGAACGCCAACCGCCGCTGGACCCGAAACGCTATGTGTACCTCGACGGCTGCGTACGTCGCGAAGCGCCCTACATCGTTCCCGACTTCCCAAGGCACAACGACGCGCCGCTGATTTACATCAGCTTCGGCAGTCTCGGGGCTGCCGACACCGACATGATGAAGCGCCTGATCGGCACCATCGAACATCTGCCCTATCGCTTCCTCATCAACGTTGGCGCCTATCGGGACATGTACACCACCGTCCCGGACAACGTGTACCTGGACAGCTGGTTTCCACAGCCGGCCGTACTCAAGGAATGCCAGCTGTTCATCCACCACGGCGGCAACAACAGCTTCTGCGAAGCGCTGTACTTCGGCTTGCCGTCATTGATCATTCCTTACTGCTGGGACGGTCACGACAACGCCGCACGCGCCGAGGAAGTCGGCGTTGGCCGCTACTTGCCAAGGTTTGCCGATCCGCTGTCCGCGTTACCTGCGGCTCTCGAACAACTGCTGGCGGACCAGGCGATGAAGCAACGTCTCGAATCGTTAAGCAAAAACATGCAGGCGACTCGCGGCACTGACATTGCCGCAAAGGCGATCATGGCGCTGCCCAACACTTAAGCTTCGCGCCTACAGGCATCACCCCCTGAGAATCATGAACACCTTGCGCACCGGCGTCAGGTTCTCCCAGGTCCCTTTGAATCCGGCGGCGACCACGAACGTGGCGCCCGTCTTGAACTCCTGGCTGACGCCCTTGCTGTCGGTCAACCGGACATGCCCTTCGAGCAAATGACAAAGCTCGTCGTAATCACATTCACAGCGCTCAAGGTGCTCGGGGGCCTCCCAGATGCCTGCGACAGCATTTTTCTCCGGCGCCATAAAGTGCCGCCAACTGCGACTGCGATACGGGGCGTCGACCAGCGCAGGATCGCTGGTTTCCAGCTCGACGACGGGCAACTCGGGGTTGGCGAAATCGATGATGTGATCGGGGTTGTTCATGGTCATGGTCATGCTCACTTCAGTTCAAGAATCAAAGCCAATCCCCAACGCATCAAACCCCTTGAGCAACCAGTCGCGGTGCCCGGTCAGGTCTTCGCGGGCCAGCGAGCGCTGCGCCAGGGAGACGCCCGCGTATCGCAAGGGCTCGGGTGGAAACGGGAAAGGCGCCGTCGAGGTCATCGCCAACTGCGTGCGCTCGGTCGATTGACCTTCGAGCAAATCGAGCATGGTCAACGCCGCGAAACGACTGGCAGACACGCCCTGCCCCGTGAACCCCTGGGCATAGGCAACGCGACCATCAGACGAAGTGCCACAGAACATGGTGGTGCGCGCAGAGGTATCGATGATGCCGCCCCAGGCATGGCTGAACGTGACGTCCGCCAATGCCGGGAAGGTTGATTGAAATTGCCGGGCCAGCGTCACGAAGCTGTCGGGACGCTGGGTCAACGCCTCATCGCGTCGGCTGCCAAAATGATAGATAGCGTCATAACCACCCCAGAGAATGCGGTTGTCCTCGGTCTTGCGCAGGTAATGAAACTGGTTGCCACTGTCGGCGATACCGTAGCGACCGACCCACCCGATGGCGCGCAGCTGCGAATCGTCGAGGGGCCGGGTCGCCAGGGCATAGTCATATATGGGAATGACCTTGGACTTCAGCGCCCCCAGCAACGGCGGCGCGATGTTGGTGCCGAGGGCGACTTTCGCCGCTTTGACGGAGCCCAACCCGGTCTCCAGCACTTGATGGATTCCGTCCTGGCGCAGGCTGGTTACCGGAGAATGCTCAAACAGCTGCACACCTTGCGCAAGACACACACGGCGCAATTCAGCGACCATCTTGACCGGGTTCAGCAACGCATAATTGGGCTCGAAAACACCCGCGACATAGGCCGGTGAATCCAGGTGGGACTTCAGCGCGTCGCCTTCCAGATAATCGCAGGCGATACCAAAGCGCTGGTAGTTGCGCTGCATCGACTTCAGCCCTTCAACCTGCCACGGCTGGCTCGCGACGTTCAACTTTCCGGAGCGCTCGAACGCTACATCCATGCCATAGCGCTGAAGATCCTCTTCAAACGCCACGAGGTTTTCCCTGCCCAGTCGAACCAGTTGCTCCGCTTCCCCGGGCCAACGTTTCAGCGCATTGGAAACGCCGTGAGAGATGCTCGGCGCGCAGAACCCGCCATTGCGCCCACTGGCTTCACCGCCGCATTGCCCGGCCTCAAGCACAACGATCGTTGCATCTGGCCAACGCTGACGCGCCATCAGCGCCGTCCACAACCCGACGAATCCGCCGCCCACTATCGCAATGTCACACAGCACTTCGCCGGTGAGCCTCGGTGCAGCAGACGCAGAAACTCGCGTCTCCTGCCAGACAGGATAAGGCCTGGCATCTGCCAGGGATCGGTTCGCGGCGTGAAGCGTCATGCACTCATGCTCCGAAAAAATCATGGGCTGACGCTAAAGCAATCGCCGGCGCTTTCACAGGCACAACGATGCGGTAAACCTCGCAGCGGACACGGGCGGAAAACCACAGCATCTGGAATACTCGTGGCTTCGCCCTGATCTGTGCCATGGAGCTCGTTGTGGAAGCACTCGATTTACACACCACCCCCACCTTCCTGGCGGACCCTTCGAGCGCGCAGACTCATGAAGTTGCCGTGCGTTACCACCAGGCCTGGAAAAGACGCGACCTGGACAGCGTGATGGCGCTCTATCATCCGGCTATCGAGTACAACGATTTTTTCCAGAACCGGACCATCGAGCACTCGCAGCTGCGCGACTATCTCGCGGCGAGCATGCCGGTAGGATCAGAAGAGTTGCAGACTTACACCGATCGCTTGCGCATCGACGGCGACACCGCGTTCCTGCAGTACCGGGTGACACTCAATGGCAGCGACGGCCTGGTTTCATTTCGCACTGTCGAGGCGCTCTCGGTGAAGGATGGATTGATTGTTAAAGTCAACGAACATGCGGTATTGGTCAGCCAGGCGACCACTGTGATTCGTCCGGCATACAGTGCCGATGCCGTGAGTCGGCTGGGATTGTCTGCCCGTCAGGTCGGGGCGCTGTCCAATGATTTACAGCAGTACTTTGAGCAGTCGAAGCCCTATCTGGATCCGCGGCTCGACCTGTCTCATGTAGCGGCATCGACGGGTTACACGCGTAACCAGATTTCGTTTTTTCTCAATCAGGTTCGGGGGCAAACGTTTTATGCGTTGCTCAATCAGTTGCGGCTTGATGAGGCGCTTGAACGCTTGAATGCGCAACGGCATGCGTCGCGGGTTGACGATATTGCCGGTGCTGCGGGGTTTAACTCGCTGTCGACTTTTTATCGGTGCTTCAAGCAGAGGACCGGGTGTTCACCGAAGGTTTATGTGCAACGACTTGGCAAGGCCGGGCAGGTTTCCGACATGCCATACCCGCTGTGCACCTGAATCCCTTTGGCCCGGTCGCCGACCTCGACCTCTTCATAACGAAGGACTTCGGGACCACCGGTTTCGTAGAAGCGTACGGCGTTGGCCATTTTTTCTTATTCTCCAGTCTCAA
>LNAP01002918.1_pt1 | contig 16641 bp, 17 predicted proteins | sample 602601 | NCBI WGS metagenome assembly LNAP01 (sample SAMN02440304, study PRJNA202911) | soil metagenome | biome: Subtropical and temperate rainforests or woodlands; isolation source: soil samples (1 kg each in a 20% v/v slurry with milli Q water) were... ... | reverse complement strand
CGGATGGTTGAACAAACCGGTGTCGCTGCTGCCGTCATTCAAAGCGCCCAACGGCAGTCCGGCTTCGTCAAACAGAACCGAAATTCCAATACCCGCAAAAACGGATACGCCGTTTCCCGTTATTTCCCGAATCCGGTGATTTCCCGTGTCCGCCACCAGAATGGCGCCGTCTTCCGTTACCGCGAGGGAAGCCGGATGCCGGAACGAAGCGGCGCCGCCCGGTCCGTCCAATTCGTCGAATGCGCCGCTGCCCGCCACATCCGACGATTCGATCAATGGACGTCCGTCCGCAGAAATAATCGCTTGGGAGAAACCGGCTGCCGAAGCGGCGCCGCCCGCTAGCAGAGAGGCCGCCAACACTCCGAAGCCTAAAGCTCGAATTTTACGATACATATGGTTTGAACTCCTTTAACAAACGATTTATGTTTGCGCAATTTCTCCCAGATCATATGGAATGGCGTCCTCGAGTTCGCTGCCCGACAGCTCCAGGATCGGATCTCCGTTTTCATCTACAATTTGGACATAAACCAGCTTTAACACGCCGCTGCCATGTCCCGAGAAAGGAATTTCCGCCAAAACCGCGCCGTCGTCCATCTCAACAGGCTGTCCAGCACCGAAAACCATCATGGAATAAATGGTTTCCACCACCTCGTCCTCGTCTGCCGTGGCATTGAAAGAAGAAAATAAAATCACATGCAGGGCACTGGCAAGTGTTTTAGGCCTGGCCAGCGAGACCACTGACCCCATGATAATTAACAAAACGCAGTCCCCAGTAAGCCTCATCGTGGATGTTCGCAGCGCTGAGCAGTTCAGCATTGCCCGTCTCAATCTGCCCCACGTGCTGACCTTCGCCTCGTTGGAAGAGAGTGCTGTGCTGGAAGCGTCCACCGCAGCACAGCGTGTGGAGATGTTGAAGGGGGTGCGGGCTGTGCAGGTGAATGTGCCGCTGAGCGTGCTGAAAGGCGGCCGTGCGGCGTCAGCGCGGGATACCAACCAGCAGCAGGTGCTGTCGGGTCTGCATCGTCTGCGCTTGCTGCTCTGTGCGCCACAGCAGAATAGCAGCGAGCCTACCAGCTCTGACTCTGCAAGCGGCACAATTTTTGATACGACCTCTGACCGGAAGGATTTGAAGACAGCACCAGCAGGGGTAGAAAAAGTAGGAATGTACGTGCTGTGCCGTCGAGGCATCGACTCTGTCACCGCCACGCAGTTATTGCTCTCTTTGGACGTGGGACCTAGTGTGTGGAATGTAGAAGGGGGTCTGACTGCGTGGAGTAGAGACGTCGACAGTGATTTTTTGATGTATTAGCAAATTAATCGTTTAAGAATAAGGATAGTCGTTTTAAACTAAATCTTATAATCCATGTAGCAAAAACATATCACAATCCTTTAAAATAATCAAAAATAAGCACTACTACGTTCAAGCCTTTTGTTCCCGTTCACGCTCCTGACAGAATTGCAAGGCTTCTAACAAAGCTGCGCAAATAAATGGGTCGTCGGGATGTTTAACTTGACAATTTTGGTAAGCTTGTCTGTCAGCGTTGCACTTGGAAGGAGCTGCGGCACGAGCAGGAGCAGGAGTCGCCGCACGCGTACGATTTGAATTCGAAGAAGAAGACCACAACCAAAAGTAGTAGTAGTTGAGCCAACTCGAACCAGAACTGTTGGAATTGGTAACAGAGGAAGTGCCACTGGAAGTAGCTGTACTTTCACTTGGTTTGGTGGTATTCGGGATAGCTCTGGCATGTGGTTGCGAGGCAACTCTGGCCGTCCTTGTTTGGCTCTAAAATGTTACATTGCGTTCGAGTGATTGCAAGTGTAAGAAGAAATAGTAAAAAATCAAACTTACCGACGACCTGGAACTACTTGAACGTCACTCAGCTGGACAGGAGTCGGAACCAGTTAGGAACACGAATCGACGGGTAAAGGGTTAAACACAAGGGTCTCCTTTAATTGCGCGCTTTATAATTACTTTCAAGAACACATGAGCCTGAAAGCTGGAATGTGCATACGCGAAATGGATCAGATAAGTCATGTGAATACGATCCATTGGATGACGATTGGGTAGAACTATGATTAAAAAGGTGGATAAGATCAGGAAATAGTTGTTTTAATTATCATTGGATGTTTACTGGTTAACATGAAAAGAATTCCTTTGCCAGCCTGGGAACATACACCCTGAACTACAGTTGGGGATTCACCAAAACAGCAGATATGGCGCTTAACATAAAATACAATATATGTACACTTCCTGAGGTACACAATTTGTGCCAGTCCAGGAAGTGATAGTAAAAAGATGTCACTATTTAAACATAAAAAAGTATCACCAGTGGGACTATAAGTTAGCGCGATACTTCATACAGGACCAAACAACGAACAGGATCCACTTCGTAGGCATCGTCGTCAAAGATATCAGCGACTGCGGGCTGTACCGCAAGAATAGCGCAGCGCGGGTCGGAAAGATACGATTCGATGAGCTTCTTGGTCTCTTCGATGAGGCGTGCTGTTTCCTCTTTTCCAACAGTGCACATTATGCCAGGCAAATCAATGAGAGTAAGATTCACGCACTCGGGTCCGTACACATTGACTTCAATCATGTCAGACACCACTTCACTACCGCTCAGTTTTAGCAGCAACGCCTGTGCAGCGGCTACTTTGGCGATGGCACTTTCCCAATCATTTAACGATACCTTTGGCCAGGCAGCTTCGTCCTTGTACTCTGAGCGAGCATTCCATTTGATGCTGATTTCTGCTCGCTTTTAGTCACTCTTTTCCATGCAGAAGTGCAGAGGACAACGTGTGTTGATCTTGTAGTTGAGTTGAAGCTGAGCAACTGCAGAGAGCAGAAACGATTTGCCAGATCCACCCGTACTTAGCAGGGAGGTTTCTATAAGAGAAGAAAAACATGATGCATTTTCTTCTTTGTCATAGAATAATCAGCAAAGATTCTTACCGGGCAGAGATATATACTTATCAATACCATACTGATGCATGAAGTGGATGAACTTCTGTAAAGTATTATCGCCTTTGAAAGAAACTCTAGCCATTCTCCTGCAAGTGGTTTATCTTGAGGTTGCAAACGCGAAAGATGTTCTTTGGGCACAAGTAGATGTGCTGCAGAGTATTTAAGAAGATGACAAAGAAAGTGTCCATCCTGAGAAGTGGCTCATCGTCAAACCCGCTTGTGAATCTTCAAGTGTTGCGACGATTCCCAGACCCTAATGGAAAGGGTTGTTTCTCAGATGTTCAAAATAAACAAAATGAAAAATTCCTTTTGTATTCAACTGTGTTTATATGGCTCAATCAAACACACACCACGTCAAAATTGTTAACTTCGTATGCTAAAATCTACATTAATTACGCAGGCGCCGCAGTCTTGGCCAGGAACTTCTCGTGTACTTCCTTCTGCTTGGCGAACTCCTTCGCGAGCTTTTTGATCACACCTTTGGACAGCGGCTCACCGGCCTTGTCCACAGTGGGAATGCCCTGCTCGTCAAAGGCCGAGTAGAGATCGGTCTGCGAGAGGAACATCTGCTCCGGAGGGATGGCAGCACGTGCCTCGCGCTCTGCGGCCAGTCGCGCCATCTCTTCCTTCTGCTTCTCCTTCTCCAGTCTGGCCGCTTCCTTCTGCAAGCGCTCCTTGCGCATGGTCTCGATGTCGTCCAGCTTCCACACCGTGATCACATCCTTGCCGGAGCCCTTATCCTCCATGCGCACACCCAGCGTGGGCAGAATGTCATCACGCAGCTTGTCCGCGATGCTCAGCACCGCCTTGGTGTCGCCACTCATCGCCGCCAGGCGTACTTCCTGTCTGAAAGCCGTCAGCACGTCGAGGTACGGAGTCAGCAAAGCCTCCTTGGACGAGCCGTCCGTAGCCCCCTCTCCGCCAGCACCAGCCTCCATCAGAGGGAAACCGATGTCACTACCGGAGGGAACCAAACCGAAAGTGCTGAGAATAGAGGTGATATAACGCGCCACGCTGCTGAGCACCACGGAGGACAGACCATTCTCCGGCAGAGGGCCCAGGTCGGTGGCAGCGCTGATCGGGGTGGCCGTGCCGGTCTCCACGTACTTGTTGCACTCGCGGATCAGCTCGGTCAGCACGGACACCGCGCGGGGCGTGTCGAAGTCATCGAGCAGGCAGGCGCGCACGTTAGTTTTGGCCTCCTCGAGCTTCTGCTGCAGCGCATCCTCCGCAGGGCCGACATGCTGCACCGTGGCGGCGACATCGCCCAGCCGACGCAAGAGCGCCTTGGTGTTGTGGAAATACTCCGAAAAGATCTTTTCGATGTTGACGGCCTGGCTCATGGTGTTGTCCCCATAGTCCATAGGCGCGTTGTACTTGTGCAGCAGCATGCAGAAGCGGATCTGGCGACTGGTGTGGTGCACCAGGGCCTCACGGATGGTGATGAAGTTCTTCAGACTCTTGGACATCTTTAGGCCCTTGATGTTCAGATGACCAGTGTGCAGCCAGTAGTTGACCCACTGGTGGGACCCAGAGAACGCCTCACTCTGGGCAATCTCGTTCTCGTGGTGGGGGAACTTCAAGTCCACACCGCCAGCATGGATGTCCACAGTATCGCCGCCGTACTTCTTCAGCGCCGCGTTGGACATCACGGAGCACTCGATGTGCCATCCGGGGCGGCCCTGGCCCCAGGGACTGGTCCAAGAGGGCTCCACGATGTTGTCTTCAGAGTGGTCCTTGGTTTTCTTCCACAACACAAAGTCCGAGGGTGCGCGCTTCTCCGTGGCGTTGGTCAAAGCACCCTCGCCTTCGGCCAGGAGCTTTTCGTTGCCAATCTGCTCCGGCACGAGCTTGCCGTACTTGTGGCCAGCTTTCTCGAAGTCGGCCACACTGAAATAGACAGAGCCGTTGCTCTCATAAGCAGCGCCATTGCTGATCAAAGTCTCAATGTAGCTGACAATCTCGGGGATGTATTCAGACACACGGGTGGAGATATCGGGTAGCTGAATGCCCAAAGCAATCATATCTTCAATGAACTCAGCTTCGTATTTAGAGGCCAGCTCTCTGAATGGGATACCCCGCTCAGAACTTCTCATAATAATCTTGTCATCCACATCAGTCACGTTCTGGCACAGAACAACATTGTAGCCAAGAAAATCTCTCACAATTCTTGCAATAATGTCCAAGGACAAATAAGTGCGGGCATGGCCCACGTGAGACTCGGCGTACACGGTGGGGCCGCACTGGTACCAGGTGACGGTCTTGGGATCCTTCGGAATGAAACGGACCTTGCTACGCGTGAGAGAGTTGTACACAAACAGCGGGTACATCCTGCACACAAGATAACAGAAGACTTAATTAGAACCATGCATCTGAACGGATTAAAAAATTGCCAGAGAAATTTACTTGTCCAGCACTTCGGTCGTGCAGCAATAAGGTTGCGGCAAGCGCCAAGGGTGCAGCTTTGCTTGGGAGCCCTGATCTTCGGTTGCCATGTCTTCTGTTTAAAAAGGCGACTGTAGTACCTGAAGGTGTTATCGCTTGAGGATATTGTGCCAAAGAAGCGCAGGAAAGTTTTGTGGTGCAACCGTTGATAAAAAATATTCCTTTTTGCTCTCAACAATCGTACCAAAATAATACATATTTTGTCAGTCACCTATTTAACCAGATCTACAATTCTATACCCAGCACATGAACAAAATTTTCCAAGCAGAGGGTTTACTTTCTGTTCTTGCCATGGAAATTTGGCACCTGCTTCTTGCCACTATTGCTGTTCGCACTCGTCGCTCCGTTACCGAGACTGGCACGGGAGTTCTTGCGCGCCTGCACGGCATCCCAATAGTAGCCTAATCCACTGGCTCCTTTCTTGAAGGCATATCCAGGCTTGCGTCCAGCGAACTTGGCGCTGGCAATGTACTGCGGGGGAGGCGTGTCGGCCTTGGCGGGCTCAGCAGGAGTGGCTGGCGCAGACTCTGTTTTAGCTTCCACCTTTGCTTTCTTCTCCTTAGGCTTCTCAGACTTCTCACTCTTCTCGTTCTTCTCGGTCTTGGTGGAAGCAGGAGTCTCCTCGGTCTTCTTCACCTTGTCTTTCTTGTCCTTCTTGCTCACCACCGGCACAGGCACCGCCTCAGTTTCTTCCTGCTCCAGTAGCTCGCTGGCCGGGCGCTTGCTCTTCTTCTTGGTGGACTCCACCGCCGCCACAGGGGTCTTCTCGACGACAGGAACAGCCTTCTCGGCCTTCTTCTCCGTCTTGTCGGCCTTCTCCACCTTCTTTTCCTTCTTGGCGACCTCCTTCACGGCTTCCACCACGGGCTCTGGCACCGCCACAGCAGCAGTCTTCTTTTTATCTTTCTTGGCCGCCGCCGCGACACTGCTCTTTGTGAGAGTGGCATCCGCCGCCAGCAATGATTCCAAAGACTCCGTGATGAACTGACTCTTGGTGGTGGCCGCGAAGGCCTTGTGCAGCTCGTATAGTTTCTTGCGGCACACGTTCGGTGTCTCTTCCTCTGCAGCCAGGTCGAACACCACCTTCTGCAACACCTTGGTTTTCACGGCAGCGAACAGCAAAGCAGGGGTCTCCTCCGAAGCGTCCGCAGTGGTGGCGAGCTCAGCCGCGAAGTGTGAAGCGTACTTGAACAGTACTTCTTTGTACACACGCGCAATGAAAACATTGTTGTCGTCCAGGCGAAGCACACTGTTCAGGAAAGGCCGGAAGACAATCAAAAAGTCCTTTGTGTTGATTTTTCCTCCAGATACATTGTGCAGTTCAGGAAGGAAAATGTCTGCAATGTGGAAACGCACACCGTTGGGTTTCTTTTGAAGAACCTCCTCGTCCACGATACTGATCAACTGCGCAGCAGTCTCACTGTCCCAACCAGCCTTGGCAATCATAGCAAGCACATTGCGGAACATCATACGAACCAGGGTGTAGAATTTGTTGACTCTATACTGATCCAAGTGAAACCATTCGCGCAAGAGGATGCGGAAAAACATACGAATATACAACAACTGAAGCTCCACAGTAGAAAACACTTGGGTCAAGTCGGTCAAACTCTGAGCCAACTCAACCTGGATAGGCTGCTTATCAGAAAGCCACATAGTATAGTACAAAGCCTTCCACAATTTGAGCATTTCCATGTCATCGAAAGTTTTGATAGAAGCAACATATTTGCGCAGCTTTGCCAAGGTTTGGTCGCGGGAATCCTTCTCAGGGTTCACTAGGGCCTTGGCAAACTTGACCTCATCTTCGTGATCGGGCGGGGACTGCATCTTCTTTCTGGTATCGGGAATGGAAGTTTCGATTGAAAGTGCAAGCAACGTCTTGCGAACTGGTGGCTGATGCCTCCGTACGTACAATTGCACCTATGAGTAAACCGAAATTATAGCAACAGGTCGTGATCTAGTGTTATGCAGCGAATTGAGTTCAGATGCTGCAACTCAACTTGCGAATGCCTGCCTCTATATTCAGAACTCGATCAAAGAGAAGTGGTGAAATAGATCGTTGAAAAGCTTTAAATTGCCTAGAAAGATAATGTCGAGCAAGGAAGACTTCAAGGATGACTACAAGGATGGCTATGAGGGGAAATATGCCGAGGAAAAAGACGACGGCGAAGAGAAAGATATTTTCGACAACTACGACAAGCCTGCTCCCCCGTCTGTAAATGTAACATCGATTCGGATCAGCCCAGCTAAGGCAGAGCTCACTTCTTCACTCAAGCTCGATATCACATTCGAACTTGACAGGGACGCCATCGCAGCTCTTTGGGAGATCAAATTTCTCGTTGATTGCACTCATCGGCGGATAATCAAGATATTGGGCCAGACGAATGTAGATGATTATTTTGAGGGCGAAAGTGACATGTCTTTTTCTGTCGACAGTATTGATGTGTCTGGCATTTCTCCCTCTACTCTTGCCAACTCTGGTCTATTGATGGCCGTGCTGATGGTGGACGGCGAGGAAGTTGCTTCTATTAATATGGTAAGATTTCAGCTTTCTGTTTCTGTAGGCTTTGGTTCAACCGTCGCTATCCATTGATATTGACATCGTTTTTGTTTTGAATGGCTTGATATACTCATTGTTTTCATCATTCATTTCCTCGACAGGTGGTAAATGTTACGAAGAAGGACGGGGAACTTATGAGAGAAATTTTAAGCCCGCTTGATTAATTATACCATGACATACTGAGTGTTCACACATAACATACTGTAGTTTCCCAGTGATTTGGGTGTACACCTTCCTTTGTATACGAATGTTATGAAAATTTTTATACCTAAACAATTCTCGTCAAGAGAACGAACGAAAGCACACACACTTTTTGACGTACACTTGTAAGTAAGAAATATTTGGGTGTGACACACTACATCGATAGTACCAAATGCGTAGTTGTTTTCCACAGATACATCCAACACCATGCATTTTATCGGTCTGACCAACATCAGTAATATAGTCCAAGGCGCCCCCACATATACAACAGTGATATACACGTAACAATTAAGCATACAGAATTCCTTTGGGCGAGGTCGGCGCGACAGTCGTTTCAAATTGTTGTGGGCAGGGGTTATAATGACCTGGCTCAGCGGATGGGTTTAAATGGAAAGTACTGTAATTAAAATTGGGTGAAAAGGAAAGTAATGTCAATGGCGAAGTCAGCCATCTTCGAGAAGTCATGCACACAAAAGTACCAAGTCCTGGCACGTGTTTCACGGTTTGTCGACTTGTCCGCCCTGTGTCGACGTAGGTTCCGTTCTCTTCCTTTCCCCTCTTCTCTCTTCCCGATACAAGCACTTAAAACTTCAAGATGGCTGATTTTGAAGAAACGCAAACCGCAGACTACTGGTAATGTTTTGGCTTCCTTGTTTTTGCTATTTAGCACGGTTAACATCGGTAGTAATCATCTTTTTGCTCGGCGATTTTCCAGGAAAACCAAGGGTAACGAGTTTTACATGGCTAAAAGTTATCAGCCCGCTATTGCGGCTTATACCAAAGCCATCAATCTCGATTCGTCCAACGCTGCACTTCTAACCAACAGAGCGGCTGCGTCGTTGATGCTTCTCTTATACAACGAAGCCATTCAAGATTGCAACGCTGCCCTTGCGTTGGACAGCAGCAACTCCAAGGCGTACTTCAGAAAGGCCACGGCCCTGAAAGGTCTTGGCAAGCTACCTGAAGCCATTGCTGCGCTTAACAAAGGCCTAGAGTTTGACCCTCGCAGTGCAACGGCACTCGCTGACAAGAGTGCACTGCTGAGTGCCCAGGAGAAGATAGTAGAGATTAAGAACCTACTCGTGATGAAGCAGTACCAGATGGCGCTGCGGCAGATTGAGATCGTGACCAAGGAGGTGGGCGGCAACTTCCGGGACTTTAACATCCTCAAAGTGGAGGCGCTGCTGGAGCTAAGCCGGCCCGAAGAAGCTTACAATCTGTCCAACCTTATGGTATGAATAGCCTTCTTTATTGCTTGGAATGTCCGCATATTGATTATAATCTTCATTTTCTCTTTCTCAGATGCGCACCGCTCAGAATGGCGATGTTGACTTGCTTCGATTACGCGCACAGTGCTTTTACAGTCTCGGTAAGTATGTATATCTATTTTATTACGATCCTGCAGATAATATTGGTTTCTTTTCTTATTTTTATGATACTGAGTTATTGTCCTTGCGGAATCCAGTCCGTGTTATGCCACGTGGGCAATCGTTTAAATTCTATCTCACTTTTTTTCGCGCGTGCTTTGTTTTTATCGCAGGTGATTTGGAGAACGCCTTGAAGCATATGCAGCAAGCTGTGCGCAGTGATCCAGACAATACGCAGGTGCGCGCCTACTACCGACAAATCAAAGAAATCGACGAGAAAAAGTGAGTTTACCCAAGTTAAATCTTTGATCCCATAAAGTGTTCAAACGGAGTGAGATACGCTGGCCCACTTGGGAACTTCTTTAAGCTTTGTGCCTCTTTTCAAGTCTTCCTTGTGTGATATATATCTTTTTCTGACCCTTGATAATTATCCCATATGCAACTAGGTCGACCGGCGATGAAGCATTCAAATCCGGTGACCACGCAGGGGCCATCGAGGCCTGGTCGCAATGCCTGAATCTGACCAAGAACAACCGCCCGTTCTCCTCCAAACTCCATTTGAACCGAGCCACGGCCTACATGAAGCTCAAGAACTACGACGCCGCGGTGAAGGACTGCAACATGGCAATTTACTACAATGAGAAGTATCTGAAAGCTTATATGCGTCGTGCCGAGAGTTATGTGCTGTCGAATCTGCCAGAGAACATCCAGCTGGGCATTGAGTAAGTGTTTTTTTTGTTGTGGTAAATTAATATATTTGGTGTACTCTTGTGCGTTGATAGCTGTGCAATGTTAATAACCTTGTCATCATTGCGTATGTTTATTTTCACGCCCCTGTTAATCATTTTCTATCCCCATTTGTTTGTTTTGATGTATAGGGACTACGAGAAGGCATATGAGTTAGAAACAGACGAAGATGCGCTCAAGGACATCAAGTTAAAGGTCAAAAAGGTAAGCATATTCTTCCCCCAGTAGTTTGCTTTTTAAAGTAAATGGTACACGCGGCATATGTCTGATCCACAACAATTTGTCCTCTCTCTCTTCTTAAAATCCTCATCTTACCACCATTTCTATTCCACTACTGTTCCTTTGATAGGCCAAGGTGCAGCTGAAGCGTTCCAAGCGCAAGGACCTGTACAGCATTCTCGGTGTAAGTCAAACAGCCACGGAGAGTGAAATCAAAACCGCCTACCGCAAGTCAGCCCTCAAGCTGCATCCTGGTACGTGCATTACTGTCTTTCGTATTTGTTTGTTTTGTTTTTGTTTTTGTTTCGGATGAGTGCAGTAAGTGTGATTGTATTTGTTTTAGCAGTTTCTGTAGTCATGCTCTTTATTGGAACACACTTTCAAATTTGTTTAACACCCTACTTCTTCTTTTCTTTGCAGACAAGCAAGCGAACAAGACGGACGAAGAGAAGGCCACTGCAGAGGCGCAATTCAAGGCCGTGAACGAAGCCTACGAAGTGCTCTCCTGCTCCGAGAAGAAGCAAAAGTAAGTACATTTATTTGAAAAGTATCTTTTTCTACACGTCTTTCTACAAACTGTAGTGCACAATGTCTCTAAATTTCTCAACTTGTTTACATTGAAATGACGGTTTAACTCTACTGTATTGTGTTGTGCTGAACAGGTACGACGAGGGGGTGGAGCTGGAGGACCTGGACAATCCTCATGCTGGACATGGTCACGACCACAGCCACGGCCATCACCACCACGGAGGAGGAGGTGGAGGGATGGGCGGAATTGATCCGAATATCCTGTTCCAAATGTTCATGCAGCAACAGCAGCAGGGCCGTCGGTAGACACACTCATACAAATGCTGGGCGTGCTATGCATAGATCCGGTTGTCGTAGTCTTAGAAGATTGTCGATAAATTGATGTGTGTGTGTGTAATTGCTGTTGCACATACATAAAGCAAAGTACAATAGCATCGGTTTGTACCTCTTCTTTGTATAATAGTGGCACTGGCGACATTTTGGTACCAACGTTGGTATCAATTTTGGCAAGACAAAAGCAAAACAAATTGTATTCTTAAGCGAGATTATATAAATATTTTCAGTCAGAAGGGGCAAGCAATGCATACAAAAACAAGACAAGTTGTGACCGGTGAAATCTTAGTTGGTCTTCTTCTTGTCTCCAAATGGTTGAGGGGTCACAGCCATATAGAACGTTAGCAAGAGCGGGATGACGAGGTAAGGGGCGTAGAAGCCCAATAGTGCAAACTTTTCTTCAGCAGATATCGTATCGATGGTGTAGAATTCGGCAAGAATGGCCCATACAGTAGTTGCCACGTGAGAACCGTAAATGATAGAGGGAATCCGAATCCAGTTGCGCTTGAACAAAAGACCGTACGTGGCCACGAAGAAGAAAGGAAGCTGTGCAAACAACTCCGCCCAAATGAAGGATTGCAGCCAAGCTGGCTTCAGAACGAGAAGCTGGTCGTTATATGTCCGGATATACCAGGCAAACAGCTGTTGCAGGGGCTCAGGATAGTGTTCACCAAAAAGGATCTGCAAGTCCACAAAGATGGTAATGGGTATGTGTGTGATAAAGTACACAAGGAATATAATGCGGAGGAGAGAGTTCATGGTTTTAGACGGTCGCTGATCAAGATAAAATGTGGATTCAAAGTCACACTGCTGGCACAGCTGAGCTCAATGAAACGATTTATTTAACCCTCTCCATAAAGATTTACAACCAAAAAGTTAGGTGCGAGAAAGATTAAATCCCATCCAACAATATTTAAAAACCCAGCTTTGCAAGCACACACGCCAACAAAACGAGCTGCCCCAAGCACATCTTCGAATCGATTTACAGTCGTAAGATTTCATACCATGTTTGCTCGTGCTCTTGTCAAGTCCGCTATTCCTGCCGGTGAGTGAATAAAATGAAAAGAGTACATGAAATTTAGTGGTGTTTCTGAGTCACACATACCGATTAAATTAAATTTGGGAGACCTGGTCTCGTCCAATGCTTCCCCTTTAAATTTGTTTTTGTTTGTTCTTTGTTGTCTGCAGTTGTCCGCAGTGTTGCCCCTAAGGCCGTTCGCCCTTTCTCGCACGCCGCTGCCCCCAGTGCCGATGTCGTTATTCCTGAGTTGGTGAGCACCCTTGAATGGGTCCTGGACTCCCCTCCTAACGTCCATCAGTTTGACGAGCCTCCTGTAAGTATCTTGATACGCCGATTTGGCATAACTTTTGACTTATTTGCGAACTGGTCACTTTGAAGGTGAACCGCTGTAATTCTCTGTGGCTCCTAACTGGTATTTTTTTTTTGCATACAGATTGTTGTGGAGATTGAGCACTTGAAGAATTTGCACGTGGAGGACCACTAAGCGTTGTATATCTATCATTATTTCAATGTTTCGTGTTGCTCCTGTGCTTTGCAAAACGACGAGTGGTGCTGGATATCTTCGCATTGTTAAAAGATGAAAGAAAGTCCGTTGTTGTTTAGCAGGAATTGTGAGATTGTTTAAATATTAACCGAAAGATTCTACAAGGAATGGTTCTTTCCGCTTATCAACTGGTGTCAGTATTTGGTGGAAAAGTTTCGGAACTAGACGCGCAGCAAGAAACTGGTGGGTTGGCCTCCATCAAATTAATACCTCAGTCGTGCAGCTCTGTGAGAATACATATTCAAAAAGGTTTATTTTCAGAGCGTTTACACAAGTACATCATCAATCACCTCATACTCCTCTCCTGTATTGTAACTTATTCACATATGCACAGAGTCCGACTTGCTGTACATGTGCGAGTCACATTTGGATATGTGCGAATGTGAATATGGGCTGTTTGGACACGCTACTTGCCGTTTCGGATACACAAAGAAACTTTTTATCGAATCCGTTTCTTTAGCCACCAATAATTCGGCCATCCGGATGCATACATTTATCTTTCGTATAAGTGCCAAGAACGCAGTGCGGCTATGTTCAAGAGTAAACCTGGCCACCCTTCTGGCGTGAACAGTGTTAGCGACAGCAACGAAGTTGAAAAGCTTGTTCTCTCGTCTCATAAATCGACCTGGGCGCCGCTTGTATTTGTAAGTCGATCTCTTTCTGCACCACGTCATCTACTTTAAATAACCAGCTTTTTCTTTATGTTTCTAGTTTCTGGGACCATGTTTTTCTGCGAAGAAGGTACAGTTTGGTCGTCCGGTGGAGCACATCAGTTACCGGGATACCACCAAATTGTATGAATCGATATCGACCGATACAGCCGTACTTGTGTGGAGTAACGCAGCACACGAAGGCACTCTTAAAGGCTTGAGACAAACGGTCGTGCATGGTGTAAGTATGTATGATCGCCTTCAGTCAGAACTTTGTTTGGAGATGAGACTCTGCGCCTTGTATTTCAACCAAAGAATCACCAAGAAGGAGCTTCTCGGGGAAATGAGACACTTAATCACAGACGATTTTGCGTTTGAATCGTTTCAAATGGCATTGCGACGAATGCGCAACGAGAAAGTTTCTTTCAAGTTGGTAAGTACTTTCAGTCAGCTTAATTTGGGTTCTTCTATTGGGCAGAATAACAACATCTCTCATGCCATCTTTTTTCCTTTCAGACAAATACACTGCAGCTGTTCATCCCTGAAGTACAAGCCGACGCGCGTGTAGAATCTATCACAAGGTTGAAATGGGCGGTTAAATACAACCCGGAGGTGATCAGCTTCGACGAGGGAAATTTGTTAGTGGATGTTTATGACGTCCAGGATGGATTTGCATTTGCACACAAATATGGACGGAAAATCCGCATTGCGCGATGGTAGGTAAACCTTCTATTTTCTTCTTCCTTTTTGTTGTGTTTTAGTTTAAGTTTTAGTGTCAGTTTTTTGTTTTTAGTTCGCAGTTATTACTTACGATGACATGTTGTATATAGTAATATATTTGCCGCGCCCTTTGATTCACCTATTCTTAAATCGTGTTTTTATTGCTGTTTATATAATACAGGGGTGGGGAGATTCCAGATGTACCACTGTGTGAGCTATTGTATCGGTCCCTGCTAGACTTTTTACAGACCGGCAGGTAACATACATAGTATGTTGTTATACTCTTTCTTTTCTTTATAGTAGTTATGATAGCGTGTTAACTTGAATTTTTATCTTATATTGACTAGGTATGTGGACTGTGAATATGTGGCACGAACGCGCACCTACGCCGAGAGTAAAAGTTTAAACGGTCTAGGACAGCTGGCCACCCCTGAGGATATCGCTTTTGACTATGGTAAGCATCGCGTAGTGTCCTGTTAGTACATTTCAGTCGACTTTCAGCATATTTTCAATTCTTAAATATCATTATTTGATCGTATTAATTATCTTTGCAGGTTATGTCCTGGACAAAGATGGCTTCATCACAAAGCTGCACAAGCCATTGACCCCTATTTTAGGCAAAAAGTTCTTCGTTGCTGATCTGTTTCGAACCAAAAAGGCTTCTTCCCCCACGGCTGCGCGGACCGAAAAAGACGCCAAATCGCCACGCCGAGTCAGTTCCTTCCGGTCAGCTTTTACGAGCAAATCTTCTGCCGAATCTGCGCCTGACGATATACACACCATTGAGAGACAAATACAACGGGAGCTTGGTATGAATATCCATGGCTCCATGCCATTTCCTGCCGCTGGCTCCGTCGTGTCGGCGGACATCGGCGCAGTCGCTGCAGAGAAAGAAAGTGACGGGGAGGGAAGTTTGGCATTGATTGTCGCCGAAGCAGCGCGAAATGCGCAGAAAGTACGCCGAGAGACCAACTGGGTGGTGTTTTTAAACCACAAAGTTCCCTCCCGCGTCACCGCGACGTATATTCGATCCAAAAAAGGAACCGCGCTGTCTCTGTCGAAAGAGAGTCAGGCCCAGCCTGTAATCGCGAATAAAGCACGCATAGAAAGTTCCACGGACAATGATGTGTTGACAGGATTGGGCAGTTATACCTACGGTCTGGGGGAGAAAAAACCGTACAAACCGGCCCAGAGCAGCGCGGCGGACGCGGCGGCCGTAACTGGTCCCAAAGACGTATGGGCAGAAACCGCGGAAATATTGACACCACCCCCGTTGGTGAAAAAAGAGATCAAAACAACACGTGCACCATTACCACCGGTGGAAGTGCTGGTGCGGCCAGACGTAGCGCCTCACAAGAAAATTGAATCGAATTTTGCCCCGCCACAGATGCATCAACAACCCTCTCTGCCAGGGACGGTTCCAGCCCCCAAGAAGTCTGAAAAGAAAACGTTGACTATCGTCGTACCTGATATACCAAATGCAAGTGAAGAAACCACAATATACACTCACCATCCGAAACCTGTGAACGAGACGAAGCACACGACAGACACGATAATGGAGACTTTGGCCACGCAAAAGGGGGCAGCGCAGAAGGATCGCGAGGCCTCGTCGGAGGCGTCCAAAGGAGTGACTGTTAAAGCAAAGATGGATAGTTTTTCAATCGACAGCAGCACTGCCCATATGATACCCACACATGACAAGACTGCCGATGTTAAGGCAGAGTCAGTAACGGCAACAGCAACAGCAGCAAGAACAGCAGCAGCAGGAACAGTAGTGGCCGTATTCAAGCCTTTGCTGGTACCTCCCCCTATTGTTGTGGTGACTGCTGCTGCACCACCCTTAACTGCCGCAACTGTTGAGGATCCAGAAACCTCACGTGTTGCTGTTGCTTCTACTCCTCAGCAGTTAGTCGTACCAAAACCTGACTCGGTAAATACAGACCCACCAGTACCCGTATCCGTAACCGCAATGTCACCACGCTTTTCTCCCCGGGCCCGTCTTGTGCCCACTCTCTCGGACAGCGATGTTACGAGTGGTGCCAATGTGAGTGAGAGTGCTAATAAGAGCACCACACAGGCCAATTTGGCGCAAAAAGGAGCTGCTGTTGTGCGAAAGGAGGCGACAGTGGACACCACGGATGAGGCCGCTGACCAAGCAGTCGCCACCGCCCTGAAGAACGCATCCGCATTCAAAGCGCGCGATGCAGCATTATCAGCTGCTGTGCTTGTCCAAGAGACGGCTACGCCAGCTGTGGCCACTGTTCAGCAACCTAGTATCACCGCCGTGCACCGTCCTGTCCTGCGCACACCATCTGCGATGAAAGTACAAAACACTGTGCCTTTG
>LNAP01002917.1_pt1 | contig 16642 bp, 12 predicted proteins | sample 602601 | NCBI WGS metagenome assembly LNAP01 (sample SAMN02440304, study PRJNA202911) | soil metagenome | biome: Subtropical and temperate rainforests or woodlands; isolation source: soil samples (1 kg each in a 20% v/v slurry with milli Q water) were... ... | reverse complement strand
CGGGCATGCTTTCGCCCCGCGCGGCGAGCTGCTCGCGCGCGCGGGCGATGCCGCCCTGGATCGGCTCCGGCGACGGGTCGTTCGGTTGCAGCGTGGCGACCAGACGTTCCCAATAGCGCACCGCGTCGACGAAACGCTGCTCCTCGAAAGCGGCGATGCCGAGCAGACCGAGGGTGGTGGGCTCCTGCGGATCGAGGCGCAGCGTTTCCTCGCCGAGACTGCGCACCTCGTCGGTGAACTTCTGTCCGCCAGCGAAGTACAGCGCCTGCGCCCACTGGCCGAGCAGCTCCGGCTGGCGGCCGGCCAGCTCGACGGCACGCCCGAAGGCCGGTGCGGCCTCCTTGGGTCGCTGCTGGGCCATGTAGGTACGGCCGAGGAAGTACCAGGCTTCGGCCTGATCCGGTTGCAGACGCACCGTTTCCTCGAGACGGGCGGTCATTTCCTCGATGTTCTGCGGCTCGGTGGCCAGCTGCTCGCTCAGCTTGAGCGCATCGCTGGCGCCCCAGTGCAGGTACAGGCCAAGGCCGAGCACCGGCATCAGCAGCGCCATCGCCAGCGGCAACCAGCGGCCCAGCTTGCGCTGCGCGCCTTCGGCCTGCTCGGCATCATCCAGCAGTTCGCGGGCAGCCTCACTGCGGCCGGCGTCGCGCTGGGCAGCATCGAGGGCGCCGGCAGCATGCTGGGCATCCAGTTCGGCGACGCGCTCCTGGTACAGGGCGACGTTGAGGGCGGTGCGGTCTTCCTCGGCCTGGGCACGACGGCCGCGCAGCAGCGGAATCAGCAGGAAAGCGAACGCCACCAGCAGCAGCGCTGCGGCGGCAAGCCAGAAAGCGGTCATTTATCAGCCTTGGGGTTGTCGGCGGAGCTCTGCTCGGCCGAGCTCTTGTGAACAGAGTTCTTCAGCAGTTGGTCGAGGCGCGCGCGCTCCTCGGCGGAGAGGTCGGCACCCTGGCCGGACGCCGCGGGACGGCGGCGGCGCAGGACGATCAGCGCCAGCACGCCGAGACCGCCGCCGAGCAGCAGCCACGGTCCGTACCAGAGCAGCCAGGTGCGCGCGTTGACCGGCGGGTTGTAGCGCACGAAGTCGCCGTAGCGGGCGACCAGGAAGTCGACGATCTCGTCGTTGCTCTTGCCCTCGCCAAGCATGCGGTGGATCTCGCGGCGCAGGTCCATGGCGATCGGCGCATCGGAGTCGGCGATGTTCTGGTTCTGGCACTTCGGGCAGCGCAGCTCCTCGGTGAGCAGGCGGTAGCGCGCACGGTCGCCCTCGTCCTTGAACTCGTAGGTGTCGATGGCGGCCTGGGCGCCCAGCGACAGGGTCAGGCCCAGCAGGCCCCCAGCCAGCCAGCGTTTGCTCAGCAGTCGTTTCATCAGCGTGCGTCCACCAGTTCTTGGTACAGCGGGGCCAGCTGCTCGCGCCAGACGCGCTCGTCGATGGCGCCGACGTACTTGTGCCGGATGATGCCGTCCTTGTCGATCAGGAAGGTCTCCGGCGCGCCGTAGACGCCGAGGTTCAGGCCCAGACTGCCGACCTTGTCCTCGATGTTGAGCTGATAGGGATCGAGGAAGTCCTTGAGCCACTTGCGCGCCGCGGCGTTGTCGTCCTTGTAGTTGACGCCGATGATGTTCACGCCCTGTCCGGCCAGCTGGTTGAGCATCTGGTGCTCGGCCTTGCAGGTCGGGCACCAGGTCGCCCAGACGTTGACCAGCGCAGGCCGGCCCTTGAGGTCGGCGGCGCTGAGGGTGCGCGCGGAGTCGTGCACCGACGGCAGCGCGAACGCGGGGAACGGCTTGCCGATCAGCGCCGAGGGCAGCTCGGCCGGATCAAGGAACAGGCCGCGGTAGAGGAACACCGCCAGGCCCAGGAACAGCGCCAGCGGCAGCAGCAGGATTGCGCGTTTCATGCTTGAGCTCCAGTCATGCCCAGGGCCTCGCGGGCCTTGGTGGTCACCTTGACCCGGTAGCGGCGGTCGAGCGCGGCGAGGAAGCCGCCGAAGCCCATCAGCAGGCCGCCCAGCCAGATCCAGCGCACGAACGGCTTGACGTGCAGGCGCACGGCCCAGGCACCGTCTTCCAGCGGCTCGCCGAGCGCGACGTAGAGGTCGCGGGTAAAGCCCGGGTCGATGCCGGCCTCGGTCATCGGCATGCCGCGCACCGGGTACACACGCTTCTCCGGATGCAGCACGGTGATCTCGCGGCCGTCCTGCAGCACGTGCACGGTGGCGCGATCAGAGGTGTAGTTCGGCCCCTGATGGTGCTGGGCGCCGTCGAAGACGAACTGGTAGCCGCCGACTTCGACCGACTCGCCCGGCGCCATGCGCAGGTCGCGCTCCAGGGCGTACTGGCTGGACAGCACCACGCCCAGGGCGCACACGGCGATGCCCAGGTGGGCGATCTGCATGCCCCAGTAGCTGCGCGACAGGCCGGCGATGCCCTTGAGCAGGCCCTTGTGGCGGGTCTTGTCGAGCAGGTCGCGCAGCCCGGCGAGCACCACCCAGGCGGCCAGCAGGCAGGTGGCCAGCACCGCCCAGTGGAAGTCGCCGAACAGCCAGGCGCCGAGCAGGCCGAACGCACCGCTGACCACCAGCACCGGCAGCAGCATGCCGCTCAGCCACTTCAGCGGGGTGTCCTTCCAGCGCACCAGCACGCCGACACCGAGGGCCAGCATGAGGATGGCCATCAGCGGCAGGAACAGCGCATTGAAGTACGGCGGGCCGACCGACAGCTTGGCGCCGGTCAGCGCATCGAGCACCAGCGGATACAGGGTGCCGAGCAGGACCATCGCACAGGCCACCACCAGCACCAGGTTGTTGGCCAGCAGCAGCGTCTCGCGCGACCACAGACCGAAACCGATGTTGCTCTTGACCACCGGCGCGCGCAGGGCGAACAGGGTCAGCGAGCTGCCCACCACGAACAGCAGGAAGATCAGGATGAAGGTGCCGCGCTCGGGGTCGGCGGCGAAGGCGTGTACCGAGGTCAGCACGCCGGAGCGCACCAGGAAGGTGCCGAGCAGGCTCAGCGAGAAGGCGGCGATGGCCAGCAGCACCGTCCAGCTCTTGAACACGCCGCGCTTCTCGGTAACCGCCAGCGAGTGCAGCAGCGCCGTGCCGACCAGCCAGGGCATCAGCGAGGCATTTTCCACCGGGTCCCAGAACCACCAGCCGCCCCAGCCCAGCTCGTAGTAGGCCCACCAGGAGCCGAGCACGATGCCGATGCCGAGGAAGGCCCAGGCGACGATGGTCCACGGCCGCGACCAGCGCGCCCAGGCCGCGTCGAGGCGGCCGCCGAGCAGCGCGGCGATGGCGAAGGCGAACACCACCGAGAAGCCGACGTAACCCATGTACAGCATCGGCGGGTGGGCGATCAGGCCGATATCCTGCAGCAGCGGGTTGAGGTCGCGGCCGTCGGTCGGCGCGTTGGGCAGCAGGCGCTCGAACGGGTTGGAGGTGACGATCAGGAACAGCAGGAAGCCGACGCTGATCATGCCCATCACCGACAGCACGCGGGCCAGCATCACTTCCGGCAGCTGGCGCGAGAAGATCGACACGGCGAAGGTCCAGGCGCCGAGGATCAGCGCCCACAGCAGCAGCGAGCCCTCGTGGGCGCCCCACACCGCGCTGAACTTGTAGAACCACGGCAGCGCGCTGTTGGAGTTCTTGGCGACGTAGGCCACCGAGAAGTCGTCGACCAGGAAGGCCTGGGTCAGGCACAGGAAGGAAAACAGCAGGAAGGCGAACTGCCCCCAGGCCGCCGGCCGGGCCAGTCCCATCCACTGGCGATCGCCGCGCCAGGCGCCGATCAGCGGCAGGCTCGCCTGCACCACGGCCAGGCACAGGGCGAGGATCATGGCCAGGTGGCCGAGTTCGGGGATCATTGCGCGCCTCCCATCTTGGCGCCGGCGCTGGCCGGCATGCTGCCTTCCGGCAGCTTGCCGCTGTCCTTCAGCGCCTTGGTCACTTCCGGCGGCATGTACTTCTCGTCGTGCTTGGCCAGCACCTCGTCGGCCACCAGCACGCCCTCCTCGTTCAGCCGGCCGAGCGCGACGATGCCCTGCCCTTCGCGGAACAGGTCGGGGAGGATGCCGCGATACTGGATGGTCACGTCCTTGGCGAAGTCGGTGACCACGAACTGCACGTCTAGCGAGTCGGCCGAGCGGCTCACCGAGCCCTCCCTGACCATGCCGCCGGCGCGGATGCGGGTGTCCTGCGGCGCCTCGCCGGCGGCGATCTGCGTCGGCGTGTAGAACAGGTTGATGTTCTGCTGCAGGGCGCTGAGCGCCAGGCCGACGGCCACGCCGACCCCGGCGAGGATGCCGAGGATGATGAACAGGCGTTTCTTGCGTACCGGATTCATTGCTTGCTCTCCCGGCGCAGACGGCGCGCCTCGTCGTGCAGGTAACGCCGGCGCGCCAGGATCGGCAGCGCCACGTTTAGGGCCAGGACCGCCAGGCTGATGCCGTAGGAGGTCCAGACGTACAGGCCATGCTTGCCCATGGCGAGGAAATCGGCGAAGGACTCGAAACTCACAGGCTGCGCTCCACTTCGGCTTTGACCCAGCTGGCCCGCGACTCGCGCTTGAGCACCTCGAGGCGCATGCGCAGCAGCAGGGCGACGGCGAAGAAGCAGTAGAAACCGATGACCATGATCAGCAGCGGCACCCACATCTCCGCCGGCATCGCCGGTTTCTCGGTGATCGTGAAGGTCGCCGGCTGGTGCAGGGTGTTCCACCACTCCACCGAGTACTTGATGATCGGGATGTTGATCACCCCGACGATGGCCAGCACCGCGCAGGCCTTGGCCGCGCTGTCGCGGTTGCTGATCGACTGGCCGAGGGCGATCACCCCGAAGTAGAGGAACAGCAGGATCAGCATCGCGGTCAGGCGCGCATCCCAGACCCACCAGGCGCCCCAGGTCGGCTTGCCCCACACCGCGCCGGTGACCAGGGCGATGAAGGTCATCCAGGCGCCGATCGGCGCGGCGCACTGCAGGGCGACGTCGGCCAGCTTCATCTTCCACACCAGGCCGACCACGCCGGCCACCGCCAGCATCATGTAGCAGGACTGGGCGAGGATCGCCGCCGGCACGTGGATGTAGATGATGCGGAAGCTGTTGCCCTGCTGGTAGTCCGGCGGCGCGAAGGCCAGCCCCCACACCGTGCCGACGGCGATCAGCAGCGCTGCCGCCGCGCCCAGCCAGGGCAGCCAGCGGCCGCTGATGTCGTAGAACCACTTGGGCGAGCCTAGCTTGTGAAACCACGTCCAATTCATAGAAACCGCCTTGAAACTGCTGCGCGTGTGTTCATTCATTCGCCGACACTGATGGTCAGGCCGGCGGCGATGGCAAAGGGAGTCAGGGTCACCGCCAGGGCGGTAAGGCTGGCCAGCCACAACAGGTGGCCGGCCACCGGCAATCCTTGCAGGGCCGACTGCAGGGCACCGCTGCCGAGGATCAGCACCGGGATGTACAGCGGCAGGATCAGCAGCGCCAGCAGCAGGCCGCCGCGCTTGAGACCCACGGTCAGCGCCGCGCCGACCGCGCCGAGCAGGCTGAGGATCGGCGTGCCGAGCAGCAAGGAGAGCAGCAGTACCGGCACGCAGCGCGCCGGCAGGCCGAGCATCAGCGCCAGCAGGGGTGCCAGCAGCACCAGCGCCAGACCGGAAAACAGCCAGTGGGCCAGCACCTTGGCCAGCACCAGCAGCGGCAGCGGATGCGGCGACAGGACCCACTGCTCCAGCGAGCCGTCCTCGAAGTCGCTGCGGAACAGGCCATCCAGCGACAGCAGCACGGCGAGCAGCGCGGCGACCCACACCAGGCCCGGCGACAGGGTTTCCAGCAGCTTGCTCTCCGGTCCCACGGCCAGCGGGAACAGCGCCACCACGATGCCGAAGAATACCAGCGGATTGAGCAGATCGGCCGGGCGGCGGAACAGCAGGCGCGCCTCGCGGGTCAGCAGCTGGGTGAACACGTTACTCATCGGCAGTGCTCCCGGCCTGGGCCAGATCCAGCTCGCGGTAGCCGGCCGGCTTGCGCGTGAGGGTATGGTGGGTGGTCAGCACCACCATGCCGCCCTGCTCGCAGTGGCGGGCCAGGTGCTCCTCGAGCTGGGCCACGCCGTGCTTGTCGAGGGCAGTGAAGGGTTCGTCGAGTACCCACAGCGGCGGCGGATCGAGATACAGGCGGGCCAGGGCGACGCGACGCTGCTGGCCGGCGGACAGGGTATGGCAGGGCACGTCCTCGAAGCCGCGCAGACCGACCGCCTGCAGCGCGCGCCAGATCGCCTCGCGGGTTTCCGCGGTGTGCAGGGCGCACAGCCAGGCGAGGTTTTCTTCCGGGCTGAGCAGGCCCTTGATCCCGGCGGCATGGCCGACCCACAGCAGGTTGCGAGTCAGCTCGCCACGCTGCTCAGCCAAGGGCCTTCCGGCCAGGCGGATCTCGCCGGCGGTCGGCTGCATCAGACCGGCGAGCAGGCGCAGCAGGCTGGTCTTGCCGCTGCCGTTGGGCCCGGCGATCTGCAGCATCTCGCCGGCGTGCAGGGCGAAGTCGAGTCGCTCGAACAGCACGCGCAGATCCCGCTCGCAGGCGAGCGCAACGGCTTCGAGAAAGGGACTGGTCACTGCATGGCTACCCGGCGGTGGAGCAATCGAAAGCATCGCTCGGGACATGGCCCGAGCGGAGTCGGGCGGCATTATACATGCGCCCCTAAACGCCCGGAGATCGTATTTTCGACAGCTTATGACTGACTTAAGGATGAGCTGCGACCGGCTGTCGCAGCTCATCCCCAGGGACTCCCGAGCCTCAGCCGCGCGGGATGGCCTGCGCCGCGATCAGCCGCTCGACGAAGAACTCCAGATGGCCGCGCGGGTTGGCCGGCAGCGGCCAGCCATCGACCTTCTCGGCCACCGCGGCGTAGGCCTGCGAAGCGCGGCTGCGCGGAAACACCTCGAGCAGCGGGCGCTGGCGCTGCACGGCGCGGCGCAGCGAGTCGTCGAAGGGAATCGCGCCGACATAATCCAGCGACAGCCCGGCCAGCGGCTCGGACAGCCGCAGCAGACGCTCGTGCAGGGCCTCTCCGGCCTGCTGGGCGAAGGTCATGCTGGCCAGCAGGCGGAAACGGGTCATGCCGTGCCGCTGGTTCAGGCGCCGCATCAGGGCCAGGGCATCGGACAGGGCCGCCGGCTCGTCGTTGACCACCAGCAGCACCTCACTGGCCGCCTGCAGCAGGCTCAGCACCGCGCTGCCGGCGCCCGGCGCACAGTCGACCAGCAGCACGTCCGGCGCCTGCGGCAGCTCGTCGAAGGCCCGGATCAGTCCGCCCAGCTGCTGCACGCTCGGCTCCAGCAGGGCGCCCGCCGCCGAGGCGCCGGCGATCACCTGCACTCCGCCCGGCCCGCTCACCAGCGCATCGGCCAGGTTGCAGCGCCCGGCCAGCACGTCGTGCAGGGTGCACGACGGCGTCAGGCCGAGGGCCACATCGATATTGGGCAGGGCGAAGCTGGCGTCCAGCAGCAATACCCGCCGACCCCGCGCGGCCAGCGCGCAGGCCAGGTTGATCGCCGTCTGCGTCTTGCCGACGCCGCCCTTGCCGCTGGCGATGGCGATCACCTGGACCGGACCCGGCATGTTCTTCGCGGCCGCCGCGCGCCTTCCCGAAAACTGCCGGCCCACTAGAGTTCACCCTCCTCGTCGTCGCGCCGGCTCATGCCGTACTTGCGCATCTTCTCCACCAGCGTGGTACGCCGCAGGCGCAGCCGCTCGGCGGCGCGCGCCACTACCCCGCCGGCATCGTCCAGCGCCTGCTGGATCAGCGAGCGCTCGAGATTGCCCAGGTAATCCTTGAGATCCAGGCCACCGACCGGCAGCAGCGCCGGCGCATCCAGCCCCGGCAAGGCGCCCACCGGCATCACCGGCGAGTCGAGCTCGCGGCGCACGCCGTCGACCTCCTGCGCCGATTCGCCGTCGAGATGGCGGAACTTCTTCGGCAGCTCGGCAACGCCCATCACCCCATAGGGATGCATGATGGCCAGCCGCTCGACCAGATTGGCCAGCTCGCGCACGTTGCCGCGCCAGTCGTGCCGGCACAGCGACATCAGCGCCGCCGAGCTGAAGCGGATCGAGCCGCGCTTCTCGTGCTCCATCCGCGCGATCAGCTCGTTGAGCAGCAGCGGAATATCCTCGACCCGCTCGCGCAGCGGCGGCAGCTCGATGGAAAACTGGTTGAGCCGGTAGTACAGGTCGTCGCGGAAAGTACCGGCCGCCACGCGCGCCTCCAGGTCATGGCGGCTGGCGGCGATGATGCGCACGTCGATGAGCTGCTCCTCGTCGCTGCCGAAGCGCTTGAACCGGCCCTCCTGCAGCACCCGCAGCAGGCGCCCCTGCAGCTCCGCCGGCAGGTCCGCGACCTCGTCGATGTACAGGGTGCCGCCGGCCGCCAGTTCGAGGCGCCCCTTGTGACTGCTGATGGCACCGGCGAAGCCCCCCTTCTCGTAGCCGAACAGCTCGCTTTCCAGCAGCTCCGGGGCGATCGCCGTGCAGCTGATCGGTACGAACGGGAATTCACGACGGCTGGAGTGGTAGTGCAGGTTGCGCGCCACCACTTCCTTGCCGGTGCCGGACTCGCCGAGCAACAGCACGCCGACCTCGGTTCCGGCCACCTGCTGCACCTGCTGGCGCACCTGAAGGATCGCCCGGCTGGTGCCGACCAGGCTGCGGAACAGGTTGGTCTCGCGCTGCAGGCCGCGCTCGCGAGCGACATCGAACACCTGCAGGTAGACCTGCGCGCGGTGCAGCGAGTCGAGCAGCTGGTTGTAGCTCGGCGGCATGTCCAGACGCGCCAGCACGCGGCGGCGCAGGTCGTCCGGCCAGTCGCCGCTGCCCTGCTCCTCGACCAGCAGCAACGGCAGGTTGGCCGCCTGCGGACCCAGCTGCTTGAGCAGGCGCGGGGCGCCGCCCTTGCCGTCGATCCGGCCGAGCAGGACGCAGGACAGGCGGGCGACATCCTCGCCGGCCAGCCGTTCGGCCCAGTCGGCGCTGGTGCAGCTGCTGCAGGGCTCGCCGAGGAAGTCGAGGATCACCGCCAGGTCATGGCGGCGTTGTTGGTTGTCATCTATCAGCAGGATTAGAGATTCACGCCACATGATCGGTCGGTCGGGAGGGGGCAGGAAAGGGCACAGAGCCAAGGTCGGCGGCTGGCGGAGACAGCCATGCCGCTAAAGTGCCAGCAGTAAAGCCAAAAGAACGAGAACAGTCAAATTTATGACGTGACTTTCCGAGCATCTGCCCTGCAGCAACCTTGAGCCATCGCCCGCTTTTCATTGGAGGCGAGGCGACGACTCAGGGCGAACACAATGTCATTTTCTCGTCGTCAGACCTGCGCCAGCAGGCGCCGTTCCCAGGGGCTGATTTCCTCGAGAAAACTGTCCAGTTCCAGCGTCTTGCTCGCCAGATAGCCGTCGACGAACGCCTCGCCGAACAACTCGCGCGCCAGCACGCTGCGCTGCAGGCCGTGCAGCGCCTCGTTCATGCTGGTCGGCAGGCGCAGGGCCTCCGGCACCGTGAAGGCGCCGGCGACCGGCAGCGTCGGCTGCAGGCCTTCCACCAGCCCAAACAGCCCGGCCCCCAGGCTGGCGGCCAGGGCCAGGTAGGGATTGGCGTCGGCGCCCGGCAGGCGGTTCTCCACCCGCCGGTCCTGCGCGGCGCTGGCCGGGATGCGCAGGCCGGCGGCACGATTGTCGTAGGCCCAGCAGGCGTTGTTCGGCGAGGCATAGGGCTGGGCCAGGCGGTGGTAGGAATTGACGTTGGGCGCCATCAGCAGGGTCAGCTCGGCCAGCGCGGCCTGCAGGCCGCCGATGAACTGGGCGAAGGCCGCCGTCGGTTCGCCGTCGGCGGCGCTGAACACGTTGCGCCCCGCCTCGTCCACCAGGCTCTGGTGGATATGCATGGAGCTGCCCGGCACGCCGCCCAGCGGCTTGGCCATGCACACCGCCAGCAGGCCGTGACGCAGCGCCACCTCGCGCAGCAGGTGCTTGAACAGGAAGGTCTGGTCGGCCAGCTGCAGGGCGTCGCCATGGGGGAAGTTGATCTCGAACTGGCTGGTGCCCATCTCGTGCATGAAGGTGTCGCGCGGCAAGCCCAGCGCCGCCATGCCCCGGTAGACCTCGGCGAAAAACGGCTGCAGGCCGTGGCTGGAAGCCACGCTGAAGGCCGAGGCGCCGATTTCCCGCCGGCCATCCAGGCCCAGCGGCGGCTGGAACGGCTCGCGCGGATCGGGGTGGGCTGCGAAGACGTAGAACTCCAGCTCGGTGGCCACCACCGGGGTCAGGCCCAGCGCCGCATACTCGGCCAGCACCCGGCGCAGCAGGCCGCGGGTGGACAGCGCGCAGGGGCTGCCGTCGATGTCCAGCGCATCGCAGATCGCCAGCGCCCGTGGCGGCTCGCTCCACGGCAGGATGTGGACCTGCTGCGGATCGGCGCGCAGCGCCAGGTCGCTGTCGTCGCTGCCGTAGAAGCGGGTCGGCGGGTAGCCGCCCATCAGGCACTGCAGCAGCACGCCACGCGCCATCTGCAGGCGCCGGCCGGAGAGGAAGCCCGCGACGGTCATGGTCTTGCCGCGCGGGATGCCGTTGAGGTCCGGCGTCACGCAGTCGATCTCCTCGACCGCCATCAGGCGCTCGGCGAAGTGCAGCAGTTCTTCCGGGCTTTTCATGGTTTCGTTCTCGGCTTCATTGCGGATGATTGCAAGGTATCGGCCCTCAGGGGATGCACTCCCCGCGCTGCGCACTCTGCGCCAGGTCCTGCAACTCGCGGTTGGCCACCGTGTACACGGTGTAGTCGCCGGCACCGACGGCGCGCAGCTCCACCAGCAGCTGCCGCCAGCGCGCCACCAGCGGCTGGTGATGCGCCAGCCACAGGGTCAGGCGGTTGTCGATTTCCAGCGGACCGTCGTCCATCTGCAGCACCGCCACGGTGATGGCCCGCTGCTGGCTGTCCAGCTCGTCGCGCAGCGACTCGCGGGCCAGCGCCTGCCAGTTGCTCTCCACCGGCAGGGCGTTGAGCTGCTGCAGGTACCAGCCCAGCTCCAGCTCGGCGCCGACGGCGAAGTGGCAGGCCGCCACCCGCAGCGGCGGCTGCCCGGTGGCGTCGGCGGCATCGACGATCGCCAGCAGGGTGTACAGCTGGTCGCCAGCGGCCAGCACCTGCGCCAGTTCGGCCGGCACCCCGGCACCCTCCAGCTCCGCACGACGCGCCTGCCAGGCCTCGCGGGGCGGCCCCTCGAGCAGTTCGCCGAGACTCCCCGCCAGTTCGCGCACCCCGGGGGCGAAGTGTTCGACGTCGACGGCCATGTCCAGCTCATGGCGGCGGCTGCGCAGCAGCCAGCGGGTGGCGCGCCGTCCCAGGCGCATCAGCTCCTCCATCAGCGCCAGCTGCAGCTCGGCGTCGATGCACTGGTCGAGCGCCTCCAGCTGCTGCCACCAGCGCGGCAGGTCGAACAGGTCGCGCACCACCACCCAGCCGGCGGCGATGTGCGCCGCGGTCAGGCCGGTGGACTCGTGCAGGCGCTGGACGAAGGTCAGCCCCATGTGGTCGATCAGGTCGTTGGCCAGCCGCGTGCTGATGATCTCGCGGCGCAGGCGATGGTGCTCCAGCGCATCGGCAAAGCGCTGCACCAGCGGCAGCGGGAAGGCGCGCTGCAGCTCGCCGCGCAGGTAGGGTTCGTCCACCAGTGGCGAGTGCAGCAGCGCCTCCTTCAGATCGAACTTGCTGTAGGCCAGCAGCAGCGCCAGCTCCGGGCGGGTCAGCGCCTGGCCCTGGGCCGCGCGGGCATTCAGCTCGTCGTCGCCGGGGAGGAACTCCAGCGCGCGGTCCAGGCGGCCGCGGCTCTCCAGGTCGACCATCAGCCGGCGGAACTCGCCGAGCCGGCCGCGGGCATAGCGTTGCGCCAGCGACAGCGCCTGGGTCTGCCGGTAGACCACGGCCAGCACCTGGGTCGCCACCGCCTCGCTCATCTCGTGCAGCAGCGCATCGCGCTGCTTGAGGGTGAGGTCGCCGGCGCGCACGACCTCGCCGAGGAGGATCTTGATGTTGACCTCCTGGTCCGAGCAGGTCACCCCGCCGGCGTTGTCGATGAAATCGGTGTTGCAGGCACCGCCGTACAGGCAGTACTCGACCCGGCCGAGCGGCGTCATGCCGAGGTTGCCGCCCTCGCCCACCACCTGGCAGCGCAGCTCGCGGCCGTCCACCCGCACGGCGTCGTTGGCCTTGTCGCCGACCTCCAGATGGCCCTCGCGGCTGGACTTGACGTAGGTGCCGATGCCGCCGTTCCACAGCAGGTCGACCGGCGCGCGCAGCAGCGCGCCGATCAGCTCGGCCGGGGTCAGCTGCTCGGCGGCGATGGCCAGCCGCGCGCGCATCTGCGGGCTGATGGCAATGCGCTTGGCGCTGCGCGGGAACACCCCGCCGCCCGGCGAGATCAGCGCGGCGTCATAGTCGGCCCAGGTCGAGCGCGGCAGGGCGAACAGGCGCTGGCGCTCGGCGAAGCTGAGCGCCGGATCGGGGTCGGGATCGAGGAAGATGTGCTGGTGGTTGAAGGCGCCGACCAGTTGCAGGCGATCCGAGCGCAACAGGCCGTTGCCGAACACGTCGCCCGCCATGTCGCCGATGCCGACCACGCTGATGCGGTCCTGCTGCACGTCGATGCCGAGCTCGCGGAAATGCCGCTGCACCGCGACCCAGGCGCCGCGCGCGGTGATCGCCAGGCCCTTGTGGTCGTAGCCGGCCGAACCGCCGGAAGCGAAGGCGTCGCCCAGCCAGTAGCCGTAGTCGGCGGCCAGGGCGTTGGCGATGTCGGAGAAACTGGCGGTGCCCTTGTCCGCCGCCACCACCAGGTAGGGGTCGTCGTCGTCGTAGCGCACCACCTGCGCGGGCGGCACCACCAGGCCATCGACGAGGTTGTCGGTGAGATCGAGCAGCCCGCTGACGAAGATCCGGTAGCAGGCGATGGCCTCGGCCTGGATCGCCTCGCGCGAGCCGCCGGGCGGCAGGTGGCGCGGCACGAAGCCGCCCTTGGCGCCGACCGGCACGATCACCGTGTTCTTCACCTGCTGCGCCTTGACCAGGCCGAGCACCTCGGTGCGGTAGTCCTCCTCGCGGTCCGACCAGCGCAGGCCGCCGCGCGCCACCTTGCCGCCGCGCAGGTGCACGCCCTCGACCCGCGGCGAGTAGACGAAGATCTCGTAGCGCGGCACCGGCCGCGGCATCTCGGCGATCTGCTGCGGATCGAGCTTGAGGCTCAGGTAGTCCCGGTGCCGGCCGTCGGCGCCGGTGCGGTAGTAGTTGCTGCGCAGGGTGGCACGGATCAGCTCCAGGTAGCGGCGCAGGATGCGGTCCTCGTTGAGCACCTGCACCTGCTCCAGGGCGACGAGGATGGCCTGCTCCAGACGCTGCTGCTTGTCGGCCAGCTCGGCCACCGGCAGGCGCTGGGCCAGATGGAAGCGCACCTTGAACAGGCGCACCAGTTCGCCGGCGATGGCGGCATGGTTGCCCAGGGTGGCGGCGATGTAGCCCAGATCGAAGCCCAGGCGGATCTGCTTGAGGTAGCGGCCGTAGGCGCGCAGCAGCGCCACCTCGCGCCAGGCCAGGCCGGCGCCGAGCACCAGGCGGTTGAAGCCGTCGTTTTCCGCGGCGCCCTGGACGATGTGGACGAAGGCATCCTCGAGCAGTTCGCCCAGCGCCGCCGGGTCGGCGCCGGCGAGCGGGCTGAAGCTGAGGTCGTGGATCCAGTACTCGCGGCCGTCCTGGCGGCGCAGACAGAAGGAGAACTCGCCGAGCACGCGCAGGCCGAGGTTCTCCAGCACCGGCAGCAGGTCCGACAGCGGCAGCGGCGTGGCGGCATGGTAGATCCTGCCGTGCAGCTCGGCGCCGGCCTGCGCCGGCACCTGGAAACTCATGCGCAGCGGGCGCTCGGCATTCAGGCCGAGCAGGTGCTGCAGGTCGGTCAGCGCCTGGTGCGGCTCGAAACGCTCGCGATAACCGGCCGGAAAGCCGCCGGCGAAGCTGGCCAGCAGATCGCTGCCCTGGGCCTCGCCGAAGCTTTCCAGCAGCAGGCCGGCGTAGTCGTCCTGCCAGCTGCGGCAGGCCTGGATCACTTCCTGTTCGAGCTGGCGCACCTCGACCTGCGGCGGCTGGCGCGGATCGACGCGCAGGATGAACTGCACCCGCGCCAGCACCGACTCGGAGAACTCGGTCCAGTACTCGCAGTCGCTGGCGCCCAGGCGCTGCACCAGCAGCTGCTGGATCTTGCGGCGGATCTCCGAGGAATAGATCTCCCGCGGCACGTAGGCCAGGCCGTAGCAGAAGTGGCCGAACGGATCGTGACGCAGGAACAGGCGCAGGCGGTTGCGCTCCTGGATCTGCACGATGGCCACCGCGGTGGCGGTGAGTTCAGCCACCGGAGTCTGGAACAGGTCGTCGCGCGGCAGCCCCTCGAGCGTCTGCAGCAGCCCCTTGCCCAGATGGCTGCCGGGCGCAAAGCCGGAACGGCGCAGCACCTCGGCCACCTTGCCGCGCACGCAGGGAATGCGCTGCACGCTCTCGCCGTAGACCGTAGAGGTATACAGGCCCATGAAGCGGCACTCGCGCAGCACCCGCCCGTCCCCGTCCAGCTCGCGCAGGGACACGTAGTCCGGATACACCGCGCGGTGCACCCGCGCCGGCTGGTCGGCCTTGGCGAAGGCCAGCCGGCACGGCGTGCGCAGCCAGGCCAGGGCCACCAGGATCAGCGAGCCGATCAGCGTGATCAGTCCGAGTATCGGGTGGATCAGATAGGCGACCAGCAGGTAGATCGGCGTCCACGGTGCATCGAAGAAAGCGAACAGGGCGTTGCCGGTGACGAACTGACGAACCTGGGCGAGGTCTTGCAGGGCCTGGGCCGGGTTACCTCCGGCGCGGCTCAGGTTGCGCTCGAATGCAGCGGTGAAAATGCGTCGGTTGAGATCCATGTCGAGGCAGTTGCCGACCCGGATCAGCACGCGGGTGCGGACCATCTCCAGCGTGGACATCAGCAGGAACAGGCCCACCACCAAGACCGTCAACATTGCCAGCGTCGTAACGTTGCGACTGACCAGGGCTCGATCGTAGACCTGCAGCATATAAATAGCTGGCGTCAACATCATGACGTTTATGACGCCGCTGAATGCTGCCAGCGAATAAAAACTGCGGCGCAGGCGAAAGAGCGCGTCGGCCAGTTCGGAACGGATGCTCGACTGCTTGGGCATGTTGATCCTCCCACTGCGAAAAGCCGATTGCCCCTGGGGCGCAACAGCTAACAGTAAATGTAGTCCTGTAAACAGCTTATGGACACGCAGGCTGGTCGCTCTAGGGGATGGCGAGTCTTCCGAAATCGCTGCGTTGCTCCCTTAAGCAGCAGCGTAGGTGGCGCTTAAACACTCCGAAATAACATTTCGCTCTATACCAGCACACAACTTTCTATATATCTTTTAAAAACAGCTAGTTGGAATGCCTGCCACCAGTCGTCTGTTTTAACGACGTAATATTGACAAAGATTTGCTATGGAACTTTAGTCTTAGTTATCGGGGGGCCCGCCCGCCTGAAGCCTGCCATCGCTTTGGCAGTGCAAGGCGCGGTGATTTTCCCGAGAGGAGCAGAAATATGTCGATCATTTCGTTCTTTTGCAGAGGGAAGGGGCTTTCCAGGACGTTTGCCTTCACTTCCAGATTCCATGGCCCGCCCAGGGCTCGAATCCGCTCTGCCTGATCGCCCGGCGAGCAATTCATATAGCGAATTCCAGGCGCTGATCCCGGGTCCCGGGTAACGCCAGCTCTCGCAAAAAAACACAACCAACAAACTGCGCAAGCCAGCACTTGACTTGGCGCGGGAGGATTTTCTCGTCCCGCGCCTTTACCCAGACAGATCGAGGGCAATCCAAAATGGCCAATTTCAGCAAGTCGGACCTGGAGTTCATCCTCAAGCAAATCTTTATCGCCGAAGCGAATGCCGCCGGCACCAGCCTCATTGATTTGCTTCCCAATACTCAGGTGCCATTCGGCCTGCGTACCGTCGATGGCAGCTTTAACAACCTGGTCACCGGCCAGAGTGATTTTGGCGCCGCGGACGCTGACTTTCCGCGCCTGCTTGATCCTTCTTTTCTATCGGCGGAGTATGCCGGAACCGGGACGGTGGTCGACCCGCAACCACGGATTATCAGTAACCTTGTCGTCGACCAGACCGCCAACAACCCGGCGGCCTATGCCTCTGCGTTCGACCCGGGCCTGGACGGTGTACTCAACTTCGGCACGGTGGGTAATGACGACGTACTCAAGGATGGCGTTCAGATAGTCGCCAGCCCCGGACTGGATGGCGTGTTCGGCACGGCCGATGACAAGGACGTATTCTTCTTTCCCAACGTGTCGCCGGACGTCGGCCTGACCGCCAGCTTCAACTCGTGGATGACTTTCTTCGGCCAGTTCTTCGACCACGGTCTCGACCTGGTCACCAAGAGTGCTACCGACATTGTGTTCATTCCGCTGCAGCCGGACGATCCGTTGTTCGTACCGGGCAGCCCGACCAATTTCATGGTGCTGTCACGCGCAGTGCGTACCGCTGGAGCGGACGGAGTAGTCGGCACTGCC
>LNAP01005562.1_pt1 | contig 16643 bp, 18 predicted proteins | sample 602601 | NCBI WGS metagenome assembly LNAP01 (sample SAMN02440304, study PRJNA202911) | soil metagenome | biome: Subtropical and temperate rainforests or woodlands; isolation source: soil samples (1 kg each in a 20% v/v slurry with milli Q water) were... ... | reverse complement strand
CAGGCGGCCATGCGCATGACCCGCAACGGCGAGGAAGTCTCCAGCGGCAGCGGCGCCGAATGCCTCGGCCATCCGCTGAACGCCGCGGTGTGGCTGGGGCGCACCATGGCCCGCCTGGGCGAGCCGCTCAAGGCCGGCGACGTGATCCTCACCGGCGCCCTTGGGCCGATGGTGGGCGTGGCGGCGGGCGACCGCTTCGAGGCCGAGATCGAAGGGATCGGCCAGGTCGGCGTCAGCTTCAGCGCCGAGTGATTTCCTCGCCCCATCCGCGGGCAGCAGTGAGACCCAATATGAAAAAACTCAAAGTCGCCATCGTCGGCTCCGGCAACATCGGCACCGACCTGATGATCAAGATCCTGCGCCACGGCAAGCACCTGGAAATGGGCGCCATGGTCGGCATCGACCCGGCCTCCGACGGCCTGGCCCGCGCCGCACGCATGGGCGTCGCCACCACCCACGAGGGTGTCGAAGGCCTGACCCGCATGGACGTGTTCAAGGACATCGACTTCGTCTTCGACGCCACCAGCGCGGGCGCGCATGTGAAGAACGACGCCTTCCTGCGCTCGCTCAAGCCGAACATCCGCCTGATCGACCTGACCCCGGCGGCCATCGGCCCGTACTGCGTGCCGGTGGTGAACCTGGAAGAGCACCTGGATGCGCTGAACGTCAACATGGTCACCTGCGGCGGCCAGGCCACCATCCCGATGGTCGCCGCGGTATCGCGCGTGGCCAAGGTGCACTACGCCGAGATCGTCGCCTCGATCGCCTCCAAGTCGGCCGGCCCGGGCACCCGCGCCAACATCGACGAGTTCACCGAGACCACCTCCAAGGCCATCGAGGTGATCGGTGGCGCTGCCAAGGGCAAGGCGATCATCGTCATGAACCCGGCCGAGCCGCCGCTGATCATGCGCGACACCGTGTTCGTGCTGTCCGAAGCGGTCGACCAGGCCAAGGTGGAGGCTTCCGTCGAGGAAATGGCTCAAGCCGTGCAGGCCTACGTGCCGGGCTATCGCCTGAAGCAGAAGGTGCAGTTCGACGTGATCCCCGCAGACAAGCCGCTGACCATCCCGGGCCACGGCACGTTCTCCGGGCTGAAGACCTCGGTGTTCCTCGAAGTCGAAGGCGCTGCCCACTACCTGCCGGCCTACGCCGGCAACCTCGACATCATGACCTCCGCCGCGCTGGCTACCGCCGAGCGCATGGCGCTGTCGATCCTGAACAACGCCACGAACAACGGCTGAGGAGACCCGCCATGACCTTCGAAGCTGTACATCTCCGACGTCACCCTGCGCGACGGCAGCCACGCCGTGCGCCACCAGTACTCGATCCAGAACGTGCAGGACATCGCCCGCGCCCTGGACGAGGCGAAAGTGGATTCCATCGAAGTCACCCACGGCGACGGCCTGCAGGGTTCCAGCTTCAACTACGGCTTCGGCGCCCACACCGACCTGGAGTGGATCGAGGCCGCCGCCGACGTCATCCAGCACGCGCGCATCACCGTGCTGCTGCTCCCCGGCATCGGCACGGTGCACGACCTCAAGGCCGCCTATGACGCCGGCGCCCGCTCGGTGCGCATCGCCACCCATTGCACCGAAGCGGACGTCTCCAAGCAGCACATCGAGTACGCCCGTTCGCTGGGCATGGACACCGTGGGCTTCCTGATGATGAGCCACATGATCCCGGCCGAGCAGCTGGCCGCGCAGGGCAAGCTGATGGAAAGCTACGGCGCGCAGTGCATCTACATGGCCGACTCCGGCGGCGCGATGAACATGCAGGACATTCGCGACCGCATGCGCGCCTTCAAGGCGGTGCTCGATCCGGCAACCCAGACCGGCATGCACGCCCACCACAACCTCAGCCTCGGCGTGGCCAACTCCATCGCTGCGGTGGAGGAGGGCTGCGACCGCATCGACGCCAGCCTCGCCGGCATGGGCGCCGGCGCCGGCAACGCGCCGCTGGAAGTGTTCATCGCCGCTGCCGAGCGCATGGGCTGGAACCACGGCACCGACCTCTATCGCCTGATGGATGCCGCCGACGACCTGGTGCGTCCGCTGCAGGACCGTCCGGTGCGCGTCGACCGCGAGACCCTCGGCCTCGGCTATGCCGGCGTGTACTCGAGCTTCCTGCGCCACGCCGAAGTGGCCGCCGCGAAGTACGGCCTGAAGACCCTCGACATCCTCGTCGAACTGGGTCGCCGGCGCATGGTCGGCGGCCAGGAAGACATGATCGTCGACGTGGCGCTGGACCTGCTGGCCGCGGGCAAGGGCCACTGATCCGCTCCTGATAAATAGCGACCAGCTACCTGAGGGTAACTGGTCGTTTTTTGTGCACTCTAATAAGAAAAGAATAGGTAGACCGACATGAAAACCTGCACTGCGCAAGCATTTTCCCAAGCCCCTGCCGAACTCCAACAGGACAGCCGTCGTACCTGGCTGACCATCGCCCTGTGCTTTGCCGTCGCCATCCTCGAAGGCATCGACTTCCAGGCGCCGGGCATCGCCGCCAAGGGCATGGGCGTCGCCTTCGGCCTGGACAAACTGCAGATGGGCTGGGTGTTCAGCGCCGGCATCCTCGGCCTGCTGCCCGGCGCGCTGGTCGGTGGCTGGCTGGCCGACCGCATCGGCCGCAAGCGTGTGCTGATCGCCTCGGTCGCGCTGTTCGGCATCTTCTCCATCGCCACCGCTCACGCCTGGGAGCTGTACAGCCTGATGCTGGCGCGCCTGCTGACCGGCGTCGGCCTCGGCGCCGCGCTGCCCAACCTGATCGCCCTGTGCTCGGAAGCCGCCGGTCCGCGCTTGCGCGGCACCGCGGTGAGCCTGATGTATTGCGGCGTGCCGATTGGCGCGGCGCTGGCGGCGATGATCGGCATCGTCGGCTTCTTCGACGACTGGACCGTGCCGTTCTACGTCGGCGGCGTGCTGCCGCTGCTGGTCCTGCCGCTGCTGCTCCTGTGGCTGCCGGAGTCCGCGGCCTTCCGCGCCCGCCAGGCATCGGCCAGCGAGGAACCGCACGTGCCGGTGATCGACGGCCTGTTCCGCAACGGCGCGGCGCTGCCGACTATGCTGCTGTGGGTCGCCTACTTCTTCACCCTGATGGTGGTGTACATGCTGATCAGCTGGCTGCCGAGCCTGCTGGTCGGCCAGGGCTTCAGTGGCGTGCAGGCCAGCTGGGTGGTGTTCACCCTGCAGATCGGCGCCGCCGTCGGCACCCTGATGCTCGGCGTGCTGATGAACACTCTGCGCCCGCTGGCGATCGCCGGGCTGATCTACGGCGGCCTGCTCGCCGCGCTGGCCGCCCTCGGCATCGTCGAGAGCTTCGTCGGCATGCTGTTCGCCGGCTTCGCCGCCGGCGTGTTCGCCACGGGCGGGCAGGGCGTGCTGTATGCCCTGGCACCGCTGTTCTATCGCACCGAAGTGCGCGCCACCGGCGTCGGCAGCGCGGTGGCGGTCGGTCGCCTGGGCGCCATGAGCGGCCCGCTGGTGGCCGGCAAGATGCTGGCGCTGGGCACCGGCACCGCCGGGGTGATGATCGCCTCGGCCCCGGGCCTGGTGGTGGCCGGCATCGCGGTGTTCTACCTGTTCGTGCGCAGTCGCAAGCAGTCCGTCTGAGCCTGCTCCGGCGTCGCCCGCTGGCGATGCCGGAGCCGTTCCGGCACGCCGACTTGCAGGCCGCCGCAGGGGCGCACCCCCGCAACAATCTGGCTGTGCGGTGAGCGTGCCACCCGGATCAAGCGCTACCAACTGATCTCACCCCCGCGCGAGCGGCGGGTGCTGATGCTCTGCGCTCCGCTTTGACCCATACCGCTGTTCCCCTCGACTCCGGTGACCGGGGGGAGGGGGCAATGACTGTCGAAAAAGCCTGCGCTCGGTGCAGGCCGTAGTGAATACAACAAAAAAGGAGCAACCCCATGCACTTCAAGCGCACCCTCATCGCCAGCGCCATCCTTTGTGGCCAGGTGGGACTGGCCCAAGCGGGCGGCTACGTCGAGACCCTACCTGCGGCTGCGGGTTGGCCGTCAGGAAAAGTGGCGCGGGCCCAAGCGGGCGGCTTCGTCGAAGACAGCAAGGCCACCCTGACCCTGCGCAACTACTATTTCGACCGCGATTTCCGCTCCAACAACCCGAACCTCCCCGCCAGGATCAACGACGTATCGCAGAGCCAGGCCTGGGCGCAGGGCCTGATTCTGCGCATGGAGTCCGGCTTTACCGAGGGCCCGGTAGGCTTCGGCCTCAACGTGCTCGGCACCGCCGGCTTCAAGCTCGACGGCGGCCCGGGCCGCTCCTTGCTCGGTAACGATCTGCTGCCGTCCGATCCGCAGACCAATGAGCCGGGCGACAACTACTCCGAGCTGGGCCTGACCGCCAAGGCCAAGATTTCCGCCAGCGAGCTGCAGGTCGGCACCCTCAGCCCGACTCTGCCGGTGATCCTGTCGGCGCCGACCCGCCTGTTCACGCCGACCTTCCGTGGCGCCTACCTGCGCTCGGATGAGATCGACAACCTGACCTTGCATCTCGGTCACATCGACCGCATGAATGTCCGCAACTCGAGCAACTACGAGCCGCTGCGGGTCAATGGCCCGTACGGGCGCTTCAATGAAGCAGCCGAGTCGAACAGCTTCGACTTCGCTGGCGGCGACTATCGCTGGTCGGACAGCCTGGTCACCAGCTACAACTATGCCCAGCTGAAGGAAATCTACCAGCAGCACTACTTCGGCCTGGTTCACACCCTGCCACTGGGTGAGGGCAGCAAGCTGAAAACCGACCTGCGCTACTTCAACAGCCGCGAGGATGGCGAAGCGCGAGCCGGCAAGGTGGACAACCAGAGCTTCGGCCTGCGGTTCAACTGGCTGACTGGGCCGCACTCGCTGATGGTCGGCTACATGCAGCAAAGCGGCGCCAGCGCGCAACCCTTTATCTATCGCGCCGACGTGCACGTGCACAGCGAGCTGGCAATGACCTCCGACTTCGTCAATCCCGACGAGCGGACATGGGGCGCACGCTACGACTACGACTTTGTCGCGCTCGGTGTCCCGGGGCTGCGCGGCATGCTGCGCTACATCCACGGCGACAACATCGAACTGCCGGGCGTCGATCACCGTGCCAGCGAGATCGAGCGTGGCGTCGAGCTGGCCTATGTGGTGCAGTCCGGCAGCCTGCGGGGCCTCGGCCTGCGTTGGCGCTACGCCAGCAATCGCAACGACTATTTCCGCGATGTCGACGAGACCCGGATCAACATCGACTACACCCTGGCCCTCTGGTAAGACGGCGCGGCTGGCGTGCGGGCCGCCGGGGCCCGGACGCCCTCAGCGCGCCGGTCGCTTGGTCGCGCTGTCGTCGAGGCGCAACAGCGGCGTGGCATAGGCCGGGGCCAGTCGCTCGTGCACGATCGGTCTGGCCTGCTCGGTCACTTCGCCGTGCTGTGCCTGCAGGTAGCGCACCAGCCGCTGCTGTTGCATGGGGCCGAGGAACAGGCCGAGCTTGCTGCGGCGCCAGAGGACGCTGCGGGCCCATTCCTCGCTGCACAGGTAGTCCACTTCGCGCGCGTACAGGCCGGCGCCGAAGTTCTCGCCCATGTCCATCAGGCAATGCACGTCCTCCAGCAGTTGCCAGGCACGGGTGCCGTAGCTGCCGGCCCAGCGCCGGGCCAGATCCGGCGACAGCCAGCCGTGGCTGTCGCACAGCTCATCGGCCAGTTTGCTCACCGAGTCCAGCTCTTCGGCGCCGGGCAGCTTGCTGCTCGCCGTCCAGGCCGGCTGCAGGTGCGGGAAGAGCGGTGCCAGCTGTTCCAGTGCCGCTTCGGCCAGCTTGCGATAGGTGGTCAGCTTGCCGCCGAATACCGACAGCAGTGGCGCGCCGTCGTGCTCGCTGGCCAGCGCCAGGTGATAGTCGCGGGTGACGGCCGAGGGGCTGCCGGAGGCATCGTCGTACAGCGGGCGCACCCCGGAGAAGTGGTTGACGATGCTGCTGCGGCTGATCTGCTGGCGGAAGTGGGTGTTGACCACCGTCAGCAGGTAGTCGATCTCTTCGTCACTGATCTGCACGGTCGCCGGATCGCCGTGGAATTCGCAATCGGTGGTGCCGATCAGGCTGAAGCGCTGCTGGTAGGGCAGCACGAAGACGATGCGCCCGTCCTCGTTCTGCAGGATGTAGGCCTGCTCGCCGTCATGCAGGCGCGGCACCACGATGTGGCTGCCCTGGATCAGGCGCAGATGCTGGGCGCTCGGCTGGTGCAGGGTCTCCTGGAGGAACTGTTCGACCCAGGGGCCGGCGGCGTTGACCAGCGCGCGGGCGCGCAGCGACAGCAGGCTGCCGTCCTCGCGCTCCAGATGCAGATGCCACAGGCCCTTGCTGCGCCGCGCGCCGATGCAGCGGGTGCGCGGGTGGATGTGCGCGCCATGCTCGCGGGCGCTGATGGCATTGGCCACCACCAGGCGGGCATCATCGACCCAGCAGTCGGAGTACTCGAAGCCTTCGGCGATCTCGGCCTTGAGCGGGCAGCCGGGGCCGAAGGTCAGGTGGCGCGAGCCTGGCAGACTGTGGCGCACGCCGAGGTGATCGTAGAGGAACAATCCGGCGCGGATCATCCAGATCGGGCGCAGGTGCGGGCGGTGCGGGAGGACGAAACGCAGCGGGCGCACCAGATGCGGCGCCATGTTCAGCAGCACCTCGCGCTCGCCGAGGGCTTCGCGCACCAGGCGAAATTCGTGGTGCTCCAGGTAACGCAGACCGCCATGGATCAGCTTGCTGCTGGCCGAGGAGGTGTGCGCGGCGAGGTCGTGCTGTTCGCAGAGGAATACCGACAGGCCGCGGCCGGCGGCGTCGGCGGCGATGCCGCAACCGTTGATGCCGCCACCAATCACGGCGAGGTCGTAGACCTCGGCCAGCGGTGCGGAGATAGGCTGGGATGCTGTCATCATGGCTGAGCCTTTAGTCTTGTTGTCTTGTCCATGGGACAGGACCGGCTGGGAGGGCTGCGCGGTCCTTGCTGCCCCACGTTTGGCTTTTGCGTTACCTTCTATTCATTCTGGTCCGTTTTCGTGAAGCCAACATGACCCCCGCCATAGATCTGCTGAAGAAAGTTCGAGCCGTTCACACCGTGCACAGTTACAGCCATGACCCCAAGGCGCCGTCCTACGGCCTGGAGGCTGCGGAGAAGCTGGGGCTGGAGCCGGCACGCGTGTTCAAGACGCTGCTCGCCGCCAGCGAGAAGGGCGAGCTGCTGGTGGCGGTGGTGCCGGTGGCCGGCACCCTCGACCTCAAGGCGCTGGCCCAGGCGGCGGGGGTGAAGAAGGCGGACATGGCCGATCCGGCGGCGGCGCAGCGTGCCACCGGCTATCTGCTCGGCGGCATCAGTCCGCTGGGGCAGAAGAAGCGCCTGCGCACCTTCATCGATGCCTCGGCGCAGGCGTTCCCGACTGTCTTCGTCAGCGCCGGTCGGCGCGGGCTGGAGGTGGAACTGGTGGCTGACGTGCTGGCGCAGCATTGCCAGGCCAGCTTCGCCGCCATCGGCCGCGAGTAGGGTTGACCGGCCGCAGCCTGGACTGGCGAGGCTGCGGAGCGGCTCCGCGGCAGGGGGATCAGGCGCGGGGTTCGGTGCGCGACAGCTGGGCGGCCACGCTGCCTTGGGCGGGGAAGGCGACCAGATGGTCGGCGTCGATGCGGATGCCGATGTCCTCGCCGACCAGATGATCGGCATGGCTGGGGAACACGGCCTCAAGGTGGGTGCCGGTGGCCAGCTGCAGGCGGTACAGGGTGGCGGCGCCGAGGAAGCTCTTGCCGACGATGCGGGCCTGCAGCGCGCTGTCCGGCGCGTGGACGATGTCGTCCGGGCGCAGCAGCATGTCCACCGCGGTGCCCGGTGCCCACTGGTAGGCGCGGTTGCCGCGGATCACGCCGAGTTCGGTCTGTACCGTGTCATGGCTGAGCATCTGGCCGCGGACGAAGTAGCCCTGGCCGATGAAGCTGGCGACGAAGGGGGTCAGCGGCTCGTGGTAGAGGTTGAACGGCGTATCCCACTGCTCCAGGTGGCCGTCCTTGAACACGCCGACCTGGTCGCTGACGGCGAAGGCTTCTTCCTGGTCGTGGGTGACCAGGATGGCGCTGGTGCCGCGCGCCTTGAGGATCTCGCGCACCTCGTGGCTGAGGCGGCGGCGCAACTCGACGTCGAGGTTGGAGAAGGGCTCGTCGAGCAGCAGCAGGCGCGGCTCTGGCGCCAGCGCGCGGGCCAGGGCCACGCGCTGCTGCTGGCCGCCGGACAGTTCATGGGGATAGCGCTGGCCCAGGGCACCGAGATTGACCAGCTCGAGCATCTCGGCGGCGATGCGTTCACGCTGCGGGTGCTGGCGGATGCCAAAGGCGATGTTCTCGGCCACCGTCAGGTGCGGGAACAGCGCGTAGTCCTGGAACACCATGCCGATGCGGCGCTTTTCCGGGGCGAGGGTGAAGCCGGGGCGGGAAATCACCTCGCCGGCCAGCTCGATGCTGCCCTCCTGCACGGGTTCGAAGCCGGCGATGGCGCGCAGGGTGGTGGTCTTGCCGCAGCCCGAGGGACCGAGCAGGCAGCCGATGTCGCCGGCATTCAGATGCAGGCTGACGTTCTGCACCACCCGCTGTTCACGGTAGCCGCAGACCAGATTGCGGAGGTTGAGCAGCAGGCGGTTGGGCATCGGGCGCTTCCTGTCTAGACGTTGCCGGCGTGCTCGACGAGGAACTCGAGCAGCGCCTTCTGCGCGTGCAGGCGATTTTCCGCCTGGTCCCAGGCGACCGAGCGCGGATCGTCGAGCAGGTCGAGGCTGATTTCCTCGCCACGGTGGGCGGGCAGGCAGTGCATGAACAGCACGTCGCTGGCGGCCTGGTCGAGCAGTGCGCGGCTGACCTGGTAGGGTGCGAAGAGCTGCATGCGTGCGGCGAGCTCTTCCTCCTGGCCCATCGAGGCCCACACGTCGGTGCTCACCAGATGCGCGCCGGCTACCGCCTCGCGCGGGTCGCGCACCAAGGTGACGCGCCCCTGGGCCTGCTCGATGAACTCGCGCTTGGGATCGTAGCCTTCCGGGCAGGCGACCTTGAGCTGGAAATCGTACTGCACGGCGGCCTGGGCGTAGGTGTTGCACATGTTGTTGCCGTCGCCGACCCACGCCACGGTCTTGCCCTGGATCGAGCCGCGGTGTTCGTGGAAGGTCTGCATGTCGGCCAGCAGCTGGCAGGGGTGCAGATCGTCGGACAGGCCGTTGATCACCGGCACCCGCGAGTGGGCGGCGAAGTCGAGGACTTTCTGGTGGGCGAAGGTACGGATCATGATCGCGTCGAGCATGCTCGACATGACGATGGCGGAGTCGCTGATCGGCTCGCCGCGGCCGAGCTGGGTGTCGCGCGGCGACAGGAAGATGGCCTGGCCGCCGAGCTGGATCATGCCGGCTTCGAACGATACCCGGGTGCGGGTCGAGGCCTTCTCGAAGATCATCCCCAGCACGCGGTTCTTCAGCGGCTCGTAGAGCACGCGGCGATTGCGCAGGTCTTTCAGCTCGATGCCACGGAGGATCAGGCTGGCCAGCTCCTGGGGCGTGCAATCCATCAACGAGAGAAAGTGCCGAGCGCTCATTATTCACTACCTGTAGGACAGGCCGCAGAAATGACCGGCTTTGGGCGTGAGCGGGCGAGAACTGCGGCGGGACCGCACTGTGCGGTGTTCAACGAAAAAAGAAGCCGATCTTATAAGGAAATAACGTGACTGCGCAAACCGCCGGTTTATGGCGGGATGGTCTGAGCGGCACAGCTCCGCGGCAGGGGATGCAAGGCCGAGCGTCGTGCTCGGCTTTCCGTTACAATCGCCCCATTTCGCCGGTCATGTGCCGGAACCTTCAGCCGAGGTAGACCATGGACATCATCGAGACCATTAAAGAACAAATCGCCAGCAACCCCGTCCTGCTGTACATGAAGGGTTCGCCCAACGCTCCGCAGTGCGGTTTCTCTGCCCGCGCTTCGCAGGCGGTGATGGCCTGCGGCGAGAAGTTCGCCTATGTCGACATCCTGCAGCACCCGGAAATCCGTGCCAGCCTGCCGCAGTATGCCAACTGGCCGACCTTCCCGCAGCTGTGGGTCGACGGCGAGCTGGTCGGCGGCAGCGATATCATTCTCGAGATGCACGAGAAGGGTGAGCTGCAGCCGCTGATCAAGGCGGCCGTGCACAAGGGCGAGTGATCGACCCCACGCCGTGTTGAGTTGAAAAGCCCCTGCCCAGGGGCTTTTTCGTTTCCGGCCGGTCAGTCGTGCATCTGCGACTGCAAGTAGTTCTCCAGACCCACCTTGCCGATCAGGTCGAGCTGGGTTTCCAGCCAGTCGATGTGCTCTTCCTCGGAGTCGAGGATCTCTTCCAGCAGGTCGCGGGTGCCGTAGTCGGCGATGCTCTCGCAGTAGGCGATGGCTGCCTTGAGGTCGGGAACGGCCTTCTGCTCGATCTTCAGGTCGCACTCGAGCATTTCCTTGGTGTGCTCGCCGATCAGCAGCTTGCCCAGATCCTGCAGGTTGGGCAGGCCTTCGAGAAACAGGATGCGCTTGATCAGTCTGTCCGCATGCTTCATCTCGTCGATCGATTCGTCGTACTCGTGCTTGCCGAGCCGCTTCAGCCCCCAGTCCTCATACATCCGCGCGTGCAGGAAGTACTGGTTGATCGCCACCAGTTCGTTGCCGAGGATGGTGTTCAGGTGCTGGATGACTTTCTTGTCGCCTTTCATGCCGTAGCCCGCCTCGCCGGTGATGGATAGGCAAAGAGTCTTGGTCGGGTACGGGGGCCTGTCAAATGCAGGCGGCTGCAAGCTTGGCGGGCTCCGCGAAACGGAGCGCCAGGATGCCGGGGGCTGGACTCAGGCGGCGGCGAAGGCCGCCGGGTGGGCGAGGGCGATCTGGGCCTGGTGCACGTCGTGGATGGTGTGGCGCACCAGCTTCTTGGCCTCGCAGGCGCACTTGCCGCACTGGGTGCCGACGCCCGTGCTTTCGCGGACCTGGCGATAGCTGCAGCAACCCTCGTGGATGGCATCGCGAATCTGATGGTCGGTGACACCCAGGCAAAGACAGACGTACATGGATCTACCCGCAAGCAGTCGGTTGATGCTGTCGATTCTGGTTTTAATGAGAAATATTGTCAAACGCGATCAATGGCCATTTGTCGGTTGCCGATGCCGCCTGCCGCCGCGCGCAGGCATGAAAAAACCCGGCAAAGCCGGGTTTCCAGGAGGCGGGGACGCGACGGGATCACTCGTCGAAGTCGATCCAGCCGCCCATTTCCTTCCAGCGGTTGACGATGCCGCAGAACAGCTCGGCAGTCTTCTCGGTGTCGTAGCGGGCGTTGTGCGCCTCGCGGTTGTCGAAGGGGATTTCCGCCGCCTGGCAGGCCTTGGCCAGCACGGTCTGGCCGTAGGCCAGGCCGGCGAGGGTGGCGGTGTCGAAGCTGGAGAACGGGTGGAACGGGTTGCGCTTGATGCCGGTACGGTTGACCGCGGCATTCAGGAAGCCGAGGTCGAAGCTGCTGTTGTGGCCGACCAGCACCGCGCGCTTGCAGCCGCTGCTCTTCAGCGACTTGCGCACGCTCTTGAAGATCTCGCCCAGCGCCTGCTCCTCGCTCACCGCCATGCGCAGCGGGTGGCCGAGCTTGATGCCGGTGAAGTCCAGCGCCGCCTGTTCGATGTTGGCGCCCTCGAACGGCTCGATGCGGAAGAACGCGGTGTGCTCGGGATAGAGCAGGCCGTCGTCGTCCATGGCGATGGTGGTCGCGGCGATCTCCAGCAGGGCGTCGGTGGCACAGTTGAAGCCGCCGGTCTCGACGTCCACCACCACCGGCAGGAAGCCGCGGAAGCGGCGCGCCATCGGCGGCTTGAAGCCGCTGGTGTTGGGTTCCTGTTCGTAGTCTTCGTAGTCGATCTGCTCGCTCATGCTTCGTTCTCCAGCACTCGCCAGTGCAGTTTCTCGCCGGCGCGCAGCGGCACCAGCTGGTGGTCGCCGAAATGCAGTTCGGTCGGGGCGACCCAGTCCTCGCGGATCAGGGTGATGGTGTCGCTGTTGCGCGCCAGGCCGTAGAAGTCCGGGCCGAACTGGCTGGCGAAGCCTTCCAGCTTGTCCAGCGCGCCGCGACGGTCGAAGGCCTCGGCGTACAGCTCAATGGCGGCAAACGCGGTGTAGCAGCCGGCGCAGCCGCAGGCGGCTTCCTTGACGTGACGGGCATGCGGCGCCGAGTCGGTGCCGAGGAAGAACTTCGGATTGCCGCTGGTGGCGGCATCCAGCAGGGCTTCCTGGTGGGTGTTGCGCTTGAGGATCGGCAGGCAATAGAAGTGCGGACGGATGCCGCCGACCAGCATGTGGTTGCGGTTGTACAGCAGGTGATGGGCGGTGATGGTGGCGCCGACGTTGGCCGGGGCTTCGCGCACGAACTGCGCGGCATCGCCGGTGGTGATGTGCTCGAACACCACCTTGAGGGTCGGGAAGCGCTCGACCACCCGGCGCAGGTTTTCGTCGATGAAGCGCTTCTCGCGGTCGAACACGTCGATGTCGGCGTGGGTCACCTCGCCGTGCACCAGCAGCGGCAGGCCGACCTCGGCCATCGTCTCCAGTACGGCGAAGATGTTGTCGACGGCGGTGACGCCCGAGTCCGAGTTGGTGGTGGCGCCGGCCGGGTACAGCTTGGCGGCGTGCACCAGACCGCCGGCCTTGGCCGCGCGGATTTCCTCGGGGCTGGTCTTGTCGGTGAGATAGAGCACCATCAGCGGCTCGAAGCGGCTGCCGGCCGGACGGGCTGCGAGGATGCGTTCGCGATAGGCGGCGGCCTGTTCGGCATTGCGTACCGGCGGCACCAGGTTGGGCATGATGATGGCGCGGCCGAAGGTGCGCGCGGCATCGGGCACGGTGTGCGCCAGGGCGGCGCCGTCGCGCAGGTGGATGTGCCAGTCGTCGGGACGCAGCAGGGTCAGGCGGTCGGACATGCGGGGGAATTCCAGGCGGGGTGACTCGTGGGACGTGATGCTACCGAAAAGCCGTCGGACGGTCACGCTGCGGTGCCGTTGCGCCGCCGTGCGGGGCGCCGCGCCCCTGTAATTTCGTGGTTTGCACGGCTAGAATGATCGTTTTCGTAGCAACCCCCCGTGGAGTAACGAATGGCAGACGTAAAAAAGGTAGTTCTGGCCTATTCCGGCGGCCTGGATACCTCGGTGATCCTCAAGTGGCTGCAGGATACCTACAACTGCGAAGTGGTGACCTTCACCGCTGACCTGGGTCAGGGCGAGGAAGTCGAGCCGGCGCGTGCCAAGGCACAGGCGATGGGCGTCAAGGAAATCTACATCGACGACCTGCGCGAAGAATTCGTCCGCGACTTCGTCTTCCCGATGTTCCGCGCCAACACCGTGTACGAAGGCGAGTACCTGCTGGGCACCTCCATTGCCCGTCCGCTGATCGCCAAGCGTCTGATCGAGATCGCCAACGAGACCGGCGCCGACGCCATCTCCCACGGCGCCACCGGCAAGGGCAACGACCAGGTGCGTTTCGAGCTGGGCGCCTACGCGCTGAAGCCGGGCGTCAAGGTGATCGCTCCCTGGCGCGAGTGGGACCTGCTGTCGCGCGAGAAGCTGATGGACTACGCCGAGAAGCACGCCATCCCGATCGAGCGTCACGGCAAGAAGAAGTCGCCGTACTCCATGGATGCCAACCTGCTGCACATCTCCTATGAAGGCGGCGTGCTGGAAGACACCTGGACCGAGCACGAAGAAGACATGTGGCGCTGGACCAAGTCCCCGGAAGCCGCGCCGAACGTGCCGACCTACATCGAACTGACCTACCGCAACGGCGACATCGTCGCCATCGACGGCGTCGAGATGACCCCGGCGACCGTGCTGACCAAGCTCAACCAGATCGGCGGCGAGAACGGCATCGGCCGTCTGGACATCGTCGAGAACCGCTACGTCGGCATGAAGTCGCGCGGCTGCTACGAGACCCCCGGCGGCACCATCATGCTGCGCGCCCACCGCGCCATCGAGTCGATCACCCTCGACCGCGAAGTCGCCCACCTGAAAGACGAGCTGATGCCGAAATACGCCAGCCTGATCTACAACGGCTACTGGTGGAGCCCGGAGCGTCAGATGCTGCAGCAGATGATCGACGCCTCCCAGGCTACCGTTAACGGCGTGGTGCGCCTGAAGCTGTACAAGGGCAACGTCATCGTGGTCGGCCGCAAGTCCGACGACTCGCTGTTCGACGCCAACATCGCCACCTTCGAGGACGATGCCGGCGCCTACAACCAGGCCGATGCCGGTGGCTTCATCAAGCTCAACGCCCTGCGCCTGCGCATCGCCGCGGGCAAGGGTCGCAGCCCGCTCTGATAAGCTGGGTTGACCGAGCCTGAACATGACCCCGGCCGCGTGCCGGGGTCATGCTTTGTGCTCCCTGACAAGCCAAGGAGATCCCTGATGAGACTGCTGCACACCATGCTGCGCGTCGGCGATATGGACAAGTCGATCGCCTTCTACACCGAAGTGCTGGGCATGACCCTGCTGCGCCGCAAGGACTACCCGGACGGCCAGTTCACCCTGGCCTTCGTCGGTTACGGCAACGAGGCGGACAACAGCGTCATCGAGCTGACCTACAACTGGGGCGTGGACAGCTACGAGCTGGGCACCGGCTACGGCCACATCGCCCTAGAAGTGGAGGACGTCTACAAGGCCTGCGAGGACATCCGCGCCCGCGGCGGCAAGATCACCCGCGAGCCGGGGCCGATGAAGCACGGCTCCAGCATCCTCGCCTTCGTCGAGGACCCGGATGGCTACAAGATCGAGTTGCTGTCGCCGCATCGCGGCGACTGACTTCGCCGCTACAGCAGAAGCCCCGCCATGTGCGGGGCTTCTGCTTTGTGCGTGTTCAGTTGCCGCGGTAGGTCGAGTAGCCGTAGGGGCTGAGCAGCAGCGGGATGTGGTAGTGCGGCACGCTGCCGTCGGCGGTGAAGATCACCGGCACTTCGGGGAAGAAGGTCGCGGCCTGCTGCTTGGCGAACCACTCGCCGGTCTTGAAGGTCACCCGGTAGGTGCCTTTCTCCAGCGCCTGGCCTTCAGGGAACAGCGCGGTGATGCGGCCCTGCGGGTTGGTGACGGCGCTGTTGAGCTCGGTCCACTGCGCGCCGTCCTGCTTCTCCAGGGTGACGGTCACGTCCGGCGAGGGCAGGCCGTCCTCGAGGTTGAGCACATGCACGCTGAGCGGGTTGCCGGCGGCCAGGGCCAGGGACGACAGGCCGCTGAGCAGCGCGCCGACGAAGAGGGACTTGAGTGCGTTCATGGGATTCTCCGGATCAGTGGGTTTGCGGTAGCAGTTGGGCGATGGCCTTGATGGCGCAGGCTTCGTCGATGGCTGCGCCGCCGGCGCCAGCCACGCCGATGGCGCCGATCACTTCGCCGCCTACCTGCAGCGGCACACCGCCGCCGAGCAGCAGCAGTTCATCAAGGGTGTTGAGGTTTGCCGCCTCCGGGTTGGTGCGTGCCCGCTCGGCCAGCAGGCGGGTGGCGGTCTTGGTCGACAGCGCGGTGTAGGCCTTGCGCTGCGCGGCGAGGGTGTTGTGCGGGCCGACGTTGTCGTCGCGCTGCACCGCCACCAGGTTGCCGCTGCGGTCGACCACCGCCGCCACGGCGCTGCGGCCGTCGGCATGGCAGGCGGCGAGGGTGGCGTCGAGCAGCTGGTTGGCCAGTGCCAGCGAAACATCACTACGTTGTTCGACCTGAGCCGGGGCGGCGAAGGCGTTGGCGGCGCACAGGGCCAGGCCAGGCAGCGACAGCCGGGCGGTACGGATGGGCATGGGCTTTTCCTTCAAGGGGCTCCGGGGAGCGAGTGGCGGCCATGGTGCCCGCGCCCGCCCGTCAAACCGATTGCCGGCGGATTACCGATTTGTAATGGGAGAAAGCCCGGGATCGGCCTAGCCTATGCGGGACTTTGGGGGAGGCCGTGATGCGCATTCTGGTGGTGGAAGACGAGCTGAAGACCGCGGACTACCTGCGCAAGGGCCTGGGCGAGTCCGGCTATCTGGTCGAGGTGGCGCTGAATGGCCTGGACGGGTTGCACCTGATCCAGGAAAGCGAGTTCGACCTGATCATCCTCGACGTCATGCTGCCTGGGCTGGATGGCTGGCAACTGCTGCAGGTGATCCGCCGCCGGTTGCCGACGCCGGTGCTGTTCCTCACCGCCCGCGACGCGGTGGAGGATCGGGTCAAGGGCCTGGAGCTGGGCGCCGACGACTACCTGGTCAAGCCGTTTTCCTATGCCGAACTGCTGGCGCGGGTGCGCACCCTGCTGCGCCGCGGGCCGCCGCGCGAGGTCGAGCAGTTCCGCGTGGCGGACCTGGAGCTGGATTTGCTGCGCCGCCGGGTCACCCGTGCGGGCGAGCGCGTCAACCTGACCAACAAGGAGTTCGCCCTGCTGCATCTGCTGCTCAGCCGCGAGGGCGAGGTGCTGTCGCGCGCCTACATCGCCTCACAGGTCTGGCAGATGAACTTCGACAGCGACACCAACGTGGTCGACGTGGCGATCCGCCGCCTGCGCGCCAAGATCGACGATCCCTATCCGGGCAAGCTGATCCATACCGTGCGCGGCATGGGCTATGTGCTGGAAGTGCAGCCGTGAGCCTGT
>LNAP01003403.1_pt1 | contig 16643 bp, 19 predicted proteins | sample 602601 | NCBI WGS metagenome assembly LNAP01 (sample SAMN02440304, study PRJNA202911) | soil metagenome | biome: Subtropical and temperate rainforests or woodlands; isolation source: soil samples (1 kg each in a 20% v/v slurry with milli Q water) were... ... | reverse complement strand
CGCTTGGTCAACTGGGTTTCGAGTTCGCGCGCGATACTCTCGACCTGCTGGCCGACGCCGCGCACCTCCTGCGCGACCACCGCGAAGCCCGCGCCTTGCGCGCCGGCGCGTGAGCTTTCGATCAGCGCGTTCAGCGCCAGCATCTTCATCTGGTTGGTGATCTGCTGGATCGCCTTGGTCTTGTCGACCGCAATCTGGTTGACCTCCGCGGTCAGGCGATTGATCAGCGCGGAGATGTCGGAATCATCGTCGGCGGGTTCAGGGGCGATCGGCTTGGCTTTCAGACCCAGCGCTGCAGACATCGGGGGACTTCCCTTGGCAATGAGGCTTGATCTGCAATGAACCCGGAACAATCAAGTACAGATCGAATACGAGTCTTTTTCGAGGATTCAACCTAACGCCTGCTTAATTTGCTGTTCGGCGGAATGCCTAAATGGTAGTCACACCGGCCCGCCGGGCGGCCATCCACCGCTTTGTGCGCCTCGGCCGTTGCAAATCCCCGGGCTTTCCCGGCCAATCCTCCGAAGCCATTGACCGGGCGTCTTGCGTAATCGCCCGGACCCCGAGTTCCCAACAGATCGCCTCTCGTCATGACGCCGCCCGCCACCGCCTTGCCCGTCGAAGCGCCCCAGGCCTTCCTGGGCGTGGCGCGATCGCTTACCGACAAGCTCTGGCGTGACCGGCTGGACGCGCGCGGGGCAGCCAAGGCGCTGGCCATTGTGCAGCGCCATCAATTGCCGGAACTGCTGGCGCGGGTGCTGGCGGGCCGCGGTGTCGATATCGACGAGGTTCCCGATTTCCTCGATCCGACCATCCGTAAGCTCCTGCCGGACCCGTTCACGGTGACGGAGATGGAAGCCGCATCCAAGCGGATTGCGGATGCCGCGGTGAAGGGCGAGAAGGTCGCGATCTTCGGCGACTACGACGTCGACGGCGCGACTTCGGCCGCGCTGCTCACCTGGCATCTGCGCCATTGCGGGCTCGACCCGCTGATCCACATCCCCGACCGCATCTTCGAGGGCTACGGCCCCAACGTCGAAGCCGTTCGCGGGCTGGCGGCAAAGGGCGCCACGCTGCTCGTTACCGTCGATTGCGGCACCACCAGCATCGAGCCGCTGGCCGAGGCGAAGCGCCTCGGCATGTCGGTCGTCGTGATCGACCATCACCAGACCGGCACGGAGCTTCCGGAGGTCGACGCGCTGGTCAATCCGAACCGGCTCGACGATCTCTCCGGTCTCGGCCATCTCGCCGCCGTCGGCCTCGTGCTGGTGACGCTGGTTGCCGTCAATCGCGAATTGCGCCAGCGCGGGTTCTGGAATGCTGAGATGCCCGAGCCCGATCTGCTCGGCATGCTGCATCACGTCGCGCTCGGCACGGTCGCCGACGTGGCGCCGCTGATCGGCCTCAACCGTGCTTTCGTCGCCAAAGGGCTGATCGCGATGCGGCGCCGCGACCATGTCGGCCATACCGCGCTGATGGACGTGGCCCGGCTCAACGGCCCGCCGGAGGCCTGGCATCTCGGCTTCATGCTGGGGCCGCGCATCAATGCCGGCGGCCGCATCGGCCGCGCCGATCTCGGCGTGCGGCTGCTGCTCGAAGCCGACAGCGTCGAGGCGGCGCGGATCGCGGCCGAGCTCGACCGCCTGAACAGCGAGCGCCGTGTCATCGAGCAGGCGGCGGAAGCGCAGGCTGAAGCGGAGGCGCTGGCCTCGATCGGGCTCGAGGATAAAATTGGCGTCATCGTCACGGCCTCGGAAGGCTGGCATCCCGGCGTGGTCGGTCTCGTTGCCTCCCGGCTGAAGGAGAAGTTTTCGCGGCCCGCCTTTGCGATCGCGCTGGAGCCCGGCGGTATCGGCACCGGCTCGGGTCGCTCGATCGCCGGCGTCGACATCGGCAAGGCGGTGCGGCAGGCGGTGGCCGACGGCATTTTGCTCAAGGGTGGCGGCCACGCGATGGCCGCGGGCGTGACGCTGCGCAAGGAAAAGCTCGCCGAGTTTCGTGCCTATCTCGAAAACGCGCTGGCGCAGGACGTCGCCGAGGTCCGCCACGTCAACGAGCTCTACATCGACGGTGCAGTTTCCGCGCGCGCGGTGACGACCGAGCTTGCGGCCACGCTCAACCGCGCCGGCCCGTTCGGCAGCGGCAATCCGGAAGCCGTGCTGGCGCTGCCGGCGCACCAGCTCGTCTATGCCGACGAGGTCGGCCAGGCGCATTTGAGGCTGCGCTTCAAGTCGGGCGATGGCGCCATCGTCAACGGCATCGCGTTCCGCTCGGTGGGACAGAAGCTCGGCAACGCGCTCGTTGCCAATCGCGGCCAGCAATTGCATGTCGCGGGGTCGTTGTCGGTGGACCGCTACCAGGGCGCCGAGCGCGTGCAGTTCCGCGTCATCGACGTCGCTCTACCGGACCAGGGGCCAGCCGTGATTAGATAGCGCATGATCCGGAAAAGTGCGAAGCGGTTTTCCGACAAGATCATGCGCAAGAAAATAACGGCCTCAAACAACAAGAAAGAAAGGGAGTGAACATGGCAGGGCAGGTTGAAGGCAAAGTTGCACTGGTGACAGGCGGAGCCTCCGGCATTGGAGAGGCGATCGTCGAGCTGTTCGCGCGCGAGGGCGCAACAGTCATTGCGACCGACATCGACGAGCTGCGCGGCCCTGAGCTAGCCAAGCGCATCACCAAGGCTGGCGGCAAGGCGATTTTCCTGGAGCAGGACGTCACCAGCGAGGAGCGCTGGATTGAAATCGTCGCCGAGATCGCAAAACGCTATGGCCGGCTCGACATCATGGTCTCCAACGCCGGCATCGGCATTGCCGTGCCGTCGATCGTCGACATGACGCTCGCTGACTGGCGCAGGCAGAACGCGATCAACCTCGACGGCGTGTTTCTCTCGGTGAAACATTGCCTGCCCTTGATGCGCAAGACCGGCGGCGGCTCGATCGTCATGATGTCCTCGCTGGCCGGCCTGCGCGGCTCGCCGGGCCTGTCGGCCTATTCGGCCACCAAGGGCGGCGTACGCCTGTTCGCCAAATCGATCGCGATGGAATGCGCGGCGGCGGGTGACGGCATTCGCGTCAACTCCGTCCACCCCGGCATCATCGATACGCCGATCTGGGGCAAGATCCCCACGGGGGCGACGGGCGCCGGCCAGAACGCGCCGATTGACCCCGAGGAACGCGCCAGGCTGGTCGCACCGCTCGCCCGCGCCGGCCAGGCCGCGGAGATCGCCTCCGGCGTGCTGTATCTGGCGTCCGATGCGTCGCGTTATGTCACCGGCAGCGAACTCGTCATCGACGGCGGCATGAACGCCGGCGGCGTGCCGCGGCGGCAATAAGCCGCCGCGCGGGCTGCGAAGGGCAGGGTGGCGCCCCGCAGGGGCTGACGCGCAAGCGTCGGCCCTGTACAAGGCGGACAGCTCCCGACCGACAAAGGTGTCCTTCGCCATGGCGCACAGCCTTCACTCGACTTCTTCCGCGCCTGAGCCCGTCCGCTCGAACCGGCCGGACCTTGCCACCGACGCAATCCGCACCGCGCGCGAGGACCTCGCGGCCTGCTTCCGCATGGCCGCGCGCAACGGTTTTGAAGAGGGCATCTGCAATCACTTTTCGGCCGTCGTGCCCGGCCACGACGACCTCTTTCTCGTCAATCCCTACGGCTATGCCTTCCGCGAGTTGACCGCGTCAAAGCTGCTGATCTGCGATTTCCACGGCAATGTGCTCGACGGCGAGGGCGTGCCGGAGGCGACCGCCTTCTACATCCACGCCGAGATGCACAAGCGCCTGCCGCGTGCCAAGGTCGCTTTCCACACCCACATGCCCTACGCGACCGCGCTATCGATGACCGAGGGCGATCCGCTGATCTGGGCCGGCCAGACTGCGTTGAAGTTTTACGGCCGCACGGCGGTCGACCGCGATTACAACGGCCTTGCGCTCGACAACCGCGAGGGCGCGCGCATCGCCTCCGCCGTCGGCGATGCCGACATCGTCTTCATGAAGCATCACGGCGTGATGGTGCTGGCGCCGACCATCGCGGAGGCCTGGGACGATCTCTACTATCTCGAACGCGCCGCCGAGGTGCAGGTGCTGGCGATGTCGACGGGACGCAAGGTTCTGCCGGTCGATCCCGCCATTGCCGCCGAGACCTACAAGCAGATGCGCGAAGGCGATTCCGAATCCGCGCGACTGCATCTTGCAGCCGTCCGGCGGCAGCTCGACGCCGAAGAGCCGCAGTACAGGCACTGAGGCGGCCTACGACCCTTCTAGGGCCCTTGCCGCAACTTCGCCAGCACCTTGAGCCCGCCATATCCATCGGCGGGCGTAATCCCCGCGCGCTGCTGAAAATCCTTGATCGCCTTCATGGTGTCGTTGCCGACGCGGCCGTCGGTGCCGCCGGTGTCGAAGCCGGCCTTGGTCAGCCGCGTTTGCATCTCCTGCACCTCGGCGAGCGTCAGCGCACGCTCGGAGCCGGGGAAGGGTTGGATGAAGGGCGGCCCGCCGAGGCAGCGGTCGCCGAGATGGCAGATCGCCAGCGCGTAATTCATCGAGGGATTGTAGCTCTTCACCGCGTTGAAGTTCGGTCCGAGCAGGAAGGACGGCCCGCCTGCAACCGGCGTCCAAAGCCGCGCGGATGCGTTTGGCTGCGGGAACGGCTGGCCGTCGGCGCGGGTGACGCCGGCCGCCTGCCACGCTGCATAGGTTCGGCTGCCGCTCGCATCGCCGGACGCGCGCACCTCGTAGCCCCAATGCTCGCCGCGGCGCCATTTGCCGCGATTGACGAGGTATTTTGCGGTCGAGCCCAATGCGTCGTCGGGCTTGCCGAACGGCGAGACCTTGCCGTCGCCGTCATAGTCGATGCCGACATTGAGCCAGACTTCCGGCATCCATTGTGAATGCCCCATCGCGCCGGCCCAGGACCCCTGCATCTCCTGCGGCGTGCTCCAGCCCTTGTCGACGATGCGTAGCGCATTGATCAGCTCGGTCTCCCAATAGGCCTTGCGGCGCGGCTCGTTCCAGGCGAGCGCGGCAAGCGAGGGGAATATCGGCGTCATGTGGTTCTGCTGCACCAGCGGATCGCCATAGGCCGACTCGACGCCCCATAGCGCCAGCAGTGTGCCGCGCTCGACGCCGAAATCGCGCTCGATTCGTGCGAGCAGCGCCTCGTTGTTCCTGAGCGCGATCTTGCCGTTGATGATGCGCCAATCCGAGACGCGGCGGTTGATGTATTGCCAGACCTGCTCGTGGAATTCAGGCTGGTTGCGCATCTGCTTGAACACGCTCATGTCCGGCTCGACTCGCCCCATCGCGCGCTGCCAGGTCGCCGCCGAGATGCCCTTGGCCATCGCGCGTGCACGAAAACTCTCGCGCCATTCGTCGAAGCCCGGAGGCGCGGCGATGGACCGCGTTGGCAATGCGAGTATGGCGGCCGCGCTGAGCGTGGATTGCAGCAGGGCGCGGCGGGTGGGATGGGCCGAGGAATCAGCTTGTTTCATGGCCGCATTCTAGCGGGAAACATGGCCCGTGTGAGTCGGTTCCTGGAACACCGGGAATAGGCCGCTCTGCCCCGGAACAAAGTGTCGCACTGCTGCATTCCTTCCCCACGACAATGAGGAGGACAAAATGAGGAAGTATCTGTTTGCCGCCGCCATGGTCACCGCCATCGCGGCCCCTGCATTCGCGGATGAAGTCGGCGTTCATGTCGGCCCGGTTGGCGCCGGCGTGACGGTCGGACAGTCCCACGAGTATCGTGAGCGGGACCGCGATCGTGACCGCACCACGGTCATCAGGGAGCGCGAGCCATCGAGCCGCACCACCGTGATCAAGAAGGAAGATGAATACGGCAATCGCAGCAAGACCGTGATTCATCACGACAACGACTGACGGAACAGGGTCCCGGCAGACCGCCGGGGCCCGCCTTCGTCGAGAATTCGGGGGTGGAATGAAGATACGCGCGCATGCGGAAAGCCACGTCGTCGAGCTGGACGACGGATCGCAATGGCAGATCTTTCCCGGCGATCTCGCAACGACGCTGAGCTGGAAGCCTGAAACCGACCTGCACCTGGAGCCGAGCGGCGAGCGGGTGAGTTCGCATGTGCTGGTAAATGCCACCGACCATAGCCGCGTGCGTGTGATCGCCGCCGGCGCGACTTGGCCCGATGGCGAGGTTAAGAAAGCATTGAAGGGTGGCTAGGGCCCGCTCATACCTAGCCAGATGTTCCCATTTTTAAGCCTGTGATTTTATGGTCGGTTCGCTTCCGTCTGCGCATGATGGGCGCATGCGAGAGCTGTTCGACATCATTCGTGCCAATCCCTGGCCGTTCGGCGCCGGGCTTCTCGTCGTGGTCCTGATGATCATCGCCGAGAGCTTTGGCCGCGGCATTCATGGTGACGGCGCCGCTGGCGGCGACTTCTCGGATGCCGGCGGGTGTGACGGCGGCGGGGACGGAGGGGGCGACTAAGGCCTCGCTTAGTCCTCCTGCAAATCAGCTGCGATGCCGGCTAGCCAGCGGCGAATGCTTGCCTCGGCCTTGGCATCGAGGCTACCGGCGAGACGCTTTTCCAATGCGATCACACGTTCCCGGCACGCCCTAAGCAACGTTGTGCCGCGCGGCGTCATTGTCCACTGCTGGATGCGCCCGTGGACAGGGTGGGGCGTCATCTCAATGGCGCCGTCACGTTCGAGGTTGCGGATGATCACGCCGACCGTCTGTGGCGTCAGGAAGGTGAGGCGGGCGACGTCGGCGCCGGATAGTCCCGGATAGGCATTCAGCATCGTCAGCACTGCAAACTGCGGCGAGGTCACGCCGAGATCGGCAAGCGTGCGTTCCATCGTCAGCCGAACCGCGGCATGGGCCTGGCGCAGGAGATAGCCGAGATAGCCTTCTTCGCCGCGCTTGCCTTCGCCCGGGGCAGGGACCCGCACGGCGGCAGGCCCGGCGGCTTTGCGCCGGGATTTCGACCTCGTGATGTCAGGCGGCTTGCGCAAGATGTAAGTGCTCTTATAATATGTAAGCAGTCTTACAATAACACGAGGTGAACGGCAATGTCACACGCGCGCAGCGAATACGAGGATTTCAAGCGGATCGCGCCAGATGCGTATGAGCTGGTTTTGGCGCTGGGGCAGGTTGCGGCCAAGGCGGGTCTCGACAAGCAGCTTATCGAACTCGTCAAGCTGCGCGCCTCGCAGATCAACGGCTGCGCCTTCTGTGTTCAGCATCACATCCTGTTTTCCGAGCGCATCGGCGTGCCCGTGGACAAGCTCAATCTGGTCGCGGTCTGGCGCGAGGCGCCGATCTTTTCCGCGCGCGAGCGCGCCGCGCTGGCCTGGGCCGAGGCGCTGACCTTCCTGCCCGACGGCGTCAGCGACGAGGTCTACACGGAGGCCAGCCGCGAATTCTCCGAGACCGAGCTGATGTACCTGACTTCGGCGGTGGCCTCGATCAACGTCTGGAACCGCTTTGGCGCGGCGTATCGCTGGACGCCGACGAAGCGGCCGGTGGCGGCGAATGCTGCGGCGTCCTGATCGCAACGAGGGGAGGTTGTCATGACCGCAATGAGTTTGGCCACCATGCATCGCCCGGTGTCGTCGCGCTCGCTGGCGCTGGCTGTCTTCGGAGGGCTCGCCTGCGCGCTGGCGATCGGCAAGGCGCTCCCGGTGGCGATGGACACGGTCTCCGGCGTACTGGCGCCGCTGTGTGCGGCGGCAGCGGAGAGTTCGCCGCTCGACAAGGTCGAACCGATCGGCTCCTACGCGCTGCCCAACGTGCCGGGGAAGCGCGTCACCATCGTACGCGTGTTCTACGGACCCGGGGGATTTTCGCGGCCGCACCGCCACGCGGGCTCGGTGACCGCCTACATCACCAAGGGCGAGATCCGCTCCCAGCTCGGCGGAGGTCCGGTCGAGACGTTCAGCGTCGGCCAGTCCTTCTTCGAACCGCCGGGATCGACGCACCTGGTCTCGGCCAACGCCAGCTCCACAGAGCCCGCGGAATTGGTCGCGGTATTCGTGGCGGACGAAGGCGCACAGCTGACGACGTTGCTGGAGTAGCTCGCTTTCGTCGTCCTCAATCTGCGTCCAGCAGACTCAGCGGCCCTCTAGGCCAACTGATCGCCTCAATCGTTTCCATGCAGGGGAGAGGCCGTATTCGACTGCTGGAATCGCAAGTGCCCCGACAAGCAATCCGAGCACGCCGGAGATGAGCGCCTCGACCGTCCATTCGATCATGCCGGCAACTGACGGAAGGATGTGCGCGGCCGCCTCGGTTGCGGCATGGACGGTGCGGCCAACCAGAGGCGGCCCGTATTTTTCGAAACCGTGCAGGATGATACCTCCGCCGACCCAGATCATGGCGGCGGTGCCGATCATGCTCAGCACCGTCAGGAAGCTGGGCATTCCGCGAACGAGCGCGCGTCCCATCAAGCGGATCGCGCGGCCAATGACGGAGGCGCTGTCATAGCGTGCGAGGGCCAGGCCCACATCGTCCGCCTTCACGATCAGGGCGACCACGCCGTAGACCCCGACAGTGATGCCGAAGCCGACCAGCGCCAGCACCAGCGCCTGCGTCCAGATGCTGCCCGCCGGGAGGGCTGCCAGCGTGATCGCCATGATCTCAGCCGACAGGATGAAATCCGTCTTGATGGCGCTCGCGACCTTCTCGTCCTCGACCGACCGGGCATTCAGCGCAATCGGCTGGGCCTGAGATTCGTGGTCGCGCGCATGATGCGGGATTACGGCTTCGAATACCTTCTCGGCACCCTCGTAGCAGAGAAAGGCTCCGCCCAGCATGAGCAGCGGCGTGACAGCGGTGGGAAGGAAATAACCAAGCAGCAGAGCAAGGGGGAGCAGGATCAGCAACTTATTGCGCAGCGAGCCGACCGCAATCTTGCCGACGATCGGCAATTCGCGTTTCGCAGCAAAACCGATGACGTAGTTTGGTGTGACGGCTGCGTCATCGATGACCACTCCTGCCGCCTTTGTGCCTGCTTTGGCAGCCTGGCTCGCTACATCGTCGAGCGAGGCTGCTGCCACCTTCGCAATCGCTGCGATGTCGTCGAGAAGACCGATCAGTCCGACACTCATCAACCCTATCCTTCCTGGTTCAAGCCGAAGGTTCGCGCGACAGCGCGCTCTTGCGTGGCTCGACACCGGAACGAGCAAGTCGTCAATTCTCCTCGCCGCTCGATCCTTCGCGCAGGTCCGGCTTGATCACGTCCTCCGGCAGCGCATGGGCCACCGGCTGCGTTGTGACCGCGATCTCCGGGCCGGCCTCGCGGCCGCGGGCGCGGATCAGGCGTTCATAGGCCGAGACCAGGGTGACGTAGGGGCTCACCCAGATCCAGCCGTCGCGCGTGAACACCTGGACGTCGAAATGCAGATGCATCGACGTGCCGGCCGGATGGTCGAGATAGTTCGAGACCACGCCGATCCTCTCGCCCTCGGTAACGAGACGTCCGTTGAGCACGCCGTCCGCGTTCAGCGCCTGCGGGTTCATGTGCATGTAACGGAAGCGGATGTGCTCGGTCCGGCTGTTGATTTCGAGCGTCGCCGCCTGGTCCTTGGCGCCGCGGATCACGATGGCGTCGCGCACGGCGACGACGGCGCGCTGCTTGGGATCGCAGGGCTCGCGGCCCTCGCCGGGCGGTGGGCAATCAGCGGCGCGGATATCCTCGCCCTGATGCCCGTAACCGCCTCCGCATTGCCAGACCTCGAAGCTACGGGACTCGCAGAAATTATCGCGCCAGGGATAGGCGGTCGGACCTTCGCTTTTGTCGCGCTTGCCGTAGGATTGCGAGCGGAGGAAGGCAGGTGCCTTCTCGAGTGGAAATCGGATCTGGGCATAAGCCATCACGTCGGGATGGCCGGCCTTGTTGCGATAGCCGGTGTTCGGGATGATGTCGCCGCTCGGCCGGTAGCTGAAGTCCGCCGAACGCGCCGCGGGACGATCGATGACGTCGGAAGCGACGTCCGTCAGCGGCCGCATGCGCTGGCCGCCCGCGATCCGCAGCGCTTTCAGGAAGCGCTCGGCAACCGGATAGGCCTCCTTGCAAGCGAGCCGTCGCGGCTTGGCGACGCTGTCGAGGCACTGGACCGACACCACATAGGCGACGCCAAAGCGCGTGAAGGCGTAACGGACATAACCTTCCCTGATGAACCTGCGCAGGTCCGGAAAGGTTGCCGCGAGCGGCTTGACCGGCTCGCCCTTGCCGCCGGCGGGATCGGCGATGTCATAGATCAGGGCCGAGCCGGTGATCTGCACCTCGACCGGCCTTGTGAAGACTCGGCTCCGCATGCCATCACCCGCGCCGGGCTCGAACGAAAAGCTCGCGCTGTAGCCGGCGGGGCCGGCATCGAACATGTCGACGGAGTTGAAATCGGCCTGATAGCGCGGCAGCGCCAGCGTCGCCGGCGCGCCGTTACGCTGCGCCTCGAAATAGGCTGCGGCGTCGAACGGCAGCAGCACGGGAACGGAGCTGCGGGCGATGCCGGTGAAGAATTGCGAGGAGACCGCGTTGATCTGCACCAGCGCCGGCATGGCGCGCGGATCGTAACGCGGCACCGAACGGCGGGGTGCGAAGATGAAGTCGCCCGCGATCGTGGGACGGCTGTTGATCTCGGTACGGAGCTGGTCGAGCGCTGCGCGCCAGTCGACGCGCAGGGCCGTGAGCGAAGGGCTGCGGATTTCGTCCGCGGCGAGCGGAGTGGCGGTGAGGAGCGACAGCGACGCCAGAAGCAGCGAGACGAAGCGGAAACTCTTCCCAACCACTGTCTCGCCCCCTGGCGGCACCTGTTCCTGATCTCTCGCTTAGTCCTTGGCGCGCTCGGAGTAGGAACCGTCTTCGGTCATCACCACGATGCGAGTGCCGACGGCGATGTGCGGCGGCACCGTGGTGCGCACGCCGTTGGACAGCACCGCGGGCTTGTAGGAAGACGAGGCGGTCTGGCCCTTGGTCACCGGTTCGGTTTCGACCACTTCCAGCGTCACGCGCTGCGGCAGCGCGAGCGAGACCACGTTGACGTCGTGGGTCGACAGCTTCACGGTCATCTCTGGCTGAAGATAGGCGGCCGCGTCGCCAACCACGTCCTTGGAAACTTGGACCTGGTCGTACGTCTCGGGGTTCATGAAGTGGTAGCCGTCACCATCTTCATAGAGGAAGGTGAAGTTGCGCTCTTCGATCGTGGCCTTTTCGACCTGGTCGGTGGTCTTGTAGCGTTCGGAGATCTTTACCCCGTCCGAGATTCGGCGCATTTCGATCTGGCTGACCGGGGTGCCCTTGCCGGGATGGATGTTCTCGGCGCTGACGACGACATAAAGCTTGCCGTCTTGCTCGATCACGTTGCCCTTGCGAATAGAACTGGCGATGACTCTCAAAGCTATATTTCCTGCTTGCTTGGCCCGGCTCCGGCCAGGACGTGGTCAAATTGATGGGGGACCTGGGGCCTCAAATCAGACCGGGGCACCCGTTTCGGGCCGCAACATACGCATTTTGTCGTTGAATGCCAGCATTTTGCTGGCCTGCCGGGCGGTCGGTTGATGGCTGGGGACAAGCCGATTTCGCCGTTCTGGTCGCGCTCGCGGCACCTGGACCGGCGGCCGTTCCTCCAGGCCAGAGGGGCCATTACCGGGGCCCTACGGGGCTTTTTCGTCGAGCAGGGCTTTGTCGAGGTCGAAACCTCCGTCCTCCAGGTCTCCCCGGGCAACGAAACCCATCTCCACGCCCCCCGCACCGAGCTTCTGCGGCCCGACGGCAGCCGCGCCCGCCGTTACTTGAGGACCTCCCCGGAATTCGCCTGCAAGAAGCTGCTGGCGGCGGGCGAAGAGCGGATTTTCGAGTTTGCCCGGGTGTTTCGGGACCGCGAGCGCGGTGACCTGCATCTGCCCGAATTCACCATGCTGGAGTGGTACCGGGCAGGCGCCCCCTACGACGCCATCATGACCGACACTGTCCTAGTGATCGCCCGTGCAGCCCAGGCGACCGGGATCGGGACGTTTTCCTTCCGCGGCCGGACCGCCGATCCCTTCGCCGAGCCGGAGCTTTTGACGGTCGCTGGCGCTTTCGAGCGGTTCGCCAGCATCGACCTGCTGTCGACAATCTCGGGCAGTGAGGGTAAGCGTGCCGCGCTTGCCGAGGCGGCCGGCGGCAAGGTCCGCGTGGCCGGGGACGACACCTGGTCGGACATCTTCAGCAAGGTCCTGGTCGAGCATGTCGAGCCGAAGCTGGGGCAGGGCCGTTTGACCATTCTGTTCGAATACCCATCTCCAGAGGCGGCGCTGGCGCGGGTGACGGCCGGTGACGTAAGGGTTGCCGAGCGGTTCGAGGTCTATGCCTGCGGCGTCGAGCTCGCCAACGGCTTTGGCGAGCTCACCGACGCCGCGGAGCAGCGCAAGCGCTTCATGGAGTCGATGGCGGAGAAGCAGCGACGCTACGGCGAGGCCTATCCGCTGGACGAGGACTTTCTGGCCGCGGTCGCTGAAATGCCGGAGGCGAGCGGCGTCGCGCTCGGCTTCGACCGGCTGGTGATGCTGGCGAGCGGCGCGTCGCGGATTGATCAGGTGGTGTGGACACCGCCTGCAGATGAAACGTTAAGTGAAGAATGACGAAGATCAATCTTGCACGCACATTGCGCGAGCCGGCTGAACTGGTCGCCGAAGGCCTGGCAACCGCCGCGGCGCTGCCTGCGCTCGAGCGCGTCGCTGCGCGCTATGCGGTTGCGATCACGCCGGCGCTGGTCGAGCTGATCGACAGGTCGGATCCCGACGATCCGATCGCAAGGCAATTCGTTCCGAGCCCCGCCGAGCTGGAGATGAAGCCGGGCGAGAACGCCGATCCGATCGGCGATCATCCCCATTCGCCCGTGCCGGGCATCGTGCATCGCTACCCCGACCGCGTGCTGTTCAAGCTCGTTCACGTCTGCGCGGTCTATTGCCGTTTCTGCTTTCGCCGCGAGATGGTCGGGCCCGGCAAGGAGAATGCGCTCTCGGACAGCGCCTATCGCGCCGCGATCGACTACATTCGCGCGCACAGCGAGATCTGGGAGGTGATCCTGACCGGCGGCGATCCCCTGATGCTCTCGCCGCGGCGGATGAGCGAAATCATGGCCGATCTCGCCGCGATCGATCACGTCAGGATCATCCGCCTCCACACCCGCGTGCCAGTGGCCGAGCCTGCGCGGATCAGCGATGAAATGGTCGCGGCATTGAAGGTCGAGGGGGCGACCACCTGGGTGGCGCTGCATGCCAACCATCCACGCGAGCTGGCCGGCCCGGCGCGCGCCGCCTGCGCGCGACTGGTCGATGCCGGAATTCCCATGGTGAGCCAGTCCGTGCTTTTGCGCGGCATCAATGACGACCCCACCACTTTGTCGGATTTGATGCGAGCTTTCGTCGAATGCCGGATCAAGCCCTATTACCTGCATCACGGCGATCTCGCGCCGGGAACGTCGCATCTGCGCACCACGCTCGCCGACGGGCAGGCGTTGATGCGGCAGTTGCGCGGGCGAGTGTCAGGACTGTGCCAGCCTGACTATGTCATCGACATTCCCGGCGGCGCCGGCAAATCGCCGGTCGGGCCGAATTATGTGTTGGAGGCGCAAAATACCGCAGCGGACACACGTGATGCAGATCAAGAAACGCGCTATCGTATCGTGGATTATTGCGGCGACGTTCATCTCTATCCGCCCGAGACCTGAGCGGTGAAAGCGGTGACGCTGGTTTGAGGAATGGAGGAGAAAAATGAAGAAGATCATCGTGGCAGCATCGCTCGTGGTCTTGCTCGGTGGCGCGGCGGCCGCGCAGACCGGCAGCAAGGGATCGACGTCGAGCGGTGCCACGTCCGGGCAGTCGGCGGGCTCTCTGCCGCAGGCACCCGTCGGTCATCGTCAGCCGCGCGCCGGCGACGTGCCGAACGAGAAGAATTTGAGCGACCCGAACGATCCGCTCAGCAAGGAAAACCAGGCGCTCGACAAGAAGATCAAGAGCATCTGCCGCGGCTGCTAGTCCATGACGGATTGCGGGCAGGGCGCGACAGCTCGCCCCGCCCGCGTTTGCTTTGGCCTTACGCCGTGCGCTCGTGCAGCCCCGCGCGCTTGGTGTTGCGCCGGATCTCGACCGCGTCAGCGAGCTGCTCGAGCACGGTGGCCGTGGTCGCCCAGTCGATGCATCCGTCGGTGATGCTCTGGCCGTAGGTGAGGGGCTTGTCCGGCACCACGTCCTGGCGGCCGGCGACGAGATTGCTCTCGATCATCACGCCCATGATGCGGCTCTCGCCGCCGGAGATCTGGCCGGCGATGTCGGCCATGACCAGCGGCTGGTTCTCCGGCTTCTTGCTCGAATTGGCGTGGCTTGCATCGACCATCACCAGCGGCGCGACGCCGGATTTCGCCAGATCGTTGCAGGCCGCCGCGACGCTGGCCGCGTCGTAGTTCGGCTTGCTGCCGCCACGCAGGATGATGTGGCAGTCCTCGTTGCCCGCGGTCGAGGCGATCGCCGAGCGACCGAGCTTGGTCACCGCCATGAAATGATGCGGGTGCGAGGCCGACTTCACAGCGTCGGCCGCGATGCGCACATTGCCGTCTGTGCCGTTCTTGAAGCCGACCGGGCAGGACAGCCCCGAGGCGAGCTCGCGATGGATCTGGCTCTCGGTCGTGCGCGCGCCGATCGCGGCCCAGGACACGAGGTCGGCGATGTATTGCGGCGTCGTCATGTCCAGAAATTCCGTGCCGGCGGGCAGGCCGAGATTGTTCACCGCCGACAGCACATTGCGCGCCAGCCGCAGGCCCTTGTTGATGTCGAAGCTGCCGTCCAGATCGGGGTCGTTGATCAGGCCCTTCCAGCCGACGGTGGTGCGCGGCTTCTCGAAATAGACCCGCATCACGATCTCGAGCTGGTCGGCGAGGTCCTCGCGCAAGGCAGCGAGGCGCTCGGCATACTCGAGCGCAGCCTTGGGATCGTGCACCGAGCAGGGGCCGACCACGACCAGCAGGCGGTCGTCCTGCCCGTTGAGGATGGCATGGATGGCGTTGCGCGCCGCCATCACCACGCGGGTGGCGGTGAGCGTGCGCGGGACTTCCCGCATCACCTCTTCCGGCGTGCTCAGCTCTTTCAGTTCGGATCGTCGGTCGTGCTCAGCACGGCGGGCTCCTGTTTGTTTCGAACCTGCCGGCCAATAAAAAAGCCGCCAGGTCTGGCGGCTTGTTCGGACGTTTGCTGCAATGTTTCAGATTGAGCGCGATCCTCCTGCCGCCAGCGAGCTGTCGTAGCTAAAGTACCAATAAAAGCTGGTGGCGACGGTGATCATGGCAGGGCATATAGCGCGCCGCTGGCCGGTTGTCACCCCCAAATCGGCGCAGGGCGCGACGAGGCGTCTCAGGTGTTGCCGTTGCGCGCGGCGAGCGCCATGCCGATCAGGGTGGAGCCGCCGAACAGCAAATTGATACCGACAAGGACGCCGATCGCCCATTCAGCCGAGCTCGGCAGCCCCGTGATCACCATGAACGAGATCGCGATGTCGACGAGGCCCGAGATCAGCAGCCACGACCAGCGGCCGCTCAGCTCGCGGCGGTGCTCCAGCGCGTACATGATGGTGGCGATGCCCTCGGCAAGGAAGTAGGCGCCGAGCACGATGGTCAGCGTCAGCACGGCCTGCATCGGCCGGGCCAGCAGCAGCGCGCCGGCAAGCACGGCCAGCGCAGCCGAGATCAGCGACCACCAGAAGCCCGGCGTGCTCCGAGCCCAGTAGGTCACGATCAGGCCGCCGATGCCGCTGATCAGGAACATCCAGCCGAGGAAGATCGCAATGGCGAGGCTTGCGAGAGGTGGCAGGATCAGCGCGGCGACGCCGAGAACGACGAGCAGGATGCCTTCGAACAGGAAGGCCTTCCAATGCGCTTTCACCGTCTGGCCCATCGCGGATTGGAGCCGGGAAAGATCCTCAGGCGATGTCATCTGCAGGCTCCAGATCAGAAATCAAAAGGCGTGTGCCCTATGTAGTACGTCCATTCCGCGCTTGCCATCCCCGCGGCTCAGCCGCCGCCGTGCGCTGACGAAAAACCTTCGCCCGTGGTGCGGATGCGGTTGCGGCCGAGAACATAGATCGCGGTTGTGACAATCAGAAGCGCGAGGCCGAGCAGGATCGAGACGAAACCAATCGGGATCAGGGCCAGCGTCAGATTGCGCTCGGGGTTGATCAGCCAGTGGTGGATCGAGGTCAGCACGAAGGCGAGGCCGAGAAAGCCGACACCGCCGCCGGCAAGCAGCAGCGCCCACATCCGGCGCAACTGGCTGAGCCGTTCGCGTGCGACATCGGTCCGGGGCGCGTGGTGGCGCGCGACGCGGCGGACCAGACGGATGGCGAAGGCGATCGCGCCGAAGCCGATCAGGAGGCTCGCGGCACCCAGCCACATCCGCAAGCTGGGATCGAGATCTGGCATGCGCTGCAGGGCAAGCAGCGGGAAGTCGAAAGCCGAATGCAGCGCCAGCGGACCGCCCAACATCAGTAGGCGGCTGGAGAGGCGGGCCCCAACGCGGGTGTAGCGGGTCGCCCCCCCCGCCGCCCCCGCCGCTATAGGACTGCGGACGATGGCCCGGGTGCTGGGCGTAGTTCACCAGCGTGCCCTGCTCGTCAATCCAGTTGCACTGGGTATAACCCAAG
>LNAP01005882.1_pt1 | contig 16650 bp, 11 predicted proteins | sample 602601 | NCBI WGS metagenome assembly LNAP01 (sample SAMN02440304, study PRJNA202911) | soil metagenome | biome: Subtropical and temperate rainforests or woodlands; isolation source: soil samples (1 kg each in a 20% v/v slurry with milli Q water) were... ... | reverse complement strand
GCGCGCCCGCACACGCCGCCTCGCGCGGCGCGGCGAGCAGCTCATGCGCGGCGGCTACCGCCGCCTGCTGGCGGGTATTCGCGCTCGTGGGGGCTAACACAAACCGGGTCCGCTGAACAGGGACGTTCTGCGGCCGCGCAGAACGTCCCTCCTCGGGGCGGGCGCCTTTCCTGAGACTGGCCTCATCCGGTGGCGCTTGTGCCGCCGGTGATCCAAACCGATGGAGGCACCTGCCATGAGAAACGCACCTGTACGGCCCTACGCCGCCCGATCCAATGCCGCCGGGGCCATGTCCCAGCCTGCTGCATCCACCGCTGCCGCGGCGCAGCCCGCGCGCTACCTGACCAACGACGAGGCCGCCGAGCACCTGCGGCTGTCGCCGCGCACGCTGGAGAAGCAGCGCGTGGTCGGCGGTGGTCCGAAGTTCCGCAAGTTCGGGCGGCGCGTCATGTACGCGGTGGCCGATCTCGATGCATGGGCCGACGCGCGCAGCTTCGATGCCACATCGGACCTGGAGTATGCCGAGCGCCACGGCGCCGACTCGCGCCATGGACGCTGATCGGGAGGCCGCCGGTGGACCCGGAACAGCAGCGCGTGTGGGACCAGCACGACCAGGACGCCAGACATCAACGCAGGCCGCGCCCGCACGGCGCGGGCAGCTCACACCCGCACCGCGAGCAACTCGACCTGTTCCGCGCGCTGCCAAGCGACCACATGGCCCCGCGCGATGCGCAGGACCTGATGGCCTTCCCGTTCTTCTCGCTGGCCAAGACCCCGCGCATCCAGCCGATCGACTTCCACTCGGGCGGCGTGACGGTGCGAGTCGAAGGCACGCTGGAGCATGGCATCGCCACGATCTGGGATGCCGACATCCTGATCTGGGCCGCCAGCCAGATCGTGGAGGCGCGCGATGCCGGGATCCGCACCTCGCGGCTGATGCAGGCCACGCCCTACGAGATCCTGACCTTCATCGGTCGCGGCACCTCGGTGCGGGACTACCAGCGCCTCAAGGCTGCCCTGGATCGCCTGCAGTCCACCAGCGTGGCGACCTCCATCCGAGAGACCACCGGGCGCCGCCTGCACCGCTTCTCGTGGATCAACGAGTGGAAGGAGCGCGCCGGGCCGGACGGCCGCTCGCTGGGCATCGAGCTGATCCTGCCGGACTGGTTCTATGCCGGCGTGATGGACGAGGCGCTGGTGCTGACCATCGACCCGGCGTACTTCAGCCTCATGGGCGGCATCGAGCGCTGGGCCTACCGTCTGATCCGCAAGCACGGCGGGCGCCAGCGCGCAGGCTGGCAGTTCAGTTTCCGGCACCTCTACCTGAAGTCCGGGAGCATGGCGCGCTTCTCGGACTTTGCCTGCGACATCCGGCGCCTGGCGGCGCGTCAGTCGCTGCCTGGCTATGTGCTTCGGGTTGTGCGCGAAGCGGATGCGACGGAGACGCTGTGCTTCCGGCCTGTGCCGTTCACGGCACGCAGGTCAGCTCGCAGCATCGTCCACGCACCACTGCGTGCTGGTGGACAAGCCAGGGAGAAGCTGTGAATGGCGTCGTGCCAGCAGGCGCACGTTCAAGCGTGCGATCCGGCGCAACTTCCTCGTGCGATCCGGCGCACGAACACGCCGCCAGCCCGCGCCCAGCAACGGTTTGCGGGACCCGTAACGTATTAACTCTTAAATACATAACGGTAGTAAGAGCCGCGCCGCTGCGGTGGACAACGTGTTTGCGTGCCGAAATTCGTGAACCCGTGCCGGGTTGGCGAACTGGACTTCTCGCCATGCGTTGCATGGCTCGCTACCGCTGTCAGTTCGCCAGGATGCGCGCTGCGACGCTTGCGAATGACGCTGCAATTCTAGGCGCGCAGCGGTTTACTGTTCAAGTCAATTCGACGAATTCGCGCAGGCTCACGCGACGCAAACCCGAAGACCAAAACCAATACCGTTTGGCAACAGGTCATGGCCTGCGGAGGGCCGCGCCATGATCGTGGCCCTCTTGAACCAAAAAGGCGGCGTGAGCAAGACCACGCTCGCCACCCACATCGCCGGCGAGCTGGCGATGCAGGGCAAGACCGTGCTGCTGCTCGATGCCGATCCGCAGGGATCGTCACTGGACTGGACCCAACGCCGCCAGCAGAACGGTCTGCCGCGCCTGTTCGGTGCGGTGGGCCTCGCACGCGAGACCCTGCACCAGGAGGCCCCAGAACTGGCCAGGCGGGCCGATCACATCGTGATCGATGGTCCACCCAGGATCGCGGCCCTGGCGCGCTCTGCGCTGCTTGCTGCTGATCGGGTGCTGATTCCGGTGCAGCCGAGTCCCTACGACCTCTGGGCCAGCGCCGAGATGGTGGCGCTGATCCGCGAGGCGCAGGTGTTCCGGCCTGCGCTGCGCGCGGCCTTCGTCATCAACCGGCGCGTCGTGCGCACGGTCATCGGCCGCGAAGCGCGCGGCGCGCTCGCCGACCAGCCGCTGCCCGCGATGCAGTCCGAGATCCGCCAGCGCATCGTCTTCGCCGACAGCGTGGCGGCCGGCCAGCTCGCGCGCGAACTGGCGCCGGACAGCGCGGCGGCGCGTGAGATATCGGCGCTGGTCTTGGAGCTGTTGAGGCCGTCGCCATGAGCACCGGACGCGCCAAACGCATCGCCATCGGCGCGCGTCCGCCCGCGAACCCGCACGCCGAGGCGTGGGTTCGTCAGGGCGACGGCGAGACCGTCGGCAAGCGCGAGTTGTACACCGCGCGGCTCACGCTGGACGTGTCGCCCGCCATGCGTGCGCGCATCAAGGTCGCGGCCTTTCAACAGGGCATCACGGTGGCCGAACTGCTGCGCGCATTGCTCGCGCGCGAGTTCCCGAATCCTCTGGAGAACACCCTATGAACATCATCGCGAACACAGTGGCGATTGCATCGGTGCGCATGTCTTCGGCTGCGCAGCAGCCGTCCCTGCATGCGCTTGCCGGCCCGGCCGGCGACGCCTTGTTGACGCGCGTATCGCTCGCCTACGTGAAGCATCGGATCAATCTTTATCTGCGCTTCGGGCATCCATCGCGCACTGTCGTGCTCGACCGCTGGCGGCGCGTGGCGGTGTTCCTGCCAGCAGCCATCTTCTGCCGCATCCGCTGGGAGTCCAACGACTACGGCACGACGCGCTGGCAACTCATGGTGCTGCAGGCCGGCACCCGTCTGGACACCTTGCAAAGCATCCCCGGCATCCGTCCCGGTGCGCGCATCCTGCTGCACACCGAAGGCGAGAACAACGTCAAGCCGGTGCTGCAGTGCATCGACGCCATCGAGACGCTGGGTGTCGATCCGGTGGACGTCTCGCCCGCGTACTGGCGCACGCTGGGCAACCGCATGGCTGCGCGCATGCCGCTGCCCGCGTACACCGCCGAGCAACATGCAGCGTGGCTGGCCGGGAAGGCGTTGCGATGACGGTCTCACGCATCTCTGATGCGGCCATGGCCTTGTCACCGACTCGCTCACGCCGGTGCGCTCGCATCGTGCTGACCATCGCCGCATCCATCGGCCTCGCCGCGCTGGCCTGGGCCACCTTCGTGAAGCCCGCAACACGCGTGGTCTTCAACGTCACCGACAGTGTGCCGGTAGGCTGGTACCGCATCGCATCGTTCGATGCGCCGAAGTCCGCGCTGCAAGTTGGCAGCATCGTGCTGACCCGCCTGCCGACAGAGCCCGCTGCGCTGGCTGCGCAGCGCGGCTACCTGCCCACGCACATCCCGCTGCTCAAGCGCGTGGGCGCGGTCGCGCCACAGCACGTGTGCATCCTGGATGGCATCGTGCGCATCGACGGCGTGCCTTCGGCCGCTGTGTTGCGCGCCGATCGATGGGGCCGTGCGCTGCCGATCTGGCATGACTGCCGAGCGCTGCATGACGGCGAAATATTCCTGCTCAGCAACACCCATCCGGCGTCGTTCGACAGCCGGTACTTCGGCCCTGTGGCTGCATCGTCTGTGCTCGGCCTGGCGCAGCCGATCCTCTGGAGGAAGCTGCAATGAAGACGCATCTTCGATGCGTCGTTCGACCTGTCGATCCTGCGCAATGGATGGTGTCGAAGTCGACCTCACACCGTCATCGGTCTGTGCTCGTCTGCATCGTCCTTGCTGATGCTGAGACAGTCAGCGCCGTGCGATCGGGCGTGTCGATGGACTGCCAGCGCGAGCGCAGTCGCGCTGCACAGATTGCGGCGGTTTGGTGTCATGGTGAGCGCGTCCTCAGCTACTCCATCGCGCGCTCCCTTGAGGACTCTCACGTGCAGACCACTTGCCTCGAACGCGCCATGCCCATGGCATGGCTGGCGTTCGCCGGCCGGCCTGCGGCGCCACGCGCCGGGCCGTCGGGACACCGGAGCCAGGAGCGGGAGCGAGGGGTTCGGGTGGAAGGCAAGTTAAAAGGGGCCGGCACGCTTTCGCCCGCCGAGCCAGTCTGCACGTGGGGTTGGCGCGGCACACGCTGGCCGCTTTGCCGTGCCATGGAAGCGGCGCATGGCGCGCCGGCATTGCCTGAGCGGCGTGCCTGCTGCGCTGTAGTGCGCGGGTGGTCTCTGGAGATCGCATCATGAGCAAGCGCAGTGACGACGATTTCCGGGTGCGTCCGGGCGCCCCAAAAGGCGGGCAGCAGAAGTTCGTCTCCAAGGTCCTTCAGCAGATCTCGCGGGTGGGCGGCAAGTCGCCGGTGAGAACTTCCGGCAGAGCTGGTGGCCAGGCTGGTGTCGGCACCGGGCACCGCCCCGGCGCGCGCCTGGGGCGCGGCCATGTGGCGGCCCGGTTCACGGGCCGCTCGCTGACGCCGAACTCGCGGCGCGTCGCGGTCAAGACCCTCTTGGTGAACCTGCGCCGGGCCAGTCCTCGCTCCGTGACCAAGCACCTGCGCTACATCGTGCGCGAAGGCGTCGGGCGGGACGGCGAAGCCGGCCAGGCCTACAGCCAGGTCAGCAACGATGCGGACCTGTCCGCGTTCGAAGAACAGGGCCGCGAAGACCGTCACCAGTTCCGCTGCATCGTCGCACCGGAGGATGGCGCGCAGCTCGAAGACCTGCGCACCTTCACCCGTCACCTGATGACCCGCATGGAGGCCGACCTGGGCACGCGCCTGGAATGGGTGGCGGTGGATCACTTCAACACCGACAACCCGCACACCCACGTCGTGATCCGCGGCAGGGACGACACCGGTCAGGACCTCATCATCGCGGGCGACTACATCGCCCACGGCATGCGCGAGCGGGCCTCGGAGCTGGCCACCGAATGGTTGGGGCCGCGCAGCGAGCTGGAGATCCAGCAGGCACTGCGGCGCGAAGTCGAGCAGGACCGATGGACCAGCCTGGACCGGACGCTGGTGCGAGAGGCCAGGGATGGGGAGATCCGACTGGAGCGGCTGGGGCTGGAGTTGTCCGCGCCCCAGCAGCGGGCACTGCTGACGGGCCGGCTGCAGCACCTGCGGCGCATGGAGCTGGCCATCGAGACCGCACCGGGCGTCTGGGTGGTGCAAGCCGATGCCGAAGAAGTGCTGCGAACCATGGGCGCGCGCGGTGACATCATCCGCACCATGCAGCGGGCCATGAGCGGCGCGCAGCGCGAGCTGGTGGTGTTCGAGCCAGCGGATGGCGCCCGCGCGGTGGTCGGGCGCGTGGCGGCCAAGGGCCTGGCCGACGAATTGTCCGACCGAGGGTATCTGGTGGTCGATGGCATCGACGGCAAGGCGCACTATGTGGCCCTGAACGTGAAGGACGAGCTGGCGCAGTACCCGGTGGGTGCGGTGGTCGAAGCACGGGGATCGGCCGAGGTGCGGGCGGCGGACAAGACCATCGCCGCGCTGGCATCGGAAGGCCTCTATCGAGCCGATCATCATCTGGTCATTGCGCGCGGCCAGGCCGTACCCGATCGGGACCCCCAGGAGGTGGTCGCTGCCCATGGGCGTCGCCTGGAGGCGCTGCGCCGGGCCGGCATCGTCGAGCGATTGGCCGACGGTGTCTGGAAGGTGCCGGCGGACCTGCCCGAGCGGGGCCGGCAGTACGACGCGCAGCGCCTGGGCGGCGTGGCGGTTGAACTGCGCTCGCACCTGCCCATCGAGCGGCAGGCGCGCGTGATAGGGGCGACCTGGCTGGACCAGCAGTTGATCGGCGGCGGCTCCGGCATTGGTGACCTGGGTTTCGGCAGTCAGGTGCGCGAAGCACTGGGCAAGCGCGCCGACTTCCTGGTGGATCAAGGACTGGCTGAGCGGCGCGGTCAGCGGGTGATTCTGGCGCGCAGCCTCCTGGCCACATTGCGGAATCGGGAAATCGCAGCGGCGGCGCAGGACATCGCGAAGGAAACCGGTCTACCCCACCGGCCAGTGGCCGACGGGGAACGCACCAGCGGCGTCTATCGGCGGTCCGTCCAACTCGCCAGCGGGCGCTTCGCCATGCTCGATGACGGGCTGGGTTTCAGCCTGGTGCCGTGGAAGCCGGTGATCGAACAGCGTCTGGGGCAGACGCTATCGGCGGTGGTGCGGGGCGGCGGGGCCGCCTGGGAACTGGGGCACCAGCGCAGCATGGGGCGCTGAGGACCCTTCCCACAACCAGGGGAGACAGGCGCTTGCGACGGACGATGTAACAAGGTCGTCACATTCCGGACTCAATATGAGAGCCATCCCAAATGGTGCGCGTACCTTGCCGAATCGATCCGTCCCTCTGTCATTGCCTTTGCGGCATCGCTGCAGGACTGACGACGCTCGCGGCACTGCGGGGCGCAGGGATCAGTCAGGGTGCGCCCGTACGCCGGCTGGTTGAGTCACTACGGCGCGATGCTGTGGGTGATGCTGTGCGGGCTTGCCGGATCGGCATGGGCGATCGAAGGTGCAGCACCGCTTCCTGATGACACGCAATTGGGATCGCGCGTGCTCAGCAAAAGCGGATCACTTCTCGATTTTGATATTGCGGCGCAGCCGCTTGCCTCCGCCCTCAATCAGTACGCTTACTTGGTCAAGCAGCCGGTCGTGTATCCGGGCAATCTGGCTGTCGGACGCATGGCTTCTGCTGTGGCAGGACGTTTGACACCAGAGGCCGCCTTGCAATTGCTGTTGCGAGGGACGGGTCTGATAGTGCAAAAACTCCGCACTTCTGCCGGCGACACCTTCACCCTGAGCGAAGCCGCAGATGGAGATGCATCGCGAGGTGGCACGTCCGCATGGTTGGAAAGCCCACAGGGATTTCATGGGCTGCTACAGGCGCGCATCCTGCAGGCGCTCTGCGCCCGGGCGGGAACGGCGCCGGGTGACTACAGTGCGCTGTTGCGTTTCAGCCTGGATACGGAGGGACGGGTTCAAGGCGCACACCTGCTCGATGCCAGCGGCAATCCACGGCGTGATGCTGCAATCCTGGATGCACTGAAGCAAGTGCACATGGAGCGGCCGCCGCAGACGCTGACAGGTCGATTCCTCACCATGGCGGTGATGCCGCGTGGACGGGATGCCGGGCCGCAATGCCCCTCGGGTGCACAGGCAAGTTAGCCATGTCCGAGAACGCACAGTCGCTGCTGCTGGAGTACCTGACCAGGCGCTACGCCAATCTCAAGTTGCGTCTGAGAAAGGTGCTGGGTGACGACGAGCTGGCCGACGATGCCCTGCATGACATGTGGCTGCGCCTGAAGAAGCAAGAAGGCAAAGTTGGCAGCATGGTGCGCAGTCCGGGTTCCTACTTGGTGCGCATGGCGGTCAATATGGCCGTCGACGTGCATCGCCGACAGAGCCGTTCGGTTTCCGGTAGCGAGGTCGATGCACTGCTGGAGGAAATTGCCGATCCCGCACCCGATCCGATTCAGGTGACCGAATCACGTGTCGATCTGGAGTCCCTCATGCAAATTCTGAACCGGCTGCCGGAGCGTCGGCGCAGAATCGTCATGATGGTGAGATGGGAAGGGCTGACGCAACGCGAAGCGGCCAAGGCGCTGGGCGTATCGCTTCGCACGGTCGAGACCGATTTGAAACGCGCCTACGACTATCTGAACGCTTACATGGCTGCCCGGGAAAATAATGAGCGGTTTTGAGAAGCGTCGTTCGTCTGAGGATATGAGCTCGATCGATCCTCCTGTGCGCCACAAGATCCCATCGACGGAGATCGAGAAAGAAGCGTTGATCTGGCTGCAGTTGCTGACCTCGGGAGAGCCCAGGGCCTGGGACCTCAAGGGCTTCAAACGCTGGCTGCATCTGAATCCTGCTCACCGCAGCACCTTCAATGAGGTCAAGCGCCGGTGGGACCAGATCCAGTTGCCAGAAGGTGCGACACGACCGACGTTGACCTCAGTGGGGCGCGATGCATCCGACGGGTGGCGCCGTGCCGCCGCGTTCAAACCAGGGCGCCGGGCCTGGCTGGGTGCGGCCGTGAGCGCCGCAGCGGTGGTGGGGGTGGCAGCGATCTATCCGCCCTTGGGCTTGTGGCCCGCGTTGTCCACTTGGGGAGCCGACGAGCGGACCGCCGTAGGTGAACAGCGTACGCTGGGACTGGCTCGGAATGCCAGTGTCACCCTGAACACCCGCACCAGCATTCGTCGGCAGTTGATCGATGGCGAGGTGATCGGTTTGGATCTGATCACGGGCGAGGCCGCCATCGATCTCAATGGAGCCGGCCAGCTGTTTGCCGTTGCCGCCGGCGTGGGCCGCAGCCTCGCCGAGTCGGGGCATTTCGAAGTGCGAAACCTCCAAGACAAGGTCTGCGTGACCTGCATTGAGGGCGTCGTGCGTGTGGAGCACCCCGCAGGTAGCCACACGCTTCGGTCTCGCCAGCAGGTGGTCTACGACGCCAGCATGCTGAGTGGTATTGCCAGCATCGAGCCGACGCAAGTATCGGCATGGCGCAATGGCGAACTGTTGTTCAACCAAACGCGTCTGGTCGACGTGATCGAAGAGGTCAACCGCTACAGGCCCGGACGTGTGGTGTTGATCAATGACGATGCACGCAACAAACCTGTCAACGGCCGCTTTGCCATCGCCTCGCTGGATTTGGCGCTGATACAGCTTCAGCACGCCTTCGGCCTTACTGCCCGGTCACTGCCGGGACAGCTGCTCATTCTGAGCTGATTTTTACCCGCGAGATTGTTTCATCTTGATGACGTGCCGTGCATGTCGTCAGTTTTTCTGTGCAAGCGGGCGGCATTGCGTCGGTCATCGCGAGCCGCCACCCTCATTCCGAAAAAAACTGCGGTATCTAAGTCGTGCCGTTCGTCATAGGGCATCAAGCTTTTCGTGTCGCGGGCGCCAGTGCCCGTGACACGCGAGAGCGGTATGAACTGGGTCAACCGCGCAAGCGGGCGATCTGGTCGGCATGACTCAACCATCGGGTGGGAAATTCAAATGAGCAGAAGCGCACGCAACAGCAAGGATCAATCGAAATGCACCGAGGAGCGGGTTTTGCGGCTGGCGCCGGTCGCGCGGGCCATTGCCCTGACGCTGGCCGCCGGTGGCGTGATTGGCAACGCGCATGCGCAGCGTGCCTTCAGCCCTGCGTGGTTCTCGGACAAAGGGGCGATCCAGAACACGGCCTCGCAAACTGGCAGGCTGCCCAACGGCATGCCCGCATCGAGCCTGACGAGCCCGCTTGGGCAACAGCAAAAGGCCAACGAGCAGCTGCAGCGTTCCATCAGCAACCTGAACCTGGCCGCACGCGGCATCGCGGCGCAGCAGTCGGCCCAGGCAGCAGCTCGCCTTGCTGCAGCCAACGGCACGTCCGTCCCAGATGGCATGACCGAAGGTGGCCTGAAGATCGACACCAACTCCTTGACTGCGGGCTGGCACAACGCCAATGCTCCGGAGCCTTCTCAGGTTGATGGCCGCACGCACATCGCCATCCAGCAGACCGGCGACAAGGCTATCCTCAATTGGGAGACCTTCAACGTTGGGCGCAACACGACTGTGGACTTCAGGCAGCAGAAGGCCTGGGCCGTCCTCAACCGCGTCAATGACCCGAGCGCACGCCCCTCGCAGATTCAAGGTCAGATCAAGGCCGATGGCACCGTGCTCATCGCCAACCGCAACGGCATCGTGTTCAATGGCACCAGCCAGGTCAATACGCGCAATCTGGTCGTCGCCGCCGCCGATATCGACAACAACCAGTTCAAGACCAGCGGCATCTACAGCGCCAGCGCCACCCAACCCAGCTTCACCAACGCCCAAGGCAAGGTCGAGATTCAGGCCGGTGCGCAGATCGCGACGCTGGCTCCTAAAACTTCTACCGAAGGTGGCGGCTACGTCCTGCTGCTCGGCAAGGAGGTTCACAACGCCGGCGACATCTCCACGCCCAAGGGCCAGGCCGCGCTCGCGGCCGGCGACAGCTTCGCCATCAGGAAGGGGGTTGGCACCGATGGCAACCAGGCCTCGACCACGCGTGGCAACGAGATCACCCCACAGTTCAGCACCGACAGCTTGTCGGGCAAGGTCACCAACACCGGCCTCATCGTAGCCCGGGAAGGCGACGTGACGATGGTCGGGCGTGACGTCCGGCAAAACGGTGTTGCACTCGCCACCACCACCGTCAACACCCGCGGCACGGTGCACCTCAACGCCATCGGCGCGGATGCCAAGGTGGCCCTCGGCCAGGGCGCTGCCACCGCGGTGGTGATCGAAGACGACGGCAAGCTGAACAGCCAGCGCGACGGCCTGCGGGGACCTGCAATCACGACTCCCGAGAACATCGTGGCTCTCACTGATCGCCGCGACCAGTCGCGCATCGAGATCACCAGCGACGGCACTGTCGACTTCCAGAGCGACTCGCTCACCCTCGCCACGGGCGGTCAGATCGTGGTCGACGCGGCCAGCCGCAGCCTGGTGCGCGACCGTGCCCTGCTCGACGTGGCCGGTGCCGTGGGCGTGAACGTGACGATGGAGTCCAACAACGTCAAGGTCAACATCCAGGGCAACGAGCAGCGCGATGCCCCGATCAACCGGGACGGCAAGAGCCTCAACAGCAACGGTGTGTGGATTGATCGCCGCAGCCTGGTGTTCGTGCCCAAGGGCACCAACGGCTACGAGAGCGACCGCTGGTACACGGCCGGCGGCCTGCTGGAGGTCGGCGGCTACCTGGGCACGCAGGGGCACACGGTCGGCGAATGGATGGCACAGGGCGGCACGGTGAGCTTCGGTGGCAACGATGTGGTCACGCAGGCGGGCTCGAACATCAACCTGTCCGGCGGCACGATCAATGTGCAGACCGGCTTCCTCCGACAGACGTGGCTCAAGGGGGCCGACGGGCGGCTGTACGAAGTGAACAAGGCCCCGGGCGACCAGCGCTACACGGGCGTCTACAAAGGCTTCGAGGACAGGCACGAACGCTGGGGCGAGACGGCGACCGACTACTACTACAACCCGCTGATCGCCCCGCGCCAGCGCTATGAAACCGGCTACACCGTCGGCCGCGATGCCGGCACCCTGGTGATCGGCACCCGCAACGCGGTGCTGGAGGGCGACATCGTCGGCGACACCTTCCAGGGCGAGCGCCAGACCCGGGCGGCGCAGCAGGGGCTGGACGGCTACAACCAGTCGCAGAAGGCGGTGGCGCGTGGGGCCAGCCTGGTGGTGGGGCAGTATCGGCCGTACTACCTCAAGGACAGCGGCACGCTGCAATACAGTCTGACAGCCGATGCCAACACGCTCCAGAACGTCATCCTGGGCACCACGGCCGAGCAGATCGCCGCCGGCCTGGACCTCGGCACCGCGCTGCCGCAGGACCGGCAGGGCACGCTGTTCCTCGATACCGAGCAACTCAACGGCTTCAACCTGGGCGGCGTCAAGATCGCGGCACGCAATGGCGTCGTGGTGGACGATGCGCTCTCCGTAGGGCCGGCGGGCGAGATCACCCTGTACGGCCCGCAGATAAGCATCAACGCCGACCTGACCAGCCATGGTGGCAGCATCCAACTGGGCAACGTGCTGAATCAGATCAGCAACAACAGACGCATCGAGGACACCTTCCTCAATGCCCCGACCGGTACAGCCGCAACCGTGACCATTGCCGAAGGCGCCAGGCTGGATGCCAGCGGCCTGTGGAGCAACCTGCTGCTGGATCCTGGCGACATCGGCGGCTTGCCCTACCTGGACGGCGGCACCGTGTCGATCCGCAGCACGGGCGACGTGACGTTGAATACGGGCAGCCTGATCGACGTGTCGTCGGGCGCGGCGCTGCTGGTGGAGGGCGGGCAGAAAGGCGGCAAGGGCGGCAATGTGAGTCTGATTGCCGACTCTGCCGGTACGGTCGACGATGGCGGTGGTGTACTGAGTCTGGATGGAGACGTACGCGGTTACGGCGTGACAGGCGGCGGCACTTTAAAACTGGAAACCGGCAATGTAATCGTCATTGCTGCGGATGCTGCTGGAGCTGTGCCAGGAAAACTGAATCTCGACGCGCAGCGCTTGCAATCAGGTTTTGCCAAGTATGACATCAATGGGCATGACGGCCTGCAGGTCGCCGCGGGAGCACAGGTGGACGTCCTGATGCCGGTGTATCGGGTAGGCGCGAATGGACGGACCAGCCTGGATGGCAACAATGCGCTTGAGGTCTGGACGCCAGTGCTATATCAGGATGACCAGGCAAATCGACAACTGATTCAACGCAGTGGGGCAGATCTGATCTTGCGGTCACAGCGCCGTCAGCACGAAGGTGGCGATGTCGTCATCGGTGACGGTGCTGTGGTCTCGGTTGATCCTGGCCATTCGATCAGTCTGCTAGGCGGAGGCAAGAGCAGTATTGTTGTGGACGGCGCACTCAATGCGTGGGGCGGCAATATTACCATTGGCATTGATGCACCCGCTTTTACTTTGCCGATGAATACCTCCCAGCAGGCGCATAATCGCTCGATATGGATAGGCGAGACTGGTGTGCTTGACGTCGCGGCACGTGCTGGAATTGCCAGCGATGGTCGCCGTTATGGTTCCGTGATGGATGGCGGCATCATTTCTCTTGGAGGACTCCACGATTGGGAAAGCAATGGCGATGCTAATACGTCTGACATCGCCATCATCATTCGCCCAGGCGCCATACTGGATGCCTCCGGTACCAGTGCCGAACTGGATATACCCGTCAGTGGAAAAATGGCTTCAGTGGATGTCGCCAGTAATGGCGGCGACATCATTCTCAAGTCAGCACACAGCATTTACATAGATGGCGCGTTGCGGGCGCACGCTGGCGGAGCGCATGCGGCGGGCGGAACATTGGCTGTTGCACTGGAAACGCCCAAATTTGCGTCCAACTATCAACCTGACGATGCGGTACGCGCACAGCGTGAATTGATTCTGTCGCAGCTTTATCAAGGCAGTGGATTGTCATCCGGCTTGCAAGCCGGACAGGCTGATTCCGCACTGGTGTACGGTGCAGGGCGTTTGAGCGCTGAACAGATCGATAACGGTGGTTTCGACAATCTATCTTTGCTGGTCGAAGGTGTGCTCAGTTTCGATGGCGATGTCGATCTGAAAACGACGCAGAGCATGCGGCTTTACGCCGGCAGCTATGGCTTGGCTAATGCTGCCGCCAACGATGCGCAGGTCACGCTCTCATCGTCTTATGTCCGGCTCGCCGGCACCACGCGTGCGGCAAAGGATGGCGAAGTCATGTTCGGTGTGACACGCCGCAACAGCGCCGGTACCACTTCAAGCAATGCCGGTTTTTCGGTGGAAGCCGATCTGGTCGAGATCCGTGACCGCGTCGGCTTTGGGGCGCATGGACAAATCGGGATGAAGGATGGTTCCTCGCAGACCATTGATCGACGCGCTTTCGATGAAGTGAATATTCTGAGCCGTGGCGACCTGCGCCTGCTGGGTGGTACGGAAGGTCGCGGCCTTAATGGCGCCACCAGCACCGAGCTGGCGACCATGGGGAATATGACCATCACCGCTGCCCAGATTTATCCCGCGACCGGTGTCAATGCACAACTGGTCGCCGGTTATGACGATAGACCGTGGCCGGATGGAAAATACCTCGCTGGCAGCACGCTGGAAATTAAACGCTATGGAGATGCGCTGGCAGAAGCTCCGCTGTCTGTGTTCGGGACGCTGGCACTGGGCGCAGATGTCGTGCGCCAGGGCGGCGTGGTGCGTGCGCCCATGGGTAATCTCATTCTAGGTCAGGATAGTCGCGGCACTAACACAGCCCACGCCAACGTGCTCGAATTACTGACCGGCAGTGTGACGTCGGTCAGTGGTGCCGGTGTGCTTATGCCTTATGGCGGTACGGTCGATGGTATCGCCTACGATTATGCAGGCAAGCCGATCACCCCGCGTGCGCTTGGGACTCGAGGCATCCTGCTGACAGGTGACAGTGTCATCGGTCACGAAGGCAGCGTGCTGGACCTGTCGAGCGGCGGTGGGCTGACGGGGGCAGGCTTTGTTAGCGGTCGCGGTGGTTCCGTCGACATTATTCGGACGCCGTTGGTCAATGCCAATCCTGTCTTTGGATTCAGCAAAGCGGGTAATGATGTATACGCGATTGTGCCAAGCTTCGGTGGTCCGTATGCTCCGGTTTCACCCGATGCAGGCTACGCTGATCCGATGGTCGGCACACAAGTTACGTTTGACAAAGACGTGGCAGGGCTGAAATCCGGCACCTATACTTTGATGCCTTCCACTTATGCGCTGTTGCCGGGCGCGTTCAGGGTCGAAGTGGGTACGGCGACGGTGCCGGGTTCTTCTGTCGCTGTTGCCGGCAATGGTTCTTATGTAGCAGCAGCTTATCTGGGTGTGGCAAATACAGCGGTACGGTCAGTATTGCCGAACCGGGTAATCGTCACGCCAGCGGCCTCCGTACGCAAACATTCCACTTACAACGAAACCGCTTACGACGACTTTGTAGTGGCCGATGCGGCAAGACGCGGTGGCATGCGCGGGGCGATTGCAGGGGATGCCGGTAACCTTGTTTTGGATTATCTTTATTCGAAGCCGAATACCAGTCTGCCGATGTTGCAGTTCGATGGCACAGCACTATTCAATCCCGTAGCAGGGTCTTATGGATTTGGCGGCACGCTTTCCGCGACAGCCTTCGGGATGGAGATTTTGGCGGATGGCATGGGGCCCACTACCGGATTTACCGGGGCATCGCTCCATGCTAGCGATCTGAATGCGTTTGCTGTGGCACGTACGATACTCGGCGGCACTCTCGACATGAGTTACGGCGATAACTTTGCCATCTTCAAGGGACGCGCGAGTAATCTGATTGTGCGTAGCGGCGCGCAACTGACAGGCGCTGAAGTATTTCTCCTTAATGGCTCCTCGCTGGGCGGCATCGTGGTGGAGCAGGGTGGATCGATTAATACAATCGGGCATGGCAAAGCGGCTTATGACTCATCGGATGGGATAGTATTCTCGGCTGGATCGTCAAGCGTTCTGGGCATATCCAATGGTTGGATTAATCTGCTGCCGTCCAAGGCTGACGGTGGCTCGGCGTCAGGAACGATAGCGATCGGCGAATGCACGGCGAGTCCATGCAGTGGCGAGACCACCTTGTATGGTGAAGGCACGCTTGCGATTGCAACGGACAAGTCGTTCACGTTGGCAGACAACACGCGTTACGGTGCAAAAAATCTCTTGCTGGCCGTATCGGCACTGAATATGGGCAGCGATGCGGCGCTGGCACAGGCCGCGCTTGATGGCGTATTGCCGTCCGGGCTTTCCTTGAATCAAAGCGTGCTGAATCGTCTACTGACAGGTAATACCGGCGTCGGTGTGCCCGCCGTTGAATCACTGATTCTCAACGCGCGCGAATCTGTCAATATTTACGGTTCTGTTGCGCTCGATACATTTGATGTCGCAACCGGAAGATCTTCGATAGAAAGATTAGTGCTGGGGTCGCCGGCAATTTACGGCTATGGTGCCGCCAATGACAAGGCAACGATCACAACGGGTGAGTTCGTCTGGACCGGTACGGCTATCACACCGACCGGGACAACGGGCGAGTATCTGCCAAATACGCCGGGCGCGGCTATCGGTAATTTGCTGGGCGACAGCACGCTAGATATCTCTGCGCAACGTATCGTGTTTGGATATGGTCCGAATACCCAGCCGAATGCAGGCTTGTCGGCGGATCGCCTCGCCCTGGGCTTCGGCGCGATCAATTTGAATGCCAGTGAGCATGTCACCTCGAATGGCAAGGGCACCCTGAATGTCTATCATCGGCAAGGAAACTATGTCGCCGGCAAGGGTTATCAATATACCGGCGGCGACCTTACTATCACCGCAGCGCTGGTTACAGGCGTAGCGGCGTCGATCAATCGCATCACCGCCGGTGGTGCATTGACGGTACGCGCACCGATTGGCAGTGCGGCGGGTAGCAGCGATGCGTTGGGTGCAGAGTTGCAGCTGGCAGGTCGTGCTGTGCATGTCGATACGGCGGTTGTGCTGCCGTCGGGCAAGCTGACATTGTCGGCAACGGAAGGCTTGTTCCTCGGCGATAACGCACAAATCGATCTTTCCGGCCGCGCCGTGAACTTCTTTGAACAGACTCGGTATAGCTGGGGCGGCGATTTGTCGCTGATCAGCAGCGACGGCGATATCATTCAAAGTGGAGGGGCGGTGATTGACCTTTCGGCCGAGCGCAATCGCGCCGGTACGCTGAACGCCGTGGCACTGGGAGCAGCCGCAGGTCGAATAGACCTGGCTGGTCGCATCCTCGGTTCCGCCGGCGTCGTAT